>JAESGR010000822.1_pt1 | contig 14373 bp, 10 predicted proteins | sample 9269771 | NCBI WGS metagenome assembly JAESGR01 (sample SAMN15739572, study PRJNA653492) | algae metagenome | isolation source: Chroococcus sp. CMT-3BRIN-NPC107 and co-occurring heterotrophs from well... | place: USA: Clark Mountains Wilderness, California | collected 2010-04-18
CGAGCCCCTCATCGGGACCGCCAGGCGCACCGCGCCCACCGCCGCGCCAGGGGGCGGCCGACGCCGCCGCTCCGCAGGCTGCGGGCCAGGCACCACCGGGCCATGCGTCGGTCGCCCTCGGCGGCGTGGACCTCGGCCCACTCGAGGAAGAACCGGGCCGCGCCGGCTCGGGCGCGGTCGTGGTGGCGGCGGCCGAGGGCCCGGTCCATGCGGGGGTAGAAGCCGGCGATCAGCTCGAGCTTCTCCTTGCCCGGCCGGGACGAGAAGAGGCCGCCGTCGTGCAGGCGGTACGCGCCGACCACGTCGTCGGTGAAGGCGAGGTCCCCGTGCTCGGCGCAGAGGACGTAGAGCGGCCAGTCCGTGATCGGGAAGAAGGCGTCGTACCAGCCGTCGAGGTCCACCAGCGCGCTCCGCCGCATCATGCCGGCGCAGGTCGCGAACGGGTTCCCGGCCCAGATCGTCTCGGCGGTGACCACGGGGGCCTGGGTCGACGGCGTCCACCGCCGGCCCTCCCCGCCTGCGGCCCCGACGACCTCGGCGTTGTGGAACCACGCCGCCACGTCGGGGTGGGCGTCGAGCAGCGCGGCCTGGTCCTCGAGCTTGGTCGACGACGTCCAGTGGTCGTCGCCGTCGAGCACGCAGACGTACCGCCCGCGGGCGCGGGCGATGCCGCGGCGCACGACCTCGTTCGACCGGAGGTTGCGCGGCGACAGCAGGAGCGTCGCCCGCGGCTCGCGCTCGGCGAACGCGGTGGCGATGGCGCGCGTCCCGTCGGTCGAGTGGTCCTCGCTCACGATGATCTCGATCGGGCGATCGGTCCGCTGCGACGCCACGCTCTCGAGCGCCTGCTCGAGGAACGCTTCGTGGTCGTAGGTGGCCACCACGACGCTCACCTCGACGGCCCCGCCGTCAGAGGTCACGCAGGGTCCTCGCCAGCTCGGTCGCCGACCAGCGGCCCACCTGGACGCGTGGCAGGGCGAGGACGTCGTGCCCGGCGGTGACCGCTGCCCGCTGCGTCGTGCAGGCCACCTCGAAGCCCGCGTCGCGCACGACGTCGACCGTGGCTGCGTCGTGGTCGCCGAAGGGGTAGGCGAAGCTGCTCGGCGTGCGGCCGATGAGCGCCTCGCACCGTCGGAGCCCGCCCTCGACCTCCGCCCGCTGGTCGGCCGGGGACCGCTCCGTGAGCGCCGGGTGGGTCATCGTGTGGCACCCGATGTCCACCAGCTCCGAGCGGGCCAGGCCCTGGAGCTCGTCGACGGTCATCGGGCGGTGGCTGGCTCGAGGGCCGGCCGGGATCCCGGCCTGGTCGCGGAGGTCGTCGAGCGCCGCGGCCTGCGCGTCGGGCGCCAGGGCGCGCACCGCCCGCCACAGCTCGAGGTAGGCCGCTTCCCGGGGCGTTGCCGGCGTGGGCCCCAGCTCGACCACGATCCGTCGCTCGTCGGTCGCCACCTCGAGGCGGGTGGCCTCGGTCGTCGCCACGACCTGCTGCAGCTCGTCCCACCAGAACTCGCGCCCGGCGGCCACCGGTCCCGTGGTCACGAACACCGTGGCCGGCACGCCGAGGCCGGTCAGGATCGGCGCCGCCGTGGTCGCGTTGCACGCGTAGCCGTCGTCGAACGTGATGGCGACGGCCCCGGCCGGCAGGTCGCCGCGTCGGTGGCGGCGGGCGAGCTCGGCGAGGGGCAGCACCGTGCGGGACCGTCGCAGCCACGTCACCTGCTCCTCGAACCGGTCGGCGGGCACGGCGAGCCCCCACGGGTCGACGTCGTCGTCGGCGATCCGGTGGTACATGAGGATCGCCGGGCGCGGCGGCAGGACGCGTGCCCGCCTTCCGAGGCGGCCGACCCGGCGCCGGGCCCGCCGGGGGAGCGCGCGCACCAGCGACGCGCCGCGGCGGGACCGGCGGGGTCCGCTCACCGGCGCGACCGTCGGGCTGGTCCCATCGCGCCATCTTGGCCCACGGATCGTCCCGGCCGCCGGGTGGGCTGCGGACCGCGGCGGCGACTCGCCCAAAGGGTCGATCCCGACATTTCACCTCCCTTGCTGACGGAGCCAGGAGTACGTTGACCGAGGCATCGAGAGGGCCGCTGGACACGACCCCCGCCGGTGCGAGCGATGCCCGCCGCCGGTCCACAGGGGGACCCCATGCACATCGGCCTGCGCCGGTTCGCGACCTCGGTCGCGTGCGCCGGCACCCTCGTCGCCTCACTCGCCCAGGCGCCCGCCCTGGCCGACCGGTCGGCTGCGCCGCTGCCCGGCGACCGCGCGTACTACGTGCTGCCGCCCGGCAACTACGGCGGCCTGCCACCCACCGACGAGTCGCGCGACCAGCTGCCGCTGTACGACGCGCTGACCCCGTTGCGCGGCAACGTCACCGACGCCGACATCGAGGCCAACTTCCTGCCCGAGGACTTCGAACCGGTGGGCCCCACGCGGGTCGAGCCCACCGGCCGCCCCGGCACCACCATCACCTACGACTCGTACGGGGTGGCCCACGTGGAGGGCGTGACGAGGGCCGACCTCGCCTTCGGCGCCGGGTGGGTCACGGCACGTGACCGCGGCCTGCTCCTCCAGCTGGGACAGGGCCCCGCTCGCGCCGCGGTGGCCGACGTCCCCGGCATCAACGCCTTCAGCCTGGTCACCAGCGGCCAGACCTTCGTGCCCAGCGCCCAGGCCGAGCAGCTGGTGACCGACCAGGTCGACCTGTTGATCGAGACCTACGGCGACAAGGGGCGCGAGATCGTCGCCGACGCCCAGGCCATGGCCGACGGCGTGAACGCCTACCGCCGGGCGAACGGCGTCGCCCTGCCGCCGGTGGGCGTGAACGACGTGATCGCCACCACCGCCTTCATCGGCTCGATCTTCGGGGCGGGCGGCGGCGCCGAGGCGACCAACGCCGAGCTGCTCGACAAGCTGCAGAACGCGCTGGGCAAGGACCGCGGCCGCGACGCCTGGGACGACGCCATGCTCTTCCAGGACCCCGAGGCGCCCACCACCACCCGGCGGGGCTTCCCCTACGGGCCCTTCACCGGCGGTGGCCGCAAGGGCTCGGTGATCATCGACGAGGGCTCCATCGTCTCGCTCGATCCCCGCCAGCCGGCGACCGGGGCGCCCGCCGCGACGCAGACGGCGACGGCGACGGCTGCGGCACCCGCGGGCGCCGGCGAGGCGAGCGCCGAGCCGACGTTCCCGGCGGCCGGTGCGGTCCCGGGCCGGCAGGCCTCGAACTTCCTGATGGTGAGCCCGCGGCGATCGGCGACCGGCAACAGCCTGGCCGTGATGGGCCCGCAGCTCGGCTACTACTACCCCGAGATCGTCCAGCAGATCCACCTGTCGGGCCCCGGCATCGAGGCCCAGGGCGTGGCCGTGCCGGGGGCGGCGATGTACCTCCTCATCGGGCGCACCGCCGATTACGCCTGGAGCCTCACGTCGGCGAACCACGACGTCCGCGACGTCTTCGTCGAGGTGCTGTGCAACCCGGACGGGAGCGCACCGACGAGGGCCAGCACGCACCACGTCTTCCAGGGCGAGTGCCGACCCTTCGAGCGGTTCGACGCCGGCACGCTCAACGGGACGCCCCTGCGCTACCCCGTCTCGGTGCACGGGCCGATCATCGGCACCGCCACGGTGGACGGCGTGCCCGTCGCCCTGTCCCGCGCCCGTTCCACGCTCGGTCGGGAGGGCCTCAACCTGGCCGCCCTGAAGGACATGACCGAGGGCCGGGCCACGAGCGCCGACCGCTTCTTCCAGGCCGCCAACCAGTTCGAGTTCACGTTCAACTGGGCCTACGCGTCGCGCACCGAGACGGCCTTCTTCTCCTCGGGACGCCTGCCCGTCCGAGCACGGGGGCTCGATCGCCGGCTCCCGACGCTCGGGACCGGCGGCTACGAGTGGCAGGGCTTCCTGGCCGAGCGCCAGCACCCCCACGACGTGCACGGCCCGAACGGCCTGCTGCTCAACTGGAACAACCAGTCGGCACCCGGCTTCATGCACGGTGACGACACCCCGTTCGGCTCGGTCCACCGCGTCGAGCTCTTCGACCGCTTCCCCGAGCGGCCGACGCTGGCCGACACGGTGAGCGTGATGAACCGGGCCGCCACCGAGGACGTGCGCTCGCCGGTGTGGCCGGTGATCAGCCGGGTCCTTCGGAGCGGTCCGGCGCCGAGCGGGCTCGACGCCCAGGTCGTCGCCGTGCTGGACGAGTGGGTGCAGCGGGACGCGCCGCGGCTCGACGCCGACCTCGACGGCGACTACGACGACGCCGGGGCGACGCTGATGGACGCGCTCTGGCGCCCGCTCGCCGAGGCCGTGATGCGCCCGGTGTACGGGGACCTGCTCGACGACCTCGACCGGGTGCGCAACCTCAACGGCCAGGCCGGCCAGTCGCTGGTGGAGAAGGACCTGCGGACGATCCTGCGCGACCGCGGCGTGAAGGGGAAGTTCGAGCTGCGCTACTGCGGTCGGGGCGACCTCGCCGCCTGCCGCGACTCGCTGTGGGCCGTCGTCCACGAGGTGGCCGCCCGCCTCGCCGCCGAGCAGGGCACCGACCCTGCGAGGTGGACCTCCACGGCGGCCCGGACCGGGTTCACGCCGGGGCTCATCCCCGACACGATCCGCACCACCAACCGGCCGACCTTCCAGCAGGTGATCGAGCTGGTGAACCCGAACCGCCGCCGCCGCTGACGCCCGGCCCGGCGGACCGGCCGGGTAGAAACGGGGTCGACCCCGCCCCGAGGACGCCATGCCCACCCCCGCCCCCACCGAGGACGACGACGACGCCCGCCTCCGCGTCGGTGCCGCCAAGCGCTCGGCGGCCGGCATCCCGGCGCTGGTGGCGACGGCCCGCCACGCACGCGCCCAGCTGGGCGCGGCCCGGACGGCGCGCACCATGCTGGCGCTGAACCAGCCCTCGGGGTTCGACTGCCCCGGCTGCGCGTGGCCCGACCCCGATCACACCTCCGCCTTCGAGTTCTGCGAGAACGGCGCCAAGGCGGTGGCCGAGGAGGCGACCGTGCGTCGGGTGACCCCGGCGTTCTTCGCGGAGCACCCGGTGTCCGAGCTGGCCACCCGCAGCGACCACTGGCTCGGGCAGCAGGGCCGCCTCACCCACCCCGTGCACCGCGCCGCCGGCGAGGAGCACTACCGGCCGATCAGCTGGGACGACGCCTTCGGCATCGTGGCCGACGAGCTGGCCCGCTCCGGCGACCCCGACCGAGCCGTCTTCTACACCTCGGGCCGCACCAGCAACGAGGCCGCCTTCGCCTACCAGCTGCTCGTGCGGAAGCTGGGCACCAACAACCTGCCCGACTGCTCGAACATGTGCCACGAGTCGAGCGGGGTCGCCCTGCAGCAGACCATCGGGATCGGCAAGGGCAGCGTCACGCTCGCCGACGTCCACGCCGCCGACCTCATCGTGGTCATGGGCCAGAACCCGGGCACGAACCACCCGAGGATGCTGAGCGCCCTCGAGCAGGCCAAGGAGCGCGGCGCCACGGTCGTGGCGATCAACCCGCTCAAGGAGGCCGGCCTCCTGCGCTTCGACAACCCGCAGCGGGCCGGTGGCCTGCTCGGTCGCGGTACCGCGATCGCCGACGAGTACCTGCAGGTCAAGGTGGGCGCCGACCTGCCCCTCTTCCAGTACGTCAACCGCCGGCTGGTCGAGCTCGACCGCGAGCGCGGCGACGTGCTCGACCACGCCTTCCTCGACGCCTCGTGCGAGGGCCTCGACGACCTCGTCACGCACCTCGACGCCGTCGACCCGGACCAGCTCCTCGCCGCCACCGGGCTCGACCGGGCCGAGGTCGAGCGCTTCGCCGAGCTCGTCGCCACCAACGAGCGGATCATCGTGTGCTGGGCCATGGGCATCACCCAGCACCGCCAGGCCGTCGCCACCATCCGCGAGGTCGTGAACACGCTGCTGCTGCGGGGCTCCATCGGCAAGGTCGGCGCCGGCGTCTGCCCCGTGCGCGGCCACAGCAACGTGCAGGGCGACCGCACGATGGGCATCTACGAGAAGCCCACCGACGCCTTCCTCGACGCCCTCGCCGCCGAGTTCGACTTCGAGCCGCCACGGGTCCCCGGCCACGACACCGTCGAGGCGATCAAGGCCATGCAGCGGGGCGAGGTCGACGTCTTCTTCGCCATGGGCGGCAACTTCCTCATGGCCGCACCCGACACCGACGCCACCGCCCGTGCCCTCGGCGGCTGCCGCCTCACCGTGCAGGTCAGCACCAAGCTGAACCGCTCGCACGTGGTGGGCGGCCAGGCGTCGCTGATCCTGCCGTGCCTGGCGCGCACGGACCGGGACACCACGGGCGGACGGCCCCAGCGCGTCACCGTCGAGGACTCGATGAGCATGGTGCACGCCTCGGTGGGCGGCCTCGAGCCGGCGTCGCCCGAGCTGCGCAGCGAGGTGGCCATCGTGTGCGGACTGGCCCGCCGGGCGCTGCCCGACGGCGGGGGCGTCGACTGGGACGCCATGGAGGCCGACTACGACGTCATCCGTGACCACATCGAGGCGGTGGTGCCCGGCTTCACCGACTTCAACCGGCGGGTGCGCGAACCGGGCGGCTTCGTGCTGCCGAACGGCCCCCGGGACTCCGGCACGTTCCCGACGCCCAGCGGGCGGGCCCAGCTCGTGGCCAACGACCACGAACCCATCGTGGTGCCCGAGGGGCGGCTGCTGCTGCAGACGCTGCGCTCGCACGACCAGTTCAACACCACTATCTACGGGCTCGACGACCGCTACCGCGGCATCCACGACGGTCGCCGGGTCGTGTTCGCCCGGACCGACGACCTGGCCGCCCTGGGGCTCGCCGACGGCGAGCACGTCGACGTCGTCTCGGAGTGGTCCGACGGTGTGGAGCGCCGGGCGGCGGGCTTCCGCCTCGTGGCCTACGACGTCGCGCCCGGCACCTGCGCGGCGTACTTCCCGGAGGCGAACGTGCTGGTGCCGCTCGGGTCGGTGGCCGAGGGCTCGAACACGCCCACGTCGAAGGCGGTCGTCGTCCGCTTCGAGCGATCCGTCCGGCCTCCGGGCTGAGAGCGGCCGCTCGTCGGGGTGGTCGACCCCGCCGCGGTTCTCCGGCGCGGAGGGTGCGAGCAGGAGGGAGGGCCATGGCCCCGCCTCGCGTCCTCTGCCTCGTGCTCGCCGGAGGCCAGGGCTCGCGCCTCGGGCCGCTCACGACGGGCCGGGCCAAGCCGTCGCTGCCGGTCGGCGGCCACTACCGGCTGATCGACGTGTCGCTGTCGAACACCGCGCACAGCGGGCTCACCGACGTCTGGGTCCTCCAGCAGTACGAGCCCCACCTCCTCAACGAGCACCTCGCCGGGGGGCGGCCGTGGGACCTCGACCGCACCCACGGCGGCTTCCGCGCCCTCCCGCCGTTCCAGGGGCACGGCCGCGACGGGTTCGCCACCGGCAACGCCGACGCACTGGCCCGCAACTGGTCGGTGATCGAGGCGTTCGCCCCCGACGTCCTGCTGGTGTCGAGCGCCGACCACCTCTTCCGGCTCGACTACCGCCCGGTGATCGAGGCCCACGTCGGCTCCGGCGCGGCGGCCACCGTGGTGACGACCACCCTGCCTCGGGGCCACGACCTCACGAGGTACCTGCTGGTCGATGTCGACGGTGACCGGGTTCGGTCCATGGCGTACAAGCCCGATGACCCGAAGGGTCGCGTCGTCGGCACCGAGGTCTTCGCCTACCGGCCCGCCGACCTGCACGACCACCTCGTGGCGCTCCAGCGGGAGGGCGGCGACCTCGGTGACTACGGCGAGCGCCTCCTGCCCCGGCTGCTGGAGGCGGGGCCGGTCACGGCGGTGGGCCACGAGGGCCACTGGCGCGACCTCGGGACGCCGGAGGCCTACCTCGACGGCCAGCTCGACCTGCTCGGGCCCCGGCCGGCGCTCCGCCTCGACGACCCGAGCTGGCCGATCCTCACCTCCATGCCGGTGCGGGGCCCGGCCGTCGTCCACCGCACCGCCGAGATCGACCAGGCGTGGCTCTCACCCGGCGCCACCGTGGCCGGCACGGTGGTCAACTCGATCCTCGGCCCCGGCGTGGTCGTCGAGCGTGGTGCCGAGGTCCGCCACAGCGTGCTGATGGGCGACGTCACGGTGCGGGCCGGGGCCAGCGTGCGGCGGTCGGTGCTGGCCGAAGAGGTGGTCGTGGGCAAGGGCGCCGAGGTCGGCGCGGTGAACGCCCGTCACCCGGTGCTGGTCGGCACCAAGCGCCACATCAAGCCCGGCGACCACGTCGAGGCGGGCACCCACGTCGAGCCCCGGCAGCCCCGCGCGCTGCTGCGGTCGGCGACCTGACCGCGGGCTGCCGGCTCGGCCGAGGGCGGCGTCAGCCGAGGGCGGCGATGTGGACCGAGGCGATGGCGAGCAGCAGGTCGCCGGTCGGCAGGCTCGCCTCGAGGCCGTCGGCGATGCGGCGGACGGGCGTGGCCGCGGCCGGCGCCGGCGGCGCGGCGCAGGCGGTCCCCTCGCTGGACATGGCGAAGGCGCCCCACGGCAGGCCCTGCCACGTGTCGTGCCCGGCGACCTGGGGGTAGGCCACCTGGAACCCGAGGTGGCACGCCGCCAGCGGCCCGGGGTCGACCGCCTCGTCGGCCACCCGCTCCTCGTAGTGCAGGTGCGGCGTCGACGAGGAGCCGGTCGAGCCGACCAGCCCGATGACCGTCGTCTCGTCGACCCACGTCCCCTCGGCGGGCACCAGCACCTCCGACAGGTGGGCGTAGAGGGTCTCCACGCCGTCGCCGTGGTCGATCCGCACCACGTTGCCGTAGCCGGAGCCGCCGCCCCGGCCGGTGCCGTCGGTCGCGAACCCGCCCCGGACGGCGTGGACGGGGGTCCCCGTGCCGGCGACGACGTCGAGCGCCCAGCGGCTGTGGTGGCCGCCGCAGTCGAACCCGAACTGGGACCCGTGCGACGCGTGGGTGCAGCCGATCTTCACCTCGCCCCCGCCGACGTCACGTCGGATGGGGAACCACCGCACCGGAGGGACCGGGGCCGGGGGTGCGACGGCGGCGGCCGGCGGGGCGCTTGCCGGGGTGACGGCGTCGCGGGCGACTGCCGTGGCGGCCGGTGCGACGGCCGCCACGAGGGCGACGACGAGCAGGGACGAGGAGCGCTGGGTGGCGTCCCACCGGCGGGGCCGGTGGCGGCGGAGCACGGGTGATCGATCTCCCGGAGGGGCGACGGGGTCGTTGAGCGGTCAAACGAATCTAGGCAGGGCGACCTCGAACCGGCCAAACCGCCCGGCGCTCGCCCGGCACTCGGGCGGCAGCCCCCCGGCCGCCCGGAGGGGCCCGGTACCATCCGCACCCGTCGGCCGGCCGGTCGACCCGAGGGCCACGGCGGGGAGCCGATGCGGACATCCAGGAGGCTGGCGGTCCTGGTCGCGGCGGTGCTGCTGGCGACCTCGTGCGCCGGCGACGCCGACGGCGGGAACGACGGCGGGGACGGTGCCGGCCGGGGCCGGGCCGGCTCGCCGCCGTTCACCGGCGTGCCCGCCCTCGCGTCGCCGACGGTCGGGACGATCGACGTGGCCGGCGACTCGGTGACCGCCCAGGCCGTCGCCGACCCCGGCGCCCGCGACGCCTTCCCGGCCGATGCCGACGTGCTCTTCGACGTGCGCCAGGGCGCCCGCATCGAGGACCACCTGGCGCCGCTCGCCCAGCGGGCCCAGGGCCCCATGCGGCCCCGCCCCGACCTGCTGGTGGTGGCGCTCGGGACGGTGAACGGCCTCGGCCCCACGTCGGGCGGTTGGGACGACCTCGACGCCGAGCTGTTCGCCAAGCTGCTGGCCGTCCCCGACGGCGGTTCGTGCGTGGTCGTGGTCCTGCCGGGCGTCGGTCCGCAGGCGTCCCCCGCCGATCGGGCCGCCGCCGAGGCCATGCGGGCCGACATGCGCCGGCTCGTGCGGTCCCGGCCGCACACGGTCGTCGCCGACTGGGGTGCGTGGGCGGCCGAGCACCCCGACGACCTCGCCGCCGACGGCATCGCCCTGTCCTCCGCGGGGGCTCGCCCGGGCGAGCTGGCGGTGCGCCGGGCCAGCCGAGCGTGGCTGGACCTCGTCGAGCGCGCCGTGGGCCGCTGCGCCGACGCCTGAGCGCCGGGCCGGCTGGACGGGCCGGTCGACCGAGCGGCTAGGCCGTGCCGCCGGGCAGCCGGGCGAAGAGGCCGAGGTCGGGGTACGCCGCCCCGAGCAGCGCCCGGTCGTCGCCGCCGAGCCAGCCCCTCAGGACCGAGGCGTAGACGCTGCGGTGGTCGACGTGGACCTTGGCGTTGCCCCGGGCGTCGAGGTCGTCGAGGCGGGGGAACTGGCCGTGGAACCCGCCCTTGACGTTGTCGCCGATCACGAGCAGGCACGACGACGTGCCGTGGTCGGTGCCGGCCGAGCCGTTGGCCTGGGGCCGGCGGCCGAACTCGGAGAAGGTCATGAGGGAGACCTTGCTGCCCCAGCCCGGCGCCAGGGTGGCGTAGAAGGCGGCGATGGCGGCGTCGAGGTCCTTGAGGAGGAGGTCGTGCTCCCAGAGCTGGCCGTCGTGGGTGTCGAAGCTGCCGAGCGTCGCGTCGAACACCCGGATGCCGAGGCCGGCGTTGATCAGCCGGGCGATCAGGGTGAGCTGCGAGGTCAGCGAGTCGTTCGGCAGCTCGGGCGTGAACATCGGCGTGAGGTCGTCGGCCAGGCGGACCGACGCCGCCCCGGCGGTGGCGAGCTTGTCGGCCCACACGCCCTTGCCCGTCGGTGCGGCACCGAAGGCCGAGACGGTGTCGTAGACGCTGGTCATCCACGGCTCGGTGCGGTCGGCGCCGAAGAGGTCGCCGCCGGTGTCGAGCGCCGTCACGACCGACCGCTGGCCCTGCAGGTGCAGCGGCACCGAGGACCCCATGGCCACGGCCCGGAGGCCGTCGGCCGAGCCGGGCACGCCGTCGAGCCAGCGCCCGAGCCAACCCGACGAGCGGCTCGTGCCGGCGGTGCCGGCCATCCAGCTCGCCGTGGACGAGAAGTGGCTCAGGTCGCTGACGGTCGCCTGGCCCACGCCCTGGACGACGGCGACCTTGCCGGCCTTGAAGCGGTCGCGCAGCTTCGGGAGGGCCGGGTGGAGGCCGAAGGAGGCGTCGAGCGGCAGCGGGTTGGTGATCGCCAGCGACCCACGACGGTCTCGGTAGGGGCCGTTGCCGATCGGGACGACGGTGTTGTAGCCGTCGTTGCCGCCGCCGAGGTGCAGGACCACGAGGATGCCCTGGTCGTGGCGGCCGACGACCGGCTTGCACGCGGGCAGCACGGCGGCGGTCGCTGCTGCGGCCAGCGAGCCCTGGAGGAAGCGGCGCCGGGTCATGTTCCCGGCGATGCGATCGCCCGAGATCGAGAGGGCGTCGCGGATGCGGCGCGGGTCGAAGTCGTCCACGGTGCGCTCCCTCAGGCCAGCTGGAAGTCGGGGCTGAGCATGGTCAGGGCCACCAGGCCGGGCCGCACGGCCCACGAGCGCCGGGCGGCCTGCTCGCGGGCGACGAAGGCCTCGAGCTGCTGGCGGGTGCTGGCGGCGGGGGCGTCGATGCCGAAGCGGTCGAAGGCCGCCTGCACGACGACCGCCGGCGCCTGGTCCTCGAGGCCGGCGAAGACCCCCCGGTCCGACGCCTGCCACCGCACCCAGCCGGCGTAGGAGCCCTTGCCCCACTGGGCCGAGCTGGAGATCCATGCGCCGTTCTGGCGCCACCCCGAGACGTTGGGCGGCTGGTAGAGCGTCTGGCCGAGTCGGGACATCCACCACTCCGGGTGGAGCTCGCCGGCCGTCATGCCGACCGACCGCATGGTCGCCACCATCCACTCGATCGGGCTGCGCACCAGGGCGGTGCGGGTGGCGGCCGCACGGAACTCGGGGCGCAGGAACACCACGCGGAGGAACGCCTTGACGTCCATGCCGCCGGCGATGAGCGAGGACGCCAGCTCGGCCACCAGCGCCGGGCTGGGGTTCGGGTAGGCGAAGAACGACCAGATCTTGGCGGCGAGGTGCGACGCGCAGACCTGTTGCTTCGAGCCGCGCACGATCTCGGTGATGGTGGCGGGGCCGTCCCAGTTGCGGGAGATGCCGAAGAGCGTCTTGGTGCCGTTGTCGTGGTCGCCGGGCCGGAACACGTAGGTGGCGCCGTCGTCCGCCGTGCCGTGGCCCGACCAGGCACGGGCCATGGCCACGACATCGGACTCGGCGAACGTGCGGTTGCCCATGGTGAAGAGCTCCATCACCTCGCGGGCGAAGTTCTCGTTCGGGCGGGCGGCGACGTTCTCGTCGTTGTCGAGGTAGTCGAGCATGGCGGGGTCGACGGCCATGGCCTGCATGAGGTCGTGGACGTCGCCCAGGCCCTTGGCCCGCCACGTCTTGATCTGCCGGAACACCAGGCGGGGGAGCGGCCCATCGGTCGACGACGTGAGGTGCCCGTGCCAGAACAGCGCCATCTTCTCGACGATCGGCGTCGGCGTGGTGGCCATGCGGTCCATCCAGTAGTGCACCGCCGCCACCCAGGCCTCGTAGTACTTGGCGTCGGTGTCGACGTCGACGGCGGCCGGGATCGTGTCCGGCGGGTTGGCCGACGTGTCGAGCACGCGGTCCACCACCGCAGCCCACGAGGCCCGCGTCATCAGCGCATCGATCTCGGCCTTCGTTCCGCCGAAGCCCGCCCGTCGCAAGAGGTGGGCCACGTCGGCCCGTGTGAAATCGGCGATACCTCCGCTTCGGCACCTCGGGCCCCGACCTTGAGCCCCGGCGGCCACGGCCACCCGTCCGGGCCCGCCCAGCGCCCCGGATCAGGGCCCGTCCGCCGGTGGGGCGCTGCGGCCGGGGCGTTGCCGGTTGTGCACCGGGCAGAGGAGACGGCCGTTGTCCTGCACCGTCAGCCCACCGTCGGTGTACTCGACGACGTGGTCGACCTGGCAGCGCTCCGCGGGTTCTCGACAGCCCGGGAAGGCGCAGTGCCGGTCGCGCACCTCGACGGCCCGACGGGTGGCGCCGGTGAAGCAGCGGGTGCGGATCCCGACGTCGATGACCCGTGAGCCGGGCCCGAAGACGATGCGCTCCACGTCGGCGAGGTCGAGGATCGATGCCACCTGGCTGGGGGTGAGGACCGTGCCGTTCGACAGTTCGCACATCCGGTCCTCGAACGGTTGCCGTGCCCGAGCGTCGTCGGGACCGTCGGGCGGTGTGGCCGCCCAGGGCGGTGGCGTCGCCGGCCGGGTGAGGCGTTGGTCGGTGCCGGGTCCGAGGCCGCACACGTGGTCGATGAAGGTGCGGTAGTCGACGAGCACGGTGAGCAGCACGCGTCCCTGCTTGGCGTCTGCGGGCATGGCCGCGGAGCGCGTGGCCATCTCGACGAGGGCATCGGCCCGCCGCTGCACCGTGGTCCGCGCCAGGTGGTGCAGCTGCACGGCGTCGCCGTGGATGGCTCGTGCGTCGGCCCAGTCGGCCTCGAACAGGCCGCGCTCCAGCCGCTCGAGCTCGGTGGTGAAGATCCCGCCGCCGATGGGATCGATGCGGCCCTGCACGTCGACGTCGCCGTGGAGCGTCGGCGCGGCACGGAGGTGCCGCTCGGCGTGGCCTCGCTCGGCCCGATCGTCGGCGGTGGCGTCGTCACCGCAGTCCTCCCAGTGCCGGACGACGCGCTGGAAGTCGTCGTAGCCGAGCTCCTTCGCATAGGAGACGAGCAGGGCCTCGTCACGGGCGAACAGCGCCTCGAGCGGCGGCCGGTTCGCCCCGCACAGCACGTCGACGTGGTCGACCGACAGCTTCCCGGCTTCGAACGCCGCCCGGGTCAGCGGCATGGTCCGCAACCGGCGAGCCCGCCGCACGTCCCGCCGGGCCGTCGCCGGCGAGCAGCCAGCATCCCGCGCCAGGCGTGCGCCGCCGGAGCGGGACCGGTCAGCGGCCCACACGCACCGGGCGTCCCATGCCGCCAACGGACCGGCTGTCGAGGCGACCAGGAGCGAGACGAGTTGCTGGCGTTCCACGACGAGGTCGTGCAACGACGCGTCGTCGAGCCCGTCCACGTCCTGCTCGAGCGACCGCTCGATCGCCTCTCGCACCCCGCCGTCGTCCATGCGTCGATCGTACGTATGTTCGATCGCGAGCACGACCCCATATGTCGGGGTCAGCCGATGGATCCGACATGTCGAGAGCGGCGGTCGGCGAGTGCGCGGACTGCAGCGCCCTCGGTCAGCGGCGCCAGAACAGCAGGTGGGTGACGCCGCTGGAGCTGGTGACCTCGTCGACGTGGAAGCGATCGAGGAGCTCGTCGGGGGAGCTCCAGAGGCGCTCCCCTCGGACGAGCTCGACCGGCGAGACGGAGACGTGCATGGTGTCGACCAGGTCG
>JAESGR010000823.1_pt1 | contig 14334 bp, 17 predicted proteins | sample 9269771 | NCBI WGS metagenome assembly JAESGR01 (sample SAMN15739572, study PRJNA653492) | algae metagenome | isolation source: Chroococcus sp. CMT-3BRIN-NPC107 and co-occurring heterotrophs from well... | place: USA: Clark Mountains Wilderness, California | collected 2010-04-18
AGCATGGACGTAAAGCTAAGAGCATTTTTCGCTATGGCTTTGACCATCTGCGAAATATTGTTCTCAATTTGGAGCAGAAAATGGATGATTTCTTAAATGCTCTACATTTTTTGTCCTGTACTTAGAATCATTTGACACAAATAGCCACTTCTCTAGTTCTGAATCAAAGATTTTTAGCGCAATTTGGGGTTACTCAAGCCTGATAAAATAATCTTTGCCTATATTAATGACTTGAGACAAATGAACCCAGACGCAAAAACCACCACTGGCGCGGATGCAATTGATGAAGCGATCGCATCAGGAACCGATTTTGATGGTTCTCCCATTCCCCAAGCCAAACTAGGCTTGTATCATCAAGTAATGGGGTTGGAAGCAGGTAGACAGCGCAGTGGCGTATCTAATACTATGCGATCGCGCATTGTCCGCATTGGTGCAAAGCACATTCCCCAAGCTGAACTCAATCAAATGCTAATAGATGCTGACTTTGCACCTCTAAAAGATAAAGAAATTGCCTTTTACTATAGCGGTAAATAGTTGATTTTGTACTAATTTTGCCAGATAGTATGGGCGATCGCACAATACTATCTAACTTACCTTTACTAATTGCAGGAGCTACATTTATGACAATGGATCGATTATTACAACGCGCTTTTGATTCTTCCGCTGTACTCAAAGTTATTAGCGGCTTAAATAACTTTAATGCCGATCGCGTCGCTGCTACAATTAGAGCCGCCGAGCTTGGTAGTGCTACTTTTGTCGATATTGCTGCCGATCCTAATTTAGTTACTTTAGCCAAACAATTGACAAGTTTGCCTGTTTGTGTGTCTGCGGTAGAACCAGAACTATTTGTGCAAGCAGTAGCCGCAGGCGCAGACTTAATTGAAATTGGTAACTTTGATAGTTTTTACGCTCAAGGGCGGCGCTTTGAAGCAGTAGAAGTATTAGCACTAACTTATCAAACCCGCAGTCTGTTACCCGATATTACTTTATCTGTAACCGTTCCCCACATTTTAGCCCTCGACTTGCAAGTCCAACTAGCCGAAGACTTGGTTAAAGCTGGAGCCGATATTATTCAAACCGAAGGCGGAACCAGCACTAGCCCCGTGCATGGTGGGACTTTAGGACTGATAGAAAAAGCTGCTCCTACCTTAGCCGCCGCCTATGAAATTTCTCGCGCTGTAAGCGTTCCCGTCTTGTGCGCTAGTGGCATATCAAGCGTTACTGCTCCTCTTGCGATCGCATCGGGAGCTTCTGGAGTCGGCGTTGGTTCGGCAATTAACCAACTAAATAGCGAAGTTGCCATGATTGCAGCCGTTCGCAGTTTGGTAGAATCAATGGCTGGTACTCGTCGCCGAACTTTTGCCTAAATATTACTAGAGACGTTCCGGCGGAGCGTCTCTACATTAAACAATCTTTGAGACTGTAAACTACTTGCTGTTGTTGCAAATGCGAAAGTTCGGGAAACATTGGTAAAGATAATACTTGATGAGATGCTTCTTCGGCTACGGGGAATTGTCCTTGTTTGTAGCCTAGATGCTCATAAACGGGCTGCAAATGTAAAGGACGGGGATAGTAAACCATTGAGGAAATCCCACGCTCTTGCAACAAGTCGCGTACTTCATTGCGCCCCTTTAGTACCCGAATTGTGTATTGATTCCAAACAGCATTAGATCCAACTAATTCTTGGGGTGCAACTATTCCCGGAATCGGGCTTAGTAACTGCTGATAGTTAGAGGCGATCGCGCTTCTTTGAGAATTCCAAGAGTCGAGATAGCGCAATTTAACCATTAAAATCGCTGCTTGCAAGGAGTCTAGACGGCTATTAATACCATTTTCATCATGAATGTAGCGTTCTTTTTGTCCGTGTTCTCGCAGGCTTTTTATGGTAGATGCGATCGCCGGATCGTTGGTTGTTACCGCTCCCCCATCACCGCAAGCACCGAGGTTTTTGGTAGGAAAAAAGCTAAAACAGCCTATGCCAATACTACCGACTTTAAATTGTCCCCAAGCAGCCCCGGTAGACTGGGCGCAGTCTTCAATTAAAGCAATTTGATGTCGAGAAACGACTTCTAATAATCCCGTCATGTCTACAGGTTGCCCAAATAGATGCACGGGGATAATTGCTTTTGTTTTAGCGGTAATTGCCGCTTCTACGAAGTCTAAATTAAGGTTAAAAGTAGCGGCATCAATATCGACAAATACTGGGGTTGCGCCTACGGATGCGATCGCTTCAGAAGTAGCGATAAAAGTAAAAGGAGTAGTAATTACTTCGTCGCCTGCACCAATATTTAAAGCTCTCAGCGCCAAGTACAGCGCATCTGTACCAGAATTACAAGCTATACAGTGGGATACGCCAATATAATCGGCAAACTGTTGTTCAAATCCTTCAACTAAAGAGCCGCCAATATAGCGCCCCGATGCTAAAACCTTCGATACAGCTTCATTGACTTCCACTTCAATACTTTTGTACTGCTGCGTTAAGTCGAGAGGAGGAATAAAATTCACGCTTTGACCCATAAGTTTTTATTTTAATATCAAACCAAATTTTGTTTAGTAAGAAAATGTTATTGGTACATTTTTAGTTTTGAGAATGAGTAAAACTGTAAATTGTTTCCCATCGCAAGGAGTTTAGGTAGTGGAAGGTTTAATTAAGCTAGATTTGCTAGATTTAGGTTTAGCGCTGGGCATGATGGTTATAGTTATTGGTTTATCGGCTTGGCAGCAATTGGGCTTAGAGTGGACGCTTGCGATCGCAACGGGGCGGACACTCCTGCAATTGCTAGTAGTTGGGTATATATTAGCGTTCATCTTTGCTTTAGATAATCCTTGGGCGGTTTTAGCAATTTTGCTGGTTATGGTTTCGATTGCTGCTATTGTCGCTCGCAACCGAATTAGTAAAAAAATTCCTCGCGTTTTGCCTTTGGTGTGGGGAGCAATTTTTATTAGCACGGCTTTAACTTTGGGCTATACAACGCTGTTAATAATTCAACCTCAAAGTTGGTATGAGCCTCAGTATCTTATTCCCATCGGCGGAATTATTCTAGGTAACTCCATGAATGGTGCGGCGATTGCGGGAGAGCGATTAGTAAGTACAATCAACGCCAGTCACCTAGAAATTGAAACACATTTAAGTTTAGGCGCAACTCCTGGGCAAGCTGTGAATCGGTATCGTATCGAAGCAATTATTGCTGGGCTAATTCCCACTATTAACGCCATGATGGTTGTGGGTATAGTTACTTTACCAGGAATTATTACCGGGCAATTGTTGAGCGGTATTGAACCGTTAGATGCCGCCTCCTACCAAATACTGGTGATGTTTATGCTGACTTTTGCTAATCTAATAACTGCTTTATTAGTGACTCAAGGGCTATGCCGTCAATTTTTTAATAGTGCGGCACAGCTAGTCAAGTAACTTATCGATTAGCAAAAATGTTTAATTCACCGCCTAATTTAGCCGAGCAAGTTGTATTAATTACTGGTGCGTCTACAGGAATTGGAGCCGCTTTAGCACAAATTTTGGCCCAGCAATTTTTGGGAATTAGATTAGTATTAGCCGCTCGTAATGCCGAAAAGCTTGAAGAAATTGGTACTTTTTGCCGCAAAGCTGGAGCAGAGGTATTAGTTGTACCCACCGACTTAGAAAAGAGCGAAGAAATAGAGAAATTAGTCACAAATGCGATCGCTCATTTTGGCAAAGTAGATGTTTTGGTAAATAATGCAGGTTACGGTCAGATGGGTCCTATAGAACTCATCCCCGACCAAGCCGTAAAGCGACAGTTTCAAATCAATGTTTTAGCACCTCTTGCTTTAATTCGAGCTTTAGTCCCTACCATGCGCGTTGCTGGTGGCGGCAGAATTATCAATATTAGCTCTCTAGGCGGACGCTTGGCTTTTCCTTTTGGCGGAATGTATAGCGCCTCAAAGTTTGCTCTAGAAGCTTTGAGCGACTCTTTGCGTATGGAACTAGAACCCTTTAATATCCAAGTCAGCGTTATTGAACCGGGGCCTGTAAGTACAGAATTTTTTATCGCCGCCGCTCGAGCCGTAGAAGAAACAGTAGTAAATCCCGAAAATACTCCTTATCGCGCTGCCTTTGAGCGCTTAAAAGGACTAGAACATCACACCAAAAGCCGCGCTTGGACATCAGAGCGAGTCGCAGAAGTTATTGTTATTGCTTTGACTGCTCGCCGCCCTCAGCCCCGATATATTGCTGCTACTGGAGGTAAATTTTTGTTATTCATGATGACCAAAGTATTGCCAACTAAGCTTGTAGATTTATTTTGGCAGCGCTTTTATGGCATTAATCTTGTTGCTCAAGAATGGAAGAATCGTTAAGCTCGATATTTAAAGCTAGAAAAACTAGACGATAGGCTGTAGGGTAAGGTAGTTGAGACTAAAAGCTGAAGATGGATTTATTAGAGTACCAAGCCAAAGAATGGTTCCGCGAAACGGGCATTCCAGTATTGCCATCTCAACGCATTGACCGGATTGGCGATCTTAAGGGGTTGAAAATTCCCTATCCAATCGTGCTTAAGTCTCAAGTTCGCACGGGCGGACGTGGAAAAGCAGGGGGAGTTAGGATTGTCACAAATACTATAGATGCGATCGCGGCAGCCCAAACTATATTTCATCTCCCCATTTTAGACGAAATCCCCGAAGTGCTACTAGCGGAAGCAAAATACAATGCAGATCGAGAATTTTACTTAGCCGTAGTATTAGATAGCGCCACTCGCAGACCAGTATTATTAGGTTCTCATCAAGGGGGTGTTGATGTAGAATCATCCCAAGAATTACTCCAGCAAGTAGTAGTAGAGAAAGAATTTTCTCCTTTTTATGCCCGCAAATTAATTATCAAAATGGGGCTGCAAGGGGTTTTAATTCAACCCGTGAGCGATATTGTCGAAAAAATGTATAGGTTATTTTTGCAAAAAGACTTAGATTTAGTCGAGATAAATCCGCTCGGCGTTAGCGCTACTGGGGAACTAATGGCGCTAGATGGCAAAGTAACCGTCAACGGCCGCGCGATCGCTCGTCATCACGATATTAGTCTAATGGCGCAAAAAATGGCAAATCGTGCCAACTGCCAAAACTACTTTGATATTTTAGGTAATGCAGATTTAGTCGATCGTTCCGGCAATATTGGTATTTTAGGCAATGGTGCGGGGTTAGTAATGGCAACTTTGGATTTAGTTAGCGATGCTGGAGGCAGAGTAAAAACTTGCTTAAATATCGGACATGGCAGCAACTTAGATCCTGCTAAACCTAGTTTTGGCGATCGCTTAGAACAAGGGTTAGAATTTTTAGCGCGAGACAAAAATATTCAAGTTGTATTGGTAAATATTCTTGGCAGCGTGCTTAAAGGAGTAAAAGTAGCAGAATCTATGAGTAAAGTTGCCCTCAATAATAGTACGCCCAAAACCCGCAACCCTCTCCATCCCCGGATAATTGTCCGTTTTGCTGGTTCTGAACTAAGTTCAGCCCAAGAGCAGTTTTCAGCTTTAGCAATTCCTTTAATCGAAAACTTAGATGAAGCTGTATTGCAAACCGTTCGTCAAGCGAAGTCTTCCCCGGCTAAAAAGGTATGAATTTACAGCCAGATAGTAAAATTTTATTTCAAGGCATCACCGCCGAACTTTGCGCAACTCATGGCGTACAGATGAAAGATTACGGCACAAATCTAGTTGCAGGTGTTAACCCTGGTCTAGGGGGACAAACTTTTGAGGATATTCCTGTATTTGACTTAGTAGAACAGGCATTAGCCGCAGTTGGGGCAATTGATACAACGCTAATTTTTGTTTCGGCCTACCAAGTTTTAGATGCGGCGCTAGAAGCTATAGCTGCGGGGATTCGCCAAATTATTATTGTCTCTTCTGGAATGCCACCCTTAGATATGGTGCATTTATTGCGTAAAGCTGAAGCTACCGAAACGATTATTATTGGTCCCAATAGTCCTGGCATTATCGTACCGGGGAAGCTGCTATTAGGAACCCACAGAAGGGAGTTTTATACTCCTGGAGGAATAGGAATTGTTAGCCGCAGTAGTACCCTAACCTATGAAATTGCTTTAGAACTAACCAAAGCAGGTTTGGGGCAATCTATGGCGGTGAGTATTGGCGGCGATGCGATCGCCGGATCTTCGTTTTTGCAATGGCTGCAAATATTTGACGAAGATGAAACTACAAATGCGATCGTTTTGGTAGGCGAACTTGGTGGAAATAGCGAAGAAGCAGCCGCTCAATACATCGCTGCCGCGATAGACAAACCCGTAATTGCTTATATCGCAGGCAGAAAAGCCCCCGCCGGAAGACACTGGGGACACACAGGAACTTTAGCCGCCGTTGTGGGTAGAGGTGGGGATGTGGGTACAGCACAAAGCAAATTAGCCGCTTTCAAGTCGGCGGGAATTCCTGTTGCCGAAAAACCTTCTCAAATTTCTGAATTAGTTAAAAAAGCTTTAAAAGTTAAATAACAGATTGACTGCGATTACTTTTTCTAAGTTGCTTGAGCTTTTCTCATCCTATTTTTTTCGCGATCGCTAAGGCTTACCGTAGCTTATATTAGTTTTCCGGCTTTACTTGTATAGACTTGAAATATCGCCACAAGCGCCGCTCGTTTAAAGATTGATTTTGTTGCAGGGCAAACCGTCAAAATCGTAGCGCGATCGCTAATTTTTTTAATGGCTATACCACCTCTTAAATTTCTCATCGTCGTCCCAATTCTGTACTAATTCCGGGCTAAAAGTGTGTTAATTGGTACGTTTGGTGTAGGATAGAAAAGCGTGAAATGTCAGCATTTCTTCGCGGGATGTGGCGCAGCTTGGTAGCGCACTTCGTTCGGGACGAAGGGGCCGCTGGTTCGAATCCAGTCATCCCGATTTAATTAAATTTGATATTAATAAGTTTATTGCCCCTTGCTATACTCGCGCTAGGTTGATAATAAATAAACTCAAAATATATAAAGCTATAAATCTCCCTGCACAGATTTAACCTAAAATGTTCTGCACCAGTTATTTGTCCTATGACTCAAACTATTTGGATTGCTAGACACGCCAACCGCCTAGATTTTGTTAATCCCGATTGGTTTTTGACGGCGCAAAGACGTTACGATCCGCCGCTTTCTGAGGATGGCATAGTGCAAGCATCGCAACTAGCCCAAAGGTTGAAAAAAGAGAATATTAAAGCTATCTTTTCCTCCCCGTTTTTACGCACCATACAGACAGCAAACCAAGTAGCAGAAGTTTTAGATTTGCAAATTAAACTTGAATCGGGATTAAGTGAATGGCTAAACCCTGAATGGATGAGCGAAACACCGGAAAAAATGCCTATTCACGAACTGGTGACGTTATTTCCTCGAATTGATCGTAACTACAATTCTCGCGTTGTTGCTCAATATCCCGAAATTGGTAAAACTGCATTTTTGAGAGCAGGGGAAACGGCAAGAAGACTCGTAGGCGAGTTTTCTGAAGATATATTGTTGGTAGGACACGGCGCATCGGTACTCGGTGCGACAATGGGATTGGTTGGGGACGTTGTCGAAACCGAAATTAAAGCGGCTTTGTGTTGCTTAATTAAAGTTGTGCGTCAAGAGGCGCGCTGGGTATTGGAATTAAATGGAGATACCTCCCACCTTGCTCAAGTAGAAGAAGTAATCCGGTTTAACTAGCATCATGAATTTATTATTAGCGGGAGATATAGGCGGCACTAAAACCGTCTTGCGGTTAGTTGAGGCATCAAACGAATCAGTTTTGCTGACGTTGTACGAGGAGCGTTACCGCAGCCGTGATTTTGGCGATTTAGTGCCAATGGTACAGCAATTTCTCGCCACTGCTGCCCAAAAGCTAGGAGATTCATCGCCACCAGAGAGGGCGTGTTTTGCGATCGCCGGACCAGTGGTAAATAACGCTGTAAAGCTAACTAATTTAGCCTGGTTTCTCGATGCCAAGCGTCTAGAAGCAGAACTAAACATCAAGCGCATTAGTTTGATTAATGACTTTGAAGCGGTTGGACATGGCATTTTAGGCTTAGATGCGTCGGATTTGTATTCTTTGCAAAGTGGTAACTTACAACCAATTGCCCCCATTGCGGTAATTGGCGCGGGGACAGGTTTAGGAGAAGGTTTTTTAATTCAAAATGGCGATAATTACCGGGTTTTTGCTTCTGAAGGCGGACACGCAGACTTTGCCCCCCGCTCGGAATTAGAATTTCAGCTATTAAGATACTTGTTAGATAAGCACGATATACAGAGCGTTTCTATAGAACGGGTGGTGTCGGGGCAAGGAATTATTGCAATTTATCAATTTCTGCGCGATTGGCATTTTGCTAACGAGTCAACGAGTATTGGGCAGATTGTCCGCACTTGGGAAGAAGAAGCGGGTAAGGGAGAAAGGACGGTAGATCCGGCAGCAGCGATCGCATCTGCAGCTTTAGAAAAACGCGATCGCATTTGCGAACAAGCCATGCAAATTTTTGTTGAAGCTTACGGCGCAGAGGCGGGAAATTTGGCTTTGAAACTGTTGCCCTATGGAGGTTTGTACGTGGCTGGAGGTATTGCGGCAAAAATTTTGCCGTTGTTAGAAGATGGCTCATTTCTCCATGCTTTTACTCATAAAGGGCGAGTCAGCTCGCTACTAAAAAGCGTCCCCGTATACATTATTCTCAATCCTCAAGTTGGGCTAATTGGGGCGGCAATGAATGCGGTGAATTTGTAATTGTCAACGGCGAAATTCATTGACTACGCGATCTAATCCTATAGAATGAGAGGCCTTAAATAGCAGGCGATCGCCTGGGCAGACAAATTCTCGCAGTCGCGCTACTAAATCTTGATGAGTGGTAAAACATTCCACCGCTAGAGGCATGGCGGCAGTAGAAATCGCTTCAGCATCAGCACCATCAACTAAAACAAATAAAGCATCTAAATTTAGCTGCTTTACTTTTGTTCCTACTTGGGTGTGAAATTCTATTGAGAATTCCCCTAATTCTTTCATTGCCCCTAACACTGCAATCTTTCTGTTCCCTGGAGTTTGGGCTAATAGTTGCAAAGAAGCCAGCATTGATTCGAGTCCAGCATTGTAGGTTTCATCTAAAAGCACAATGTCATCTGCTAGTTTGTAGTGCTGACTTCTCCCCGCAGGCATATTAACTATTAAGTTGGCGGCTATTGAACTCCAATCAATTTTTAAAGCTTCAGCTACAGCTAACGCTGCCAAAAAATTAGAGGCGTTGTGCGTACCTGCTAGAGGTAATGGTAAGGTTTTTTGACCGACGCTGATAGTTTTGTTATCGAGCAATTGCCCTTGCAAGTCACCGTTGTCTAAACCATAAGTTATAGTTTTTCCTTGCCAAACTTGGGCTGAAACCGTCATCAAACGCTGATTGTCGGCGTTGAGAATAGCAATACTACCAGTGGGCATCTCGGCTAGTAGTTCGCATTTGGCACGAGCGATCGCATCTTCCGATCCTAGTCGCCCTATATGCGCTGTGCCGACATTAGTAATTACTCCAATAGTGGGACTTGTTATTTGAGTTAATAAAGCAATTTCTCCAGAGGCGCGCATTGCCATCTCAATCACAGCAAATTGGTGTTCGCTTCCTAGTTCTAGTAGGGTTTTGGGTACGCCGATTTCATTATTATAATTTGCTCTAGTTTTCAAGACTTTGCCAAAAGGTTCTAAAACGGCAGCAATTAATTCTTTGGTGGTGGTTTTGCCTACCGATCCTGTTACGCCAATTACGGGTATAGCAAATTGTTTGCGCCACCATTGGGCAATTTGTTGATAGGCGTGGAGGGTATCTTTAACTTGTAATAGTGGTAAATCGGTGCTTTCAAAGTCATCAGTGACAATTGCGGCGATCGCACCAGCAGAAATCGCTAATGGCACAAATGCTTGCCCGTCAAAGCGATCGCCACGCAGGGCAACAAATACGTCTCCCGGCTTGATATTGCGGGTATCGGTGGTAATGCTGGCAACCTCTGCTAAAGCAGTTGCCGATAGATTTATAGATTTAGCTGCTAAAATTTCAACAATCTGGTTAACAGTGGCACTAAAAGGCATAGTTTGGGTCAAAAATTCCTAATTTCCTCGTGTTATTGTCTCAGGAATCTGCGCCCCTACACTTGTTTTGTCTACCCACAATTAAAATATCACGGTAGATAACCGCTCGTTTTGCTATTTGATCGATTGTTACCTATTCAAAATTACTTTTTTGAATTACTGGGCAAATTGTCCCGGCTTGCAAAGTGTTAAAATTCTCCCACCCAGAAAGTATACCGCCAAGTTCAGTTCGTAAAGTTAGTAATTCGTCTATTTGCTTGTCAATTTCGACAATTTTATTTTTCAATCTAGCTTGGATATCATCGCAAGGTAGTTGTCCGCGATCATAAACCTTTAGCAATTCGCCAATTTCTTGTAAACTTAAACCCAAACCCTGACTGCGCTTAATAAACGCCAGCCTTGCTAGAACGCTCTGGTCAAACTGCCTAAAACCGCCTTCGGTGCGACCCGATTCAATTAATCCCAAACTTTCGTAGTAGCGAATAGTTCTAATCGGAACCTTGCTTAAAGCCGTTACTTGACCAATTAACAGTAATTTTGGCATTTTTTTGAGTCAACACGATAGCTCACGATAGCTAATTCAACTCTAGTATTAGTCTAACAAATACGCCAAAAGCCTCGACTTATCTACCTAAAACCTCCTAGGGCTGGTATTCTGCAATAGGTAACTATTTGTTACATTTACGGGGAGCAGAATTTTGGGCATAGAGTTACGCAGTTATGTATTTCTAGACAACTTACAGCCTCAACACGCGGCTTACTTAGGGACAGTAGCGCTGGGGTTTTTACCTTTACCGGGAGATACATCGCTGTGGGTAGAAATTTCACCAGGAATTGAAATTAATCGCATTACAGATATCGCTCTCAAAGCTACTGGGGTGCGTCCTGGGGTGCAAGTTGTGGAGAGACTATATGGATTGCTTGAAGTACATTCTAGCCGCCAAAGCGAGACGCAAGAAGCCGGGAGAGCAATTTTAGAAGCTTTAGGAGTCCGCAAAGAAGAATGTCTCAAACCGCGCGTGATTTCTAGTCAAATTATCCGTAACCTCGATCCTCACCATACCCAACTTATTAACCGTACCCGCCGGGGACAGATGATTTTAGCAGGGCAAACTCTTTATGTGTTGGAAGTTCAACCCGCCGCCTACGCTGCTTTAGCCGCCAATGAAGCCGAAAAAGCGTCATTAATCAACATTCTTGATGTTCTTGCTGTTGGTAGTTTTGGCAGACTGTATTTAGGCGGACAAGAAAGAGATATATTAGCAGGTTCTAAGGCGGCGCTGGCAGCCATTGAAAACGTAAACGGGCGCGAACAGCCCTCCGTTGGCGCGGAGTAAAAAACATGGCAAATTTAGACCATCTTGCCTTATTAAATTCGGGCGCGGTGAGATGGACAAAATGGAGAGAAAAGCACCCAGACGTAGAACCAGACTTAAGTTTTGCGAATTTAAGGGGAACAAATTTAAGAGGCAGCAACCTGAGTAAATGCAACTTAGCTTCTGCCAATCTTAGTAATGCAATTTTAGTTGCAGCTAATTTTGAGGACGCAAATCTTACTCTAGCTGACCTTTCCCATACTGTTTTAATATCAGCTAATTTAAGCAACGCTAACCTCAGTATTACTAACTTTCAAGACGCTAATCTCAAAAAAGCGGTTTTAAGGGCTGCTAATTTAATAGCAGCAAACTTGCAAAGTGTAAATCTCAGCCATGCCGATCTTGAAGATGTTAATTTAATTGGTGCTAACTTACAAGGTGCGAATCTCAAAGATGCTAATTTAAGTGGGGCAAAACTAATTCGCGCTAACTTGAGCGAAGCTAACTTAACCGAAGCTCATCTTAATTACACCGACCTTAGCCATGCTAACTTGTGGAATGCTTCATTAATTGGCGCTAGGCTTTACAAAGCCGAACTTTGTCAAGCTAATTTAAACGAGGCTTATTTGCACAAGGCTTATTTATTTGGTGCAAACTTGAGCCAAGCTAAACTTATAAATGTCGATTTACGCTGGGCAAATCTCCGCAGTGCAAATCTTACCGGAGCTAATCTTAGCGGTGCTAATATTACCGGAGCTAATCTTCAAAATACCATTAGTGAGGAACTATGACGATCGCGATCACCCTTGATGCGGAAATTATCAATAGTTTGGATCTTGCGCCCGTACAAAAAATAATCGATAACTTGCTTACTACTGGAGTTGTCGCTGCTTACGAACAGCAACTAAGTTTTAGTATAAACTATCCCCTAGACGAAGACGATCCGCGCGAATTGCCAGAAATTCCTGAAATCCGGCTATGGTTTATTCGTCTCGATTCTCGTTACCCTTGGCTGCCATTTTTGCTTGACTGGAAAGCTGGAGAACTGGCCCGTTATACTGCAATGCTCGTACCGCACCAATTTAGCGTCTCTGAAGGACTCCAGTTTAATCCCGAAGCTTTAGAAATATTTTTAATGTACAAACTTTTTGTTTTGGGCGACTGGCTGCCTCAATATAGTATTAATAGCCCATCGCGGTTAAAATCAATGGCGCAAATGCTAGGTTATGACTTAGAAGACGAACTCTTTGCCATGTTTTAATATGATATTGTGTTGTCAGCAACATCTCGCTTTTCATCAAATTCATAAGAGTTTCGTTTTCTAATTAAACTTTCCCGTATATTTAGACGAAAACTGCTTGTGGATACTCAACCTCAATTACAGCGCTGCTAGGGTACGAAATATATATTATTGATGACTTACAACTGTAATATTAAGGAATTAACCAGTCTGGAATGAGAAAACATACTATGCAGACATTATTTTTAAGTCAGATGATTAAGTTTACGGGAGTAGCGCTAGTTATCGGTTTGACTGTACCAGTCTTAGCCCAAAATCCTCCTGCACGTACTTATCAACCTGGTTATTGGCAACCAATCGCTAGAGTAAATTCAAACAGTCCTGTTACTTGTTACTTTAGTAAACAAAACAAAATTTCCTTTAACCTATAGCCTTTTAGACGAACGTGGAGAAAAAAAATTAGCTGTAGGCGCGAGCGCCCAAATGAAAATTACCACATTGCCAGTTAATATTGCTATTTATGATGCCTCCCCACAAGCTTCAGCCGGGGATGATACTAAATTAAAGTATGAAACTTCTGTCACAAAAAATTCTATAAAAGTTAATGTTGTGCCTACCACCGATGAAGGTTCTAACGTTCTCAATATTTCTAAAACAGGCGCAGTGTACGCTTACTAAAATACTTAAGGCAAAGTTATACAACTTTGCCTTAAATTCTGTGCTTCTATCAACAGGAACTGTAAAGTCTTATCGGATGAGAATCTAAACTAAGTTTCTTGTGGACTGAGTTTCCTCTAAAGCAGCTTCTTCAAATACGGCGGAGTAAAGAAACCCTGCTAATAATGCGCCAACAATTGGTGCTACCCAAAATAGCCAAAGTTGAGCAAATAGTTCTGTACCCGCAAATAGAGCAACTCCCGTGCTACGAGCCGGATTAACAGAGGTATTAGTTACAGGAATACTAATTAGGTGAATCAAGGTAAGTGCTAGCCCGATGGCTACCGGGGCTAATCCTTGAGGTGCGCGGCGATCGGTAGCACCCAAGATAATTATTAGAAACATAAATGTCAATACTAGCTCGGCAACCAAGCAAGCCAAGAACGAGTATCCACCCGGAGAATGAGCGCCATAACCGTTAGTTGCTAGAGGATTAGAACCGGAGAGTGCAAAACCTTCTTTGCCACTAGCAATTAAATAAATAACTCCTCCTGCAACAATTGCCCCAATAACTTGAGCCGCTATATAAGGTAGCAAATCAGAGCCAGGAAACCGTTTACCTGCCCACAGCCCAAAAGATACAGCAGGGTTGAGATGACAACCAGAAATGTGTCCGATCGCAAAAGCCATCGTCAACACCGTAAGTCCAAAAGCTAGAGATACGCCGACAAATCCTAGCCCAAGCGGAAATAAAGTGTTATCGCCAATTTTGACGCTATCAGCCGTGAAGGTAGCAGCTAATACTGCACTGCCACAGCCACCTAAAACCAGCCAGAAAGTACCAATCAATTCCGCCAAACAACGTTTTATTAAAGGCATACTGGGAAGTTTCCTTAGTTAGACACTTTTGCTTGAGACTATAGAACCCATTTGGGATCTTGATTAGACCTTTCCGAAAATTCTCAAAAGCTTACTATAGCTGGTTTGAAGAGATGTGTTTCATCTTGTTGTTCCAAGCCAGCCTCAACCAAAAAATAGGCATTTGAGATAGTTGCAGTTAGTAATGCTGG
>JAESGR010000824.1_pt1 | contig 14334 bp, 12 predicted proteins | sample 9269771 | NCBI WGS metagenome assembly JAESGR01 (sample SAMN15739572, study PRJNA653492) | algae metagenome | isolation source: Chroococcus sp. CMT-3BRIN-NPC107 and co-occurring heterotrophs from well... | place: USA: Clark Mountains Wilderness, California | collected 2010-04-18
GTCGCTCGGAGGCCGGTCAGCCTTGCGGGTCCAGCGGTCGAGCAGCTTGCCCGCCGCCTCCCGCCCGCCGAGGCCGAAGGCGAGGGCCGCGGCGACCGCCGCCGAGCCGAGGATCAGCCCGAAGGCGAGGATGACGATCTCGTCGGCGATGCCCATGAACCTCAGGCCCATGGCGGTCGCCAGCGCGATGGTCGCCCACCGGACGATGCTGGAGGCGAAGGCGTCCGCCCCGCCGGTGGAGCGGTCGATCATCTTGGCCAGGAAGTTGGCCAGCAGCACGCCGACGGTGATGATCACCCCGCCGAACAGCACATGGCCGGCCAGGTCCAGCACCTGCTGCAGGATCTCGGCGATGGCGACGAACTCCAGCAGCCGAGCCGCCTCGACCGCCGAGAACATCATGATCGCCACCAGCACCAGCTGGGCGACGACCTTCGACGGGGTCGCCCGGGGCAGCCCCGTCGCCTCAGCCGCGGCCTGCTGATCCACCGGCCCGTCAGCCGTGGACGGCGCCGCTTCCGCCGCTTTGATCCCCAGCGACTGCAGGCTGCGGTCGAAGCCCAGCGAGGGCAGGATCTGCTCCACCAGGCCCGCCACCCAGCGGCCGATGAAGAAGGCCAGCGACAGCACGATGGCCGCCGCCAGCACCCGCGGCAGGGCGCTCAGCACCGTCTGCAGCACCGCCACCGCCGGCGCCGAAATGGCCTCGATCTGCAACTGCTCCAGCGCCGCGATGGTCACCGGGATGACGATCAGCACGAACACCAGCGTGCCGATGGTTTTGGCCAGCCCGGACGCGCCGGTGATCCGCGAGAGCCCCGCCCGCTCCAGCCAGCCGTCCACGTGCGCCGCCGTCAGCGCCGCCTCCACCACCCGCCGGGCCAGGGTCGCCACCACCAGGCCGACCACGAAAATCACGCCGGCGCCGATGATGTTCGGCACGAAGGCCAGGATGTCGGTGATCAGCGTGGAGAGCGGAATGACCACATCGTCCAGCTCCAGGATGGTCAGCGCCGCGATCACCCCGATCAGCAGCACCAGCCAGTAGCCCAGCTGGCCCAGCTGGAAGCCGATGGTCTCCTTCGGGCCGGCGTCGCGGTTGTGCGCCCGGATCCCCGGGAACCGGTCGATCAGCTTGGCCATCCCCCATTGCACCCCCTTGGCCAGGAAGTGTGCGGCGACGAGCACCGCGATGGCGGTGAGGATCTTCGGGCCCCATTCGAGGAGGATGTCCTGGAAGTCGTAGTAGCCACCGGTCGGCATCGGCGTTCCCCAGCGTAGCTGTTGCAAGCTCTACAATTCCCGGCAACTCAACTGGTTTCGTGCGCGAGTTCAAGCCGCGCCCACGCTTGACGGCCGTCGCGTCAGGGGACCATCACGGGGGCCATGACCGAAGTCGCTTCCCTCGCCGCCGGCTTCCCGCCCGCCTCGGAAGAGGCCTGGACGGAACTGGTGCGCAAGACGCTCAAGGACCGGCCGCCGGAATCGCTGAAAGGCGCGACCGTCGAGGCCTTGACCATCGAGCCGCTCTATCGGCCCGCCGCGGACTCCCGTCCCCTGCTGGGCCCACGCGACCCGATCCGCCCCTGGGACGTCCGCACCCTTGTCAGCCATCCCGACCCGGCCCGCGCCAACCGCGAAATTTTGGCGGACCTCGGCGGCGGCGCAGCCTCGGTGATCGTGCGGATCGATCCGACGGGGGAGACCGGCGTCGCCGTCGGTTCCGCCGAGGGCCTCGCCCGGGTGCTGGAAGGCGTAGAGCTGGAGCTCGCGCCCGTGGCGCTGGAGGCCGGCTTCCTCGGCCCCAAGGCCGCCGACTGGCTGCACGCCCTCGCCAAGTCCTCCCCCGGCGCGCGCCTCCTCTTCCACCTGGACCCGCTGAGCGGCTTCGCCGAAGCCGGGGCCAGTCCGGGTCCGGTGGAGAGCCACCTAATCGCCGCGGCGACCGTGGCGGCGCGCCTGTCGCAGATCTATCCCAAGGCTAGCATGTTCCTCGCTTCGGGCCGTGTGGTGCACGAGGCCGGCGGCGGGGAGGCGGGCGAGATCGCCTTTGCAGCCGCCGCGGGGCTAGCCTACGCGAAGGCGCTGGTGCGGCAGGGCCTGCCCATCGACGCGGCCTTCGCCGGGCTCACCCTGGGGCTCGCCGCCGATTCCGACGTCTTCCTGAGCCTTTCCAAGCTGCGCGCCGCCCGCCTCGTCTGGGGTCGTATCGCGCAGGCGTCCGGCCCGCCGGCCCAGGCCCGCATCGAGGCCCGCGCTTCTCAGCGGATGCTGGCCGCCAAGGACGCCTGGACCAACATGCTGCGCCTCACCGCCGCCGGCTTCGCCGCCGCCGCGGGCGGCGCGGACGCGGTGGTGCTGGGCTGCTTCACCGACCCGCTCGGCTTGCCGACCGCCTTCGCCCGCCGCCAGAGCCGCAACGCCCAGTTGGTGCTGATGGAGGAGGCCCACGTCGGCCGCGTCGCCGATCCCGCAGCCGGGTCCGGCTACGTCGAGGCGCTGACCGACCAGCTCGCAAGGGCCGCCTGGGACCGCTTCCAGGCGATCGAAGCCGCCGGCGGGATCGTAGCGGCCCTCGCCTCCGGCCTGATCGCCCGCGATGTCGAGCGCGCCCGCCTCGCCCGCGACGCCGCCGGCAAGCCCCGCATCGTCGGCGTCACCGCCTTCCCGCCTGAGAAGGACGCCCCGCCCGAGGTAGAGCGCGTCGAGCCCCGCCCGGTGGACGCCCCCTCGCCCCGCCTGCCCGGCCCCGACGGAGTCTGCCCCCCGCTGACGCCGATCCGCCTCAGCGCGCCATTCGAGGCCGCGTGACCTCCATGACCCAGTTCCCTGATTTCACTCAGGTCTCGTTCGAGCCGGTTGCACCGACCGCCGCCGCTGGCGGCCCGGCGTGGGAGACCCCCGAAGGCATCGCCGTCCAGCCGGTCTACGGCCCCGACGCCCTCGCCGGCCTGGACACCCTGGCCGGTCTGCCCGGCGTCGCGCCCTACCTGCGCGGCCCCTACCCGACCATGTACCTGACCAACCCGTGGACCATCCGCCAGTACGCGGGCTTCTCCACGGCCGAGGACTCCAACGCCTTCTACCGGCGCAATCTGGCGGCCGGGCAGATGGGCCTGTCCATCGCCTTCGACCTGGCCACCCACCGCGGTTACGATTCCGACCATGAGCGGGTGAAGGGCGACGTCGGCATGGCGGGGGTCGCCATCGACTCCATCCTCGACATGCGCACGCTGTTCGACGCCATCCCGCTCGACAAGATGAGCGTGTCGATGACCATGAACGGCGCCGTCCTGCCGGTCATGGCCCTCTACATCGTCGCGGCCGAGGAACAGGGCGTGCCGCACGCCGCGCTCACCGGCACCATCCAGAACGACATTCTCAAGGAATTCCTGGTCCGCAACACCTACATCTATCCGCCCGAGCCATCGATTCGGATCGTTTCAGATATCTTTTCATACACTTCGCGCGAAATGCCGAAGTTCAACTCGATCTCGATCTCCGGCTATCACATGCAGGAAGCCGGAGCGACGCTGGACCTGGAGTTGGCTTACACCCTGGCCGACGGCATCGAATACGTGCGGGCCGGGATCGCCGCCGGCCTGCCGGTGGACGCCTTCGCGCCGCGCCTGTCGTTCTTCTGGAACGCGGGCATGAACGCCTTCATGGAGATCGCCAAGCAGCGGGCCGCCCGCCTGCTCTGGGCCAAGCTCATGCAGGAGAACTTCGCCCCCAAGGACGCCCGCTCGCTGGCCCTGCGCGCCCACACCCAGACCAGCGGCTGGAGCCTGGCGGCCCACGACGTGTTCAACAACGTCGCCCGCACCTGCGTGGAAGCGCTGGCGGCCGTCGGCGGCCACACCCAGAGCCTTCACACAAACTCCCTCGACGAAGCCCTTGCGCTTCCTACAGATTTCTCCGCCCGCATCAGCCGCAACACCCAGCTCGTCCTGCAGGCCGAGGCCGGCCACACGCGCGTGATCGACCCCTGGGGCGGCAGCTTCTACATCGAGCGTTTGACTGCCGAGCTCGCCTCGCGCGCCCTGGAGCACATCGCCGAAGTCGAGGCCCTGGGCGGCATGGCCAAGGCCATCGAGGACGGCCTGCCCAAGCGCCGCATCGAGGAGGCCAGCGCCCGCACCCAGGCGCGCATCGACGCGGGTGTGCAGAGCGTTGTCGGCGTCAACCGCTACCGCCCCGAGGGCGCCGATGAGATCCCGGTGCTGAAGGTCGACAACAGCGCAGTCCGCGAGCGCCAGATCGCCAAGCTCAAGAGGCTGAAGGCCGAGCGCGACGGCGCCGCCGTCGAGACCGCCCTAACCGCCCTCACCAACGGCGCGATCGGCAACGCCAACCTCCTGGAACTGTCGGTGGCCGCAGCCCGCGCCCACGCGACTGTCGGCGAGATCAGCGAAGCGCTGGCCAGGGCCTTCGACCGGCACGTCGCCAAAGCCGACGCCGTGAAGGGCGTCTATCTCGAAGAGGCCGGCGCCACCCCCGCAGCCGACCGCGCCAAGGCCATGGCCATGGCCTTCGCCCAGGCGGACGGGCGCAAGCCCAAGGTGCTGGTCGCCAAGATGGGCCAGGACGGCCACGACCGCGGCCAGAAGGTGGTCGCCTCCGGCTTCTCCGACCTGGGCTTCGAGGTCGTCATCGGCGATCTCTTCCAGACACCCGCCGAGACCGCAGCCCAGGCCGTCGCCGACGGCGTGCATGCGGTGGGCGCCAGCTCCCTCGCCGCCGGCCATCTCACCCTCGTGCCCGAGCTCAAGGCCGAACTCGCCCGCCTCGGCCGCCCGGACATCCTGGTTGTGGTCGGCGGCGTGATCCCGCCGGAAGACTACCAGGCCCTGAAGGACGCCGGCGTCGCCGCCATCTTCACCCCCGGAACGGTCATCCCCGACGCCGCCATCGAAGTCCTCGACCGCCTCAACGAACTGCTCGGCTACGCCCAGGAGGCGGCGGAGTAGCTTAACCGGAAGAGATCAGGACGCGGTTGCCTTCGCTGTCCTCGAACATCGCGTACCGCTCGCCGGGCGACCAAGGCGCGGCGCGTGGCTCCTCGACGAAAGCCACGCCGCGGGCCTTCAGCGCCGCCGCCTCCGCGTCGACGTCGTCCACCACCAGGATGAGCGACGGCTGCTCTGACTTGGGCGCGTCCGCCGCTCTCTCGGTGAACAGCAGCCGCGTCTGCGCGCCGGGGATCGACAGCTCGATCCAGCGCCACCCGCCGCCGTAGGACTGGTCGAGGGCGACCTCGAGCCCGAGACGGTCGCGCCAGAAGGCCAGCGCCCGCTCCTGATCGGCGACAGGCAGATGAGCAAACTTGATGTGCCTGTAGCTCATCCCCGCTCCTCGTCGGGGGGTAAGCCTAGCGCCGGACGCCCCGAATGTCCCCGCCACTGACGCTGCGCCCGCGGCGGTCGCGCCCGCGGAACAGCCAGTTGTCCTCCAGGTCGGACGGTCCGTGGCGGGCCTCGATGTCCCGCTGCAGGGACTTGGCCGCCAGGGCGTGGCCGGGGAACAGGGTGTCCACCGCCCAGCCGAGTACTGGCACAGCCGACGTCGCCGAGTCGGCCAGCAGGAAGGCGGCCATCTTGGCGATGGTCGCGGGCTTTGCGCCCGCGTTCACAGCCTCGGCCAGCAACAGGCCGGCTGCGCCCAGGCTGTAGACGGCGTTGGCGCCGGGCACCCAGGCGATGACGCCGTCGATGCCCAGGCCGAACGGCCCGATCCCCACCACCCGGTCGGAGAGCCGCTTGATCCGCTCGGCGGAGCGCCAGGCGCGATGGGCTTTGGCCTTGTCGTCGGTCATGGGGACGAAACGCGCTCCTTCCGCAGATGCTCCCCCTCACATGGGAGCGGCCGCGGGCGAGCGCGAGTAGCTAGCCCCAGAGCTCCGGCGTCGGCGGCTCGACCAGCGAGCCCAGGAACCGCAGACCGGGCTCGCGGTCTTTAGCCAGCAGCAGCGGCCCGTCCAAGTCCACGAACTCGGCCCCCTGCGCCAGGATCATCGCCGGCGCCATGGCCAGCGACGTCGCCACCATGCAGCCGACCATCACCTCCAGGCGAAGGCGACGCGCTTCCTCGACCATCGCCAGCGCCTCGCTCAGGCCGCCGGCCTTGTCGAGCTTGATGTTCACCGCCCCGTAACGGGCCGCGCAGCGGGCGAGGTCCCCCCGGGTGTGGCAGCTCTCGTCGGCGCAAAGCAGCACCGGGCTCGCCCAGCCCTCAAGGGCGCCGTCGTCGGCGGCCGGCAGCGGCTGCTCGATCAGCTTCACGTCCAGCCGCGCGAACTCGGGCGCGAGCCGCCGAAGCTCCTCAAAGGTCAGCGCTTCGTTGGCGTCGACGACGAGCCGCGTGCGCGGCGCGGCCGCCCGCACTGCGGCGACGCGGTCGAGGTCGCCCGCCCCGCCGATCTTCAGCTTCAGCATCGGCCGGCGGGCGTTGGCGCGGGCGGCCTGCGCCATCGCCTCCGGGCTGGCGAAGCTCAGGGTGTAGCAGGTCTTCACCGGATCCAGGCGCGCCCGGCCCGCGAGCCGCCACGCCGGATGGCCGGCGAGCTTGGCCTCCAGGTCCCAGAGGGCGCAGTCCAGCGCATTGCGCGCCGCACCCGCCGGCAACCTCGCCTGGAGCCTTTCTCGGTCAAGCCCCGCTTCGATAGCGTCGCGGAGGCTTTCTATCTGCGAGAGCACGCCCTCCACGGTATCGCCGTAGCGCGCGTAGGGCACGCATTCGCCCCGTCCCCGAGCGTCACCCTCGGTGATCTCCACGACCACCACCTGCGCCTCGGTCTTGGCGCCGCGGGCGATTGTGAAGGCGCCGGCGATCGGCCAGCGTTCCGCGCCGCAGGTCAGCTTGCGCACCGGCGGCCTCAGCCGCCTGAGGTTCCAGCGTAGCGGCTGCTGACGCGGCGCAGGCCCTGCAGAACCACCTCGGCGGCCTGCCCGTCCTTGACGCCCGCGTCGCCCATCAGCAGGCGCAGGGAGCGGACGTGCACGGTCACCGCCTCGGCGTCCCAACGCTCGTTGCGGGCCAGGTTGTCGAGCAGGTCGCATAGGCTGCGGAGCGCCTCGTCCACGGCCGGACGCTGGCAAAGGCTCGCTAGGCCGATCGCGCCCTGCGACAGACCATAGAGCTCCTCCACGCCGGCCGCCTCGAACTGGGCCGGCCGCCGGCCCGCGCAGGCTTCGACCGCCGCCAGGGCGGCCGCCAGCTCCTCGCGGGCCGGGCCCTCCAGCTCGCCTAGGCCCGCCTCGGCCGCGCCTACCGCCTCGGCCACCGGCGCGCCCCCCGGCACCCGGAGCAGCTTGGCCAGCCGGTTCTCCGGCACGAAGAATCGAACGGCGCTCACGTGTTCACCTTGGAGAGGGCATCCCCGTCGGCCGCAGCGGCCGCCAGGGCGGATTGAAGGATCTGGTCGGTCCGGCGCCGGCGCGGATGGCCCTCCGGCAGCTCGATGTCTCGGAAGCGCCGGTCGGGCCCGATGTAGCGGTCGCACTCGACGAACTGTCGGCTCTCGCGGGCGATCCAGATGATCCGCTCCAGCAAGCCGATCGGCGTCAACGGTTTAGCGATGATGAAGTGGGCGCCGCAGTCCCGGGCCCGCTGCACGTCCGCTGCGCGGGTGTGGCCGGTGGTCATCAGCACCGGCACGTGACAGTTCATCTTGAACTCCGACCTGCGCAGCCAGTGCACGAAGTCGTAGCCCTGACCCTCGGGCCCCAGCGTGTCGACGACCATCAGGTCGAACTGGTTCACGTCCAGGAAATCGCGGGCCTCCGCGGTGCTCGAGGCTCGCACCATGTTCTTGGCCCCGAAGCCGGAGAGGATCTGCACGAGGACCTGCATGCCGAGCGGAGTCGCGTCGAGCAGCATGATCTTCGCCTCGGACAGATTGAACCTCGCGCGCGACGTCGCGCTGAGGGCCATGGCCGCCTCCCCGTCTGTTCGTTGCGCCTAGTAGGCGCCCGCACCGGTTAAGGAAGCCCTCGCCTACTCCACCAGGTCGCCGGCCGCCGCGTCGGCCAGCAGGAAGGCCCGGCCGGTCTCGGTGGCCAGCAGGTTGGCGACCATATAGCCGCGCGGATCACGCTGGGCCGCTTCCGTGAGCACGGCGCGATAGCTGGTGACGAAGCCCACGGCGGCGGCCTTGAGCTTCTTGTCGCCGTGCAGGCGGCGCGACAGGCGGCGGATGGCCGCAGGCGCCAGGCCCGTGACCACTTCCCGAGCGCCGGCGACATCGCCGGTCTGGATCACCGCCGCCAGCTCGTCGGTGCGCGGCTCAGGCAGCAGAGCTCCGGCGTCGACGCCCATGCGGGCGACTTCGGCCATCACGACGGCCTCGGCGTCCTCGGCCGCGTCCTCGGAGGTCTCCGCCTCGTCGATGGAGGACAGCAGCTCCTTCCAGGTCCAGCCGTCGGCGCCGGCCATCGGGGTCGCCGGCTCCTCGGGCCGGGGCCGCGTGCCGGCCGCGGCCTCGAACACCTGGGTGAATTCCTGGTCGGTTGCGGTGGGCGTGAGCCTCAGCCGCGGGCGCAGGCCCAGGCGCTGGGCGGTCAGCTCAGGCGCCGGCTCGGGCTTGGCGGGAGCGGCCTTGGCCGGCTTGGCGGCGGGCTTCGGCTCGGCCGCCTCCGCCTTGGGCTCCGGCGCGGCCGCGGGCGCAGGCGCTGGCGGCGGAGCCGTTGGCGCCGCGGCGCCGGTGACCGCGCCCATCAGCTGCACGGCCTGGCTCAGCACCTCGTAGTTTCGCCGGACCCGCTCCTGGAAGGCGGTGTCGATAGCCTGGGTCTCTTCCGCCGTGCGGCGGGCCTGGCCGATCAGCGCCTCGATGCTTTCGGCGACGGCGTCGCGCACGTCCTGGGCCTGACGCCGGGCGCTGGCCGGCAGCTCGGCGCTGCGGCGCTCGATGTCGGCCAGCATCTGGGTGAGCTCGGCCAACGCCTCGCGAGCGGCGACCGCGCCGGTCTCCAGCTTGCGGGCCGTATCCGCGCCGGCCTGCTCGACGAGCTGCGCGCTTCCCTCGATCAGCGCCCGGGCCTCGCCGAGCCGGGCCTCGAACACCTGGTTGGCCTTCTGGCCGGCCGCGAAGGCGGCTTCGGCCAGCTGGTCCACCTGCTCGCGGGCGGTCTGCGCCTGGCGCGCGGCGGCGGTCTGGGTGTCCTGCACGGCCTTCGAGAGGGACTCGATCGCCGCGCGGGCCTGCGCCTCCAGCCGCTCGCGCTCGGCCCGGGCGGCCTCGGAGACGACGGAGATCGAGCGGCCCGCGTCCTCGGCGAAGCTCTGGCGCTCCGTGGACGCCGTGCGGGTCAGCTCCGCGAACCGCTCGGAGGCCTCGCCGATCAACCGGCGCAGCGCCTCGCCCTGCTCCATCGCCCGCTGGCCCATCCCGGCGGCGGCCTCGCGCGCATCGGCCATGAAATTGGACAGCTGCGCCGCCTGGCTCTCGGCCTCGGCGGCGAAGGCCGAGTGGTCGGCGCGCAGGGCGTGGGCGATGGTCATCAGCGCGGCGCGCTGTTCCGACAGGCCCTGTTCGGCGGCCCGGACCTGATCGGCGACGCCGAGGCCCGCGGTCTCCAGCCGGGCGACATGGCGGGACAGGTCCTCGCCGGCCACCTTGGCGGCGTCGCTGGCGTGGCCGGCGGCGGCGGTCAGGTCGGCGGCGCGGGAGGCCAGCGAGGCCTCGGCCTCGCGCAGCTGGGTCTCGGCCAGGTCCGAGGCCTCGGCGACCATCCGGGCCTGCTGGGTGATGGCCTCGGCGACCTTGGCGGCCTGGCCTCCGAGCGTCTCGGAGAGGCCGCTCATCTGCGTCCGCTCCTGGTGCAGCGCCTGGGCCAGTTCCCGGGCGGTGCGCGAAGAGGTGGCGGCCGCTTCGGCCAGCCGTTGGGTCTCCTCGGCCAGCGCCTGACGCAAGGAGCTCAGCGACTGGTGGGCGCTGCGGGCCGCCTCGGCCGCCGCCGAGATGTCCTCGCGCAGCACGCTGGTCACCTCGCCCACCTCACCGGCCGCGAGGGCGGCTGGGGCGACCATCTCGTGGGCGAGGGCCTGGGTGCGCCGGGTCTCGGTCGCCAACAGCTGGCCCTGCCGGTAGAGCCAGGCGCCCGCCCAAACGAACAGCGCGGGCAAAAGGGCGATGACGAAGAACACCGTTTTGGCGAACACGTCGGTCGCCAGCGCCGCGCCGCCCTCGCGCAGCCCCCAGGCGTAGGCGATCGGGAACAGCGCGAGGATGGAGAGGCCGAAGGCGGCCGCCCACACCGGCCATCCCGGCGGCGCCGTCACCTTGTCCGCGCCCGTCCGCGCGGCAGGAGCCGGCGAGATCGGCGTGAAGTCGTCGCCCTCGGCCGTCGCCGGCGGGCTCGTCTCGATGGGCGACAGCGCGCCCCCGGCCGCCGGATAGAAGCCGGTTTGCCGTTTACGGAAGACATAGCCCAGCTCGACGTCCGGCTCGGGATCGGCCAGCTCGGCTGGGACGTCGACGGTCTCGTCGCTCAGGGACTGGAAGTCTGCCGGCTGACGCCGCTTCTTGATCTTCATGCGCGGCCCGACAATCGGCCTTTCCCACCACCCGATGGCCCGCGTGCATGGCGCAGGCCTACCCGCCAGCAGGATTACCGCCGAACGGCGCGCACGCAAATCGGCTGCGTGCGGTCAGCTACGGATTGTCGCGTACTGTGGCGCTCAGGCCTTCACGACGCGGGCGGTCTCGGGGCAGTCCTCGGCCTTGACGTCGGCGGCCGGCCTCACGCCCCGGGGGGGAACGACGCGCGCGACCGTGCGCGTCACCGGAGCCGGACGCTCGGGCTGCTTGACCTCGACGGCCACGCCGAAGTGCGAATAGGCGGCGGCGGACGAGTGCACTACCATCGCCGTGACGATCTCAGTCAAGGTAGCCATCGGATCTCTCCCAAGCCTCCGATACGACTCCGCAGGGGTTGGTTATCGGTTAAGCGCCGCCGTGGAGCAATGTCGCGGAACATGAAATTTCGGTCATGTCCGCCATTTCTCAGGCCGCCAGGGCCGGCTTGAACCGCGCGCCCTCGTGCTTCAGCAGCCAGGCTTTCCGAGGCAGCCCGCCGCCGTAACCCGTCAGCGAGCCGTCCGCGCCGATCACCCTGTGGCAGGGCACCACGACGCCGATCGGGTTGGCCCCGTTCGCCAGCCCCACGGCCCGCACCGCGGTAGGCGCGCCGATCCGCTCGGCTAGGCCCCGATAGCTCAGCGTCTCGCCCGGCCGGATGGTCAACAGGCCCGCCCAGACTCTCTGCTGGAACGCGGTCCCCGCCCGCCGCCGCGGCAGTCGGTCGAGGGCCGAGAGATCCCCGGCGAAATAGGCCTCCACCGCCGGCCGGGCCGGCGAGCGCCCCGGCTCGAACGCCACCGCGCCATGGTAGCGGGCGAGCAGTCGCATCATCCGCGGCTCGTAGTCTTCGAAGTCGAAGGCGAGCAGCGCCCCCGCCGCGTCAGTGACGACCAGCGCCTCGCCCACCGGCGTCGGGATCCGGTCGAGCATGGCCCGTTCAGGCGGCCTGTTTCGCATCCTTGCGCTCCTTCAGGGTCTTTGGCGGGCTCAGCGCCGCGTCGGCGGCCCAAAGGTGCAGGGCGGCGTAGGCGCGCCAGGGGCGCCAGCGCTCGGCGCGGGCGGTCAGTTCGGCGAAGCTCGGCCGCTCGCCGGTCAGCCGCTCCAGCGCCCGCACCAGCGCCACGTCGCCGTGGGGGAAGGCGTCCGGCTCGCGCAACTCGCGTAGGGCTATGTATTGGGCGGTCCACTCCCCGATGCCCGGCAGCGCCTTCAGCCTTGCGACCTGCGCCTCCAGCTCACCGTGCGGCGTGAACAGGCCCGGGTCCGCGCAGGCCGCCGCCGCCAGCCGCTCCAGCGCGTGGCCGCGGGACCGCGGCATCCCGAGCGCGGCGATGTCAGCGCCGACGAGCCGTTCGGGCGCGGGAAAAATGTGGGTCAGGCCCGGCTCGGCGAGGTCCGCCGGAAGCGGCTCGCCGTAGGCCGCGGCGATTTTGCCGGCGAGCCGCGTCGCCGCCGAGACGGTGATCTGCTGCCCGAGGATCGCGCGGACGGCGAGCTCGAAGCCGTCCCAGGCGCCGGGAGTGCGAAGCCCCGGCCGGGCCTCGACCAGCGGCGCGAGGTCCGGGTCGGTGGCCAGATGCTCGCCGATCGCGACGGGGTCGGCGGTCAGGTCGAACACCCGCCGCACGCGGGCGATCACCGCCGGCAGGGCCGTCATGTCGGTGAACCGCACCGTGGCCTGCAGCGCCTTGCCGTCCGGCGCCGGCTCCACGGCGACCACGCCCCGGCGGGCCCCGATCGCCAGGGTGCGGACGTACCGCTGCGGCGTCACCAACTCGACACCCGGGATCGCCCGGCCGGCCAGGAACGCGATCAGCTGGTCCCAATCGTAGGGCGGCTTGTAGGCGAGCCTGAGGGTCGCGCCGGCCGCCGCGCTGGTCTCGGCGGCGCCAGAGCGGCGCAGGGCGCCGGGCGGGCGGGCGAACAGCTGCTGGAAGGTCTCGTTGAACCGCCGCACCGAGCCGAAGCCGGAGGCCAGGGCGATGTCGGCCATCGGCAGCCGCGTCTCGTGGATCAGCTGCTTGGCCAGCAGCACCCGGCGGGTCTGGGCCACCGAGACGGGGGAGGCGCCCAGATGCAGCCGGAACAGCCGGCGCAGCTGCCGCTCCCCGACCCCGAGCCGGCCGGCCAGCGCGTCCACGTCGCCCTCGTCCAGCGCGCCGGCCTCGATCAGCGCCAGCGCCCGCGAGACGGTGTTGGAGCTGCCGCGCCAGGCGCCCAGGTCCGGCGACGTCTCCGGCCGACAGCGCAGGCAGGGCCTGAACCCCGCCTCCTGCGCCGCCGCGGCCGAACGGTAGAAGTTGACGTTCTCGCGCTTGGGCGTGCGGGCTGGGCAGATCGGACGGCAGTAGATGCCGGTGGTCTTCACGCCGATGAACAGCCGCCCGTCGAACCTGGGGTCGCGGGTGGAGACGGCGCGGTAGCAGGCGTCCGGGTCGAGATCCATGCCCCGGACGATGGGCTCTCCGATCCGCCAAGTCTCGCGGTTTTCGGACTCTGACGTCACGCGAAACGAGAGAAGCGAGCTACCCCCTTGGCGGAGTGTACGCGCCCCTGGCGGCCGAGAGCCCCACGATTCCCCAGGCGAGGCCGAGATTCTCCACTGCCTCCAAGAGGGCCTCGCGGGTCAGCGGCGCCGCGCGGACCTCCAGCCCCGGATGATCGCGACGCAGGGCTTCCACAGCCGACGCCGGCGCGAGCGCCAGCACCGCCGGCCCCCTCGCCTCGCGCCGCAGTTCCGAAAGCAGCACCGCCTCCCGCGCCGGATCGCGCCCCACCGCCAGGACCACGACGCCCGGCCCCTCCCGCGCCAGCGCTTCTCGTGCTTCGGTCTCGCTGCGGGCCACCTCGATGCGGTTCGCCAGACGCAGGCTGGCGAGCACTTGCAGCGTTCCTTCCAGCCGCCTCGCGTCGTCGTCGATCAGCAGGATCGGTCGCAGCTCGCTCACGTCGCCTCCCTCAGCCCCGTCAGTTTTCCTAATAGCGCTTCCACGGTTAGGTTGCTTGCGCTCGCCAGGCCCCTCCCCTACCTGACCAGTCGAAGGGCCGTTAGTCCGCACGTCGCCAACGCCGGCGCGGGCGGCTTTTTATTAGATTTTGAGGTCGCCCCGAATGGACGCCCGCGTCGCGACCGCCTTTGCACCGATGGCTGACAGCACCGCCACGATCTCCCCGCAACGGCTGACCCACCTCGAGCGCCTCGAGGCGGAGAGCATCCACATCCTGCGCGAGGTCGTCGCCGAGTGCGAACGGCCGGTGATGCTCTACTCGATCGGCAAGGACAGCGCGGTCATGCTGCACCTGGCTGCAAAGGCCTTCTACCCCTCCAAGCCGCCGTTCCCGCTGCTGCACGTCGACACCACCTGGAAGTTCCGGGCGATGTACGAGATGCGCGAGCGGATGGCCCGCGAACTCGGCTTCGAGCTGCTCGTGCACCAGAACCCGGAGGCGCTGGCGAAGGGCATCAATCCCTTCGACCATGGAAGCGCGCTGCACACCGACATCTGGAAGACCGAAGGCCTCAAGCAGGCCCTCGACAAGTACGGCTTCGACGCCGCGTTCGGCGGCGGCCGCCGGGACGAGGAGAAGAGCCGCGCTAAGGAGCGGGTGCTCTCCTTCCGCACCCCCGAGCACCGCTGGGATCCGAAGAACCAGCGGCCCGAGCTCTGGCGGCTCTACAACACCCGCAAGCGCCAGGGGGAGAGCTTCCGCGCCTTCCCGATCTCCAATTGGACCGAGCTCGACATCTGGCA
>JAESGR010000825.1_pt1 | contig 14325 bp, 12 predicted proteins | sample 9269771 | NCBI WGS metagenome assembly JAESGR01 (sample SAMN15739572, study PRJNA653492) | algae metagenome | isolation source: Chroococcus sp. CMT-3BRIN-NPC107 and co-occurring heterotrophs from well... | place: USA: Clark Mountains Wilderness, California | collected 2010-04-18
AAATCCCGTACCGACTACCATCTTTTTACCGATAATTCGCATCTACCCAATTAAATCAATTCGCTTGCAATCCAAGCGAATTTTTTATTTTATAGGTAAAGAAATGATAAAAAAATATTTGTTCGTCCTAGTTTTGTAACCCAATAAAAATATTCTTTGGACACATTGAAGGACACTTTCAATTTTCAAATATCATCAACACGTCAATTTAATTCCTAACTTTCTGCGATTTTAGATTTTAATTTTAGTGAAGGTCAAAAGAAAAGGCTAATCAAGTTGCGGTCGATTAGCCTTTTCAATCAATATTCACTAGGAAGTAAAACAGTAGTAGAACTTCGATCAGCCTCAGTAATTATCCAAATCTTCTCTCCTTTACCTGTTCTATAAGCTGATAGAATTCTAAAACCTTCTTTTACAGAAAGCTCGTTCTCTTCGGCATCTTCTTTTCCAACTATTCCCCAGTTTCCTGATCTGTGCATTTCTAAAAATTCACTGGCTTCTTGATTTGATTCTTCCAATGCTTCTCTAGCTCCAACTGTTAGAAAAATCTTTCCAAGTGGAAACAAAACAGCCGATTCATTGATAGCTTCCAACCTTCTCCGAAATCTAAGCCAAAACAGCTTTTCATCTTGGCTGATAACAGACAGAAACGAGTCTATCTGCTTAATAATCGCGTTTCGCTCTGTTTTATCTGCATTCTGGTAAAGAGCCAGCATCTTTTCAGATTGATAGTCTAAATACGCTTGTTTAGCGTTCGTTTGTGTTTGTGATAATTTATTCATTGCAATCTCCTGATTTTTGATTAGGGGTTAAGAGAGGCTTAGACAGTTGGCGCTATCTAAGCCTCTCGCTTTTATGCCGCTTGACGTTTTAGGCTTTGTCGATAGATGTTGACCTGAGCGGCGCCAACGATGTGGTAGCAAATCAATCCCTTCTCGCTCGCCTTGCATTCACAAATTCCGAATTTCTCATTGCCCTTAACATCGAATCGAACAGTATAAGAATTATTGTTATTTGCCGATTGAACCGAAAAGGTTCGTTCAGCAACGAAGCGGACGGTTGGTTTTAATTGTTTGCATCTTTCGATTGCTTTTGCTGTATTTTCTGTGGTTAATTTGATCATTTTATTTTCCCCCGTTTTTTATTTGTTATCTCTGACTTACAAGATAATTATATAGTAGTTACGTAACTAATGCAAGCTAAAAGTTGCGTAACTAAAGAAAAATACATATAATCTTGAAAATTATTATGCCAACCGAATTGATCAGAAAACAGTTCCTATTGACGGAAGAAGAAAACTTAGAAATTGAGAAGAAGGCTGAAAGTAAAGGCTTATCAGTATCGAATTACACACGTATCCTACACGGCTTGGAGCCACTGAAGAAAGGTATGCCAAGTAAGAAAAATGCAGAGACTGAAACAAAAAAAGTTAAAGGTGAGAAGTAATTAGGATATGTCTGTAAAATCGAAAATTTCTTTTCGTTCAGAATGTTCAAGGTGTTCAGCTTCTTTGGGTGTGAACAAATGAATTTTTTGCCAAATAATGGACTGCTTTCCTTATAAACCCTTAAAAGAGCTAATCCATCTTCTTTCTTCATATCTAACATTTCATCTAATACTCGATATCTTGTTATAAGTTTTGATCAGTTTTGGTGCGTTAAGAAGTAGAGATTATTCACGTGTTTTTTTACTAAGAAGGAAAATCACTATTTGGGACAATGCAGCAGTATAAGTATATAGGAGATTTTGATGTATACAGTTGAAGAAATTTTGTTAATGGCAGGCATAAAATACGAGAAGTACGGAAAGGCGAATTTTGGAGGTGTGTTTCTAACTAATGCAAACCAACTTATTGGTACGTACTCAGATCTCAAGCGCTTTCAGCAGTCAGACAAGAATTATTTAGGATGGCAAGCTCATCATATTGTCGAGTCTCAGGATCTTGTAAATCTGGGTGTAGATCAGTTAGCTCCTCTTAGAGACCGACAGATATGTGTGTTACTGCCTGAACGGGCTCATATTGGTCGCATTAACAGCCGTCTTCGGACGCTTAATCCTATGAATGTTCGCGCCTCTGTAAATGATTTACAACGAGCATACAAAGATGCATATGCTCTAATTGGGGACTATTGTGGGGGTGGCGAAGTTAAGATTGGGCAAGAATTAATGGCAATTGTCAATGTTGTCTTCCGGAAACTGGCTCTCAAATAGTATATTGCCTTTGATTAACCAATTTCAAAACAGATAACAAACCACAAAAAGAAAAAGCCGTAAGCTAATTTTGCGGCTTTTAGTTCTCTGATTTGACTAAAACATAATTCCCAATAATTGTAAAAATAATTCTTGACATAAAACAGAATCCGCAGATAATAGCAACTATTCACTCAGGTAATTAATCGTTCAACCGATCTTAGTGCTTTGCTGTGCTGAGTTCTCAATATTTTCCGCGTTTTGTGCTGATACTGCCCCTAACACATTTGACGTAAGCAACTCGTTTAAACTCAAAAATGATATGAAAAAACTACTTCCTCTCTTTATATTAGTTTGTAGCTGTATTGGTTATGGGCAGGTATCTCCTGAAAATACGCCAGAATTAAAATCCAAGTCAATATTAGATATAATCCCACGCCCGAAAGAAAAAACTCAAGAAGTTTTACAAGCAGAAGCACGTATTAACAAAGTTACCAATGACGCTGGAATAGCTTTCAAACAAGGACTTCAGTCTATCCAAAATAATCGACGTTTAGAAGCCAGTAAATATTTCAATATGGCTGTCGAAGTTTTTTTTATGTCCGGTATTAATTTAACCTCTGAGAGTAACTTCAAAGCCAAAATCTGCTACACCCAGTTAGTCGAGACTATTTATCGGATAGAAATTCCAAATGACGATAAATCACCGGAAATTAATAGCCTTTCAAAAGTGTGCGGTTGGAATATCGACAATCAACTAGCTGATAGCATTATTCCCCAAAGTAAGAAAGGACAAATCGGTTTTAATGAACAGAAATTTGAAGTTTCCGTACTCGACGAATTAGCAAGACCCATCAAGCCTGAAATTGTTGTTGATGCAGGAACAAAACCAGTTCAGCAAAAAGACGGAAAAGTTCCGGCTGTAATGAATTATTTCAATGAAACTTTTCACGATCCATATTCAATGCGCTTTATAAGGTGGTCGCCAATTGTGAAAGTTTATAGTAACTCAAATGAATATTGGGCTGTAACGGTTAGGTTTCGAGCTAAAAACACTTTTGGTGCTTATGTTTTGACAGAGGAAACTTTTTATATTCAAGGCAATAAAGTTGTAAAAACTCAGAAGTATTAAGAACAACCAAATATCGGAATTAAGCGAAATTTCAACCAAAGAATAAATAAAAATATGATTATCTGCCCTAGATGTGCCACACAAAACAACGACGGATCTCAATTTTGTAATCGATGCGGTTTGCAGTTTGCCACTGTTAAATTTACTAATCGACCCCACCAGCCCCAAAAGACTGTGTTTGAAAAGACTGTGTTTGAAAACGTAGTTGGAAGTATTTGGGCTAGATTTATGAAGTTGAGCCTTCCGCTTAAATTAACAGTTTTTGGGCTTACTTTTCTGAGTTTGTTTCTTTTTGCCCTCGCTGTTCAGGTTACGAATAAAAAAGATGCAGCTAAAAAAGAATTAGCATTGGTGCAAACTAAGGAGATACCCGCCAATGTTGCACCGACTGTTCTACCTGCGCCACCAAAATTTATCGATTTGCAGATAAAAGCCGACCGGCTTTTATCTCTCGAACAAGAAGGCTATGAATCGGTTAAGTTAGAGGAGTTCGATAATGTAATGAAACCTTTGCGCGAGATTCCGAAAGATTCCAAAGATTACAAAAAAGCGCAAGATTTAAACAAAAAGTTGATGGAGAAAGCCGCAATCATAGGTGCTGAAAGAATTGTGATGGGCGAAAAACCGAGGCAGAGCGAGTGGGATGGCGATGTCTCACCTGTCAAAGAATACCTTCGCTCAAATTTAAACGATTATGATAGCTCGGAATTTGTCGAGTGGTCTTCGGTAACAAAAGTTTATATTGGCAAAGAGCCTTACTGGGGGGTTCGGTTAAAACTTCGAGCTAAAAACGCTTTCGGCGGACTTATTTTAAGGGATACTTATTATTTTATTCGTAATAATCAGGTAGTAATGTCAAAGGGGTTAGGAGCTGATTGAAGTTTATGAAAAAACTATTTCCTCTGTTTATTTTAATTTTCGCATTATCCATTTACTCTCAGAAGCCCAATGAGTGGAGATCGTTAGTTTTAGACGAATCTTCACCTGAAAAAGCCATTGAGGTTTTAGGAAAACCCAAAACTGATAAACCTAACCAATCTTTCAGACCATTGAAGTTTAATGAATGGTTTGACGTTGGTAAAAAGGATTTTCGGATTTTCCATTATGAAGATGTTGCATCAATCGAAGGATTCAAAGACGTAAAACTGACATTCCGCAATGATAAGTTAGTTTCAATTACTCTCGAACCAAAAGAACTTGGAGCAAACGCATTACCGAGAAGCTATGAAACTGAATTCGTTTATTTGTCCGATAAATTCTCAGAAAGCCCAAGTCCTCAGGATTTTGAACGTAATCAAGGTAGAAGTTACCCGAAAAGTTACCCCACCGTATATTTTCTGATGCATAAAGCTGATCGGTCTTATGTTTTTGCGATGATTGCTAATAATTCGTTTGGCTCTATTCTAGGAAAATCAATGGGCATTAAGGATGCTTCTGAATCTCTTCCCGGCAAAGTCGCTATGATTCAGTTTATCAGCCGTAATTTAGAAGAAACTAAAAGTAAGGATTTACTTAAATAATTTTATAAAAAGCAAGAATTCAGTCTATAATTTGAACAATGTTGAACCTAAGTCTTATTAGATTTTTACTTTCTTTTATAAAGGTTGGAAAACATCGGCAATTCTGTGTTTTCTGTATAAGTAAGATTATGTTTTTGTGCTAATAAATCTCAAAATAAATATAAAATTGTCAAGAATTTCTATGAAACGAATTAACCAAACACTATTGCCAACGTTGATTATTGCCGTTGCTGTGAGTTTTTCCGCAGATAGCCTACATGCACAGCAGTCATCCGTTCAATTAAGAAAAGAGGTAGTTTCCAAAGACGGTAATGCTTCAGCATTATTCAGCCAAGGATATGATCTGCTGAACCAGAAAAAGTTCTCCGAAGCTGCAAAAATATTTGAACAGGTTATTGGCATCAATCCCAAAATGCGCCACGCTCATACAAATTTGAGTTGGGCTTATTTGGAACTTGGCAGATATGACGAGGCAGCATCAATGGCTCAGAAGGAGATAGAAATCAATCCGACTGCCGCGATGCCGTATAACAATCTTGGTTATGCGCTCACTCAGCTACGAAAATATGACGAAGCGATAACGGCTCTTAAAAAAGCTGTTGAGCTAGATGCAGAGTTGCGCAAAGCCTACTTTAATTTAGGTTACGCTTATCGCAGTTCCGGACAATTCTCCGAAGCCGTTAAGATTCTCGAAGAGTTTTTAAGAGTTCAGCCAAACGATGAAAAAGGTCTTGCAAATCTTGCCGGTGCGGCAATGTCTGCTGGTCAGTATAAAAAGGCATTAGCAACAAGTATTGAATGGGTGAAAATTAAGCCCGAAGATTTCAGCGCTCAAATGACTCTCGGAATAGCTTGTATGCAGACGGGTAAGCCTGCTGATGCTGCATTAGCATTTGAGAAGGCTACCAGTATAAAACCTGAAAATGTTGACAGCTTACGATGGTTGGGACAATCTTTGGCAACTTCAAATCAACCAGAGAAAGCTCTCGAAATCTTTAAAAAAGTTGCCGTCAAACGTCCAAATGATTTCGATACTTATTTTGATTTGGGTATGGCTTCAACCTACGCTAAGAATTTCAAGGATGCCATAGAGTATTTCAAACAAGCCGTTAATCTCAGATCAGATTCAGTTCCAGCAGTGTTCCAGTTGGCACTTAGCCATTTATCAGCCGGAAACCGTGAAGCGGCAATTGAACAACAGGTTAAGTTAAAGGAGATAAACGCTGAAGCTGCTGAGCAATTATTACAACGGATTAATCGTTAGCTCTTTGTTTATAGTTCGATAAAATATGATTAAGTAAGGGACAGGATTTAGCATATTCTGTCCCCTTTTTTTCATAAATATCGAAGGAAAAGTTTAACAAAGGAATCAGTTGGTCGTTAAAAACGATAATCCTGTTCGGTAAATAGTCAACCATCTAAAATTGTCGATTTTCCTTGCCTAAATAAATTAAAGTCTTGTAAAGTTAGATTGACTCAAAGCTCCTGCGGCTCCCTTTATCCTTCAAACAGATAAAAATAGTTAATCTCATTACTACCGCTTTTGCTGAGAGCATCAGTAATCCCGAAACCCATAAATTTAGAACTTATAAATTATGAATAAATTATTCTGCGGTAAAGAATTGAGTAGATTTGTATTGTTAATTGCGCTTATTGTTAGCAGCAACATTTTGGCAAACAGCGCAACTCAAATTGATATTACTGGCCCGGGAGGTAGTGGCGCATTTGGAGCATCAGTTGCAATACTACCAAACGGTAATATTGTGGTTGCAGACCCCACTTTTGACATTTCATCACCGAGAATGATTTCTGATGTGGGAGCAGTCTATCTATACGATGGAAAGAGTAGAAATCTGATCAGCAGAATAACAGGTAACTGTCAAAATGATAATTTGGGGAGTAATGGAATTAAGGTTCTTAATACCGGTAATTTTTTGATCAGCAGCCCAAATTTGGATTTGATAACCTCAACAAGCACGCATACCAACAATTGCATAAGTGGAAGTCAACAATTTGTAGTTAGAGACGTTGGAGCAGTAACAACGGGTAACAGTCAGATGGAAGCATCTATCTTGGTTACATCTTCCAACAGTCTAACTGGTATCAATTCAAATGATCGTGTTAGCAGTGGAGGCATTGTAGTTTTACCAAACGGTAATTATGTTGTTGTAAGCCCTTTTTGGAATGACAATCGAGGAGCCGTTACCTTCGGAACCAGCCATAACCCGAGGGTTGGGGCAGTATCTGTTTCCAACAGCTTAACCGGATCAAATTATAATGACTTAATTGGTAATATCACGGTTCTGGCAAACAATAACTTTGTAGTGAATAGTTCTACTAACCGTGGTTCCGCTACTTTATGCAGTGGAGTGAGCGGATGCGCCGGGTTGGTGTCTGCTTCAAACAGTCTTATAGGTTCAGATGGGGATTCTGTTAGTTCTGATGGTGTCACTGCTTTACCCAACGGTAATTATGTGGTCAGAAGCCGCTTTTGGAACGGTCAGCGTGGTGCTGTTACTTTTGGTAATGGAGAAACTGGTGTGGTAGGTCAGGTTTCTTCATCCAACAGCTTAGTTGGCAGTGCAGCGAATGATTTTGTCGGTAGTGGTGATGGTTTTCTTAATAGCGGTATTACAGTCTTAAATAATGGAAATTATGTAGTTATTAGTTCAAACTGGGATAATGGCGCAGTTGCTAATGCTGGAGCAGCAACATTTGGTAATGGTTCAACAGGAGTAAGCGGTGTAATTTCATCCACAAACAGCTTGATCGGAAGAAACAGTAGTGATTTTTACATTGCTAAGACAACTGCACTAAGCAATGGTAACTATGTGCTATTTCTTCCTCGATGGAATGCTCCTCAGGGAACACCGGGCGGGGCTGCTGTCTTCGGAAATGGCGTATCTGGTGTGACAGGTTATATTTCTACATCCAATAGCCTTACTAACGTCAACGAAAGCGGCGGCGTGACAGCGTTAACGAATGGTAATTATGTAGTAGCATCCCCCAATTGGAATGGGACACTCGGAGCCGTAACTTTCGGCAACGGAATAACCGGAACAGTAGGTACAGTATCAGCGATTAATAGCTTAGTTGGCACCAACGATTACGACAGTATCGGTTCTAGCGGAGTAACCGCCTTGTCGAATGGTAACTATGTCGTCAATAGTTCGGGCTGGAATAATCAACGGGGAGCCTCGACTTTTTGCAATGGAACGAATGGTTGTATCGGAATAGTTTCTGAAGCAACCAGTCTTGTCGGCAGTAATTCATTTGACAGAGTGGGGGGCGGCGGCTCAATTGCCCTTACTAACGGAAATTATGTCGTGCGCAGTTTTTACTGGAACAACTACCGGGGAGCGGCGACCTTCGGCAATGGCACCAATGGTCTAACCGGCAGTGTTTCAGACTCGAACAGCTTAATCGGCACAAATGCTAACGATTCAATCGGGAATCTTAGTATTATATCTATGCCTAACGGCAATTATATTGTGGTTAGTCGAGGGTGGAACGAAAGCCGCGGAGCAGTTACTTGGGGAAATGGAACTGTTGGTATAAACGGTGAAGTAACATCGGCAAACAGTTTGGTCGGCAGTACTCCAGGAGATCAAGTCGGATTTATTGGCAATACAGCAAACGGAGTAACAGTGTTTGGTAGTGGGGCTTATGCGGTTCGGAGTGATTACTGGGATAACGGATCAACTGTTGATGCTGGGGCAATTTCGCTTAGTAAGAGAAATAGCCCGTTAGTCGGTACGATTTCTCTTACTAACAGTGTTCGAGGGACAGCGCAGTATGGCGGCTTTAGAATGAACTTCGCTTACAGCTTATCCGCTAAAAATCTGGTTGTTGGACATCCTAATAATTATGTCAGTATTTTTAGCTACAACGAATTTCAGACACCATTTGATTATGATGGAGACGGAAAATCAGACATTTCAGTTTTCCGACCGGAAAACGGAGTGTGGCATTTGCAACAATCGCAATCTGGCTATGCCGCAAGCGGATTTGGTATTTCCATCGATAAATTAGTCCCTGCCGATTATGACGGAGACGGGAAAACTGATCTAGCTGTATTCAGAGAAAATCCATCTGATCCAGGAAAAGCAAATTTCTACATTCTGCAAAGCTCGAACAATCAGTTTCGAGACAAACAATTCGGCGCGACAGGAGATATTCCCGTTGCTGGGGATTGGGACGGAGACGGTAAAGCTGACGTTGGTGTTTACCGAGCGGGAACACAAGCTAATCTGCAAGGATATTTTTTTTATCAACCGTCATCGCAACCGGCTACGAACTTTGTTGCCATCGCCTGGGGAACTTTTGGAGATAAACCTGTTGTTGCCGATTTTGACGGAGACGGCAGAACAGATGCAGCAGTGTTTCGTCCTTCCAATGGCGTTTGGTATATCCAAAGAAGCAGAGACGGGTTTTATGCTGTCGCCTTCGGCGCACCTGAAGATAAGCCGGTCGTTGGAGATTACGACGGTGATGGAAAAGCTGATATAGCAGTATTCCGACCATCGAACGGAGTTTGGTATCAACTCAGAAGTAGAGATGGATTTGCTGCTGCACAGTTTGGCATTTCAACAGATAAGGCAGTTCCAGCAGATTACGATGGAGATGGTAAAACAGATCTAGCTGTTTATAGAGATGGAAACTGGTATTTCTTAAACAGCACAAACGGATTTGCTGCTTTCGGATTCGGCACTGCAACTGATAAACCTGTTCCTAATTCATTTGTTCATTAAATCAAGTTAACAAGAAGAAAAAGCTATGAGCATTAAAACCTGCGGCTTTTCCATTTTTCCATATTCAAATCTAGAATTTTGGTTTTTGGCAGTAAGAATTTTAATTGTAAGGGTTAAATATGTAGCTAATAATTTTGGCATTGTTTTTGCCAATTAAAACTGTAATAAATACACTGCTTTTCGTAGTGGAAAAGGTTGCCGAGTTGTTTCTGATCGTTTGTGTTACAGAAACAGCTTCGGTTTTTTTTGAGTTAATAACTTAGGTTTAACCGTCATTTATACAAGCGATCAGATTATTTAATACAAATTTGGAACTTTTTACTTTACTGGGCGTGAAGTTTGATTAGAAGCATTTTGAGATTCTTCTGAAAATTTTATGTCCAACAAAAAAAGTCTGTGTAGACCCCACAGACTTTTTTTCCGTTAATGCGCTAAAAATACTAACAAAATACCAGACAATATTGATGTAAATCAGAGGTGGTTTTACTAATCCGGTCGCGGGCATCTATCACACAACCAAATTATTAGTGATTTTACGAATGTGATGAACATATTGGTAATCTGCATATAAACTCCTACATAAGGTTTTGTCGTGGGAGACTTCCAACTTTTACTGTGCAAGTGGTGAGCCCTCATATTAAACGTAAAAATAAGGGTATTCTCTGTATATTGAAAAGAATAATACTCGATAAGGGGTAGTAGGTTTGCCTATTGGGGTAATCTGAATATGTGCCTTTGGCTAAAAGATTGGCTAAAGGCACTTTTTATTTTCGTGCAGAACAATCCCGAAGCCTGGACTCTCTTTTTAGCCAACAAAAAAACTTTAAAAACCCGAACTTCCAGCCACATAACATTTTGGTAAAAAAAACAAAAAATGCTAGAATTTGCCCACTTCCTAAATGCCTGAAAACGGACAACAAATTGGTCATTACAAAATTCTTTCGGCTATCGGTGCAGGCGGAATGGGCGAAGTGTTTTTAGCCGAAGATACACGCCTCGACCGCAAAGTCGCACTGAAAATCCTGCCCGAAAAGATTTCTGCTAATGCAGACGGCTTGAACCGCTTCGTTCAAGAAGCTAAATCCGCATCCGCCTTAAATCACCCGAACATTATTACGGTTTATGATGTCGGCGAATTTGACGGAAAACATTTTATTGCCGTTGAATATATTGACGGCGAAACTCTTCGAGAGCGGATGCAAAAACGTCTCACCTTTGATGAAACGCTTTCCATTCTGATTCAGATGGCGGAAGCTTTATCGGCGGCGCATCAGGCAGGAATAATTCATCGAGACATCAAACCTGAAAACATAATGATTCGCACCGACGGCTACGTGAAAGTCCTTGATTTCGGATTAGCGAAACTATCTGAACAAAACGGGTCAGCCAAAGCCGAAGCGGAAGATTCAACTAGAAAGCTGGTAAAAACGAATCCCGGTGTAGTGATGGGAACGGCTTCGTATATGTCGCCCGAACAGGCACGAGGCAAACAGGTTGATCCCCGAAGTGATGTGTTCAGCTTCGGCGTCGTAATGTATGAAATCTTAGCCAGAGGAGTTCCATTTCAGGGCGAAACGATGATGGATGTTATTCAATCAATCATCAATTCCGAGCCTCAACCTTTGCAGTCTCTTGCCCCACATCTGCCGAAGGAACTAATTAGAATCGTTAATAAAACTCTCAAAAAGAAACGTGAGCAGCGCTATCACTCGACCAGAGATTTATTGACCGACCTCAAGGATTTAAGGGATGAATTGCAACAGGAATTGATTCTGGAAAGAACGGCTGTTCCGAATAAGGCGGAAACTAACGAGACGAAGCAATCGAGTACGCCGAAAATTTCGACCAGTTCTGGTAGTGTCAAAGATGCTTTGCTTTTGATTGATTTTGAGAACACGACCGGAGAAGCGATTTTTGACCAGATCTTAAAGACCGCTCTTACCTTTTCGCTCGGACAATCGCCGTTTCTCGACATCGTGCCTGCTGCGAAAATCGCGCATAGTCTCAATCAGATGAAACGTCAGTCGAACGAACGGGTAACCCGTGAATTGGCTGAAGAACTGTGCCTGCGGCTGAGTCTGAAAGCCTATCTCGCGGGCAGTATCTCAAACTTAGGCTCAATTTATTTTTTAACTTTGGAAGCGGTCAACGCCCGCACGGGCGAAAGTCTGGGGCGCGAATACGAGCAGGCGAACAATAAAGAGGAAGTGCTGGCGGCTTTGAGTCGTGCGTCTTCGGGAATCAGGGAGAAGCTCGGCGAAAGTCTGAGTTCGATTCAGAAATTCGACTTTCCGTTTGATATTACCGCTTCATCGTTTGAAGCCTTAAAGTTTTATACTTTCGGTCAGGAGCAAGCAATTAGCGGCAAACGTTTGGAAGCGATTCCGTTTTATCAAAAAGCGCTGGAATTTGATTCTGAATTTGCTGCTGCCTATGCAAGTTTAGCGGCGATTTATGCCAATACGAATCAATGGAAACTGGCGAAAGAGAATGCGACGAAAGCCTTTGAACTGAAAGATTCGGTCGGCGAAAACGAAAACCTTCGCGTCAGCTATTTTTATTACCACCTTGTAACGGGCGAGATGGACAAAGGCATCTCGACGCTCGAATTGTGGCGCAAGACTTATACTTCGACCGTTGCGCCTTTTGTTGCTCTCGCCGACATTTATATGCGTCTCGGACAGTTCGAGCGGGCGGTTGCGGTTTGCCGCGAAGCTTTGAGTTCAGCAAATGTTACAGTCGCCGAGCTTTATGCCAATCTAGCAGAATCCCTTCTTTCGCTCGGACGCTTTGATGAAGTCAGGGAAGCTTGTCAGGAAGCCTTTGCCAAAAACTTTGATGTGCATCATTTTCACGTTTCACTTTTTCAGGTTGGATTTATCGAAAATGATGCGATGGCGATGGCGGAAAACCTGAAATGGTTCTTTGGACGCAACGACGAATACATCGCGCTCGATTCGCAACTGGGTATGTCTGCATTTGAAGGAAAATGGCGAGCGGCTCAAGACTTTTCTCGTCGTGCCATTGACCTTGCAGTCCGCAATAATGCAAGAGAAGTCGCCGCTCGATTTGCCGCCGAACAAGCCTTGAGAATCGTCTTTTGGAGTTCGGGGGCAGGATTGCCTAAAGGAGATGAAAACCAGTTAAAAATCGTTCTGAAAACACAAACTAACAAGGCTTTGAATTTAGAACGAGGAAAAGAAGTAATGACGCGAGCAGCTCTTGCTCTTGCCGTCGTCGGACAAACAGCAGAAGCCAAAGCACTGTCTGATGAATTACACACGGAACGCCCGAAAGATACTCTGCTGAATGAACTCTGGCTGCCAATGATTCGTGCTGCACTTCTTCTGCAAACAGGTAAAGCGAAAGAAGCAATCGAAGAGTTAGAAATCACCGAAAGAATGGAACGAGCCGCAGAATTTTACCCGCAATATCTAAGAGGATTAGCATATCTCGAATTAAACAAAGTTAAAGCTGCCATTCGGGAATTCGACAAAATTCTCAATCATCGAGGCGAAGCCCCGCTCTCATCAATTTATCCGCTCGCCCAACTCGGAAAAGCACGGGCGATGAAATACAAAGCGGAATACGAGAAGTTTTTTGAATTGTGGAAAAATGCTGATAAAGATATGCCCGCTCTAATTGAAGCGAAAAAAGAGTTTGAAAATCTAGACTGATGATTGGGTTAAATAGTTTAACTTCCAAAAGTGCCTCAAAAATCGTCTCACATCTAAAGCTCTAACAACGTTGCTTTTTCGACCTTCTACACATTCTTTAAAGGACACATTTTAATCAAACCTGATACAGCATTTCCCAGCTTTTTAAAGCCAAATAAGCCTGTTTTATCTTCGACAGGACTGGTAGGATAGGCTATTGCCGAGTGTTCTAATAAGTTCAATCATTTCAGTAGTTGTAAGTATTCATTGAAGAGTTTTGGTGGATAACTCTTACTGATTGCTTTTTGGTACATAGTCAAGTGAGCGAGTAGTATGTTCTGTAACAGTGGAAACAGGTTGAAATGTCGGCTCCGAAAGTCCTCGTGTCGGAGCACCATACATTTCTTTTGTATTCTGCTCATTCAATTGATTAATGTTACTTACTTTATTTTCAGATTTCTTTCCTCTTAATAACATCCAAGCGAGCATACTTTCGATCATTACCAAAAGTAAAAGGCTGAATATGGTAATTATAGAGATAAAAGGAACATCGAAGTCCACCCGTTTCATCACGCCAACCAAAACTCCTATAGCCAATAAGCCAAGAATGAAGAGTGCTACCATCGCGGATAAAAGAAGTTCAGGTCTAACTTCTGATGATGTGGAATTATCAACTTTAACTCCGTTCAATCTATGACCGCAATGATTACAATAGGTCAATCCTAGGGCTACCTCTTTAGCGCACGATGAACAATACATAATATTTTCCTCTCAATACTTTTAACGATTAGCTACAAAAGAATGTTTCGGATGATTTATAGATCTCCCAATTTTGGGTTGATTAGAATTTCCGCACTTAATGTTGAATTTTTGATATTGACAGAGGTGATAAAATATAAAGATAAATAAAAATTAGGAGTAAGTATGCGACCACCAGAGCTGTCAACAAGGGACGCAAGATCTGCACTTTACGTGTTAATGGCAATTTTTCTATTGCCGTTACTGCTTATTGTCGTTTTGATCATCAGAGCTTTAGCCAGTTAAATCAGATAAAATTGCTTTCTTTATCTACCTAG
>JAESGR010000826.1_pt1 | contig 14277 bp, 14 predicted proteins | sample 9269771 | NCBI WGS metagenome assembly JAESGR01 (sample SAMN15739572, study PRJNA653492) | algae metagenome | isolation source: Chroococcus sp. CMT-3BRIN-NPC107 and co-occurring heterotrophs from well... | place: USA: Clark Mountains Wilderness, California | collected 2010-04-18
ATGTCCGAGACGGCCGCCCCCGACCGCGCCGCCGTTCTGGCGGCCCTCGATCAGGTGATCGACCCCAAGTCCGGCCAGGGCCTGGCCAGCGCCGGCCTGGTGCGGGGCCTGGTGCTGCGGGCCGACCGGGCAGCCTTCGTGCTGGAGGTCGATCCGCAGGACGTTGCCCTCTACACTCCTGTGCGCGCCGCCGCCGAGCGGGCGCTGGCCGCCGCGCCCGGCGTCGCGAAGGCCCAGGTGGTGCTGACCGCCGAGGCTGCCGCCGCCCCGCCGGCCCCGGGCGTCACCCGGGTCCGCAAGGGCGCGCAGGTCCCCGAGGATCCGAAGGCCCGCCCAGTCCAGAAGCCGGACGCCAAGCGCCCGGACCATGTCGGCCGGGTGATCGCCGTGGCCAGCGGCAAGGGCGGGGTCGGCAAGTCCACCGTGGCGGTGAACCTCGCAGCCGCGCTCGCCCGATCGGGGCTGCGGGTCGGCTTCCTCGACGCGGACGTTTATGGCCCCTCGGGCCCTCGGATGCTTGGGGTGGACGGCGAGCCGGCGTTCGTCGAGGGCAAGATCGAGCCGCTGGAGGGCTGGGGGCTGAAGGTGATGTCGATCGGCTTCATGGTCGACGAGGGCCGGGCGATGATCTGGCGCGGGCCGATGGCCACCTCGGCGGTCCGCCAGATGCTGCAGGACGTACGCTGGGCCACAGCCGACGATCCGCTGGACGTGCTGGTCCTGGACCTGCCGCCCGGCACCGGCGACATCCAGCTGGAGCTTGTCCAGAACCAGAAGCTAGACGGGGTGGTGGTGGTCTCCACGCCCCAGGAGATCTCGCTGATCGACGTGCGCCGGGCGGTCTCGATGTACCAGAAGACCGGCGCCCCGATCCTGGGCGTCGTCGAGAACATGGCCTACTTCCCCGACCCGGCGACGGGCACGCCCATCCCGATCTTCGGGGCGGGCGGGGCGAGGGCGGAGGCCGAGCGGCTCGGCGTGCCGCTGCTGGCGGAGGTGCCCATCGACGTCGCCCTGCGCCAAGCCTGCGACGACGGCCGCCCGCTGGTCGCCACCGCCCCCGACAGCGCCCCGTCCAAGGCGTTCAGGGCGATGGCCCAGGCGGTGATGGCCCAGCTGCGGGACTAGCTCAGCTTCGCGAGGGCTCGATCAGCGTCGAGGGGATGGCGGCTTCGCCGGGGTCCAAGGTGTCGATCACCGGCGCCTGGTCGTAGGAGGTCCCCTCGCGCTCGTCCAGGAGGCGGCGGATCTCGGCCGTGCGCTCCGGACCGAGGCGGTAGCCGATCATGCACAGGCCGCCCAGCATCACGAACACGATCGGTCCGATCAGGTAGGCGAGCTCCAGGCCGCGGATGGCTTCGGGCGTGTTCACCGCGCCGGCCTTGGCCTGGTAGCCGACCTGTTCCAGCACCATGAAGGTCAGCCAGATCGAGAAGGCGCCGGCGATCTTGTTGGTCAGGGTCGTCAGGGCGTAGAGCAGCCCGCTGCGCTCCTTGCCCTGCTCGAGGCGCACCTCGTCGGCGACGTCGGCGGTCATCGCCCGCAGCAGCACGGTGAAGCCCGCGGCCAGGAAGCCGGCGATGAACATCGGTACGATGCCGACCAGCACGTTGCCCTTCGGGATCGCCATCAGGCCGATCAGGATCAGGCTGTAGCCGGTGGTGGCGACCATCACCGCCCGGTGCTTGCTGATCTTCATGGCCAGGCGGCCCATCAGGGGCGCGCCGATGAAGCCGGCGGCGATGTAGACCATCAGCAGCAGCGAGGCTTCGGACGTCGAGAAGCCGCGGCTGTCGGTGAAGAAGAACATGTAGACCGCGGCCATCCAGCCGGGGCCAAGCGCCAGCAGCAGGTCCGCCAGCAGGATCCGGCCCATGGTCGGCCGGGCGAACAGCGACCAGTATTCGCGAAGCTGGAACCGGTGGCCCTTCACCTCGGGGGCGATGTGCTCGGGTGTCTTCCAGACCACCGCGAACACCGCCACCGGCGTCAGCGCCAGGATGAACCAGCCCATGCCCGGGACGCCGAGGGCCTCCTCGTCGAAGCCGAGCAACTTGACCAGCATCGGCATGGTGAGGACCAGCACCGAGCCGGCCACGCCGACCGCGGCCATCACCCCGAAGATCCGCGCCCGCTCGTTGTAGGTCTTGGCCAGCGTCGCGCCCCAGGCGGCGTGCGACAGGTGCAGCATCGAGGTGCCGAGGTACATGACCAGCAGCCAGGTCATGATGTAGGGCAGCGAGACCCCCTGCGGGGCCATGAACAGCATGTAGATGGCGGCCATCAGCACCGGCGCGCCGGCGATCGTCCAGATCCGGTAGCGGCCCCAGCGCGTCTTGGTGCGGTCCATCGCCAGCCCCAGCATCGGGTCCAGCGGGATGTCGATCAGCCGGATCAGCGCGAAGGCGGCGCCGACGACCCCAAGCTCCACCCCCAGGTTCCGGGCGAAGTACTGCGGCAGGTAGACGCCGATTGCGATGGTCACCGCGGACAGCGGCAGGCTCGTAGCGGCGAAGGCCAGCACGACTCCCAGGGACAGGGGGCCGTGCTGCGCGGGCGCGTTCGTGGGGGCCAAATGGCGTCTCCTAACCTGGGGGCGGCGTCTCTAGGGGACGCCTGCCGCGGGTAAGTTACGCGCGATCACCCAGCCCAGCGCAAGGAGATTCCGGCGGCCGCCGGGCGAGCGCCGCCACCTGGAGTCAGCTCCCCTGCGTCTCCTGCATCTTCCGGAAGAACTTCTGGCTCTGCTCGCCGGCCATCTGGTAGGCCTGCTGGCCTGCCGGGTCGGTGATCTTGGCCCAGTTGTCGCGAACCTCCTCCACCGACAGGCCCTTGTCGCCCAGGTAGACGCCCTCGGTCTCGTAGATGCGCGCGACGGCGAAGGCGCCGGCGCCCGCCGTCAGGATCGTCCCGGTGGGGGCCTCTTCGGAGCAGAGGTAGACGACGCCCGGGGTCACATACTCGGGCTTCAGCCGCTCCAGGATCTGCGGAGGCATCAGGTTCTCGGTCATCCGGGTCGCCGCGACCGGGCTGATGGCGTTGACGTGGATATTGTTCTTCTGTCCCTCGAGCCGCAGCGTGTTCATGAAGCCGATCACGCCCAGCTTGGCCGCACCGTAATTCGACTGGCCGAAGTTGCCGTACATGCCGGACGACGAGGTGGTCACCACGATGCGCCCGTAGTTCTGGGTGCGCATGATCTCCCAGACGGCTTTGGCCGGCTTGACCGTGCCCATCAGGTGGACGTCGAGGACCACGTTGAAGTCGGCCAGCTCCATCTTGGCGAAGGTCTTGTCGCGCAGGATGCCGGCGTTGGCGACCAGGATGTCGATCCGGCCCCACTGGTCCATGGCCTGCTTGACCATGTGGGCCACGCCCGCGTCGTCGGCCACCGAGGAGCCGTTGGCGATCGCCTCGCCGCCGGCGGCCTTGATCTCCTCCACCACCTTCATGGCCGCTTCCGAGCCGCCGCCGGAGCCGTCGACGGAGCCGCCCAGGTCGTTGACCACCACCTTGGCGCCGCGGCGGGCCAGTTCCAGCGCGTGCTGGCGGCCCAGGCCCCCGCCGGCCCCGGTGACGATGGCGACGCGGTTGTCGAAGCGGATATCGGCCATGAGGGAAGTCTCCCGTCCATCGTGAAAGTCGCCGCGGGTTAGGCCCGGGCGGGGCAGGGCGTCAAGCGCAACGCGCCGCAGGTCCGGCGCCGCTTCACCTGAGTGAAATCAACCGGATACCTAAGAGTACATAGCGGCGCTTGTTGGAATTTCGAGAATTAGCTTGCCCGAACCGCCGAGAGCTGCGACATTCTCTGCATCGAATATCGTTTTGGTTCGGCGGCTCTCTACTCGATTTCTAATCGGGCTTCCGGGACTACCCACGACCTCTCCGAAAATTTGATCGCAGCGTCGCTCTTTGGCGCGGCGAATATCTATGCCCGGAAAGGGAATTAAACATGATCGGCACCGTGAAGTGGTTCAACGCCACCAAGGGCTTCGGCTTCATTCAACCCGATGAAGGCGGCGCGGACGTGTTCGTGCACATTTCGGCTGTTGAACGTGCGGGCCTCGGCTCGATCCACGAAGGCCAGAAGCTGAGCTACGAGCTGGAGCGGGACAAGCGCAGCGGGAAGATGTCCGCGAGCCAGCTGCAGAGCGCCTAAGGCTCCGAACCAGACAGAAACGATCAGGCCGGCCCAGCGCCGGCCTGATTTTTTTCGGCCGCGACTTCGCCGATCCGGCCTGGATTGACGGTCGCACCGGGGATTTCCGGCGACAACGGCGAAGATTGCCAATAGATTAACGCAATACACGCCCGCTCCAGGCGCCGCTCATCGGCGCCGCAGGCATGTCGGCGGCCAGGCCGCCTGAAAGGCGTCTCCAAGTGTCATCTCGCGACGGGCCCGATCGGACCATCTTCAATGTCTCGCCGCACGACGGCGGATGGGCGGTGGAGCACGAAGGATTCTTCAGCGACCACTCGCGCGACAAGGAGGTCGCCAAGGCGGCGGCGAACAAGCGCGCCCGGGCCTCCCAGGACGCCGGCCGCCCGTGCAAGGTCCTGGTCTGGGGCGAATACTAGCCGCGACCCCGGGAGGGACGAATGAGCGTCGAATCCCGGAAGATCGAAGGCGCCTTCACCCCCGGCTACTGGACCGTTCAGGTTCGGCTGCGGGACGAGGCGCAGGGCCCCCGCTATCTCTGCCACGCGACCAGCGACCGCCAGGCCCGCGGCCTGGCGCTGAGCCTGTCCAAGGCGCACGCCGACTCGCGCGGCTACGCCTACCACCGCCTCTCGGCCGAGCCCCCCAGCCCGCTGCCGGCCCTGGGCGAAGTCATCGAAATCATGAGCGGCCACATCTGGCGCCAGCTGCTGGCGCTCAGGGTGGGCTACGACCGCCTCGACCCCCAATCCGACTAGCCGAACCTCAAGGAGACCGACCATGCCGCCGGCCCAGTCCGCCAGAACCGCCCCGCCCAGGAAGAGGGGCACGGTCGCCGCCCATTTCCGCGACGCCATCGGCAAGGCCCTCGAGGAGGGCTCGGCGCAGGACGACATGATCCTGCGTCTCACGCTTTCGGACTTCTCCGAGCTGAAGCGCGACCATTCCGTGGCTGTCGAGGACATCAGCTTCAAGGGCGGCGAGATGCGCTACCTGGGCGTGAAGGTCACCGGCGGCGGGGTCGACGCCAGCCGGCTGGATCTCGCCTCCGCCTAAGTCAGCGCTGCGCTACGTCGGTGCGCAGGAACTTCACCAGCACCCTCTGACCGATCAGGAAGGGGGTGCTGTCGGCGCTGACGACCACCTCGACGACCCGGTCGTCGGCCCGCTCGGTGGGATCGTCGGACTGCAGCTTGCGGGCGCCGAACATGCCCGCACGGCGCACGACGCGGCCCTGGTAGACCTTCGAGGGGTCGCCCTCGGGCGACAGCTGCACGGCCTGGCCGATGACCACCGAGGGCAGGGCGAGCTCGGACACCTCGGCGCGAACGATGCGCCCGCCGGCCGGCTCCAGGTCGAACATGTTGGACACGTTCAGGGTGGAGGCGCCGGCGCCGGGATTGGCCTGCCGGCGCACGATCCGCCCGTCCGCGGGCGCGCGGATGATGGTCAGCTCCAGCTCATAGTTCGCCTGGGCGAGCCTGGCCTGGGCGGTGGCGATCGCCGCGCGCTGGGCCGACAGGCTCGCCTCCGCCTGGCGGATGGCGTCGGCGGCCTGGTCCAGCTTCTGGCCGGCGACGAAATTGGAGGCCGACAGGCTCTTGAGCCGCTCGTGCTCGCGGCGGGCGGTGGAGAGCTCCACCTCGGTCATGGCGATCTGGGCTCGAGCCTGGTTCAGCTCGGCCAGGGCCCGCTGGGCGTTCAGCCGCTGCTGATCGTCCTCGAGCCTCGCCAACGCCTGGCCGCGGGTCACCGCATCCCCTTCGTGGACATAGACCTCGCGCACGACGCCGGCGGTGCGGGCGGCCACCTGGATCAGCCCGCCTTCCACGTCGGCCTTGCCGTTGGCGACGGCCACATAGGGACTGGGCGCCGCCGCCTTGGCGGCCGCGGCGGCCTCTTGCGCCTTCTTGGCTCGAGCCTGTCCGGAATAGACCACGACGCCTGCGACCAGCAGGATCGCGAAGAGGGCGATCAGCCAGACGGAGCGGCGGCGAAGTAGGGCGAACATGGGTCAGGCTCCGATGAGCGCGGGCTCGGCGGCGGCGGGGACGACGGGGCCGGTCCGGCGGTCGTCGGTGATCCGGCCATCCTCCAGGTGGATGATGCGGTCCGCATAGGCTTCGAGCCGGGTGTCGTGGGTGACGCAGATCACCGCTGCGCCGTGCTCCTTGGCGGCCCGGTGCAGCAGCTTGATCACCACCTGGCCGTTCTCGCCATCCAGGGCCGAGGTGGGCTCGTCGGCGAACAGCAGCTGGGGGGCTTTGGCGATGGCCCGCGCGATGGCCACCCGCTGCTTCTCGCCGCCGGACAGCTCGGACGGGCGCTGGTGCATGCGGGGACCCAGGCCCACCTCCTCCAGCGCCTCGGCCGCCTTGCGCCGGGCCTCCTCGGGCGTCAGGCCGCAGTATTTCAGCACGGTGGTCACCTGCTGCAGGGCTGTGAGCGCCGCGAACAGGTTGAAGCCCTGGAAGATGAAGCCGCAGTGGTCGAGGCGGAATTTGTCGATCCGCGCGGGCCGCAGGTCCCACAGCTCCTCGCCCAGGGCGGTGACCTGACCCGCGTCCGGCTTCAGCAGGCCGGAAAGGGTGGCCACCAGGGTCGACTTGCCCGAGCCGGAGGGGCCCATGACCATGGTCACATCGCCGTGCAGGGCGTCGAAGTCGACGCCCTTCAGCACCTCGACGTGGGTGCGGCCGGTCTTGAACCGCTTCGACAGGCCGGTGGCGGAAAGGGCGGTGCTCATCTCAGGAGGTCCGCGGGCTGGCTCTTCTTCAGGACGCCCAGCGCCATCAGGCCGGAGGCCAGGGCGATGAACAGCAGCAGGACGGTGACGCCGATCACCGCCGCGGGCGGATAGTTCATCGGCAGCCCGACGCTGCGGCCCAGGAGGGTGACGCCGGCGGTGAACAGGGCCGTCGCCGCCAGGCCGACCACGCCGACCCAGAACGACAGCTCAAGCACCACCAGCCGCAGGCTCGGCATCGACACGCCCAGGGCCCGAAGGCTGGCGAACTCCTTGATGTTGGCCAGGATCGCGCCCCGCAGCGTCTGCGAGGTGATGCCGATGCCGATCAGGAAGCCGAGGAAGACCGAAAAACCCAGCATGATGCCGATGATCTGCTCGCTCATCAGCGCCTTCTCGTTGGCGTCCGCCAGCTCCGGCAGGGTCCAGGCGCGGTAGGCGCCGCCGGACCTGGCGTTCAGCTGGTCGCGCACGGTCTCGGCCCTGGACGGGTTCTTCAGGCTGACCATCAGCGGGCCGGTCCGGTTGTTGTTCGCCGCGCCGCCGAACCCCAGCAGCCGCATGGTGTCGCGGGACATCACGACCGTGGCCTGGTTGATGTCCGCATAGCCGGTGAGGATCGCCCGCACTTTGACGGTCTTGCCGTTGATCGAGCCGTTTTCCCCAAGTTTGACGCCCAGCCGGGCCTGGGCGGTCTCGTCGATCGCCACCGCGTAGGGCTCCAGCAGCGCGATCCGGACGCTATCGGAATAGTCCACCGGCAGGGTGACGGCGCCCGGCCTGGGGTCGACCATGCGGACCGCCACGAACTGGGTGACCCGCTTGGCGTCGCCCTTAGGCTGGTTCATCCACATGCCGCCGCCCCCGTCGGAGCTGGCGACTTCCACCACCTCCGGGTGCATGTAGATCTGCGGCTGGATGCGCCGGGGCAGGCCGACGCTGCCGGCGTTGATCAGGCCCTCGGCCTTCGGCGCCAGGATCATGATGTCGGCGCGGGACCGGTCGATGGTGGCGGTGACCGAGCGGACGATGCCCGAGAACATGCCGACCTGCGCCAGGATCAGCAGGCCGGAGAAGGCCAGCGCGATGACGGCGGCCATGTAGCGTCGCCACTCGTAGACCAGCGTGGCCAGCGCCAGCGACATCGCCTCCCCCTGTAGTTGTGCGGACTATCGCAAGGCGCCGGGGCGGGCGCGAGTTAAATCGGGGTAACGGGCGCCGCCCCGTCTGGTCACGCTGCTCCGCCGCAGCTACAGGGGAGCCCAATCCGGGGACGAAATTGCGCCCCATCGCCGTTCGGGAACACGAATGAACCCCAAGCTTCTCGCCGCCGCCAGCGCGGCCGCCCTCGTCTTCGCCGCCGCGCCCGCCTTCGCCGACGAGGGCATGTGGACCTTCGACAACTTCCCGTCGGCCCAGGTCGAGAAGACCTATGGGGTGAAGATCGACAAGCGCTGGCTGGACACGGTGCAGGCCGCCTCGGTGCGCCTGACCAGCGGCTGCTCGGCTTCGGTGGTCTCGGGCGAAGGCCTGGTGATGACCAACGACCATTGCGTCATCGACTGCCAGCAGGCGCTGTCCACGGCCGAGCAGGACTATGTGAAGAACGGCTTCGTGCCGAAGTCCCGGGAGGAGGAGCGCACCTGCCCGGGCATGCAGGCCGAGGTGCTGACGTCGATCGCCGACGTGACCGGCCAGATCAACGCCGCGACGGCCGACAAGACCGGCGGCGACTTCGTCCGCGCCCGCGACGCGGCCATCGCCGCGGCGGAATCCAGCGCCTGCGCCAAGGACTCCAAGACCGAGCGCTGCCAGGTGGTCAGCCTCTACCGGGGCGGCCAGTACAAGCTCTACAAGTACCGCAAGTACGCCGACGTGCGCCTGGCTTTCGCGCCCGAGTACGCCAGCGCCTTCTTCGGCGGCGATCCCGACAACTTCAACTTCCCCCGCTACAACCTCGATGTCGGATTCCTGCGCCTTTACGAGGACGGCAGGCCGGTGAAGACGCCCCAGCACCTGACCTGGGTCTCCCGCGCGCCCAAGGAAGGCGAGCCGGTTTTCGTCTCCGGCAATCCAGGCTCCACCGACCGGCTGATGACCGTCTCGCAACTCGAGACCCAGAGGGACCTGGCCATCCCCATCGCCCAGTTGCAGCGCTCCGAGCTGCGCGGCCGGCTGCTGCAGTTCTCGGCCGAGAACCCCGAGCACAAGCGGATCGCCCTCGACAGCCTCACAGGCGTCGAGAACAGCTTCAAGGTCTTCTACGGTCGCCAGTTCGCCTTGAACGATCGGGCCTTCATGGACGCCAAGCGCGCCTCCGAGGCCGAGCTGAAGGCCAAGGTCGCGGCCGATCCCAGACTGGCCGCCGAGATCGGCGATCCGTGGGGCGAGATCGACAAGGCGCAGGGCGCCTACGCTGAGCACTTCCTGCGCTACCGCCAGCTGGAGACCGCGCCGACGACCTCCGATCTCTTCGCCTACGCCCGCACGTTGGTGCGCGGCGCCCAGGAGCGGGCCAAGCCGGCGGCCGAGCGGCTGCCGGAGTTCGGCGAGGCCCGCCTGCCGCTGCTCCAGAAGGGGCTGCTGGACGCCCAGCCGGTGGACGCGCCCCTCGAGGAGCTGGTGCTCGCCTACTGGCTCTCCAAGACCCGCGAGTACCTGCTGACCGACGATCCCGCCGTGAAGCTGCTGCTCGGCAAGGACAGCCCCGAGGCGCTGGCCAGGCGGCTGGCCACGACCAGCAAGCTGGCCGACCCCGCCGTCCGCAAGGCGCTGTGGGAAGGCGGCTTGCCGGCCATCCAGGCCTCGGACGATCCGATGATCCAGCTGGTGCTGCGCACCGACCCGGTGGCCCGCGCCGCCCGTAGCGCCTGGGAGAGCCAGGTCAGCGGCCCCACCGACCGCGCCGCCGAGCGGATCGCCAAGGCCCGCTTCGCCGTCTACGGCGACGCCGTCTATCCCGACGCCACCTTCACGCCCCGCCTGTCCTACGGGAAGGTCGCCGGCTGGAGCCACCGCGGCCAGACCGTCCCGGCCTTCACCGACTTCGCCGGCCTCTACGACCGGGCCACCGGCGCCGAGCCCTACGAGCTCGCGCCGCGCTGGGCGCAGGCCCAATCCAAGCTGAACCCGAAGACGGTGTTCAACTTCGTCACCACCAACGACATCATCGGCGGCAACTCCGGCTCGCCGGTGGTCAACGCCAAGGGTGAGGTGCTGGGCGCCGCCTTCGACGGCAACATCCACTCGCTGGGCGGCAACTACGGCTACGACGGGACGGCCAACCGAACCGTGGTGGTCTCCACCGCCGCGATCACCGAGGCATTGGACAAGGTCTACGGCCAGCAAGCGCTGCTGAAGGAGCTGAAAGCCCGCTGAGGGTGGGAGCCTGGTGCGGGCGGAAGCGTTCCGCTCGCCCCTAAGCCGTGAAAGGACATCCATGCAGGGCTTCGTCGACGACATCGAGAAACTGACAACCGAGAACGGCGACTTCCGCCGCGTGCTCTACACCGGCGCCAACCTCCAGCTGGTGCTGATGACCCTGAAGCCCGGCGAAGAGATCGGCGAGGAGGTGCACGAGGACCGCGACCAGTTCTTCCGCTTCGAGGCCGGCGCGGGCGAGGTGTTCATCGACGGGGTGAAGCATGCGGTCGAGGACGACGACGCGGTCATCGTCCCGGCGGGCGCCCGCCATAACGTTCGCAATTCCGGCGGCCAGCCGCTGCAGTTCTACACCCTCTATGGCCCGCCCGAGCACAAGGACAAGACCGTCCACAAGACCAAGGCCGACGCCGACCGCGACCACGACAACGACCACTTCGACGGCAAGACGACAGAGTAGGCGCGCCCGCGGCGACGCTTCGCCTTGCCGCGGCGAGGGCGAGGCCCTCAAATCGCGGTAAGCGCGACCGAATCGGCGCCGCGCGGGGGCGGGGCATGTTCGGACCGGAGAATGCGCAGAGCCTGGTCGGCCTGGTCCTGACCCTGGGGATCTGCTGGGCGCTGTCGGATGACAGGCGCAGGTTCCCCTGGCGGCTGGCGCTGGGCGCGATCGCGGTCCAGATCGGCCTCGTCCTGCTGCTCTTCGCGCTGCCGGGGTCGCAAGCCGCTGTGGCGGCGGTGAACTCTGTGGTCGACGGCCTCGCTGCGGCGACGGCGACCGGCGCGCAGTTCGTGTTCGGCTACATGGCGGGCGGGGATCAGCCCTATCCTGTCGCCAACCAGGGGGCGCTGTTCGTCTTCGCCTTCCAGGTGCTGCCGCTGATCCTGGTGATCTCGGCTCTTTCGGCCCTTCTCTGGCACTGGAAGATCCTGAAATGGATCACCCAGGGCTTCGGCCTCCTGTTCCAGCGCACCATGGGCCTTGGCGGCGCTTCGGCGCTGGCGGTCGCGGTCAACATCTTCGTCGGCATGATCGAGAGCCCGATCGTCATCCGGGCCTACCTCGACAAGCTGACCCGCTCCGAGCTGTTCCTGATGATGGTCGTGGGCTTGGCGACGGTCGCCGGCTCAACCATGGTCGCCTACGCCACCATCCTTCGGCCCGTGCTGCCCGACGCGGCGGCTCACGTGCTGGCGGCCTCGATCATCTCGGCCCCGGCGGGAGTGCTGCTGGCCCGGATCATGGTGCCGGAGAAGCCGGGGCAGGGCGGGGCGCACGCCGACTACCGCAGCCTTCTCAAGTACGACAGCTCCATCGACGCCATCAGCAAGGGGACCATGGACGGCCTCTCGGTGGTGCTCAACATCAGCGCCATCCTGATCGTCTTCGTCGCCTTCGTGGCCATCGCCAACGGACTACTGGGCGCCTTCCCAGACGTCGCCGGCGGGCCGCTGACCGTCGAGCGGATTCTCGGCGTGCTGTTCGCTCCGGTGGCCTGGTGCCTGGGCATCGAGTGGGCGGAGGCGGACACCGCGGGCTACCTGTTGGGGGTCAAGCTGATGCTCACCGAGTTCGTCGCCTTCATCCAGCTGGGCGCCGTCCCGCCTGAGGAGATGAGCGAGCGCACCCGCACCATCATGACCTACGCCCTGTGCGGCTTCGCCAACGTCGGCTCCGTGGGGATCACCGTCACCGGCATGGGCGTGCTGATGCCCGAGCGGCGCAGCGAGATCATCGGCCTGGTCTGGAAGGCGCTGCTGGCCGGCTTCCTCGCCACCTGCATGACCGCCGCCCTGGTCGGCGCGATGCCGAGCGGGCTGTTCTGAGGAGCCGATCGATGAAGTCCCTGCTCGCCGCTCTTATGCTGCTGCTGACGCCCGGTCTCGCCGCGGCCCAGGACTTCACCGTCGTCGGCCTGGACGGCAAGTCCAAGACTCTCACAGCCGCGCAGATGGCCGACATGCCGCGCGAGAGCGTCAAGCTCGGCGGTGGGAAGACCTACGAGGGCCCGGTGCTCGCCTATGTCCTTCGCGAGGTCGGCGCCCCGGCCGGCGCGAAGCTGCACGGGCCGGCGATGCGCACCTACGTCGTGGTCCGCGCCAAGGACGGCTTCGCCGCCGTCCTATCGCTGGCAGAGACCGACAAGGCCTTCTCGAACGGCCTGGCCATCCTCGCCGACAAGGTGGGCGGCCAGCCCCTCTCCGACCGCGACGGCCCCTACCGCCTGGTCGTCGACGGGGACCTCAAGGGCTCGCGCAGCGTCTGGGGCGCGGTCAGCGCGGAGCTGAAGGCGGCGCAGTAACACCCGCCGCTCAGCCCTTGATCAGCTCCAGCGAGCGGATCCGAGCCTCGAGGCTGGGGCCGGTGGCCATGACGAAGACCTCGTCGGCGCCGGTCTGCGCCGCCTTCTCCTCCAGCCGGGCCCGGACGAAGGCCGGATGGCCCGCCAGGCTGCGGGCTCGATGCCGGCCAGCGCCGGGGAGCCGGCGTGCTCGGCGAGGAAGGTCTCCGCCGCCTCGACGGTACGGAACCGCTGCCGCTGGCCCAGGCTGGTGGCGAGCTGCGATGCCCGGCGCGGGGCGTCCAGCCGGCGCGCGTCCTCCGCGGTGTCGGCCGCCAGCGCCGCAGTCGCCACGCCCGCCCACGGCTGCTCCAGAAACGGTCCCGGCCGGAAGGAGGCGCGGTAGGCCGCCACCGCCGGCCCGCCCTCGGCCCTGGCGATGAACTCGGCGAACACCATGCCGACCCCCGAGGCACCCGCCCAGGCGGCGCTCTCGGCCGAGGAGCAGAGCATGAAGAGCTGCGGGTGGGAGGGACCTGAGGGATTGGCCCGGATTTCGTGCGCCGGGTGCTCCGGACCGATGGGGACCTTGCCGGAGGCGTCGAGGAGCCAGGAGGCCAGGAGGGCGAAGTAGTGCTCGAACGCCTCCGAGCCCGAGGAGCGCAGGGCGCCGCCGGTGCGCGGATCCGTCCCCAGCGCGCGGCCGACGCCAAGGTCGATGCGCCCCGGCGCCAGCGCCTCCAGCTCCATGAACACCTCGGCGACCTTCAGCGGCGAGTAGTTGACCAGCATCACCCCGCCCGAGCCGAGCCGGATGCGGCTCGTCGCCTGGGTGAGGGCCGCGATCAGGATCTCCGGGGCCGGCGAGCCCAGCCCGCCGATGTTGTGGTGCTCGGCCACCCAGAAGCGGTGGTAGCCCAGCCGCTCGGCCGCCTTGGCCACCTCGATGCTCTCGCGCACCGCCTGCGCCTGGGTGGCGTCGCCGGTGACGGGGGAGAGGTCGAGGACGGAGAGCAGGGCCATGCCCGGATGTATGGCGCCGCTCAAGGATGCGAAAGGCGTCTCGGCAGGGCCGCCCAACGCTCCGCAGGATGGACATCAGCTTCATCGACTTGAACGCGCCGTCCCAGCCGATGCCGATCTCGCGCTGCACGCCCTCCTCGACGAACCCCTCCCGCAGGTAGGCGCGCCAGGCCCGCTCGTTGTGGACATAGACGTTGAGGTCGAGCCGGTTGTGGTCGGTGGCCTCGAAGAACCAGTCGATCAGCGCCTGCAGGAAGGCGCGGCCCGCCCCCGCACCCGGTTCGGCGACAATGATCCGGCGCAGGTTCACGTTCTTATGCGGGTTGTCGAACCGTTGGAGGATGGCGAAGCCCAGCAGCGCCCCGTCCTCGCCCCGCCAGGCGAGATAGCGCGTGCCCGGCAGGTTGAACTCCCGCTCGTGCTCTTCACGCTCGAAACGGCCCACGAGCTGTTGGTTCCCGGGCAGCCGCTCCAGCCGCATGATCTCGTCGATGTCGGCGGCCCTTGCAGGCTCCAGGCGAGGCATGGCGAAGCTTAGCCTTCCCTCCCCTTGATGGGGAGGGTGGTCCCGAAGGGACCGGGTGGGGGAGTGGCGAGCCTGCAGGGGCGATGACAGTCAGCGCCCTGACGGTCCGAGCCTTCCCCACCCGTCCGCTTCGCTTCGCTCGCGTCCACCCTCCCCATGA
>JAESGR010000828.1_pt1 | contig 14269 bp, 15 predicted proteins | sample 9269771 | NCBI WGS metagenome assembly JAESGR01 (sample SAMN15739572, study PRJNA653492) | algae metagenome | isolation source: Chroococcus sp. CMT-3BRIN-NPC107 and co-occurring heterotrophs from well... | place: USA: Clark Mountains Wilderness, California | collected 2010-04-18
CTGGCCGAAGGGGTGCTGGCCCTCGAGCGCGCGACCGACTGGCTGCTGGAGCACCGCGGGCCCGAAGGCTTGGCGGGCGCGACCGCCTACCTGCGGCTGGCCGGCAGCGTGGTCGGCGGCTGGGTGCTGGGCCGCCAGGCGCTGCTGGCCAAGGACGGGACTGACCCCTGGCTGTCCGGCAAAGCGAAGCTGGCGCGCATCTACGCCGACCGGGTCCTCACCCTGGCCGCCGGCGAAGCGGCTGCGGCCATGGCCGGCGATAGGGACCTCGCCGCCCTGGAGCCGGAGGCGCTGGCCGGGTGAGCGCGACCTTCTTCGCCCGCCACCCCGTCGACGTCGCCCGCGCGCTGATCGGCGCCCGCCTGGCGCTTGCGGGGGTCGGGGGCGTGATCGTCGAGACCGAGGCCTACCACCACGAGGACCCCGCCTCGCACAGCCACGGCGGGCGGACGGCGCGCAACGCGGCGATGTTCGGCCCTGTCGGGCGGGCCTACGTCTACCGCTCCTACGGCATCCACTGGTGTCTCAACATCGTCTGCGGAAGCGATCCCGGCAGCGCGGTGCTGATCCGCGCCATCGAGCCGACAGACGGGCTCGAACTGATGCGACAGCGCCGGGGCCTGTCCGACCCGCGTCAGCTCTGCTCCGGCCCAGGAAAGCTCTGCCAGGCGCTGGCCGTCACCCGCGAGCACGACGGCCTGCCGATCGACCACGCCCCCTTCGCTTTCGCGCCCGCCGCTTCGTCGGCCGAGATCGTCGGCGGCCCGCGCATCGGCATCTCGAAAGCGGCGGACCTGCCCTGGCGCTTCGGTCTTGCGGGCTCGCGGTTCCTCAGCCGGCCGTTTCCGAAGTGACGCCTCAGCCCCGCCGCTTCGCTTCCGCGGTCTGCGGGAACACCTTCCCGACGTCCAGCACGCCCGAGCCGTAGGTCGGATCCGCGCCGGGATCGCCGCTGTCGCGGGCGTTGTGGAGCAGCAGGGCGAGGGCTTCGCGGCCGGAGAGCTGCGGCCGGGCTTCCATCACCAGCGCGACCGCGCCGGCCACGTAAGCCGCGGCGAAGGACGTGCCCGAGACCAGGCGGCAGGTCTTGCGCCCACAGTCGGTGACTACCCGCTCGCCGGGCGCGGCCAGATACCAGGCCTGGGTGGCCCCGGCGCGGTTCGACCAGCTGGTGAGTTCCCCATCGGCCTTCGTCGCACCGACCGCCACGAGCGATCCGGCGAACCTCGGGTCGGACGCGTAGCGCGCCGGATAGGTTGGCTGCTCCCCCGACCGGTTGCCGGCCGCGATCACCACCACCGCCCCGCTGTCCACCGCGTTCTTCAGCGCCGTCTCGAACGGGGCGCCCATCGGGCGGGTCGCCTGCAGCGGCATCACGATGACGCGCGCCTTCTGGTCGGCGGCGTACTGCACGGCCCTGGCCAGCGACGAGGGCTTGAAGGCGCACTGGCCGTTGTGGCCGCCTTCGATGTCGGCCCGCACCGACAGGAGCTCGGCGTTGTAGGCCACGCCCACCAGCCCCTTGCGGTCCAGCGCCGAGCCGAGGGGGCCGGCCATGTAGGTCCCATGGCGGTCAGTGGCCGGCAGCGCCCGCTCGGCGCCGAAGATGTCCACCGAGTTTCGGGAGACGTTGCGCAGCACCTCGCGCGGGGCGCCCTGCAGGCCGCAGTCGATCATCGCGACCTTCACGCCGCGACCCGTGGCTCCAGCCTGGTAGGCGCCCATGGCGTTGATCGCCCCCAGGCCCCAGCTGCGCTGATACTCGCCGCTGGTCACCTCGGGGACCCGCTGTGTGCAACCGGCCAGAAGGGCCGCCAGCGCCGCGCAGACCGCCAGTCGCCGGCCTCGCCCGGCGCGCGAAAACAAACTCATCAATCCACCTCTGGGGCGAACATGGAGGCTTTCCAGGCCGCCGCCAAGAGGTTGGAATTGCTCAGCCTTGCGGCCGTTCGTCCTAGAGTTGGGCCATAAGGTAGTCGGCGGAGGAGACCTTGAATTCGCCCGGCGCCTCGACGTTCAGCTCCTTCACCACCCCGTCCTCGACGATCATCGAATAGCGCTGGGAGCGCTGGCCGAGGCCGAACTTGCCGGCGTCCATCTCCAGGCCCACGGCGCGGGTGAAGTCGCCGTTGCCGTCGGCGACCATCATGATGTCCTGGCCGACGCCTTGATGCTCGCCCCAGGCCTTCATCACGAAGGCGTCGTTCACCGACAGGCAGGCGATGGCGTCGACGCCCTTGCCCTTGATGTCCGAGGCCTTGTCGACGAAGCCCGGGAGGTGCTTGGCCGAACAGGTGGGAGTGAAGGCGCCGGGCACGGCGAACAGGGCGACCTTCTTGCCGCCGAACAGCTCCTTGGTGGAGATCGGGCGCGGACCCTCCTCGGTGGCGAGGGTGAGGGTCGCGTCGGGAATGCGGTCGCCGACTTTGATGGTCATGCCAGGGCTCCGTGAACAGGGGTCGGCAACGCAGACCACGAGAGCCCGCCGTGCGTCAACGGGTCGCGCAAACGACTTGAAAGCGCCGCGATCGGGCTCAAAATCCCGCCCATGGATTCCGAACATTCCGGCGGCGAGGCCGCGGGCGATTTCCTCTCCGGCCAGCTGCTGATCGCCATGCCCGGCATCGGCGATCCGAGGTTTGAGCGGGCGGTGATCCTGGTCTGCGCCCACGACAACGAGCACGCCATGGGCGTGGCGGTGAACCAGCCGGTGGAAGGGCTCACCGTCCCCGACCTGCTGGAGCGGCTAAACATCAAGGCGACCATCGAGGTGCCGCCCGACCTCGTCCTGCTGGGCGGCCCTGTGGAGCGCGAGCGCGGGTTCGTCCTGCACACCCGCGACTACCGCTCGCCGGAAATGACCCTGGACATCACCGACCAGGTCGCCCTGACCGCCACCCGCGACGTGCTGGAGGCCATGGCCAGCCCGAGCGGGCGGCCGCGCCGCTCCTTCCTGGCCCTCGGCTACGCCGGCTGGGGCGCCGGCCAGCTGGAGCGCGAGATCCGCGAGAACGTCTGGCTAACCTGCCCGGCCGACGAGGACCTGCTGTTCGGCGCCGACTACGACGCCAAGTGGTCCAGAGCCCTCGCCAAGCTCGGCATCGATCCGCGTCTGCTGTCGGCGCAGACCGGGCAGGCGTAGTCGGAAGTCTCGCCGCCTAAACTCCCGCTCAACCCTGACGTGGCAAGCTACCAAGCCGCACCAGGGGGTGGAGCATGGGCGACCTTCAGAGACCGCACCGGAATGGTCGAATCGCGCTCGTTGTCGGGCTGGCGATCGCGGCCGGGTCCGGCGCCACACGGAGCGAGACGATCGTCATGCCTGATCGAAGCGGAGAAGATCCGCTATCGGCGTCGATCCGGCCCGAGATTTTCGTCGAGCAGTATGTCGATCAGGTGATGCGGCCATTTCGGGGGGCCGACCCGGAGGGCGACGGACTCGACGCTGACGATGTCGAACTGGACCGACGTAAGCACGGGGCTCAACAGCGGGCTCAGCACATCTCGATGCTTCTGCGCTACGACCTGGACGCGGACTTGGTCGTCACCCAGCAGGAGCACGCAGAGTTCAGTCCGCCCAGTTCACGGTCCCCCGCCCAGCCGAGTGAGCTCGAACGATTCGATGGTGACGGCGACGGAAAGGTCACGCTGGCCGAGATCACAGCGGCCAGCGAACGGATCGGACGCACGGAGCGCTATCGGCCCGACGGCTTGGCGACGCTCTTCAGCCTTCCTCAGGCGCGAGACGGTCGATTGACAAGCTCGGAATTGGAGGCCGCTGCTCGCAAAACGTTCGGCCAGGTCGACCAGGATCGCGACGGCAAGGTTTCTCGGCAGGAGTATGAAGTGTTCCGCCAGACTCAGCCTCGCCCAGTTCCAGCGCGGCCTCAGGAAGACGTGTGGTGCGCAATGCCGATGCCCAGCTCGCGTGAGCGGATCGTCTACTACGGGGCCTACGAGGGAATGAACGCCATGAGCCCTCAACGCCAGCGACAGGTGGGCTCGACAACCGTCCGCATTGAGCCCGGCCGGGAGCCGCTCTACGTGATACTCGCCTCGTATGAGCCGGTGAAGTGGACGTTCGAAGGGGCGACTGGACGTGTCCGCCATGTGGTGGTGAGCGCCTATCACCATCAGAACAGCGCCGTCGTGGGCATCGACCAGGGGCGAGTGAGGCTGTTCAGCAATCGTGGCTGCGTCCGGTACGCCTACAAGGCGGACGGTCCGGAGATCACGCTCGTCCGCAGCGCCGTCAAGGAACGGTTAGGTCGAGAACCGGCCGATATGTCAGGCGCCTACGCCGCGGCTGCCGTGAGCCTCCCGTCCGGCAAGGTCACGAAGCCCGACTAGCGAAGTTGCGGCCTGCCTCAGGTGACAGACAGCAGCGTGCTCGCCGCCTGTGTCCAGACGGTGAGCTGCTGGCGGCGCATGAAGGTCTGCATGGCGGCCGTGGACGGATCGCGGGAGCGTTCCCACTCGCCGTGGTCGCCGTAGCGGGTGATCAGCAGGAAACGGGCGACGCTGGCCTCGTCGGGTGCGCGGAACAGGCCGAACACCCTGGCGTCGAAGCGGGTCTCGAAGTCGGCCCAGCCCTCGCCCGAGAGCATCACAAACGCCTCCGCCGAGTCCGGCAGCACGTGAAACCAGCGCAGCACATGGATGCCGCCGGGCCGCAGCGCGTCGCCCGCCGCGGGCCGAATCGTCGGCGTCAGCGCCTCGCGCCTGACCGCTTCGACCCCGGCAAGCCCCGCCAGGTCCGCCCGGCCGCGCTCTCCCCACCGCACCAGCAGCGCCAGCTCGCTGGCCGCCCAGCCCAACTGCGACGAGAACAGCCCCAGCGGCTCGCCGCCGGCCGCCCGTACGCTGCCCGCACCCCGGTCCTTCAGATCGCCCGCGAACGCCGCCTGGCTCTCGCGGCCGGGCGCCGGACGCAGCTGGAATTGGAAGAATTCGTGGTCGGCCATGGCCCCACCATAGCCCGGGCGGTTGTCGCCGCTACCCCCGCGCCTTCACCGGCGCGGCGCCGTCGACGTAGCTTTCGTTGAGGTAGACCTCGGCCTCCTGGGGCGACAGCGCGGGGGCGTAGCCGAAGCCCTGACCGTAGTCGCAACCGAGGTCGAGGAGCTGGCGGGCCATGCCGGCGTTCTCGACGCCCTCGGCGACCACCTCCAGCTTCAGGTCCTGGCCGAGCTTGACGACCGACGAGACGATCTTCGCCGAGCCCTCGTCGGTGGCCATGGTGCGCACGAAGTACCGGTCGATCTTCAGCGTGTCGAATGGCAAACGGGTGAGGTAGGAGAGCGACGAGAAGCCGGTGCCGAAGTCGTCCAGCGCCAGGGCCGCGCCGGCCTCGCGCAGGCGGCGCAGGATGACCGCGGCCCGGTCCGGGTCGTTCATGACGTCGCTCTCGGTCACCTCCAGCTTGAGGGCGCCCGGCGGCAGGCCGGTCTCCTCGCGGATGGCGATGACGTCGGCGACCAGGTCCGGCCGGTCGATCTCGCCGGTGGAGAGGTTCACGGCGACGGTCAGCTCGCCGGCCAGCCGGTGGTCGCGCCGCCAGATGGAGAGCTGCTTGGCGGCCGTGCGCATCATGTGCGCGCCCAGGTCGCTCATCAGGCCCATCTCTTCGCAGAGCGGCAGGAACTGGTCGGGGGTCAGCAGGCCGCGGCGCGGATGACGCCAGCGGACCAGCGCCTCGAAACCGGACAGGGCGCCGGTCGAGAGCCGCACGATGGGCTGGTAGAAGGGCGTCAGCTCGCCGCGGGCGATGGCGCCGCGCAGGTCGCCCTCCAGGGCCAGACGGGACAGGCCGTCGGTCTCCAGGCTGCGGCCGTAGGCGGCGGCCCCGCCGCGCCCGCCGCTCTTGGCGGCCTCCACGGCCAGCTCGGCCCGGCGCAGCAGCTCGGCCGCGTCGGGGGCCTCGCCGCCGCCGTGAGCCTCCACGGCGCCTATCGAGAGGGTGGGATGGATGTCGAAGCCGGCGACCCGCAGCGGCTGCTCCAGCGCGCCGCGCAGCACCTCGGCGGCGCTCGGATGACGGGCGGGCGAGAGCACCGCGAACTCGTCTTCGCCCACGCGGGCGAGCAGCGCCTCGGGCGGGAAGGCGGCGGCCAGGCGCGAGCCGAGGGCGGCCAGCACGAGATCCGCCCGTTCGTGGCCGAGCGCCTCGTTCAGGCGGCGAAGGCGGTCGAGGTCGGCGACCACCAGCTGGTGGCGGCCGGCCGCCTGCAGGCGGTCGCGGGCGTGGGCGAGGAAGCTTCTACGGTCCAGCAGGCCGGTCAGGGTGTCCTGGTCGGAAGCGGCGAACTTGGTCTCGGGGGCTACGACGCCGGCGGCGCGCACCCCCTCCTCCAGCCAAACCCCGCGCCAGATGCAGACGCCGGCCCCGCGCATCCGCAGCCGCACGGCGATCTCGGCGCCAGGAGCCTGAGGCCTGAGGATGTCTTCGGCCAGCGCCCGGTCCTGGGGCAGGGCCAGGGCGCGCAGGGCTGCAGAGGAGCATTCGGGGGCCAGCGGGCCAAGGCCCAGCGCGCGGCTGGCGCCGGTCAGGCGCAGCCGATCCTGCTCAGGCTCCCAATACCAAAGGGCGACGTCCGCCGCGCCGAGAGCCTCGAGCGTCGTCGTCGCATCCCAGATCCAGCGGTCGCTCGCCATTCCGCCCCATGACGCCCGGAGGCGCCGTCAGACGGACACCCCCTCCTGATCGACCCCAGCATCGCCTAGCGGCGAGATCAGGCCGAACAGGACATGATCTCTCCAAACGCCGTTAATTTTGAGATAAGCCTTGGCGTAGCCTTCCTCGGTGAAGCCCGCCTTGTTGAGCAGACGGCGCGAGGGTTCGTTGTGCGGCAGGCAGGCCGCCTCCAGCCGGTGCAGGGCCAGCGAGCGAAAGGCGAAGCCGGCCAGCGTCTTCACGGCCGCCAGGGTATGGCCGTGGCGGGCGTAGGGCTTGCCGCACCAGTAGCCGACCGATCCCATCTGGGCGACGCCCCGGCGGATGTTCGACAGGGTGATGCCGCCGACCAGGGCGTCGTCGCCCTGGCGGTAGATGAAAAAGGGATGCGCCACCCCGGCCTCCCGGTCGCGGGCGTAAGCGGCCAGGCGACGGCGGAAGGCGGCGCGGGTCAGGTCGTCGGCCGGCCAGGTCGGCTCCCACGGCTGCAGGAACTCGCGGGACCTTGCGCGCAGGTCGCGCCACTCGGAATAGTCGGCCGCCCTGGGCGGGCGCAGACGTACGCCTTCGCCCTCGATGCGGAGACCGCTTTCCGCGCCGATCCAGTCCAAAAGCGCCATGAAGACAGGGTCGTGCGAAACTTCGCGGCGTCAAGCGCCGGCTTCGCGAGGCTCAGCCGGCGAGGCTCTTCCGGAACACCTCCGCCGCGCCGAGCGCAGCCTTGGGGCCCAGCACCGAGGCGGCCGCGCGCCCTTGCGACACCATCCGCTGGCCGAGCCGCTCGAGGTCGGCGGCCTCGACCGCGTCGATCCGGCGGGCGATCTCCTTGGGGCCCAGCAGCCGGCCGAAGATCAGCAGCTGTCCCGCCGCGTGCTCGGCCCTGGCCAGCGGCGACTCCCGGCCCATGAACATCGACGCCTTCAGCTGAGCCTTGGCGCGGGCGAGTTCGCGGGGCTCCACCTGGCGGGCCAGGCTGGCGATCTCGCCAGCCACCACCTGCGCCAGCTCGCGCGCGTCCTTGGCCGCGCAACCGGCGTAGACGCCCAGGAGGCCGGTATCCAGATAGGTCTCGGCGTAGGCGTCGATGGCGTAGGCCAGGCCGCGCCGCTCGCGCGCCTCCTGGAACAGCCGCGACGCCATGCCGCCCCCCAGGATCTCCGCGAACAGCCGAAGCGCGAAGTACTCGGGGTCGGTGGCGGACGGCGCGGGCAGCAGGAAGACGGCGTGCGCCTGCTCGAGCCGGTCGGCGTCGGCGACGGCGCCGCCGTCGAAGGTGGCCGGCGTGAAGGTCATGTCGGGGCCCGACGCGGCCGCCTGCGGGCCGAAGTCGCGCTCGGCCATCTCCAGCAGCTGGGCTTCGTCCACCGCCCCGGCCGCGGCCACCACCAGCGCGTTCGGCGGATAAAGGCGGGCGCGCCAGTCGGCGAGGGTTTCCGGGGTCGCCGCCCCGATGGACTCGACGGTGCCGAGGATCGGCCGTCCCAGAGGCTGATCGGGGAAGGCGGCGACCTGGGCCATCTCGAACACCCGGTCTTCCGGATCGTCCGCGGCCTCGGCGATCTCCTGGCCGATCACCTGCTTTTCCTTGGCCAGGTCCTCGGGCGACAGGGTCGGGCGGAACAGCAGGTCGGAGATGGTGGAGAGGCCCAGGTCCATTCCGCCCTCTAGGGCGCGCACCTGGTAGCTGGTCCGCTCGTAGCCGGTGGCGGCGTTGATCTGGCCCCCCTCGGCCTCGATCGCCTCGACGATCTCCTGGGCCGAGCGTCCGTTCGCGCCCTTAAACACCATGTGCTCCATCAGGTGCGACCAGCCGCACCGGCCAGCGTCCTCGTAGCGGGCGCCGCGGCCGGCGACGACCGAGACCGCCAGGGTCTGCAGGCCGGGCATGGGGTCGCAGACCACCTGCACGCCGTTGGCCAGCCGATGGACGTTGGGGAGGGCCTCGTCAGGCAGCGGCGAAGTCTCGGACATAGGCGTTCACGGCGGCCGCTTCCGGCGGAAGGCGGTCGTACTTCTCCGGCCGGTGGGCGAGGTCCTCCGAGCCGCGCGGCAGCGGCGGAGCGACGCCGGTGACGGCCTTCACGGTCTCCGGGAACTTGGCGGGGTGGGCGGTGGAGAGCACGACGACCGGGCCGCCGGGCCTGTCCATCCGGCGCAGGCCCGCGACGCCGACAGCGGTATGCGGGTCGATCAGCTCGCCGGTCTCGTTGAGGGTGGCGACCATGGTGCGCGCGGTCTCGGATTCGCTGACCTTGCAGCCGCTGAACAGCTCGCGCATCGCGCCCAGGGCGGCGGGCGGCACGTCGATGACGCCGGTCTCGCCGAAAGCGGCGAAGGCGCGGGCCGTCTCGACGCCGTCGCGGCGCACGCACTCGAAGTACAGTCGCTCGAAGTTGGAGGCCGCCTGGATGTCCATGGCCGGCGACTGGGTCGGGGTCATCTGGCCGCGGGCGTAGCGGCCGTCCTCGAAGGCGCGGGCGAGGATGTCGTTGGAGTTGGTGGCCGCCACGATCCGGGCGATGGGCAGGCCCATCCGCTTGGCGACGTACCCCGCGAAGGCGTCGCCGAAGTTGCCGGACGGCACCACGTAGGAGATCTCGCGCTGAGGCGCGCCGAGCGCCACGGCGGTGGTGAAGTAGTAGGTCGCCTGCGCCACGATGCGGGCGAAGTTGATCGAGTTGACGCCCGACAGGTCCACCGCCTGGCGCAGCCCCGGATCCTGAAAGGCCTGCTTCACCAGCGCCTGGCAGTCGTCGAAGTCGCCCTGGATGGAGACGCAGCGGACGTTGTCCTCCGTCGCCGTGGTCATGAACCGGCGCTGCACCTCGGAGATCCGGCCCTCGGGGAACAGCGCCACGATCTTCACGCTGCTGCGCCCGCGCAGGGCCTCGACCGCCGCGCCGCCCGTGTCGCCGGAGGTGGCGCAGAGGATGGTCTGGGTACGCTTCTCGCGGCTGAGGAAGCGGTCGTAGAGGCGGGCCAAGAGCTGCATGGCCACGTCCTTGAAGGCCAGGCTCGGCCCGTGCCACAGCTCCGCCAGGAAGACGCTGGGCGAGACCTGGGTCAGCGGCACGACGGCGGCGTGGGTGAAGCTGGCGTAAGCCTCGGCGCACATCTCCAGCGCCTCGTCGGCGGTCAGCTCGTCGCCGGCGAACTTGCCGAGCACGGCGGCGGCGACCTCGGCGTAGGGCCGCCCGGCGAAGCCGGCGATCTCCTCGTGCCTGAAGCTCGGCCATTCCTGCGGCACGTACAGCCCGCCGTCGGGCGCCAGGCCCCCCAGCACCGCATCCACGAAGCCGACCGCGGGCGCCCCGCCCCGCGTCGAGACGTACCTCATCGCACTTTCCATCTGCGCCAGAGCACGGCGGCATAGACGGCGAGCAGCGCCCCGGCAAGGCCGAACCAGGTGAGCGCATACTCCAGATGGCGGTTGCTGACGCCGCTCGGAACCGGCAGCGGCTTGAGCGCCAGCCATTCGGGATTGGTGGAGGTCTCGGCCATCAGGAACACCGGCGCGGGCGCGGGCGCGCCCAGCGCCTCGGCCATGTCGGCGATGTCCCGGCGGAACCAGCGGCGGGGCGTGTTGGCGGCGGCGAAGGCGCTGGCCGCCTCCGGCGTGCGGATCACCGCGTCGATGGTGACCGGCTCGCCCGCGGCCGGATCGCGCGGCGGGCGGGAGGAGACGATGTCGAGCACGAACCCGCGGTCGACCAGCACCGATCGGTACGGTCCGGCCTCGAGCCGGCAGGCGGAGATCAGCCGAACGCCCGACTGGCCCTCGTGGATGGCGTGGAGCTCGAGCCACGACGCCCGCCCGAGCCCCGGGCAGACGGCGCGCACGCGCTGGAAATCCAGGTCCTCGCCGCGGGCGATGCGCGCCAGCGCCTGTTCGGCGGGGATCGGCGGGGCGTTCTCCAGCGCCGTGATGCGGTCCAGCAGATCCTGCTTCCAGGAAAGCCGCTGCAGCTGCCAGGCGCCCAGGCCGATCAGGATCGCCAGGGAGATCAGCGTGGCGATCGTCAGGCCGATCGGCAGGCGCCCGGGCCGGCTCATGACTCCGTCAGTGCGCCACTCCGCCGAAGATCACGTAGATGAAGGCGAACAGGAACAGCCACACCACGTCGACGAAGTGCCAGTACCAGGCCGCCGCCTCGAAGCCGAAGTGCTTCTGCGGCGTGAACTGGCCGGCCATCAGGCGCAGCAGGCAGACGATCAGGAACAGGGTCCCGATCAGCACGTGGAAGCCGTGGAAGCCCGTGGCCATGATGAAGGTCGAGCCGTACAGCGTCGCGTTGGCCGCCTCCTCCGAGTAGAAATAGTCGTGCGAGAAGATGTGGTAGTACTCGTACGCCTGGATGGCCGTGAACAGCACGCCGAGCGCGACGGTCAGGGCCAGCGCCAGCTTGGCGCCCTTGCGGTCGCCGACCTGCAGCGCGTGGTGGGCCCAGGTGACGGTGGTGCCCGACAGCAAGAGGGTCAGGGTGTTGACCAGCGGCAACTCCCAGGCCGGCACGGTGTGCACGCCGTGCGGCGGCCAGGTGGCCCAGGCGGTGCGGACCTCCTCGATGGCGGACAGCGTCCGGAACTCATTGAAGAGCGCCATCTCGAAGAACATCCAGAACCAGGCGACGAAGAACATCACCTCCGAGGCGATGAACAGCACCATCCCGTAGCGCAGGCCGATGCCCACGACGGGGGTGTGGTCGCCCTGGCGGGATTCCTTCACCACGTCCCGCCACCAGCCGAACATCGTGTAGAGCACGCCGGCGAAGCCGATGAAGAACATCACCGGCGACTTCTCGAGCCCGAAGGCGCCCTTCATCCAGACGACCGCGCCGATGGCCATGATCGTTGCGGCGACCGAGCCGATCAGCGGCCAGGGGCTGGGGTTGACCAGGTGGTAGTCGTGCTTGACGCCTTCGGCCATGTCGCTCGTGGTCCTGTCTTCTTAAGCGGCGGCGGTGTTCGCGCCGGTGCTATAGCCCCGCATCCGCCGATCCGCCAAGGGGCGAAGCCGGCGCAACCTGTTGCAGTTGAGCGGTTTTGCTGCCCTTCGCGGCCGGCGGGCTCGGGAAGTAGGTGTAGGAAAGGGTGATTTCGCTCTTTCCGCGGGTCTCGAAGTCCTCCGCGTACTCGGGATCGACGAAGTAGATCATCGGAAACTCAACCGTCTGGCCCGGCTGGATCGTCTGGTCGGAGAAGCAGAAGCACTCGAGCTTGCGGAAGTAGGGGCCGGCCTGCTCGGGCACGACGTTGTAGACCGCACGGCCGGTGATCGGCCGGTCCGAGGTGTTGGTCACCTTGAAGAAGGCGGTCCCGGTCTCGCCGATTCGCAGGGTCTGGCTGACCTGCTCGGCCTCGAAGTCCCACGGCAGGTCGCCCCGCACGTTGGTGTCGAAGTGGATCAGCAGGGTCTTGTCCAGCACCTTGGTGGGGGCGGCGTCGGCCTTCATCACCGTCCCGTCGAAGCCGGTCAGCTGGCAGAAGGCGCGATAGGCCGGCACCGCGGCGTAGGCCGCCCCGACCATCAGGACGAGCCCGCCGATGCAGGCGGCCGCGACGCGGCGATTGCGGCGCCTGGAGAGGTCAGAGGGGCCGGTCGAGGACATTGGCGCCGAGACGGACAATGGTGACGAGGAAGACGAGCACGACGAACAGCAGCAGGCCGAGCGCCAGGGCGATGTTGCGGCCCCGCCGGGCCTTGGCGTCGCGTTCGCTCTCGTTGGCCGGATCGGTCATGGCTCAGGCCAGGCCCGGCAGCTGGACCAGCCGCTCAGCCAGGATGCTGGCGAACAGCAGGGTCAGGTAGAGGATGGAGAAGGCGAACAGGTTACGCGCGTCCTTGGCGCCGGCCTTCACGTCATAGAGGCCGTCGTCGTTGCGCACCTTGGGGGCATCGCCCGCCTTGCTGCGCAGGACCCGCCAAGCCAGCACCAGGAACACCGCCCCGCCCAGGGCCGAGACGGCCAGGTAGAGCGCGCCGCCGAGGCCCGTGAGCACCGGAGCCAGGCACAGGGGCACGAGCAGCAGGCTGTAGAGGAAGATCTGCTTGCGGGTCGCCGCCGCCCCGGCCACGACCGGCAGCATCGGCACGCCCGCCTTCTCGTAATCCTCACTGGTGTAGAGCGACAGGGCCCAGAAGTGCGGCGGGGTCCAGAAGAAGATGATCGCCACCAGCAGCCAGGCGTCCAGCGGCGCAGATCCCGCCGCCGCGGCCCAGCCGATGGCCGGCGGCAGCGCCCCGGCCAGCCCGCCGATGACGATGTTCTGGGCGGTGCTGCGCTTCAGCCACATGGTGTAGACGACCGCGTAGAAGAAGATGGTGAAGGCCAGCAGGCCGGCGGCCAGCCAGTTCACCGCCACCGCCATGAACAACACCGACAGCAGGGACAGGACGACGCCCAGCGCCAGGGCGTCGGAGCCCTGCACCCGGCCGGCCGGCACCGGGCGGCTGCGGGTGCGGCGCATCTTGGCGTCGATGTCGGCGTCGTACCACATGTTCAGCGCCGCCGACGCTCCGGCCCCGACCGCGATGCAGAGGATCGCGACCGCGCCCAGCAGCGGATGGATCGGCGCGTCGGCGGCGATCATCCCGGTGAAGGCGGTGAAGATCACCAGCGACATGACCCGCGGCTTCAGGAGCCGCACGTAGTCCTGCCATGTGGCGGGCGCGCGGGCCTGGGAAAGCGTGGAGGTCATGGACATCAGAGTACTCGATAAGCCGAGGGTGCGCGGACGTTTCCGGCCCGCGCACCCCAAGGGGTCTTAAGATCCGCCGGCGCTAGTGCTGCGCGTCGGGACGCACCACCGGCAGCTCGTTGAACTGGTGGAACGGCGGCGGAGAGGACAGGGTCCATTCCAGCGTCGTCGCGCCCTCGCCCCACGGATTGGCCTCGGCCTTGCGGCGGAAGATCATCGCGTCAAGCAGGACCACCAGGAACACGCCCACGCCCACCAGGGTGACGGCGTAGCCGAGCGAGGAGACCCAGTTCCACAGGGTGAAAGCCTCCGGGTAGTCGACATAGCGCCGCGGCATGCCCTGCAGGCCCAGGAAGTGCTGCGGGAAGAAGATCAGGTTCACCCCGATGAAGGTGATCCAGAAGTGCACGGCGCCCAGCCACTCGCGGTACTTCACGCCGAAGATCTTCTCGAACCAGTAGTAGAAGCCGGCGAAGATCGCGAAAACGGCGCCCAGGCTCAGCACGTAGTGGAAGTGGGCCACCACGTAGTAGGTGTCGTGCAGGCTGTAGTCGATGCCGGCGTTGGCCAGCACCACGCCGGTGACGCCGCCCACGGTGAACAGGAAGATGAAGCCGATCGCCCACAGCATGGGCGTCTTGAAGTCGATCGACCCGCCCCACATCGTCGCGATCCAGCTGAACACCTTCACGCCCGTGGGCACGGCGATGACCATGGTTGCGGCCACGAAGTAGGCGCGCAGGTTGATGCCCATGCCGACCGTGTACATGTGGTGCGCCCACACGATGAAGCCGACGAAGCCGATCGCCACCATGGCGTAGGCCATGGCCAGGTAGCCGAACACCGGCTTCTTCGAGAAGGTCGACACGATGTGGCTGACGATGCCGAAGGCCGGCA
>JAESGR010000829.1_pt1 | contig 14238 bp, 6 predicted proteins | sample 9269771 | NCBI WGS metagenome assembly JAESGR01 (sample SAMN15739572, study PRJNA653492) | algae metagenome | isolation source: Chroococcus sp. CMT-3BRIN-NPC107 and co-occurring heterotrophs from well... | place: USA: Clark Mountains Wilderness, California | collected 2010-04-18
CTCTGGGCCTGCTCGAGCGGCGCAAGGGCGGCGCTCCAGTCGAGACCGGCGGCCTGCGCCATCAGCTCGGGCAGGGCGGCGAGGGCGGCGCCGAGCGCCGCGTCCTGCGTCCAGGCGGCGGTGAGCTGGGCGATGGCCGCGAGCGCCGCCAGGTAGGACTTGGTCGCCGCGACGCTTATCTCGGGGCCGGCCCACAGGGGCAACTCGACGTCGGCGAGGGCCGCCAGGGGCGAGTCCGGCGCGTTGACCAGCGCCACCAGCAAGGCGCCGGTGTTGCGGGCGGAGCGCGCCGCGGCCAGCAGGTCGGGGCTGGCGCCCGATTGTGAGATCGCCAGGCAAAGTACGTCGTCGGCGGATGGGGCGGCGGCGTAGACCGAGCTGACGGAGGGGGCGGCCGAGGCGGTGATCAGGCCGGTGCGGGTCTCGATCAGGTATTTGGCGTAGGTGGCCGCGTGGTCCGATGATCCCCGTGCGCAGGTCAGCACCAAGCGGGGCGGACCGGCCCGCAGCCGCGCGCCCAGCAGTCGGGCAGGCTCGGCGTTGCGCTCGAGCAGGTCGGCGACGGCGCGGGGCGCCTCGGCCGCCTCGGCCGCCATGCGGGTGCGCGGGCGGGGACGGTCTCCGGTCTCGGCGGGCGTGACGTCCGGCAACTTGCTCTGTCCTCGCCGCTCAGGAGGCCTGGGTGTTCAGCTCGGCGACGAAGTCGTAGGCGTCGCCACGGTAATAGGATTGGGTGAACTCCACGGCCCGCCCGTCGCCGAGGAAGCCGCGGCGCTCGATCAGGAGGCCCGGATCGCCGGCCTTGATCTGCAGCAGGGCGGCCTGCTCCGGGGTGAACAGCACCGCCCGCAACCGCTGCAGGGCGCGGGCCGGCCGGCAGCCGTTGGCCGCGAGCGCCTCGTAGAGGGAAGGCCCCACCGCCTCTATCGAAGGCAGGGAGAAGCCCGGCACCGTCGAATACTCCAGCGCCATCGGCGCGTCGTCGGCGAACCGAATTCGGTTGAAGCGATAGACCGCGGTCCCCGGGCTGAGGCCCAGGACCATCGACTCCTCCGGGGTTACCGCCCCCTCGGCGCGCTTGAGCCACTCGCTCCGCGGCGTGCGCCCGCGGGAGATCATGTCCTCCGTGAAGGAGGAGAGCTTGGCGAAATTCTTCTCGACCCGGGCGGCGACGAAGGTGCCGGCGCCCTGCCGGCGGGTCAGCAGGCCCTCGCCCACCAGGCCGTCCAGCGCCTTGCGCACCGTGATGCGGGAGACGGCGAACTCTTCGGCCAAGTCGCGCTCGGGCGGCAGCGCCTCGTCCGGAGTCAGCACGCGGTTCTGGATCGCCTCCCGGATCGCCTGTTGGAGCTTCTGGTACAGCGGACCGCGTCCGCGCTCCTCCAGGCTACCGATCAGTTCCGAAAAGGCTGACACCGCATCCCCGATGGTCTGAGCGACCCTACCACGGCCACGACCTATAGGGTAGCGGCGCGACCAATGCCATACCAATTCCAAAAAGATCACATATTGGTCATGTTTTAGCTTGCGCGAACGGCGGTTTGGAGCGCAGCTTGGCGTCAGCCCAGGGACTTTTAACCGGTTGCGACCCGGCAAGTCCGCAGAATTGGGCTCGAATTGGTTCTATGGGGAAATCCCGCCGGGACGGTCGGCGGCAAGGGGAGAAGAACGATGGGGATCCGGAAGGCGCTCCTGGTCGCATCAACCAGCCTTGCGGCCTGCCTGTCTTGGCACGGCGCGGCTCTGGCCCAGGCCGACGGCGCCGAGGTCGAGGAATTGGTGGTCACCGGCATTCGAGAATCGCAGAGAGCCTCGATCGCCACCAAGCGCGAGGCGGCGGCGGTGGTGGACGCCATCACTGCTGAAGACGTCGGCAAGTTCCCCGACAAGAACGTGGCGGAGGCGCTGCAGCGGGTGCCCGGCATCGTCATCAACCGCGAGTTCGGCGAAGGCGAGCGGGTCAGCATCCGCGGCACCGCCCCGAACCTTTCCAGGACGCTGCTCAACGGACACGGGCTGGCGACGGCCGATTGGTTCATCCTCGACCAGCAGGCGGCGACCCGCAGCTTCAACTTCCTGATGCTGCCGTCCGAGATCATCGGCCAGACGCAGGTGTTCAAGAGCCCGACGGCGGCGATGGAAGAGGGCGGCATCGGCGGGACGATCAACATCATCACCCGCAAGCCGCTGGACCTGAAGCCGATGTACTTCGCCGGCTCCCTGCAGGGCGTCTACAGCGAGATGTCTGAGGAGTGGGACCCGCAGGCGTCCGGCATCTTCAGCTGGAAGAACGAGTCTGAGACCCTCGGCGTGCTGCTCGCGGCGGTCTACCAGAAGCGCCAGCTGCGCCGCGACGCGGTTGAAGTGCTGGGCTACGTGGACGGCCCCGGCGGGGTCGATGTGCCGGGGCTGATCGGCTCGGCGCTGTTCCAGCAGGAGCGGGTCCGTCAGGGCGGGAATTTCGCGATCCAGTACCAGCCGGACGACACGTTGGAAGTCGTGCTGAGCGGGCTGTACTCGAAGTTCGAGGCCGACAACTTCAACCAGAACTACATGGCCTGGGGGTCGAACGCCCTGGGCGGCGGCGGGACGCTGACCAATGCGGTGATCCAGGGCGACACGGCCGTCGCGGGGCGGATCACCTCCACGCCCGGCGGGCGGGGCGTGGTGTTCGACGCCATCGACCGGTTCGCCAGCACCGTCACCCGCAACATCGACCTGGACGTCACCTGGCGCCCGACGGACGAATGGGAGCTGCACTTCAACGCGGGCTACTCGGACGCCCAGGGCGACACCGAGGACCAGCCGTTCGTGGAGTTCGGCGCGCCGGCGACCTTCGACTACGACCTACGCGGCGGCGTTCCCAGGGTGAGCTTCCTCAACGTCGATCCCACTGACCCGACGGACATGCTGCTGGACTTCGGCTCGCTCCACCAGATCACCAGCGACGACTCTGAGGCCTACGCCTACGGCGATGCGACCTGGCGTGTGGACTGGGGCCCAATGAACGCCCTGCGCTTCGGCCTGAAGTACACTGATCACGAGCGCAGCACCGACTTCCAGGCCACGACCTACGGCGGGTTCTTCGTGCCGATGGCGGACACCGCCTGCGGCGGCCCCTGCACGCCCGGGAACTTCGCGGGCCCGCTGACCCCGTCCGACTTCCTGAGCGACATCGCCGTGCCCGGCACGCTCACCCGCTACTTCCAGGTGAACCGCGACCGGCTGCGCCAGATCTACTTCGGAACCCCGGCCAGCGTCAGGGCCCGTATCCCGCTCTACTCCGAAATCTTCGAGGTCCAGGAGAAGGCGTTCGGCGGCTATGTGATGGCCGAGTTCGAGGGCGAGGGCTGGCGGGGCAACCTGGGCGTCCGGGTGGTGACCACGGACCAGACCTCGACAGGCTTTGCGGTGGACCTGGCGCCCGGCGACAGCGCGTCCACCGAAGTCTCCAACGCCTTCGGCGCCTTCGAGCGCGTCACGGCCGACCGCTCCTATACGGACGTGCTGCCCAGCGCCAACTTCAGCTTCGACCTGACGGACGACATCATCCTGCGGTTCGCCGCCGCCAGGACCATCGCCCGGCCGGACTACACCGACATCGCGCCGCGCGTGACGCTCAATCCGGGGACCCTGTCCGGCACCGGCGGCAATCCGGAAATCGATCCCTACCGGGCGAACCAATTCGACGTCTCGTTCGAATGGTATCCGAGCGACGACAGCCTGGTCGCCGCGGCGTTCTTCTACAAGGACATCCAGTCCTTCATCACGGACCAGCCGACCACCGAAACCTTCGCCATCGAAACCCAGACGCCAAACCTGGCGCTCTGCACGCTCGCCGGCGGCGGTAATCCGGACCTCTACAACTGTCAGTTCGCAATCAACCGACGGGCCAACGGCGGCGGCGGGCGCATTCAGGGCGTCGAGCTGACCTTGCAGATGCCGCTGATGTACGGCTTCGGGGTGCAGACGAACTACACCTACTCCGACGCCCAGGCGCAGAGCGGCGACCCGATCCCCGGGAACTCCGAGCACACCTTCAACCTGGTGGGCTACTTCGAGAACGAGCGGCTCAGCGCCCGGCTCGCCTACACCTACCGTTCGGAGTTCTTCGTCACCTTCGACCGGGCCTCGTCGCTGAACCAGGACTCGCTGGAGTCGCTCGACGCCTCGTTCAGCTACAATGTGAACGACAACGTGGCGCTGACCTTCGACGCTCAGAACCTCACGGACGAGAAGATCGTGCAGTATTCGGGCGATCTGTCCCGCCCGCGAGGCGTCTACGACAACGGCCGGGTCTACTACGCCGGCGTGAGGGTCAAGTTCTAGCGCGCGAAGCTTCCTCCTCCACTCGGGCGCGGGACGCTCTTCCCCGCGCCCACTTCCTTTCCCATTGTGGCGGTCGGCGGTGCGCAGTCGGAGGCAGAGTATGAGTGCGGGCCTGGGTTGCTGGAGGCTTCGCCTGGCGGGCGCCCTGGCGGCGGTCGCTTGCGCCGCCGCGGGCCACGCCGCGCCGCTGCCGGTCACCCCAGTCCCGGCGCAGGTCGAGCTACGCGCCGGCGACTTCGAGGTGGCCGAAGGGACGGCCATCGTCACCCCGTCCAACGATGCAGCGGCGATGGGCGCCGCCCAGCGGCTAGCCGAGTTCACCCGGCAGGCGGGCGGGCCGCACCTGGAGCCGGTCGCCGGAGCCCCGCGTCCAGGCGCCATCGTCCTACGCCGCGCCGGGCCGGCGGAAGCGGGCGCCTATACGCTCGACATCACGCCCGAAGGCGCGGTGGTGTCGGCCCGGAGCGATGCGGGCCTGTTCCACGGCGCAATGACGGTGTGGCAGCTGATCACCGCCCCGCGCCCTGCCGGAGCCGCCGTGCGCCTGCCAGCTTTACAGGTAGAGGACGCCCCGCGTTTTTCCTGGCGCGGCCTGATGCTGGACTCGGCGCGGCACTACCAGTCGCCGGCCTTCATCAAGCGGCTGCTGGACGCCATGGCTGCCTACAAGCTCAACGTGCTGCATTGGCACCTGACCGACGACCAAGCCTGGCGGCTGGAGATCAGGAAGTATCCGAGGCTGACCGAGGTCGGCGCCTGGCGCGTGCCAGCCGGGCAGGGGCCCGCCGCGGACATCGACGCCGCCACCGGGCGTCCTCGGCTCTACGGCGGCTACTATTCGCAAGAGCAGGTGCGCGACCTCGTCGCCTACGCCGCGGCGCGGAACATCACCATCGTTCCCGAGATCGACATGCCGGGCCACGCCTCCGCGGCGGTGGTCGCCTACCCGGCCCTGGCGGCGACGCCGAACCCGCCCCGCGAAGTTCCCGCCGACTGGGGCGTCTACCCCAACCTCTACAATACGGACGAGGCGACCTTCGCCTTCCTGACCGACGTCCTCGACGAAGTGGTGGACCTGTTTCCCTCAAAGTACATCCACGTGGGCGGCGACGAGGCGGTGAAGGACCAGTGGAAGGCCTCTCCCCGCATCCAAGCCCAGATGAAGGCCCTCGGCCTCAAGGACGAGATGGGCCTGCAGAGCTGGTTCATCCGCCGCATCGAGAAGCACCTGAACGCGCGGGGTCGTCGGCTGGTCGGCTGGGACGAGATCCTGGAAGGCGGCCTGGCGCCCAACGCCACGGTGATGTCCTGGCGCGGGATCGAAGGCGCGGTCGCCTCCGCCAGAGCCGGCCACGACGCGGTGCTCTCGCCGGCGCCTGTGCTCTATTTCGACAATCGCCAGTCGGAGAGCCCGGCCGAGCCGCCGGGCCGCGGCCGGGTGGTGAGCCTGAAGGAGGTCTACGCCTTCGATCCCATGCCGGCCGAGCTGACGGCGGCGCAGCGCAAGCACATCCTGGGCCTGCAGGGCAATCTGTGGACCGAGCACGTGCGCACCGAAGAACGGGCGGCCCACATGCTTTTCCCGCGGGCGCTGGCGGTGGCCGAGATCGGCTGGGCCCCGGCGGAGCGTCGCGACTGGGAAGCCTTTCTCGGGCGATTGCCGGGCGATCTCGAGCGGCTCACCGCGTTTGGCCTCGACGGCGCCGACACCGCCCTGCGGCCGCCGCACGCGCCCACGGACCCACGCAGACGGGTGAACCGGGAGCTTAAGACCTGCACGGAGCAGCTGACATTGGCGCTGGAGGACGACGCGCCGGTGCGGGGCGAGCGGACGGTGTTCCTGACCGACATCATGAACCCGTGCTGGATCTGGGAGCAGGCTTCGCTCGACGGGATCGGCCGGATCCGGGTGGAGGTCGGCCAACTGCCGTTCAACTTCCAGATCGGCGAGGACGTGGAGAAAATTCCACTCAGCCCGCCGCGTACGCCCGAGGGTGAGCTCGAGGTGCGGGTCGGTAGCTGCGAGGCCGCCCCTGCGGCGGTAATCCCCCTGAAGGCCGCGGCGGGCGACCCTGCCGTCACGGCGCTCGAGGCGCCGCTCCCGGACCTCTCCGGCCGAGCCGACCTGTGCTTCACCTTCACCCGGGCGGCGGTGGATCCGATCTGGGCGGTGGCCTCGGTGACGCTGCTGCCGGAGCCGGACCGGTGAAGCCGCTGGTCCGCGCCGCCGCCGAGCTGTTGGACGTGGCCGCTCCGCTCGCCGCCTGGGCCGCGCCCCTGGACGAGGCGCCGGACGAGGTGTTCGCCGGCCGAATGCTGGGCGACGGGGTGGCGCTGGACCCGCTGGAAGGCGTGCTGCGCGCGCCCTGCGATGGGGTGGTGGCGAGCCTGCCGCGCACCCGGCACGCGGTCACCCTGCGGGCCGACAACGGCGCCGAGCTGCTGATGCACGTGGGGTTGGATACCGTGGCGCTGGGCGGCGAGGGGTTCGAGGCCCACGTCGCCGAGGGCCAGCGCGTGAGGCGGGGCGATCCGCTCCTGACCTTCGACCTCGACCAGCTGGCCGCGCGCGCGAAGAGCCTGCTGACGCCGGTGGTGGTGATCAACGCCGAGGCGTTCGAGATCGTGGGCCGCGTCACCGGGCGGCAGGTGCGCCAAGGCGAGACGCTGATGCAGCTGCGGGCGCTCGCCGGCGCGCCGGAGGCGCTATCCGCGGCGGCTAGCGAGGCCGCGGTCGAACGGGCCGTGACCCTGGCCCTCCCGCACGGACTGCACGCCCGCCCTGCCGCGCGGCTCGCCGCCTTGAGCGAAAGCTACCGGGCGGAGGTGGAGATCGCCGCCGGGGCCCGGAGCGCGGCCCTGCGCAGCCCCGTCTCGCTGATGACGCTGGGCGCAGCAAAAGGCGAGACGTTGCGCATCATCGCGCGCGGGCCCGACGCCCGGGCCGCCGTCGATGCGGTGGAGGCGCTGCTGACCCGCATCGGCGCCGAGGAGCAGGCCGAGCCGGCGCGGGCCGCGCCGCAGCCGCAGCCCGATCCGCCGGGCGGCGGCGAGGGGGTGCTGCGCGGCGTCACCGCGGCCCCGGGGTTTGCGATCGGCGTGGCGGTCCGGTTGAGCGCGCCCGAGCCTTTGCTGGTCGACGAGAGCCGGGGCGCCGCCGAAGAACGGCGCGTCCTGGCCGAGGCGCTGGGCGCGGTCGCCCAGCGCCTCGCACGCGAAGGCGCCGGCGGCGGGGCCCAGCGTCGGGAAATCCTCGCGGCCCACGGCGCCTTTCTCGCCGACCCGGAGCTGCGCGCCGCCGCGGAGCGAGCCATCGACGAGGGACAAAGCGCCGGCCGGGCTTGGCGCTCGACGGTTCGCGTCACGGCAGACGCGCTCCGCTCCACGGGCGATCCCCGGTTCACGGAACGGGCCGACGACCTGCTGGACCTGGAGCGACAGGTCCTGTTCGCCATCTCCGGCGAGGAGACGCGCGCCCCGCCGCTGCCGCAGGGCGCGGTGGTGATAGCCGAGGAGCTCCTGCCGTCGCAAGTCATCGCGCTGGAAGGGGCGCCCGTCGCGGGCTTCTGCACCGCGCGGGGCGGGGCGACCTCGCACGTGGCCATCCTGGCCGCCGCCATGGGCGTACCGGCCGTTGCGGCCATCGGCCCCGAACTGATGCGGGTGCCGGACGGGGCCGCCGTTGTCCTTGACGCCGACGCCGGAACATTGCGCGTGGCGCCGGACCGCGCCGCCATCGAGGCCGCGCAGGGCGAGCTCGCCCGCAGGGCCGCCCGCCGACGGCGCGAACTGGAAGGGGCGATGGCGCCCTGCCGCCTGGCCGACGGGACGCGGATCGATGTTTTCGCCAACCTGGGCGCGCTGGCCGAGGCGGCGCCTGCCGTAGCGCTGGGCGCGGAAGGCTGCGGCCTGTTCCGCACCGAGTTCCTTTATCTCGACCGGCGCGAGCCACCCTCCGAGGACGAGCAGACCGCCGCCTACCAGGCGCTCGCCGAGGCGCTGGCCGGGCGGCCGCTCACCATCCGCACCCTCGACGCCGGGGGCGACAAGCCGCTCGCTTTTGCGCCCGGCCCGGCGGAGGTGAACCCGGCGCTGGGCCTGCGCGGTGTGCGCGCCAGCCTGCGCCATCCCGAGCTGCTGCGCGCCCAGCTGCGGGCGATCTTGCGGGTCTCTGCGGCTGGCGAGCGGCGGATCCTGCTGCCAATGGTTTCGGACCTCTCCGACCTGCGCGCCGTCAAGGCCATCCTCGCTGAGGTGGCGACGGGCGGAGCGGCCCAGCTGGGGGTGATGATCGAGACGCCGGCGGCGGCGCTGCTCGCGGACCAACTGGCGGCGGAGGCGGACTTCCTCTCGATCGGCACAAACGATTTGACCCAGTACGTGCTCGCCATGGACCGCGAGCACGCTGACCTCGCGAGCCGGCTGGACGGCCTGCATCCCGCGCTCCTGCGCCTCATCGCTCGGGTCGGGGAGGCGGCCGCCGCGGCCGGCCGGCCGGTTTCGGTGTGCGGCGGCCTGGCCTCGGACGTAGAGGCAGCGCCTCTGCTCGTCGGGCTCGGGGTGCGGGCGCTTTCTGCGGCCCCGGCCGCCGTCCCGGCGCTGAAGGCCCGGCTGTGTCCACTCGACCTCGCCGCCTGCCGCGCCGTAGCCGTGGAGGCGCTAGCCCTGGCCTCGGCCGACGAGGTCCGCGCGTTGGTCCGGCGGCGCCTGCCGCACGATGCTCATGGAGTCTCGCAATGAAGAGGCCGTCCTTCGGCGGGCTGCAGCAGCTCGGCCGCGCGCTGATGCTACCGATCGCCGTCCTGCCCATCGCCGCCCTGATGCTCAGGATCGGCCAGCCGGACCTCCTGGGCGCTCCGGCGCTGGCGGGCCTGGCCGGCGGAGCCGTCGGCGTGGTCGCGCAGGCCTTCGCAGCCGCCGGCGGGGCCGTGTTCGGCAACCTGGGCCTGATTTTCGCGGTCGGGGTCGCCGTGGGCCTGGCGCGCGAGAACCACGGCGCGGCCGGCCTCTCCGGCGTCGTGTGCTTCCTCGTCGCCACAGAGGGGGCCAAGGCGCTGCTGCAGGTCCCGCCCGAGGTGATCGCGGGCGCCGCCGCAGGCGCCGCCGATCTCACGGCCGCCGCCTGGAAGCAGAAGGAGATCGCCAAGCTCTCGATCCCGGCGGGCATTCTTTCCGGGGTCGTCTCCGGCCTGCTCTACAATCGCTATTCCGACGTGCGCCTGCCGGAGTATCTGGCCTTCTTCGGCGGGCGGCGGTTCCCGCCGATCGTCTGCGGCCTGGCCGGCGTCGGCCTGGCTTTGGCCTTCGGTTACGCCTGGCCGGCCCTGGAGGGCGGCATGGACGCTCTGAGCGCCGGCGTGCTGGGGTTAGGGTCCGTGGGCCTGTTCCTCTATGGCCTCCTGAACCGGCTGCTGATCATCACCGGCCTGCACCACATCATCAACAACCTGGCCTGGTTCCTGATCGGCGACTACCAGGGCGTGACGGGCGACCTGAACCGGTTCGCCGCCGGCGATCCCACCGCGGGCGCCTTCATGACCGGCTTCTTCCCGGTGATGATGTTCGGCCTGCCGGCGGCCTGCCTGGCCATGTACCACACGGCCCGACCCGAGCGCCGGAAGGCGGTGGGCGGGATGCTGTTCTCGCTGGCCCTGACCTCGTTCCTAACCGGCGTCACCGAACCTATCGAGTTCAGCTTCATGTTCCTGGCGCCGGCGCTCTATGCGGTGCACGCGGTGCTGACCGGCTTGTCGATGGCGCTGATGGACGCCCTGGGAGTGAGGCTGGGGTTCGGCTTCTCCGCAGGGCTGTTCGACTACGTCCTCAACTTCGGGAAATCGACGCGGCCGTGGCTGTTGCTGCCTATCGGGATCGCCTACGCCGCCGTTTATTACGCGGTGTTCCGGTTCGCCATCGTCGCCTTCAAGCTGAAGACGCCGGGTAGGGAGGACGAGGCGGCTGCGGCGCCCGTCGCGGCGGTCTCGACCGCCCGTCGCGGCGAGGCCTTCGCGGCCGCGCTGGGGGGGCCAGCCAATCTGGTCAGCGTGGACGCCTGCACGACGCGCCTGCGGCTGCAGATCAGGGACGGGACGGCGGTGGACGAGGGGGCGCTCCGCGGGCTCGGCGCCCGCGGGCTGGTGCGTCCTTCAGCGGACACCTTGCAGGTGGTCCTGGGGCCGCAGGCGGACCAGGTGGCCGGAGAGATCCGGGCGAGCCTTGCGGGCTCTGCGATCGACGCGCGGGCCTTGGCTGCGGCGCTGCGGGGCGCGGACCTTTCAGCCGTCACGGTCTGCGACCGCCGGCTGGTGGTTCCTCTTGAGCCTGGCGAGGCGATTGACGAGCCGGCCCTCAGCGCGGCGGGCGTGCGTGCCGTGGTGCGCACGAGCCAGGGCGTACAGGTGCTTGTCGGCGCCGAAGCCCAGCGGCTGGCGGCGGAACTGCGAGCGCGCGCGGCCTGACGACGACGAGAGCCGCCTCTAGGGTTTGCTCGAGGCGCCGGGGCGAGAGCCGCCGCCGCTCGGGATGAGGCCGGAGCGCAGGGCGACCCCGGCGAACACGACCAGGAACAGGTAGCCGGCGGCCGGCGCGAGGAATGCTGGGGCGACGGCGGAGGCGGCGTCCGCCATCGCGCCGGCGATCGGCGGCAGGACGGCCCCCCCGATGATGCCCAGCGCGAGCAGGCCCGAGGTCGCCGCCGACGAGGCGCCGGACCGCTGCAGCGTCAGGCTGAAGATCGTCGGGAACATGATCGAATTGAAGAAGCCGATCGCCAGGGCGGCGTAGGCCGCAACGGCGCCCTCGGCGGAGCTGACAAACAGCGCCAGAAGGGTCGCCGCGGCCGTGCAGCCGAGCAGCAGGACCTCGGCGCGCAGCCGGGTCAGCAGGGCGCTGCCGACGAAACGGCCGACCATCGCTGCGCCCCAGTAGCCCCAGCCCACCAGATGGCCGGCCTCACTGGCGCTGACCCCAAGCCCTTCGGGCGAGCCGATGAACGGAATCAGCAGTCCTCCGATGGCGACCTCGGCGCCGACGTAGAAGAAGATCGCAAGCGCGCCGAACACCGCCCATGGCGAGCGGAACGCCTGCAGCGGCGAGGCCTGCGCAGCGGGCCTTGGCGCATGGGCGTCGATCACCCGCCTCACGCTCCAGATGAAGGCGGCGACCAGCAGGAACGCCGCGCCCACAACGAGGAAAGCGACGTCGATGGCGCGAAGCGAGGCCTCGCGGGTGGCCGGCGTCACCACCGCTCCCGCCGCAAACACGCCGCCGGTGAGCAGGATCGAGGATCCGAACACGGGGCCTAGCGTCGCCCCCAGCGAGTTAAACGCCTGCGAGAAGGTCAGGCGAAGGTGCGAACGCTCGGGCGCGCCAAGACCTGCAGCGAGCGGATTGGCGGCGACCTGCAACAGGGTCACGCCGGCGGCGATGACGAACAGCGCCGCGAGCACCAGGGCGTAGACGTCCAGCACCGTCGCGAGCGGCACGAGCAGGCAGCCGGCCACCATGGCTGTCAGCGCCGCCAGGATCGCGCGGCTGTATCCGAGCCGTCCGAGAATCCAGGCGGAGGGGAGGGAGACGACCCCGTAGGCGATGAACCAGGCCGAGGCCGTCAGCATGGCCTCGGCCAGGCTGAGCTGGAAGACCCGCCGCACCGCGGCGATCAACGGGTCGATCAGCGCCGTGGCGAAACCCCAGGCGAAGAACAGGCTGGTGACGCAGGCGTAGGCGCGCACCGCGCTACCAGCAGGGTGACTGATGCTCATTCCGTCCTCCGCGAGCTCGCACCCGCCGCCGGCGTCGGGAGGGTTGAGTGATGCAACATCTAGGCAATAGTGCCTATAAGTGCAAAATCGCAGTCGTCAAAGGCGGAGGATCGAGCTTGGCGCAGGGGATTCGGATCGGGCTCGGGGCGGCGGCGGCTTTTCTGGTGGCGTTCGGCGGGGCCTGCGCCGCGGCCGCGCCGGCGCTGATGCCCTGGCCACGCGAAATCTCGACCTCGGCGGGCGCGCTCCCGGTCGACGAGGGGCTGGAGGTGGTCTGGACAGGGTTCCGGGACGCGCGCCTCGAGCGCGCGGCGGATCGTTTCCGCGACCAGTTCCGGCGCCGGACCGGCCTTGTCCCCACGGGCCGGGGGCCGAGGCTTACGATCCACGTGCGCGGCGACGATCCCGCACTCCTGACGCCGGAAGCGCGGGAGGGCTACCGACTCGAAGTCGCCCGCGGCGCCGTTCGGCTCGAGGCGGACGGACCCGCCGGAGCGCTGCGCGGCCTGGCGACCCTGAGGCAGCTCGTGGTCCGCGGCCAAGACGGCTTCGAGCTTCCGACCGTGGTCATCGAAGACGGTCCGCGTTTCGCCTGGCGTGGGCTGATGATCGACGTGGCGCGTCACTTCGTCAGCGTCGAGACCCTGAAGCGCCAGATCGACGCCATGGAGGCGGTGAAGCTGAACGTGCTTCATCTGCATCTGAGCGACGACGAGGGGTTCCGCGTCGAGAGCCGGCGCCTGCCGCGCCTCACCGAAGTCGCAAGCCACGGCGAGTACTACACCCAGGACGAAGTCCGCGATCTGGTCGCCTACGCCGCCGAGCGGGGCGTTCGGATCGTGCCGGAGTTCGACGTGCCCGGGCACACGGGCGCGATCCTCTCGGCCTACCCCGAACTCAGCGCCGCGCCCGTCGATCCCAAGAACCGGATCGGCCTGATGAGCCTGGCCATGGACCCGACGAAGCCCGAGACCTTCGTCTTCCTCGAGACGCTCTTCGCCGAGATGGCGGGCCTGTTTCCCGACGCCTACTTCCACGTCGGCGGCGATGAGGTGAACGCCGCAGCCTGGACCAACAATCCGAGCATCCGCGCCTACATGGCGGCCCACGGGCATGCCGACGCCCATGCCCTGCAGCGCGAGTTTTCAGAGCGGGTCCGCCGCATCGTCCAGGGGCTCGGCAAGACGCCGGTCGCCTGGGAGGAGGTCGCCGAGCGCCCGATCGACGACGGCACGGTCGTGCAGGCCTGGCGCAGCTCCGAGGCGCTGGCCCACGTCACCGGCCAGGGAAACCGCGCCATCGCGACGGCGGGCTACTATCTCGATCTCCTGTGGCCCGGCCTCGACCACTATGCGCGCGATCCGGCGGATCTCCTGGCGACGCCGCCCGACAACCCGTCCTTGGCCTTGGGCCCGAAGCCGACAGGGCCCCTCTCGGCGGAACAGTCTGCTCGGCTGCTGGGCGTCGAGGCCGCCTTGTGGACCATGACGGTCAGCGAGGAGATGGTGGACGCCGCTCTCTGGCCGCGCAGCGCGCTGCTGGCCGAGCGCTTCTGGTCGCCGGCCGAGGTGCGGGACCCCGATGATGCGAGCCGGCGCGTGGTGAGCGTGCAGGAGGGCCTGCGGATCGAAGGCCTGGCGGACTCGCAGCAGCGTCGACGTATGGCCGCCCGGTTGGCGCCTGCCGACGCCGAAGCCGTCGAGGTGCTCGCCTCGGCGACCGGACCCGTCCGGAACTTCGGTCGGTTGTGGGAGGTCTTCGACGCCGTGCGCAAGGGACGGCCGCCCCAGGCGCCCAAGCTCAACACCCTGGCCGATGTGGCGGCGCCGGATAGCGTCGAGTTGCATCGCCTTTCGACCTCAGTCGCCCGGTTTCTTCGTGGGGACCGCACGGAGGCGGCGGCGCTGAAGGCGCAGCTGGCGCTGTATCGCGACAACCACTCCCGCTTCATACGCGCCGCTGAAGCCGCTCCGGCGTTGCAGGACGCGGTCCCGGTCTCGGCCGATCTCGCCGCCCTCGCGCAAGCCGGACTGGATGCGGTCGCCCTCATCGAGCGCGGCGGCCGCCCGTCCGAAGGGTGGAAGGCCGAGACCGCCGCCCTGCTCAAGCGGCAGGCCGACGCCGCCGCGGCGTCGGCGGCCATCCC
>JAESGR010000830.1_pt1 | contig 14212 bp, 14 predicted proteins | sample 9269771 | NCBI WGS metagenome assembly JAESGR01 (sample SAMN15739572, study PRJNA653492) | algae metagenome | isolation source: Chroococcus sp. CMT-3BRIN-NPC107 and co-occurring heterotrophs from well... | place: USA: Clark Mountains Wilderness, California | collected 2010-04-18
CAAGGAGGCGCCGCTGGAGCGGGAGCGGGCCGATCCGGCGGCCCTGACGAGCGTCTGGCGCCCGTGACCGACGGCTTCGGCGACCACGCCGACTGGCTGGACCGCTGGCTGCGTGAGACCGCCCTGCCCCTATGGTGGCGGGCCGGCGCCGACCATCAGCGAGGCGGCTGGTTCGACGCTCTCGGCCATGACCTGTCGCCGCGCGAGCCCAGGCGGGCCCGGGTGCAGGCGCGGCAGGCCTTCGTCTATGCCACGGCCGGCCGGCTGGGCTGGGACGGTCCGTGGCGCGAGGCGGCACGGCACGGCCTCGGCTGCCTGCTGGACCACTACCGCCGCCCCGACGGGCTCTACCGCGCGATCATGGCGGCCGGCGGCGAAGTGTTGGACGACACGCCCCGGCTGTACGAACAGGCCTTTGCGCTGCTGGCGATGGCCGCATCGCATCAGGTAGATCCCGGCCGCCGCGACCTGCCCGGCGCGGCCATGGACCTGCTCGCGGCGCTGGACCAACTGCGCCATACGCACGACGGTTTCCGGGAGACATACGCCCACCCGTTCCAGGCCAACGCCCAGATGCACCTCTTCGAGGCCGCCCTCGCCTGGATCGAGGCGGGCGGCGGCCCGGCCTGGCGGGCGCTGGCGGACGAAATCGGGGAGCTGGCGCTGACCCGGTTCATCGACCCGGACGGCGGTTTCCTGCGCGAGATGTTCGCCGCCGACTGGCGGCCCGCCCCGGGTGAGGCGGGCCGGCGGGTCGAGCCAGGCCATCAATTCGAGTGGGCCTATCTGCTGGACCGCTGGAGCGCGCTCACCGGCCGACCGGAGGCGAGGGCCGCCGCAGAACGGCTCTACGCCGCCGGGCTGCGGGGCGTGGACGCGCGGCGCGGTGTGGCGGTCGAGGCCCTTCGGGACGATTTCTCGGTGCTCGAGCCGCGCGCCCGGCTGTGGGGCCAGACCGAATGGCTGCGGGCCGCGGTGATCTTCGGGGGGTCGGCTGAGCAGTCGGCGGCGGCGCTCGCGGTTCGGCGCTTCCTGGAGGCGGCGACGCCGGGGCTGTGGCGCGAACACATGTCTGCAGGCGGGGATTTCGTCGATGAGCCGGCGCCGGCCAGCTCGTTCTATCACCTGATCGGCGCGATCGCGGACCTGCCGAAAAACCGACGGCCGGACGGCGCTTCCGCACCGCCCGGCCTGAGGTGACACGCCCGAGGAGAGTTGGGCAGACGACTTATAGGCCAATCGCGCAAGAACCGCCAGCCTCTCGCCGCGCAATTCCTAACAGAAGGCGCGCAGGCGTTAACCTTTAGCCTCGACCGCGGTAAGGCGGGACGCCCTGGTCGGGGATCCACAGCCCCTCGGGCGGCGGTCCGCTCTGCCAGAAGACGTCGATGGGAATGCCGCCGCGCGGATACCAGTAGCCGCCGATCCGCAGCCACAGCGGCTGGACCGTCTCGACGATCCGCCGACCGATGCCCACGGTGCAGTCCTCGTGGAAGGCGCCATGGTTGCGGAACGAGCCGAGGTAGAGCTTCAGCGATTTGGACTCCACCAGCCAGTCGCCCGGCGCGTAGTCGATCACCAGGTGGGCGAAGTCGGGGTGGCCGGTCACCGGGCACAGCGAGGTGAACTCCGGCGCGGTGAAGCGGGCCAGATAGACCACCCCCTTCTGCGGATTTGGGGCCTTTTCCAGCACCGCCTCTTCCGGACTGGAAAAGCCCCGCACGTCTTGGCCGAGCTGCGAAAGGCCCATTGTCTCCATGGCCCGCGCTTTACGCGCGCGGCCCCGCGCGCGCAACCGAGACAGCCGCGAAACCAGCCGCTATCACCAACTGCAAGCAACAGAGCCTGGGAGGACTAAACGCATGGCCGGCAACGACTTCGACGGTTACGTGGTGGTGGTGACGGGGGCCTCGACGGGCCTGGGCCGTGCGATCGCGGTGGAGACCGCCTCTCGCGGGGCCCGCGCCGTGGTGATCAACTACGCCCGCAGCGCCGAGGAGGCCGAGGAGACGGCCCGCCTGGTCCGGGATCATGGCGTCGAGGCGGTGCTGGTCCAGGGCGACGTCGCCGCCGACGCCGACTGCCGCAGGATCGCAGAGGCCGCCGTCCCCTATGGGCGCATCGACGCGCTGTTCAACAACGCCGGTACGACCACCTTCGCCGCCCACGGCGACATGGACGCGGTGTCGGCCGACGACTTCCTGCGGCTCTATTCGGTGAACGTGGTCGGCGCCTTCCAGATGGTGCGGGCCTGCCGCGCGCTGCTGGAGGCCGCGCCGCAGCCGGCCGCGGTGGTCAACACCGCCTCCATCGCTGGCGTGGTCGGGATCGGCTCGTCGGTGCCCTACGCCGCCTCCAAGGGCGCGCTCAACACCATGACGCTGTCGCTGGCCCGGGCGCTCGCGCCGAAGATCCGCGTCAACGCGATCTGCCCTGGCTTCATCGACACGCCGTGGTTCGGCAAGGCTCTGCCGGCCGAGCGGGTGCAGCAGATGCGCGAGCGCTCCGCCGCCGCCACTCCGCTGAAGGTCGCCTCCAGCGCCGAAGACATCGCCGTCTCCGCGTGCTTCTTCGCCTCGCCCCACTCCCGGCACGTCACCGGCGAGACGCTGCTGATCGACGCCGGCAGCCACCTGAACTATGCGCCGATGTCGATGCGTTGATTCCCTGGAGCTACGGTGGAGTGGCGCGAAAACCACACCACTGGCGCCGGTTTACCAGGCGCCGGCGGACGTTGACGCCCATTAACTAGTCATCCCCTAGCTTGGCAGGCCTGCGTCGCCCCCGCCCGTTTGTGATGGCGGCTCCCAAAGGCGATGCAGGGCGTGATGGCCGGAGTCAAACCGGCCCCGGAGAGAAGGGGATATCGATGAAAGCTTTGAAGTTTGCGCTGCTGGGCGCAGCGGCCAGCCTCGCCATGGGCGGCTCGGCCTTGGCCCAGGAAGACGCCGCCGTCGACGTGTCGTTCAACGTCGGCGTGGCCAGCGACTACGTGTTCCGCGGCATCAGCCAGACCGATGAAGGCGTGCAGGTCTTCGGCGGCGCCGACGTGACCTCCGGCATCCTGTACGCCGGCGTTTGGGCCTCCAACGTCGACTTCCTCGACTCCACCGACGCCGAGGTCGACTTCTACGCCGGCGTGCGCCCGACCGCGGGCCCGGTGGCGCTGGACTTCGGGGTCATCTACTACGCCTACGTCGACGAGCCGTCGGGCGCCGACTACAACTACTGGGAATTCAAGGCCGCGGGCTCGATCCCGGCCGGCCCCGCCACCCTCGGCGCGGCGCTGTTCTATTCGCCCGACTTCACCGGTTCGGCATTCGACGAGGGCCTCTACTACGAGGTCAACGCCGCCATCCCGCTGTCCGACAAGGCCACCCTGTCGGCCGCCATCGGCCACCAGGACATCGAAGAGGACTTCGTCGGCGACGTCGACTACACAACCTGGAACGTCGGCCTGGGCTACGCCATCACCGAGAACGTCGGCCTGGACATCCGCTACTGGGACACCGACGAAGCGCCGTTCGGCGACATCTCCGAGGAACGCGTCGTCGCGAGCCTCAAGCTGACGCTGTAATCGCGTCACAGTTCAATGACTTCGGAAAGCCGTCGCGCGTTGCGCGGCGGCTTTTCTCTTGCCAGCACGGCCCCCGTCTCTAAGGTCCGTCGGTCTCTCTTGGCGCCTCGACGCCGGGCCTTCGCCGCCTCTGCCGACGAAGACCCCACAGACGATTTTGATGATTGCGGAGCCGCGACTAAGGTCCGGAAAAGCAGCGGAGCGACTCATGCCTCGAATGGCCTTCCGTGTGCAGACCATCCTCGCCGACGTCGCCATCGCCGCCGCCGCCTTCCTGGTCGCCTACACCATCGCCGTGGGCCGCTGGTCGAACCTGGGGCTGGTGGGCGAGCCCACCCTGATCGTCGCCCAGTACACCCTGCTCTATTCGGCCATTGCTGGCGCCTTCACGGTCATGTTCCGCCGTGAGCTGTCGCCCTGGCGCTACGCCTCGATCCCCGACGCCCTGGTGCTGGCCCGCACGGCCCTGCTCACCGCCGGCGTCTTCCTCCTCGCCGTCTGGGTGCTCGACCGGGCCAGCACCCTGCCCCGCTCGGCGCTGGCGCTGGCCGCCGCCTTCCAGATGTTCGGCGCGGTCGCGGTGCGGATCGCCCGGCGGGCCCTGCACGAGCGGGCGCTGGACATCCTCACGCCTCTACGGACCATCACCGACCGGACGCCGCGCGGGCCCTCGCTGCTGCTGATCGGTCCGCCGGCCCTGGCCGAGACCTACCTGCGCCACACCGCCCGCAGCCATGACAGCGGCTACGCCCCCGTCGGCATCGTCGGCCCCGACCCGCGCGACGTTGGCCAGCAGGTGCGCGGGGTCTGCATTATCGAGAGCCTGCAGAACCTCGACGCCGCCCTCGCCGACCTGCGCCGCTGGAACCGCTATCCCCGCGCCGTGCTGTTCCTGGACGAGCCGGCGCGGCTCAAGGGCCTGACCGCCGACCAGGTGGGCCGGCTGAAGAGCGACGGCATCCGCCTGCTGCGCCTGCCCGGCATCGTCGAGCTGCGCCAGCACGACGGGGCGACCCTGGTCCCCATGCGCGAGATCAGCGTCGAGGAGCTGCTGGCCCGCGACCCCATCGAGCTCGACCGCCGCACCATCGCCAACCTGATCCGCGGCCGGCGGGTGCTGATCACCGGCGCCGGCGGCTCGATCGGCGGCGAACTGTGCCGGCAGGTCTCCTCCTTCGGCTGCGCCCACATCACCCTGCTGGACGTTTCCGAGACCGCCCTGTTCGAGATCGACCGGGAGCTGCGGGAGACCTATCCGGCGCTGTCGCGCAACGCAGTGCTGTGCGACGTGCGCAACGCCCCGCGGATCGCCGACACGTTCATGTCCGAGAAGCCGGACATCGTCTTCCACGCCGCGGCGCTGAAGCATGTCTCCATGGTCGAGCGGCATCCCTGCGAAGGCGTGCTGACCAACGTCATCGGCACCTGGAACGTCGCCGAGGCGGCGCGTGCCTGCGGCGCGGCCCAGATGGTGCTGATCTCCACCGACAAGGCCGTCGACCCGACCAATGTTATGGGGGCCACTAAGCGGCTGGCCGAGGCGGTGATCCAGGCCCAGCAGGGCGACGACGGCACCCGGTTCGCCGCCGTGCGGTTCGGCAACGTGCTGGGCTCGGCCGGCTCGGTGGTGCCGATCTTCAAGTCGCAGATCGAGCGCGGCGGGCCGGTCACCGTCACCCACCAGGACATGACCCGCTTCTTCATGACCATCCCGGAGGCCTCGCAGCTGGTGCTGCACGCCACCGCCGCCTCGGCGGACGGCGACGCCGCCCACGCGCGCCTGTTCCTGCTGGAGATGGGCGAGCCGGTGCGGATCATGGACCTGGCCCGCCAGATGATCGCCCTGTCCGGCCGCGTGCCCGGCCGCGACATCGAGATCGAGATCACCGGCCTGCGGCCCGGCGAGAAGCTGACGGAGGCCTTGCTGGACGAGACCGAGCGGTCGATCCCCTGCGCGCCGAAAGTCATGGAGGTGATCTCCAGTTCGGCCCTGCGGATCACCCGCGGCCACCTCGAGGAGCTGGAGTCGCTGGCCGAGCGGGGCGACGTGGACGCGGTCCGCCGAGCCTTGTTCGACCTGGTCTCGCAGATCCGTGGGGAGAAGGCCGGCGGGCCGCCGAACCTGCGGGTCGTCGCCGGGCGCTGAGGCGCCCGGCCGCCGCAAAGCCGGCGCCCGATAGAGGCGCGTTGGCTACAGCTATTCCGTCGTCGGACCTGCCCAATCCGGGCGCTGCAATACGCGCCAGGCGCCGCCCGCCACATTTATGTCGGCCAGGTAACTCAACACGGAACATGCCGTAACCGGGAGCGTTGTCGATCCAGCCCAGCTTACGCGGCGGCGGCCCAACCGCCTGCCGCAGACCTGGCGAACTCGAAACTGCGTTCACCGCGGCGTCGACGCGGGACTGGCTGGGAGATCTTCCGTGCCCAAACTGAAGAGGATGTTGGAAATGCCGACTAATCGCACTGCGAGCGTCCGCCTCGCTATGGTTCTGGCTTTGGGCGGGCTGAGTCTCAGCGCCTGCGCCACCCGCGAATACGTGGACGAGCAGATCGTCGCGGTGAACGGTCGCATCGATGCGGTGGACGCCCGGGCGCAGGACGCCGGGCGCCGGGCCGACGCCGCCGCCGCTGCCGCTCAGCAGGCCGCGACCGACGCTCAGTCGGCCAACCAGCGCATCGATCAGCTGACGGGCCGGGTGGACCAGCTCGAACAAGCGCGTATGAGGACGCCCAGGAACTGACACCTTCAACATAGAAGGTAAGGCCAAGCCGGGCCGGCGGGCGTCTCTGATTCCCCCGGCCCGCCTTGGCCATGGTTCGAGTTGTGACGGCGTAGGGCGACTTCTATGAGGATCGGGCTGGCGGCCGCAGCGTTCTGGCTGGGCATTATTGGGGCAGCGGCGCCGTCACTGGCGGCCGCAGCAGACAAGATCAAGGAAGAGGCCGAGGCGACCGCGCCCAGCTCCGCCGCCGCGGCGGACCTGGCGGCCTGGATCCGCGCCTCCGGCGACAACCGCGGCCTGCCGTTCGCCATCGTCGACAAGGCGACGGCCGAGGTCATCATCTACGCGCCCGAGGGCGAGCTGATCGGCTCGACCACCGCGCTCATCGGCGCCGCGTTCGGCGACGACTCGGTCCCCGGCATCGGCGATCGCGAGCTGCGCGACATCGCCCCAGAGGAGCGCACCACCCCGGCCGGCCGGTTCATGGCCGCCTACGGCCCCGCGGTGGGCCGCAAGAAGGTGCTGTGGGTGGACTACGCCACCGCGGTCTCGCTGCACCCGGTGGTGACCTCGAATCCGAAGGAGCGGCGCATGCAGCGGCTGCGCTCGCCCGAGATCGACGACAACCGCATCACATACGGCTGCATCAACGTGGCCCCGGCCTTCTACAAGCAGGTCGTGCGCCCGACCTTCTCCGGCCAGGGCGGCGTGTTCTACGTGCTGCCCGAGACCCGGACGATCGCCGAGGTCTTCCCCGCATACCACACGCCGCGGCACGCCTCGGCCAAGGCGAAGTCCAGGGCCGGCGACGAGCGGCGCCGCCGGGCGCGCGATGCGGAAATCGCCGAGCCCTCCGATGAGCGCTGGCAGGGCCCCCGCTCCGTCAAGGCGCTGTTCGGCCGCTGGGGCCGCTAGGGGCCGAGCCTCTCTTCAATCTCGCCCCACCTCATCAGGGGCGGAGAGGCCGCGCCGCCCCTCTCCTTAGTCCTCTCCCTCGGGCATCGCCTCGGCGGAGAGGAAACCGCGTGCCTAAGCCTCCTCTCCCCCGACACGCAGTGCGGGGGGAGAGGATTGAGAGAGGGGCGCAGCGGCGCTTCGGCCCCACCAGATGCTTGGGCTTGGCTCAGAGGAGCCTGGCGCCTACTCCGCCGCGACAGTCACCGGGTGGGCCACCTTCTGCAGGCGCGCGACCAGCTTCTCGTATTCGGCCCAAAGGGCCTTGGGCAGCCGGTCGCCGAACTTCTCGTAGGCCGGCGGGATCAGCGCGGCCTCCTCCAGCCACACCTCCGGATCGACGCTAAGCAGCAGCTTCAGCTGGGCGGGGGTCAGGTTGAGGCCCGACAGGTCCAGCGCCTCCGCGGTCGGCAGGCGCCCGATCGGCGTCTCCACCGCCTCGGCCTTGCCCTCCAGGCGGCCGACGATCCACTTCAGGACCCGCACGTTGTCGCCGAAGCCCGGCCAGACGAACTTGCCGTTCTCGTCCTTGCGGAACCAGTTGACGAAGTAGATGCGGGGCAGCTTGGCGGCGTCGGCCTGCTCGCCCAGCTTCAGCCAGTGGCCGAAGTAGTCGCCCATGTTGTAGCCGCAGAACGGCAACATGGCGAACGGGTCCCGGCGCAGCTCGCCGATCTTGTTCTCGGCCGCCGCGGTCCCTTCCGACGCCACGTTGGAGGCCATGAACACGCCGTGGGCCCAGTCGAAGGCCTCGGTGACCAGCGGCACGGCGCTGGCCCGGCGGCCGCCGAAGAGGATGGCCGAGATCGGCACACCGGCGGGGTCCTCCCACTCGGCCGCCACCACCGGGCACTGCTCGGCGGGCACCGTGAAGCGGGCGTTCGGGTGGGCGGCGGGCTCCTTGGAGTCCGGCGTCCAGTCGCGGCCGCGCCAGTCGGTCAGGTGGGCCGGCGGTTGCTTGGTGAGGCCCTCCCACCAGACGTCGCCGTCGTCGGTCAGGGCGACGTTGGTGAAGATGCAATTGCCGTGCAGGGCGGCGACGGCGTTCTTGTTGGTGTCCTCGCCCGTGCCGGGAGCCACGCCGAAGAAGCCGGCCTCGGGGTTGATGGCGTAGAGCCGCCCGTCCGGGCCGAACCGCATCCAGCAGATATCGTCGCCGATCGTCTCGGCCTTCCAGCCGGGCAGCGTCGGCTGCAGCATGGCCATGTTGGTCTTGCCGCAGGCGCTGGGGAAGGCGGCGGCCACATAGTGGCTCTTTCCTTCAGGCGACGTCAGCTTGAGGATCAGCATGTGCTCGGCGAGCCAGCCCTCGTCCCTGGCCATCACCGAGGCGATGCGCAGGGCGAAGCACTTCTTGCCCAGGAGGGCGTTGCCGCCGTAGCCGGAGCCGTAGCTCCAGATCTCCCGGCTCTCCGGGAAGTGGACGATGTACTTGATCTCGTTGCACGGCCAGGCGACGTCCTGCTGGCCGGGCTCGAGCGGCGCGCCGACAGAGTGAACCGCGGGCACGAAGAAGCCGTCCTCGCCGAGCTCCTCGAGCGCCGCTTTGCCCATCCGGGTCATGATCTTCATCGAGACGGCGACGTAGGCGCTGTCGGTGATCTCGACGCCCAGGGCGGAGATCTTCGAGCCTAGCGGGCCCATGCAGAAGGGGACCACATACATGGTCCGCCCCTTCATGCAGCCGTCGAACAGGCTCTTCAGGTCGGCCCGCATCTCGGTGGGATCGAGCCAGTTGTTGGTCGGGCCGGCGTCTTCCGGCTTCTCGGAGCAGATGAAGGTGCGGCTCTCGACGCGCGCGACGTCGCGCGGATCCGAGGCGGCGTAGAAGGAGTTGGGTCGCTTTTCGGGATTGAGCGGTTTCAGCGTCCCGGATTGGACCAGTTCGGCGGTGAGCTCGTTCCACTCTTCGTCTGAGCCGTCGCACCAGCGCACCCGGTCGGGCTTGGTGAGTTCGGCGATCTGCCTCACCCATTCGACCAGCTTGGCATGCCGGGTGGGGGCAGGCTCAAGGCCGGCCGGGACGCGGGATACGGTCATCAAGCACTCCTTCGCCGTTGGCAGGCGCCCAGAACTCTAAAGCCCCGGTGCTGGTTCGCCGCTCGGCCTTTTGTGACGGGTTCCTTAAACTGTGGAGCTCTGGCTGCAAACCGGGCGCCGCTCAAAACGGCGCAGGGTGCATGAAGGGCGATCGCCCTTAACACCGCGAGATCTCGGCGTTGAGCCAAGTTCCTGTCATGCCACGCGCCTCCCCGGCTCGCTGACGGACAGCTAAGCCACCGCAACAGAAACGCAGATGAGCGAGATTTTGATCCCGCACGCTCAGGTGACCGGATTCCCCCACCCGCGCCAGGACAAAGCTTAACTATTCATTAGGCGGACGGAAGCGCCTCGGGCGCCGCGCCCGCGGATTCGACCGCAAGAGCCGGAGTGTCCACGCCCTTCGCCGAGAGCAGTTTCGGCTCTTCAGTTGGAGGAGAGACGACATGGGACAGCTTACAGGCAAGGTGGCGATCATCACCGGCGCGAGTTCCGGCATCGGCCGGGCGGCCGCTGTCCTGTTCGCGCAGGAAGGCGCCCGGCTGGTGCTCAACGCCCGCCGGGGCGAGCGGCTAGAGCAGACGGCGGCGGAGATCGACCGGACCGGCGAGACCGTGGCCACCGTCGCCGGCGACGTCCGCGAGCCGGAAGTCGCCGACGCCCTGGTGGAGACAGCGCTCCAACGCTTCGGCGGCCTCGACGCGGCTCTGAACAACGCTGGGGATGTCGGCGTCCCGGGGCCGCTCGCCGACGTCGACGAGGCCGCCTGGCGGCAGGTCATCGACGTCAACCTGACCGGCGCCTTCCTCGGCGCGCGGCGGCAGATCCCGGCCATGCTGGCCCGCGGCGGCGGCTCGATCATCTTCACGTCCAGCTTCGTCGGCCACGCCAACGCGTTCCCCGGACTTGGCCCCTACGCCGCCGCCAAGGCAGGTCTGGTGGGCCTGGCCCGGGCCATCGCCGTCGAGTACGGGCCGCAAGGCGTTCGCGCCAACGCCCTGCTCTCCGGCGGCGTCGATACGCCGATGGGACGCAGCGTCGCGGACACGCCCGAGGCCCAGGCGCTGGTGCGCTCACTGCATGCGCTGAAGCGCCAGGCCGAGCCAGAGGAGATCGCCCAGGCGGCGCTCTTTCTGGCGTCCGACCTCTCGAGCTTCATCACCGGCTCGGCGATGTTCGCCGACGGCGGCGCCTCGGTCTGCAAGGTGTGAGGTCTGGGTGGTGGGGACACCGGGAATCGAACCCGGACGGGCGAAGCCCGAGCGATTTTAAGTCGCTTGCGTCTACCAGTTCCGCCATGTCCCCGGCGAACTGGCCTTACGCCTCCGAAGCCGAGGCGTCGAGGGCGCGAAAGGACGTGCGGCCCCGCCCCCGGGGCCGCCGATCCACAACGATTACTGAGCCGGGTTCACGGACTCGGCGGCGCTCTCGGCCGCACTGCCGACGCTCTCGGCGGCGCCGCCGACGCTTTCGGCCACGCTGGAAGCCGCGCCGGTGACCGCCTGGGTCTCGAGCGCCTCTTGGCGATTCATGTTCAGCAGGAAGAAGGCGATGATCGCGACCAGCGCCAGGACGGCGATGCCGATGATCACGCCGCCGACGCCGGAGCCGCGGCGTTCGACGTAGGTGGTGCCGCCGCCTTCGGTGCGCTCGACGGTGCGCTCGCTGGTGAGGCCGTCGGTTCGATCGGTCACTCGTTCGGTAGCCATGGGGAAGTCTCTCCTCTGTGCAGCTACACAACGGCGACGCTCAAATGACGTTCCCTTTGGGTCAGGGAGCCGACAGGGCGCTCAGGCGCTCGCCACCTCGGCCAGGCGGGTGACGCCGGCGCCCTTCAGCGCCTCGATCAGCTCGCCCACCGCCGCCTCGAGCTCGTCCGGATCGCGCCCGCGCAGCACCAGGTTCGAGCCGAACCCGCCTTCCCCATAGAACGGATAGCTGCCCAGGCTCATCGCCGGGTGGCCCTTGGCGATGCGCTCCAGCGGCTCGGCGATCACCCCCTCGCCCTGGCCTTCCACACGTACCGTGCGCGAGACGACCACCGCCCCGCCCTTCAGCCTGGGGCCCACGTCCTCCAGCATGCCCCGCATGATCTGCGGCACGCCGGCCAGGACGAAGACGTTGCCGATGGTGAAGCCGGGCGGGCCCTGCACCGGGTTCTTCACCAGTTCGCCCCCGACCGGCACCCGGGCCATCCGCCGTCGCGCGCCGGTGACGTTGTCCGGCCCCCAGCGGGCCTCCATCATGCCGATGATCTCCGGGTGCTCGTAGAGCTCCACCGCGAAGGCGGCGGCGACCGCATCGGCGGTGATGTCGTCGTGCGTCGGCCCAATGCCGCCGGTGGTGATGACGTAGTCGTAGCGTTCGCGAAGCGCGTTCAGCGCCGCCACGATCTCCTCCAGCACGTCCGGCACCGTGCGGGCCTCCAGGAGGTCCACCCCATGCGCGCCGAGGAAGCGGGCGATGTCGCGCAGGTTGGTGTCCTGGGTGCGGCCGGAGAGGATCTCGTCCCCGATGATCAGCACCGCCGCGCTCGCCCCGCCCCCGCCCGGACTCCCCATCGCCGCCTCCCTCGCCTAAATCGGATGACCCTTACCTCTCGGACTACCCCCGCCCATGGAGTTTCCGCAACCGCTCGTCCGCGGCCGCCTCGTCCAGCGCTACAAGCGCTTCTTCGCCGACGTGGTGCTGGAGGACGGGACGGCGATCACCGCCCACTGCCCGAATCCCGGGGCGATGCTGGGGCTGAATGCGCCTGGGCTGCCGGTGTGGCTGTCGCGCTCGGATGGTCCGAAGCGCAAGCTGGCGCACACGCTGGAGCTGGTGGAGGTCGACGGCGGGATCGTCGGGATCAACACCATGCACCCCAACCGGCTGGTGGCGGAGGCGCTGGCGGACGGGACGATCGCCGAGGTCGCGGGCTACGAGCGGATCCGGCGGGAGGTGAAGTACGGCGAGGCCAGCCGGGTCGACTTCCTGCTTGAGAGCGACGGGCGCCCGCCCTGCTTCCTGGAGGTGAAGAACGTCCACCTGCGCCGCTCGGGCGCGCTGGCCGAGTTCCCCGACTGCGTGGCGGCCCGCTCGCTGAAGCACCTGAAAGAGCTGGAGGCGGAGGTCGCGCGCGGGAACCGGGCGGTGATGCTGTTCGTCATTCAGAGGACGGACTGCGACGCGTTCGCGGCCTGCGCCGACCTCGATGCGAAATACGCGGCGGGGCTGACGGATGCGGCCCGGGCGGGGGTTGAGGTTCTGTGCTACGATTGCGACATAGGCACGACAGCCATCAAGATCGCGCGCCGCCGCCCGTGGGCGGGCGCGCCGGCCCAGGAGGCCGCGGAGTAGCCCCATGAACGATACCGGCGTCCTTGAGGTCGAGAGCCGCACCGGCCAGCCCAAGATCCACGGGTCCGCAGGGTTCGAAGGCATGCGCCGCGCCGGCCGCATCGCCGCCGAATGCCTCGACATGCTGACGCCGTACGTGAAGCCGGGCGCGGTCACCGCCGAGTTGGACCGGCTGGCGCGCGAATTCGTGCTGGACCAGGGCGCCCTGCCCGCCTGCCTGTTCTACCGCGGCTACGGCCACACGGTGTGCATTTCGCCCAACCATGTGGTCTGCCACGGCATCCCCTCGGACCGGCCGCTGCGCGAGGGCGACATCGTCAACATCGACGTCACCGTCATCGTCGACGGCTGGCACGGCGACACCTCGCGGATGTACGGCGTCGGCGAGGTCTCGCCGCGGGCCAAGCGGCTGATCGACGTGACCTACGAGGCGCTGGACCGGGGCCTGGCGGCCGCCAGGCCCGGTGCGCGCACCGGCGACATCGGCCACGCGATCCAGACCTATGTGGAATCCATGCGCTGCTCGGTGGTGCGCGATTTCTGCGGCCACGGCCTGGGCAAGGTGTTCCACGATGCGCCCAACATCCTGCACTTCGGCCAGCCGGGCACGGGCGAGCTCCTGAAGCCCGGGATGTTCTTCACCATCGAGCCGATGGTGAACCTCGGCAAGCACCCGGTGAAGCTGCTCGCCGACGGCTGGACCGCGGTGACGCGGGACAAGTCCCTCTCCGCCCAGTGCGAACACTCCATCGGGATCACCGAGGACGGAATCGAGATCTTCACCGGCTCGCCGGCCGGGATCTTCAAGCCGCCGGTGTTGAGCGCGTAGGGCCGACGCGCCCTACCTCTTCCGTCATGGCCGGCTTCATGCCGGCCACCCATCCTGACGAGTTCGAACCCGCCGCAACGGGCTGGGTCGCCGGGGTGGGATGTCGCGGGTCCCCCTTCGCGGGAATGAGCGGAGCTTAGAACCCCACCGCCACGCCGCCGTGGAACAGCCGGGCCGCGTCCAGCATCACCGCCCGGTTCACCGCGCCCATCAGACGCGAGACGAGGATCGGCTTGGTCACGAAATCGGCGAAGCCGAGGGAGAGGTAGTCCGGCAGGCTGCGCGAGACCGCGTCGGCGGTCAGCGCGATGACCGGCGCCTCCTGGTTGGGGCCGTCCATGGCGCGCAGGCGGGCGACGGTCTCGACGCCGCCCATCTGGGGCATGTGAATGTCCATCAGCACGATGTCGTAGGTCCGCTTGGCCAGCCGCTCGAGCGCCTCGGCGCCGCTCCAGGCCTGCTCGGCCGAATGGCCGAAGGCGGACATGATCTCCTTGACCACCACCAGGTTCATCGCCTCGTCGTCCACGTGCAGCACCTTCAGCTGACGGCGCGGCGCCTCGGCGCCGTCGGCGGCGGGCTCCTCGAGAGGCGAAAAACGCTTGGCGAAACTCGACAACAAACCGCACTCCTCGCGAGCCGAATTCGTCGGCCCGCATTGAGGTTAATCGCGGAACCTTGACCGTCTCCTGAAGCCGTATGGTTAGCCGGCGTTCACCTTCGCGACCCAGCGCCGCAGGTGCT
>JAESGR010000831.1_pt1 | contig 14199 bp, 11 predicted proteins | sample 9269771 | NCBI WGS metagenome assembly JAESGR01 (sample SAMN15739572, study PRJNA653492) | algae metagenome | isolation source: Chroococcus sp. CMT-3BRIN-NPC107 and co-occurring heterotrophs from well... | place: USA: Clark Mountains Wilderness, California | collected 2010-04-18
TTTTGTTTTATACCGGTGCTACAGCCGCCACGGCCCGCTCTGAAAAGCAAGGCCCGCACGCGCATTTCATTCGATGCATAGCATTATAAGATGAATAAGGCCCTCGAAATTACAGCCTCCTTTTTATGCGCTGGCTCCAACAACCCAGCTATAAAAGCAACTCCTCACTGGTCGCCGTTCTGTGAGGACCCGGCCCGGAAAGCAACTTTTTCGCTGCCACAAAACGCACGGAGCCCTGGCGCCGGATGCCCACTGCCTGGCGCCTTCTGCTGATAAATTGGCGCCAACGGATCATCCCGGCCCCCGGGTGCGGAGATAGCTTCGTGGCATAAAATTCATCGCTATGTTTTCCTTAACAAACATCCTGAAAGTAAACGCTCTTTCCTCCGGCGCCACCGGGCTCCTGCTCCTTTTCTTCGCCCGGCAAACAGCAGCTCTTTTCAATGTCGCCACCACCGCACCGTTTATAGAAGCGGGCCTGTTCCTGGTGCTGTTTGCTGCTTTTGTCTGGATCGTCAGCACCCGCCGGCCGCATCCGCGCCGGGCCGTGTCCTTCATCATTGGGCTGGACCTGCTCTGGGTAATTGCCAGCGTGATCGCCCTGCCTTTCCTGGCACCGGTGATCTCAGGGACCGGTATCACCCTTATAGCGCTGGTGGCCGCGTGGGTGGCCCTGATGGCCTTGCTCCAGCGGAAAGGCGCAGCCGGCCTCATCCGCCCGCAGACTGCCCTGCTTTTGGTCCTGTTCTGCCTGAGCGGAACGGGATCCCTGCAGGCGCAGACGCCCGCCCGTCCGCCTGTGGCCGGCCAGGAGCCGGCCGCTGTTGTGCAGGCCTTTCTGCAGGCGGTGCAGGAACTCAGCCACGCGAAGGCGGCCCCGCTGGTACACGATTCCATTCGCTGGGAACAGCCCGGCAGCAACCGGTTTTCCGGAAGCAAGTCAGGCGCGGCAGCCGTTTTCGGCATGTTTCGCGGCATGATCGACCATACGGACAACCACCTCTCGCTGGCCGGGGTCCGGCTGGTGGCCGTGAACGGTTCCTCGGTAGCCTGCTGGCTGCACTGGAAAGGAACGGACCGAAGCGGGAAGCAGCTGGACGTTGAAAACATCGATGTCTATACCGTGCAGTCCGGAAAAATCATTCAGGCTGTGGTCTATTCTGCCGATCTTGCTGCCGAGGACCGGTTCTGGGGCCGTTGATTGTTTACGCTAACCAAGATTTTATGCAGCCCGATTTCTCCAAACAATTGCTCCTGGCCCTGCTCGCCTATGCTTCCGGGCGCGGTATTGCGCCCGAGCCGCTCTGCACCGGCTCGGGCATCGCCTACCCCCTCCTGCTGCAGCCCGGCGCTTCCGGTCCCGTCAGTCCGCAGCAGTGGGAGCAACTCTGGAAGAACCTGGCCTACCGCAGCGGCGACCCGCTGATCGGCCTGCACTTCGGCGAGGCAATGCAGTTGTCGGCACTCGGCCTGGTGGGTCAGATCATCCAGACGAGCAGCACGGTCGGCGATGCCCTGACCCAGGCCGGCACCCTTGTTCCGCTCATTACCGACCTGTTCTCGATCCGGCTGGAGCACGAAGGAAACATCGTGACGATCCACCTCCTGCCTGACTCTGCCAAGGCCGGACAATATCCCCATTCCAGCCGCCAGTGGAACGATTACCTGATGGCCTTTATCGTGCATGAGCTCGACGGTCTGCTGCTGCACCGCATCCGGCCGAAGACCGTTTCCTTTCCGTATGGGGCCGTTCCGGCACAGGAGTACCAGCGGGTGTTTCGCTGCCCGGTAGGAAAGCATCCAGGTAGCAGCTGCATCGGGCTGGACAAGGCCTGGCTGGAGCAACCCGTTCTGTCGGCCCAATACGAATTGCAGCAGTTCCTCCTCCAGCAGATCGGCCACCAGCCTGCCGGTGAAGGGGCAGGCGCTTCCCTGCACCGGCGGATCTACCGGTACCTGCTGACCAACTCCTATTTATATGCCCTTTCGCTGGAGGCGGTGGCCGCCAATTTCTGCATGAGCCCGCGCACCCTGCAACGGAAGCTGAAGGAAGAAGGGGTGTCGTTTCTGGAAGTGGTGGAGGAAGTAAGGGCGCAGCTGGCCCGCAGTTATCTCGCATCCGGCAACCACAGCGTCAAGGATGTCGCTTATTTCCTGGGATACCAGGAACCCGGAGCCTTTATCCGTGCTTTCAAGCGCTGGACCGGCCAGACGCCGGCCGCGTACACGAAGCGGCAGGTTGCTCAGCAGAAACAACTTGCTGACTGATTTACGATTGACGATTTACGATTGATGAGGATGAACTGTGCATAACGCCACTGGTTCCAGACCTCGCGAAATCGTCAATCGTCAATCGTAAATCGTAAATCAATAGACGGGAGTCTTGATATCATGATAGAATAAAAACCGCCACCCTTCCCGCTGGCCATCGGCCCAGAACTGCTGGCGCAGCTGCATCGCTTTTTCGGGATCGTGATCGTATTTGGTTTTGTAGCGGATCTTCATTTGCTGCAGCTGCGGGGCTTCGTCGCCGCCGAAGAATACGGTTTCCTCTCCTTCGCGGATCCAGAATACCTGGTGGTGGGGGGAGTGCCCGCCGGTGAGCCGGTAGTGAATATAGCCATCGATCGTTCCTTCGTCATCCTGAAGGAAGTGTACGTTGGGTGCATCGGCCAGGCCTTCCAGCTCGGAGGTGATAAAGGAAGGACGCCCTTTGTAGAAGGCATATTCCAGCTCGCGCCGCTGGATATAGTACGTGGCATTGGGAAAGGTAAGCCGGCTGTGGTCCGATTCAATGGAAATACCGCCCGCATGGTCCTTGTGCAGGTGGCTCATCAGCACCTTGGTGACCTGGTCGGCACGGATGCCGGCACGCTCCAGGTTGGCCAGGATCTGCATCTGCCCGGTCCGGGGATCATTAAAGCCAAGCCCGGCGTCCAGCAGCAACACATCCTTCGCCGTCACCACGGCAAAAGGCTGCACCTCTACCAGCAGGCTGCCGATGGCGCGGTCCTGCAGGTTGTCCTCCGCTTCGTTGAAGGGCACAAACATTTTTGTTTTATCAATGGTAAACGAGCCTTCGGAGAGGGGAATGATCTTCAGGCTTCCTGTATCCGGGAAGGAGGAACGCCCGCCGGTGCTTTCTTTATTGTTTTCCATCCTGCAAAAATAGTCCGTGCAGAATGGCTAAGAACATATTCGCGTATGTCTTAATCATACAGCAAGCGGAAAGAGAGCGGTGGCTTGCAGCGGGGTTCCCCCTTCCGGGAAAGGGCTAACGCAGTACCATCTGCCGGTCCGCATCGAGGCGGATAAGGATGAACAGCAGAATGGTGAACGTCAGCAGGGCCGTACCGCCATAACTGACGAAAGGAAGCGGGATACCGATCACGGGCGCCAGGCCTACGGTCATCGCCACATTGATGGCAATGTGGAAAAAGAACACGGCGGCTACCCCATAAGCATAACACCGGCTGAACACGCTTCGTTGTCTTTCGGCAATCATCACGATACGGAAGAGCAAAATAAGGTAAATGACCAATAAAACCGTCGTTCCCATAAAACCAAATCCCTCCCCGATGGTACAAAAGATAAAATCGGTCCGTTGCTCCGGTACAAAATCATAACGGGTCTGGGTACCCTGCAGCAAACCCTTGCCGAACAATCCGCCCGAACCGATGGCGATCTTCGACTGCCGCACGTTGTAATCGGAGGTACTGCTTTTGTCGCTGGCCGCTTCCACACCGGCCGGTGCCCCGCTGTATGGATTCTCATCCTTACCAAACAGGGACAGGATACGGTCCACCTGGTGCGGCTGCAGCACGTGGTTGAACACAGCCGGCACGGCAAAGCGCTGGAAGCCCACGCACACCACCCAGAGCAGGGCAAGCTTGACCAGTACCGATTTGCGCCGCGCGATCTGCCGGCGCATGATGTAGGCCGCCAGCAGGGCCAGTACCGTCAGGATGATGGCCAGCGTATTGGGCTCGATGACGATGGTGGCCACGAACAGCGCGGCAATGGAAAAGCCCACCACCAGGATGGTCGCCGGCAGGCCTTCGCGGTACATCACCAGGAAAAACGAGAAATACACCAGCGCCAGTCCCGTTTCCTTTTGCATGATCGTGATGAGCGCAGGCGTCAGAGCGATGGCGGCGGCGATGAGGTGCGAACGCGTTCTTGTGAAGTTGGTGTCGGGACGGCTCAGGTATTTCGACAGGGCAAGGCATACGCTCACTTTACAGAATTCGGCCGGCTGGAACTGGAAACCCCCGAAACGGATGATCGATTCGGTGCCCTTCACCTTGGAGTGAAAAGGAAAAACAAGCAGCAGCAGCAATATGCCCAGGGCATACCAGAGGTTGGCCGTGGCGGTAAAGAACTTGCTGTCGGTCAGCAGGATGAAGATCGCCAGCACGGCGGCAATGCACAGGAAGTAGAACTGCTTGCTGTAGTCGGTCTTGAACGCAAAAAAGGAAGAAAGCACGGGGTCGCCCTCGCGGTAGGTCACGGCGAAGATGGCCAGCAGGCCGATGGATACAAGCAGCAGGTACAGCCAGATCATGACGGGATCCACGCCCTTGGAAAGACTGGCGTTGTTGCGGTTCATCAGGAAGTTGCGGTTTTTCGTGGAATAAAGGTTTTTTCATCCGGCAGCAGCGCCTCGATGCGGAACAGGTGCGCGGTGGAAGGACGCGGCGTATCGGGCTTCGGTGCCGCGGGCTTCACCGGAACGGCAGGCTTTTGCACCGACGTGTCTTTTGGCGCATAACCGCCCCGGCGCAGGTATTTTTTGATATACGCGCTGTCCTTCGTGATCCGGAACCATTCGAAGGCGCGCGACGAGTCGGCAATGTACTGCTCGCGGACGAGGTAGCTCGGCATCAGGTTCTTGGCGGCCAGGGCTTCCATTTTCTTCACGCTTTCCGGGCGCAGCGAGTCGTTGAGGTAAAGCTCCATCATCAGCGAGGCAATGGGCGCCGCCGCCGTAGAGCCGAAGCCGGCATTCTCCACCACCACGGCAATGGCGATCTTCGGGTCTTCGCGCGGCGCGAAGCACACGAACATCGAGTTCTCGTTCAGTTCGATCTTCTTGCCGTCAAGGAAGCGGAAGTTCTGGGCGGTACCGGTCTTCGCGCAGATGTTGATGCCCGGAATAGCGGCGCCGCGGGCCGTACCGTGCGTCACCACGTCCTGCATGCCCATGATCACCGACTGGTAGGCCGTATCGGGGATATTGGTCAGCGGCTCGTGGCGTACGCGGAACTTGCCCATGATCGTGTCTTCCTTCGTTTCGTTCTCGATCTTTTTTACGAAGTGCGGCGTATAATAATAGCCTTTGTTGGCAATGATGCACATGGCGTTGGCCAGCTGCAGCGGCGTGGCGGTCATCATGTCCTGGCCGATGCCGAGCGTCAGGTTGGTGCACGAGCTCCAGGAATTGCGGTATACCTTGTTGTACACCGAGGTATCGGGAATGTTGGCCTTGTCCTCGGAAGGCAGGTCCACACCGAGGCGGATGCCGAGCCCGAAGTTGTGCATGTACTCGCGCCAGTGGGCATAGCCTTTTTCCACGTCGCCGATTTTCGGGTTGTCCACCACCATGCGGTAAATGTGCGTGAAATACGAGTTGCAGGAGTTGGCAATGGCCAGGCGCAGGTTGGCCGCATGACCGGCATTGTGGTGGGTACAGGCCGGCTTGCCGATCCCGCAGGCGTAGTAGCGCCCGCCGCAGCCGTAGCCGTAGTTTTCCGTAATGAGTCCGTCGTTCAGGGCCACCAGCGCGCCCAGGGGCTTGAAGGTGGAGCCGGGCGGGTACTGTCCCTTGATGGCGCGGTTCAGCAGCGGGCGCGATACGTCGAGCACGAACTTGCTGTAAGTCTTTTTGAAATTCGGCCCCGTAAGGGCATCGGGTGAGAAGTTGGGTCCCGAGGTCATGGCAATGATGCCGCCGGTCTTTGGCTCGATCGCCACTACGGCGCCGAGCTTGCCGGCCATCAGCTTCTCGGCCAGCTGCTGCACTTCCACGTCGATGTAGGTGTGCAGGGCGCGGCCGGCCACGGCTGCCGTATCGAACTCGCCCCCGCGGTAAGGTCCCTGCAGGCGGTTCAGGTGGTCTTTAATGATGTAGGAAACACCGCGCCGTCCCATGAGCACGCGCTCGTAATAGGCTTCGATGCCGCTGCGGCCCACGTAGTCGCCCGACTGGTAGAAGCCATTCGACCGGGCAATGATCCCCGAGTCCACTTCCCCGATATAGCCCATAAAGTGGGCGCCCACGTTGTAGGGGTACTTGCGCACGGCACGCTCCTGCAGGAAGAAGCCGGAGCCGAAGCGCCACATATTCTCTTCCAGGCGGGTATATTTTTCGGGGGTGAGCAGGCTTTCAAAGGACGAGGGCCGGTAGCGCCCGTTCTTGACGATGGCATTGATCATCCGCTGCTTGAACTCCGCCGTGTCGATCTCCAGCATCCGGCAGAGGTAGGCCGTATCCACGTTGCGGATCTCGGAAGGCGTAACCATCAGGTCGTACATGAGCGTATTGTTCACGATGGCTTTGCCGTCGCGGTCGTATACGATCCCGCGGGGCGGGTAAATGGGTTTTTTGTATACCGCGTTCTCCTGCGCCAGCTGCTGGTACTTGCTGGAAATGACCTGCAGGTTGAACAATTGTAAGATAATCACCAGAAAAGCCGCTGCAAAAATGAGCCGTATGATATAGCTCCTCGACTGGTTAAACACCGACATAGATCAAAAAGGTAATAGGGATAAGCTACCGGATGTGAAGTTACTTCGTCCGCGCCGAATAACGGAAGACCCGCACGTTCTATTGCAAAAGAAGCGAAAAGCAGGGCAGGCCGGGAGGGAGTTCCGGTGTTCCGGAGTTTACGGGTTCACAGTTCACAAATTTACAAGTTGATGAGCCCGCCATTTCCATAGAATAAAATAGTATCCGTCCCGTCACAAACCGCAAACTGCAAACTTGTGAACTTGTAAACCTGTAAAGTTATCAACCTGTACCCCCGGATGCTTACGCCGTATTCGTGCGGTACCGCAGCCGGCGGGGAAAGAGCAGCTCCACGGTAACGATCAGCAGCATGGAAATGGCGGTGGTGGCGAGGATCTTGATCAGCATGTTCAGCGGGTCGAAGGACAGCCATTCCAGGATCACCAGCCAGATGTGGTGCACCAGCGTCAGGGTGACCGCATAAATAAGGTAGGGCGCCCAGCCCATGCCCCGGGGCGAAGGCTCGCGGTAGGTCAGTTCCGTGGTTTCCTTCGGCGACAGCAGGGTAATGATGAACGGGCGCACATAGGCCACCAGCACGCAGGCCGCCGTGTGCAGTCCGGGCGTCATCTTGAAATAATCCAGCGCCAGGCCCGTAACGAAGCCGGCCAGCAACAGGCCCAGGCGCGACAGGGTGAAGGGCAGCCAGAGCAGGAACAGGAAATAAAGGTAAGGAACCACGAACCGGTGGAGGTGCGGGATCTTGTTCAGGATGTATACCTGTACCAGGATGAAGATGGCCAGCCGGAATATATTTTTTACCAGGTCGCTCACGGTTCGGAATTATTTTTTTTGTTGTTCGATCATGCGGCGGGTCTCTTCTTCCAGCTGCTCCTGCTCGGCCCGCTGCAGGTTCTCCACGACAAACACCTGCTGGACCGCGTTGAAATTGGTGGCGGTACGCACGCGGAGCAGGTAAAAGCCCGAGGCCCGGTCGGTGCGGATGCTGTCGATCCGGCCGATGAGGTAGTTCGGCGGGAAGTTGTACGAATACATGCTGGTCATGACCGAATCACCCTTTTTCACGGCCACGTCGCGGGAGATACCGCGCAGCAGCATGTACCGCGGGTCTTTACCGTCCCATTCCACGGTACCGGTGGTATTCGTGTTCTTCAGGGCCGCCTGCACCCGGCTCTGGGTGTGGAGCAGGCTCATCACCTGGCTGAAGTTGGCGCTCGCATTCACCACCAGTCCTACCAGGGAACCGTCGGAATTCAGCACCGCCATATTGGACCGGATGCCTTCTTTGGTGCCCCGGTTCAGTTGCAGGTAGTTCTTTTCGGCGGTCACCGAGTTGAAGACCACTTTGGCTTCGCGCCAGAGGTAGCGGCGGGCCTGGCGTACCGTGTCCATCCGGAGCGAGTCGGTCACCAGGCGCTGCGTGGTGTCGGTCTTGTTGAAATTGACCGGCAGCAGGTTCATCAGCGAATCGTTCATCCGGTGTACGCGCCGGTTTTCTTCCCGGAGGTGGAAATAGTCGTCCACCTTGTCCACCTGCGTATTGAGGGAGCCGGTCACTTCGGTGGCCACGCCCAGGAAAGCCGCATGGTGGAAACGGTTGTACTGGAACAGCATCCACAAAGCCAAGGCCTGCAGGATGAGGAAGCTGAGGAATACAAAGTAGCGACGGATGAACTGGAAAATGCGCATAGCAGGATAGCTGCAAGCTGCAAGCCGCAAGCTCAGCCGGTAAGCAGGGGCATAATCTTACCCGGATCTGCTTGCAGCTGGGAGCCTGCGGCTTGTAGCCATATTATCTCATAACAAAAGGATACCGCTCGTAATTTTTCAGCGCCAGCCCCGTACCGCGCACCACGCTTTTCAGCGGGTCGTCGGCCACATGCACCGGCAGCTTGATCTTCTGGCTCAGGCGCTTATCGAGGCCTTTCAGCAGGGCGCCGCCGCCGGTGAGGTAGAGGCCGCGGCGGTAGATGTCGGCGGCCAGCTCGGGCGGTGTCTGCTCCAGCGCCTTGAGGATGGCTTCTTCCATCTTGAAGATGCTCTTGTCGAGTGCTTCGGCGATTTCCTGGTAGGAAACATAGATCTGTTTCGGGATCCCGGTCACGAGGTCGCGGCCGTTCACCGGTATATCATCCGGGGGATTTTCCAGGTCTTTCATGGCGGCGCCGATCTGGATCTTGATCTGTTCGGCCGTCCGCTCACCGATGAGCAGGCTGTGGTAGCGGCGCAGGGCCTCCATGATGTCGGCCGTGAACTCATCGCCGGCAATGCGGATCGACTGGTCGCAGACGATGCCGGCCAGCGCGATCACCGTGATACCGGTGGTGCCGCCGCCGATGTCGATGATCATATTGCCTACGGGCTCTTCCACGTCGATGCCGATACCCAGGGCAGCGGCCATCGGCTCATGGATGAGGTATACTTCCTTGGCACCCGCCTGCTCGGCGCTGTCGCGCACGGCCCGCTTTTCCACTTCGGTAATGGAAGAGGGAATGCAGATCATCATGCGCCAGCTCGGGGGAAACAGGGGTTTTTTCGGGTACACCATCTTGATCATCTCGCGCAGCATGAGCTCGGCTGCGTTGAAATCGGCGATCACGCCGTCTTTCAGGGGTCGTACCGTTTTAATGCTTTCATGGGTCTTTTCGTGCATCATGAGGGCGCGCTTGCCAACGGCCAGCACTTCCTTCGGGTTGTTGCGGTTCAGGGCAACAATCGAGGGCTCGTTCACCACTACTTCGTCGTTATGTATAATCAGGGTATTCGCCGTTCCGAGGTCTATCGCAATCTCTTGGGTAAACCAATTAAAAAGTCCCATGCTGCTGTATTGGATTGGGTTTTGAAGGTTGTTTGCAAAGTTGGCGGAAATAATCCGAATAATAAAAGTAAAAACAGTACCGGAATAATCGTCGGCTCATCCTTTTTTATTGTGTGTCCGGCTTTTTTCGGACGCGACGGCAGTAGCGGTCAGACAGTTTACTCATCCCCGCCGTTTTCCTTTCCCGCCGGGGGAATATAGAATCAAACTTTCCCGGCAAGAACCCGTTGCCGGCGCGGGCGGGCCATGGTTCCGGCGCCCATTACCAAAATTTGAACGCAGGGCAAACCGGCCTCTTCCTTCTTTGGCACGGAAATCGCTTCTGTCAGAAAAACCAACGGATTCATGAGGAAAGCAGTGCTCCTGTCTTCTTTTGTTCTTTTTATGTGTATAGCGCAGGCCCAGCGTGGTTCGGGCGGCGGCTATGGCTACAAAAATGCACTGGGCGTAAAAGTGTGGGACGGCGTCGGTGTTTCGTTCAAGCACTTCTTTAATAAGAACGCCGGCGAATTCATCGGTCACTTTGGCCGCAACTATTTCCGGCTCACAGGCCTTTATGAAATCCACGGGCCTGTTTCCGGCGCCCCCGGCCTGAAATGGTATGCCGGTCCGGGCGTGCACATAGGCTTTTATAATGATGACTATTACTACCGGGGCCGGTATTACGGCCGCGGCCGGGGCCGGGGCCACGTAGGCATCGACGGGGTGGTTGGCCTGGACTATAAATTCAAAGGGGCGCCCATCAATGTTTCATTTGATTTTCAACCTGCTTTCGAGTTTGACGACGGCGTTTATTACAGCGGCCACTGGGGCGGACTCGGTATCAGGTTCACCTTCTAATGCTAACGGATGATGAACACCTGGGGCGATGAAGAAATTCATCGCCTTTTTTTGTGCCTTTACCCCTGTTCTGCTTTCCGGCCGGCCTGTACCTTTCGGTGTGCCTGTTGAACGTCCCCCGCTATGGTCCCGCCTTCCCTTTCTGCGCCTGCTGCCACCCCTGGTCGCCGGCATCCTGCTGCAACAATGGCTTCACCTGCCGGAACGGACCGGTGCGGTAACCGTCGGCCTGGCCTTCAGCGGCATTATGCTATACGCCTTCCTCTCCGTTCACCGCAAATACCGGTGGGCTCCGCTTTGCGGCGGCCTGCTGTTGCTGCTGACCGCCGCATTGGGCAGCTGGCGACTGGCCGCACTTTCCCTTCCGCAGCAACAACACTGGATAGGTCACCGGCCGCCGGGAACCCCTTTGATTGTGCGCCTGCTGGAAGAACCGCTGGAAAAGGGGGCTACCTGGAAAGCCACGGCGGAAGCAGAGTGGGCCCTGGAAGGCCGGGAATTGGTACCGGCCCGCGGGCGGCTCCTGCTCTATTTTGCCAAAGGTCCGCGCCCGCCGGGGGCCGGTGACCGGCTGCTGGTGCGTGGCGGCGGGCAGCCCGTGCGCGGAAGCCGCAACCCCGGTGCCTTTGATTATCCTGCCTGGTGTGCGCGGCAAGGCATTACGCACCAGGCCTATCTGGCAGAGAATAGCTACCGGGTACTGGAACCGGACCGCCTGCCCGGATGGTCCCGCCTGATCGGCACCGCCCGCACCTTCGTGCTGCAGGCCCTGTTCAACGCCATAAGCCAACCCCGCGAACGGGGCCTGGCCGAAGCTCTTCTCATTGGCTACCGCCACCACCTGGACCCCGAGCTGGTCCAGGCTTATGCCCGCACTGGTGTGGTGCACGTCATTGCCATTTCCGGACTGCACATCGGTCTTATTTATGGCATCCTCCTGGGCCTTACCCGCCCGCTGGCGCGGGTGCGCGCTGCCCGGCCGCTCCGTTTTGTGCTGGTGGTAGCAGGGCTTTGGGGCTTCTCCCTGCTGGCAGGAGCCGGTCCTTCCGTACTGCGCTCCGCCGTGATGTTTACCTTCCTGGCAGGCGGGAACCTCCTGGGCCGGAAGGGCGAAACCCTCAACAGCCTGCTGGCCTCGGCCTTTCTCCTGCTGCTTTTCAACCCCTACTGGCTCTGGGATGTGGGATTCCAGTTATCCTATACGGCGGTGGCTTCCCTGCTCCTTTTTTACCGCCCGGTCTACGGACTGCTTTATTTCTCCAACCGGCTGGTGGATGGGGCCTGGCAGCTGAACGCAGTCACCCTTTCGGCGCAGATCCTCACCCTTCCGCTGACGCTGGGGTATTTTCACCAGTTTCCCCTGCTGTTCCTGCTGACCAATTTCCTGGCCGTTCCGCTGTCCAGCCTGCTCCTGCTGGGCACGATCCTTCTTTGCGGGCTGGCGCCCTGGCCGTTCCTGGCCCGCAGCGCCGGCGCCGTGGTGGAAGAAGGGCTCTCCTGGCTGAACCGCTTTATCGGTGCCGCCGACCGGGTGCCGGGCGCTGTCTGGGAAGGAGTGCAGCTGTCCACGGCCCAGGTCTTCCTTTTATACCTCCTGATCCTTTCTGCCGCCTTATGGATCGGGACCGGGCGGAAAAAGGCCGCCTGGGGCCTGGGCTTTTCCCTGTTGCTTTTGGTAACGCTGCGCTCCGTGGATTTCCGTAGGGCCTCTGTTCAGCAGCGCCTGATCGTGTACGATGGCGGCCGCTTCCTGGCACTGGACGTACTTACCAGCCGCCGGGCGGAGTTCATGTCCGATACGGCCGGCCGGGCTTCCGTGCTGGAGCAGCGGCTCTTCCGGCCGGCCCGTCAGCTATACCGCATTCATTCCGTGGACACGCTGCGGCAACCGGCTTTTTCGGTAGCCGGCGTCCGCGTGCTGGTGCTCGACGCCAGCCGGCCCGGCCCCCACCTGTATACTGATCGCCCGCACCTGCTGGTCGTTGGGGGTGCCCACCGGCAGCAAAAGGAGCGGATCCTGCGGGTAATACAGCCGGGCCGGGTGGTGCTTTCCGGCAGCGTATCGCGGCGGCAGCAACAGCAATGGGAAGCGGCCTGCAAGGCGGCAGCCATACCCTGCCATGCAGTGAACGAGAAAGGCGCTTTTGTGATGAATCTCCGGTAACCTATTTTTGCGGCTTCTTACGACTGCCTGCTCCATTAAACTCCACGTATGAACAAAAAAATCGCGTCTGCGCTCATTTCCGTTTTTTATAAGGATGGCCTCGAACCGCTGGCCCGCCAGCTGGTTGCCCAGGGCACCACGATCTACTCCACCGGCGGTACCCAGCAGTTCCTGGAAGGACTGGGACTCCCCGTCGTTCCGGTAGAATCGCTCACCACCTATCCCTCGATCCTTGGCGGACGGGTGAAGACCCTGCACCCCGTGGTGTTCGGCGGCATCCTGGGCCGGCGCGCCGTGGAAACTGACCGACAGGAAATGCAGCAGTACGGCATCCCCGAGATCGACCTGGTGATCGTGGACCTGTACCCCTTCGAGGAAACCGTGCGCAGCACCAGCGAGGAAAAAGCCATCATCGAAAAGATCGACATCGGCGGTCCTTCCATGATCCGCGGGGCTGCCAAGAATTTCAGCGACGTGACGGTGATTGCCTCCAGAAGCGATTATGCCGCCCTGGTGGAACTCCTGCAGGGGCAGAACGGCGAAGTGACGCTGGAGCAGCGCCGGGCCTTTGCGGCCAAAGCCTTCCGTATCGTGGCCGACTACGACATTGCCATCAATAACTATTTCAATACCGCCGAACCGCTGACCGTTGTAGGGCAGGGCCGGCAGACCGTGCTGCGGTACGGCGAGAACCCGCACCAGCAGGCGGTCTTTTACGGCAACCTGGAAGACTGTTTCCGGCAGCTGCACGGGAAGGAAATTTCCTACAATAACCTGGTGGACATCGACGCCGCTATTGAGCTCATCCGCGAATTTTCGGAAGGCACGGATGCCTCCGGCGAAGCCACCTTTGCCATCATCAAGCACACCAACGTATGTGGCATCGCCAGCCGCCCCACCGTCAGCGAAGCCTGGAAAGACGCGCTGGCCGGCGACCCCGAGAGCGCCTTCGGCGGGGTGCTGGTAACGAACCGCGAAGTGGATGGCGCCACCGCGGAAGCCATCTCCGAGATCTTCTTTGAAGTGCTGCTGGCACCGGGATTTTCTCCTGAAGCGCTGGAAAAACTGAAAAGCAAAAAGAACCGCATCCTGCTGCAGCTGAACAGCACCCAAACCACGGCCAACATTTACAAGAACGCAGTGAACGGCACCCTGCAGCAGGGCAAGGACGCCGGCAATTTTGACAAATGGGAAGAGACCGGCGGCCGCCCCAGCACTGAAGCGGAAAAAGCGGACCTTCTTTTTGCCAACCTTGTGTGCAAGCACCTGAAATCGAACGCCATCGCCCTGGTGAAGAACAAGCAGCTCATCGGCAAGGGATGCGGCCAGACCAGCCGGATCGATGCCCTGCGCCATGCCATTGAAAAAGCCCGCCAGTTCCGGTTCGACCTGAACGGGGCTGTACTGGCCTCCGATGCGTTCTTTCCGTTTAACGACTGTGTGCAGATGGGGCATGCCGAAGGCATTACCGCTTTCGTTCAGCCCGGAGGTTCCATCCGCGACAAGGACAGCATCGAGTACTGCCAGCAGCACGGACTGGCGCATGTGCTGACCGGCATGCGGCATTTCCGGCATTGAGGTGAATAAGTCAATGGGTGAATGGGTGAATCTGTAGGTGAATGGAGGGAG
>JAESGR010000832.1_pt1 | contig 14191 bp, 11 predicted proteins | sample 9269771 | NCBI WGS metagenome assembly JAESGR01 (sample SAMN15739572, study PRJNA653492) | algae metagenome | isolation source: Chroococcus sp. CMT-3BRIN-NPC107 and co-occurring heterotrophs from well... | place: USA: Clark Mountains Wilderness, California | collected 2010-04-18
AGAGTGCTCATAATGTATTGCAGATTAGGGCCAAGATTGCCAGCAATGAATGGGACGAGCAATGGCTAGGACCGGTCTTATCAGCTTTAGGAATAATTGCTTAAACAGGTAGATTTGTTACGCTCTCTCTTGCTTACCTGTCGGATATAGCTGGCGTTGATTGATGAGTTGCTCAAATTGGATGAGTAGTCGTTCCCTTGCCCGTACTGCTCGCTCGAACTTACTGCCAGGAAAACGCGACGGAATCGTCAATAGCCCTTTACTCCAAGTTTCATAAACGTTCGCCAGTTCTTCATTCACGGTCGTGCTAACATCAATGAATAATCGACAAGCAATGTCGAGTGTGTACTGTTTTAACTCGTTATACCAAGTCAGCGTTCCCTTCTGTTCCCACTTGTGTAAGTAGTGATGAGTCATGTCCGTCATTGTGGTCGCATAACTGTCTAAGGCTCTGGGTTGAAAGGCTTGAAACAGTTGACGACGCAAGACTTGGTGAGCAGCACCAATTTGAACACCAATAGATTTCTCGCCCAGTAACACCTCAAAATTTGGTGTATTCGTCATCTCAAGTTTCTGACCATCATTGGCAAACAGAAATCCTGCTGCATCTGCCCCAATCAAAGCAATGGTCGTTTTGATCACTGGTTACTGTTCACTATTTTAATTATCTAAATACAAAAAAGGATTTTAACCTTCTCAAGCGGTTGAGAAGGTTGGGATTTATTAAGGATTAACAAGTCTTACCAGATGATCGCTTAAGCGTAGTGCGAGGGCGACCGCTGTTAAGCTAGGGTTAGCGGCTGGAGAGGTAGGAAATATTGACAAATCGCAGGCGTAAATAAACTCTTGATTGAGAAAATTACCGTTTTCATCGACAACGCCTTCTAATTGTTCCTGGGCGATTGCCAATCACCGCTCTAGCTAAAATAAACCCTGATAATTCTGCGGAGGCAGCAAATCGTAGAGCGAGCGAATAACAAATAATATAACTTAATAGTTTTCTAGCTAGAAAATTAATAAAAAATCATGATTCAAAACAAAAGTTTGTATGAAAAGTTTTGATTCCATCGTAAAATGTTTGTCACAGAACAGTAATAAATTATAGTATTCAAAAAATTAGTATTCTTCTTCCCAACGATCTGTTTAATTTACAGGTTATAAGCTAGAGATATGCAAATTGAAACAAGCTTGCGTGGAACTCCTATCTTAATTCCAGAATACCCCACAGTAATAAATTATGGTATTCAAAGTTAGTGTTATTCGTCCCGACGATCTGCTCAATTTACAGATTGAAGGTAGAAATCTACAAATTGAAACAAGCCTGCGTGAAACTCCTGTCTTAATTCCAGAAGATACAACACAGACTGCTTATCTTATAGTTCATTTTCCACCCCAAACCATTGCAGAAGAAGCGGTTTATGAATCTAGACAAGACTTAGAAATCAATCCACCTCCCACCTTTACAAATAATCCAAAAGACCCAGAAAAGTTGCGTCGTGAAATTAGAGTGCCGGAAAATGTATTTGATCCTCCCGTGCGTTCCAGAATTGGGCAACCTAGTCGCTTGGTCTTCCAACTTCCAGCCAACACTAATCCCCGCATTCCTTATACCATAGAAGGATTGCTAAATTGGACGGGGTTAGAGTTGAGTGTTTCACAAATTGCCGCCATCCCGGCAACACCCACCCCAGAGGAGCGAGGCAAAGCTCCTGCAATCACTCCTCCCACCGAGCTAGAAACAGCAATCGAAATACCCTATCGCCTGATTTTGTCGCCAAATTCAGATGCTATCTGGCAACATTCCGTTCATCCCGTAACCCACGCAGGGCGTACCGAACTTTGGCACACGCGATTAACTCATTTAAGGAAAGAAAGTGGAAATGAGCAGAAGACTGAAGCCCAGCAATCATTAGAACTTTCTAGGGTGAATCCGGCACTGCTACGTGCGATTTGGTCACCCGACTATGTATCCCAGCCTTCAAATCCTGAAACCACATTGCCTTGGCCGATCTTAGGGAAACTCGATGAATGGGCAGGACACCCTGTATTAACAGCAATGAATGCCCGTGATCGCCATGAAATTGTCATTCTCAGTTCGGCTTTTAGGGGATTTGTTAAAAGTAGAACGGATTTAGCTACCTATGAACCGCAACCTATTCAAGCGGAGCAGGTCATGTTGTCAGCTCTAGGGGGATGGTTGAAGTCCCGTGGTAATTGGGAACCCCCAACAGAATCGATTTTAATACAACCATTCCCCAATTTGCAATGGGCAGACTTTGGAACGGATTTAAATATTTCTGAATGGGTGCATGTGGCAACCCAAGGACGCGATCACTATGTGCGAATTGTCTACGAGGGATATCTTTATCCTTTTGGGCATCAAGCTGCATTAATTAAGGTGACGGAACGAAAGTTTAGAGAAGTCAATGGGGCGCCGTTTGCTTACCTAGTACAACGAATGTTTATTGTGGTCCGGCAGCCCTTAAAGGATTACACGCTGGAGAACGATGACCAAGAAACTCTACCTTACAATGGGCGAGCTATGCCGCTTAAACAGGTTCGACTGACGACATTAGTAACCCCCGATATTGACCCCCCGAGTCTGCTAAATGGTACTGATTATTCTTTTTGGGTGAGAGTAGGCAGTCAAGATTTCAAATTTCATGTAGTAGGGCAGGATGAGGGGAATCGGCATCAAGTTGACTTTACGGCAGCATTGATTTTTGTACCCAAAAGTGATGCTGCTGATAGAGTAGACACAATTCGCACATTTTATGATGAGCGTGCTTGTGAAGTTCCAGGACAGGCATTGATCTATGCGGAGCCGAATGCGGATAGTAGCGATAATACGACCTTAACCACGCAAAAACTCTATTTTGATACTGACAATGCGGTTAAGGCTAAATTCATTCCTAAACTCAACAAAGCTGTAGTCAACTTAACCACAATTGAGCAACTGTTGGGAACAAAGGCGCCTGTGGAAATAAAATACTATAAGCCTTACATTGATGCCGGAAAGTTTGACGAGGGAAATGAAGTTTTTGCAGAATTACTTACTAAATTCCCGTCCAAGTTTTCGGCAGATAAGGCTGGTGGAATTGCTACGCCCGATTTGTCAATTAAAGGCTTGACGCGGAAATTGGGCCCAATCGCTGGAGATTTAGGCAGAGCTGCTACCAACAGCTTTGATCCTAAAGATTTCTTCAGTGATTTAGCCGAAACCGCCAGACTGTTTGGCAAACTGAAGCTAACGGAACTAATTGCAACAGGTAGTTTTAGTAATGCCCCCCATATACAGTTCTTTCCAGAAACCACACCGCCTTCTGTCAGGCTAGATTGGCAACCCGACATCCTGGATTGGCCACCTGAAGGGGCGCCTGTAAATTTCTTCCAGTTCAAAAAAGAGGCTGGTTCTAGTCTCTCCATTCAAGGAACCGTAGAGCAACCTGTGGATGGAAATGCAGGACACTCGCTTTTTACAGGAAATCTAACGAATTTTTACCTCGAATTCTTTAACATCGTCAAACTTAGCTTCGATGCATTCCGGTTTAGTTCTGAAACAGGACAAAAAACGGATGTCAACGTTCAGCTTAAGGGCGATAATAATGCACTGGAGTTTTTGGGCGACCTGAAATTTGTCAATGCCCTCAAAAATATTATTCCTCCTGGATTATTTAGCGATGGTTCCAGTTTGGAACTCACGCCCCAACCTGCCATTCAAGCTGGGTTTTCCATTGGCTTACCTCCCTTAGGAGTAGGTGTGTTTGCACTTAAGGATGTTGCCCTGGGAGCATCTTTAACATTGCCTTTCCTCAAAGGTAGTCCGCTGTTTGACTTCAACATTTCAGAACGGCAGCGACCCTTTAATCTCACCATTGCCTTTTTTGGTGGTGGTGGGTTCTTTCGATTACAGTTAGACACGTTAGCTGTACGTATTATCGAAGCTTCCTTCGAGTTTGGTGCTTCTGCCTCAATAAATCTTGGAGTGGCAAGTGGTGGCGTTCATATCATGGCAGGTATTTATTTCAAATTGGAAACCAAGCCTGATGGTAAAAAAAAGGCGACGCTAACGGGTTTCTTCCGCATGGGTGGTAATTTGACGGTACTGGGAATTATTTCGGTATCGCTGGAATTCAACCTCAGCTTTGTCTATGAAGAAGTGGGCAAGGCAACGGGTCGGGCAACATTGACGGTGAAGGTGAAGATACTATTCTTCAGCAAATCTATTGAAATCAGCGTAGAGAAGACCTTTGGAGGCAGAGAGGGCGACCCGATTTTTGCTCAGGTCTGGGATGTACCTGAGATATGGAATGAATATGCAGGCGCTTTTGCGTAAGGACAGTAAAAAATGGCGAACCAAACAATTTTATTTACCGTAATGCCGCGTGGCATTAGCGTCGATCCTGAGACAATGCCGATATCCGTATATATTTCTCCTCGCCTTTTTGGTGATAGCGAGCAAGCCCAACTCCAAGAATTTCCAGACTGGCTGAATTGGACTTCGCTACTGCAAACCGGGGGTATGAGTCTTACCTTTCGCTGTGAAGGAGTTGATTTTACGGCGCCTGTAGTAACTGACCACCTCCAACCGTCTCTTTGGAATGCTCTGTTTAAGCCGGAGACATTAGTAAGATCGCATACTTTCGACAACTATTCTGAACACCAGATATTTTCTTATTCCAATCGCAACACGCTGTCTTTGTTAAAAGGACTGTATCAAAAAGCAGGAATTGCATTAGCATTACCTGAGAGCCGTGATCGCCAAGGGAGTGAGGAACCGAGCAACTATGAGAAATTGCAAGACTTAGTAAACGGGCTAGCAGTTAACTGGAATGACAATTTGCGAGACTCTTACCGAGATGGTGGAAGAGAAATTTTAAGGGATTTGCAGAAAATAATACAGCAGATGCCTTTGGGGACGGATGGGTTATATCAAACTGACCAGATGGATTCGGAGCAATTAGTGAATGTGCGATCTGCTGTGGCTCAGGAGTTTGAAGTTTATCACCGTCTACCACCAGGACAACCGATAGCTGATAATCCCCCCGATTTTAATAACCTGCTGGACTTTCATCTTTGTCTGAGTTCGCTCAATTCCTACCCAGAATTATTGCGGACACTGGGATTGATACTGGATTTTGAACTGCCCTTAGAAGCGGTTCCCGTCAGTGAGGGGGGGCGTATGAGCGTAATTGCAGCTACGCCTAGCTGGGAGTGGAGCCTTACTACGGGTATTACGCCACTGGAAACAGCCTATGTCCATGTTGTTTCTAGTACAAGTCCCCGCTATTTCCGGACGCAGGACGATTACACTCAGTTAGAAGAAGCCTTTGGCGTCTTGGGTATGTTGAATTTTAACCCTCAACAATTTGGGTTAGCACAGGTGGATGTAGATGGGGGAATGCACAAGACGATCATGCTGGCTGAAACAGTACAGAAACAACAAGATGAAGATAACAATAATATTGACCCTATAGAGGCTCCCCATCCGCAGGTATTTGACCCCTATGCAACCCTACCGTCTCTTAGATCGGGGGGATTTTCGCTGTTTGCCGACGAGCAAGGGGAAAAACTCTTGCGCTCATTTAAGAATTCAAAGACGTTTCAAGATGCAACCGATTTGCAGCAACCTCAGCCCCATCCTTTCTTTGCTGAACATTTAACCCACGGCTGTCGCTTAGATGTTTGGGATGACCACACCAGTGCTTGGCATTCACTGCACCGACGCAATGGAGTTTATACTATTGAAGACCAGCAACTAACTACCACTGACGAAGAAGGGTTTGTAGAACTGGCCGTTGCCCAACCTGCGCCCGATCCGACACAAGCCCCTCAGAAAGATATTTATGTGCATGAGACATTTGCTCGGTGGGCGGGTTGGAGTTTGAGTGTGCAATTTCCTGGTAAAGTCCTATCAAGCAACCCTGACCCGGCTAATGTTCTCAATCAGCTTAGTTCCGAACAAAACCAACCCGTCACCCCGTTTAAGATGACAACGGAATTTAAGGTGGTCGGTGGTTCTCTGCCAAGTCTGCGATTTGGAAGATGCTATCGGTTTCGTGCGAGGGTCGTAGATATTTGCGGTAATAGTCTTAGTCTTGATCATCCCTTGTTGGAATCTCATTTGGAACAGATGGTCCTACCTCAAGATAATCCCGACACCCCAGACCTCGAAAGCTTTGCGTATCTGCGTTACGAACCTGTGATTCCTCCTCAAGTAGTGCTACGCGACGAACGAGGTGTCACCGCTCCCGGTTCGCAGTTAGACCGACTGGTAATTCGCACCTTCAACAGCGATCCTAGCCTTGACAACAGTGCGGCTGATTTAACGGCGAGCGATCGTCATATCCTGCCGCCTCGGACCAGCGTCGAACTAGCTGAACGCATGGGCATGTTGGACGATGCCACGGGTAAACTCAACTCTAGCCCCGCCCTGTATAACTTATTAGCAACCAAGGATGGCGCCGAATTGAATCAAATAAAGGTGTGGGTGGCTGGGCAAGAGCAGCAATTTCCTCTGGAAGCCAGTGACCGCATAGATAGTTTACCCTATATTCCCGATGTGCTAGCAAGAGGTGCCGCACTGCGCGACCTACCCGGTACGCCTAATCAAAGTCTTAGCATGGTTTTGCCTGGAACGGAAGCCAACACTGTCATTTCCTACCACCAACTTGATGATATAAACCCACGTTCGGGTTCTGCCACCCTAGTCAGTTTTGGCGGCGAGGGAGACTGGCAAACTCTCCAACCCTTTCGTTTGGCTTTGGGCGATGGCAATGCGTCTCCAGCTTGGGATGCCCAGAACCGGGTTCTTACCGTCTCCTTGCCAAAGGGAACGAGTGCAGTTGTACCTCTAACCAGTTATTTATTTCCCCAAGACCTCTCCCTCATGGGGGTCTGGCAATGGTTACGGGAATATATCGACTACAAAACGGTTGTAGCGCCTGATAAATATGATGGATATAGCGCTCGCATTGCCCACATCTTGCAGCGTGCTGTGGAAGGGGGGCATTGGATGCTAACTCCTCCCCAACTTATCAACTTAGTTCATGCGGTGCAGCAACCTTTGGGAAGGCCAACGTTTACTGCAATTCCTGTTCAGCATGAGCCTTACAACGAACTGCGTCCCGATGACAGCCTACTCCAGGCGATTGCCGAAGCAAGAATTACTCGAACCGCTGGTCGTCGACGCTATCTTCTTGCTCCTAATCCTACCGAGTTAAATTCGATTACCGCATGGCGCAGACCTGGCTCCACGGATGCCTATTTATTAGGGGGATTACAGATTCATGGAGCTAGCACGGCTCAGGTGGATATTTTAGCAGAGTGGGACTATCCTGTGGATGATGTCAACCAAGCAGCTCCAGGCTCTATCCAACGAGCAATGCCCGTGGATAGAATATTAATTCACCAACTGCAAACCGGGGAAATTCAGGCCAGACTTGAAGGGCGTGGCGTTGGCTACTATAATACAGCACAGGATTTGCTCTGTTTTGTCCGGCAGGGCGATCGCCTTGGGAACCTGGGAGATCTATTTGACTTCAATCGAAACGAACCATCTGAAGAATTTGAGAGCGGCCTTCCGAATAGAGATGGCGAGCGGATTATATCATACCAAGATGCGGCGCCTCGTCACCAAATCAATGATACCAAACATCATCGGATTCGCTATTATGCTGTTTCTACCTCCCGTTACCGTGAGTATTTTCCTCAAGAGCAGGACGATCCACTCAACCCAGGCACAAAAATAGCGGTTGATTTTACCCGCAAGAGCCAGCCTGTGACTGTAGATGTACCAGCCTCCCGCCGTCCGGTTGCGCCCCAAATTGCCTACGTGATTCCCACTTTTAGTTGGCAGCGTCAAACTCAAACCAATCTTAAGCGCAGCGTCCGCTTTGGGGGTGGATTGCGCGTATATTTGGAGCGTCCCTGGTTTTCATCAGGGGAAGGGGAATTATTAGGTGTAGTGTTATACGACTACAAAAATAGAGTTGATCTGGCTAATACGCAGGAGCGCGATAGATGGAAATCCTTTATTACCCAATGGGGAAACGACCCAATTTGGCGTACTCAAAACTTATCACAAGTTCCTTCTAGCGAATATTTTGTAGATGCTGTAGCCGAAGAAACATTCCTCAGCCTAGAAGAAGACGCTACGAAACGAGTGGATGTCGTGGGCTATCCTGTCACTTTCGACGCAGAACGACAGAAATGGTACTGCGATCTCAGCATTGATCGTGTTTCTACCTACCCCCTGTTTGTTCGGTTAGCACTAGTCCGCTATCAGCCCTGCGCTTTAGAAAATGCCAAACTGTCGCGAGTGGTGCTGGCTGATTTTGCCCAATTGACCAGCGAACGTGCCGTTGTTGTAACGGCAGACCCTTACCATCCTCACCAACTCCAAGTGACAATTTCTGGTCCCAAAGCCGAAGGTCCCCTCCCGCAAATTGTACCGACTCCAACGCAATCGCTAGAAACCCCCACTCAAATTGAGGTGGAATTGCAGCAAAGAGATGACTTAATCGACAGCGATCTTGCATGGAATACGATTGCCGTTATTCCATCCGCAGTTCCGCCCTCCGCTGATCGCGCAATTCTCTGGAGCGGTAAGGTTTTATTGGCAGAAAACCTTACCCCCGATTCCTTTCGCCTGCTGATCCGCGAATATGAGTATATTTCTGCGGAATACACAACCAACCCAGACGGCACTAGTAATCCAGCAATTCCTTCCGATTTTACCACCGAAACCAGGATTATTGGCTCTGCTCCTCGCCGCCTCGTATATGCCGAAACGATTGGAATTGATGCAGCCCTGATTTCACAAGCACCGCCAGAAACTAGGCGGACAAAACTTGATGAAAGCTTATGATGGCGGTGCGATTGCCATTTAAAGCAATAGAATCTGAACAATTTATTTTTTGGAGTTTTCTTAGTATCAGGATTATTTAGGAGTCTGAATTATGGCAAATTTTCAACAAGCTCCGGGAAAAGTTTACCCTGGCTTCAATGCAGATATCAATCAATTTAAAATTCCATTAGGTAATGATTCTTGGAAAGGTTCAATCTTCCGAGACATCGCACTTTGGGGAGGAGACGATCTTGGCAACCCATTAACATTAGTGCTAGACGCTCCAAACTTGGCAGCTTTTCGTGAATTAAACTCACCTGGAAACAATCTTCGTGTTTTTCGATTTTATAGTCAATCGTCTGGTGAAACGGTTCTTCGGGCTTTTTCTCCAGATGGTAGAGAGCTTATTACGCCATTGAATATTTTGGTCACTGGTACTGAGGCTTGGTCTGAACGCCTCTCTAACTTTTTAGGAGGAGGACGAGAGGATACAGCAAAGGCAATTGTTGAAGAGTGCAGACGACATGGTATTACTCTTAAAACGCAATTAGCGTATATTTTAGGAACTTGTGAGCATGAGTCTGCATTTCGTCCAATTCGTGAAAGTTGGGTGTTGACCCCAGAGGAAAGGGCTACTCTGGAGACTGCCGAGGAAGGACGTAAAGAGAAACTCTCATACTATCCATTTTACGGGCGAGGATTTATTCAACTGACTCATGAGCCAGCCTACAGTAAATTTGCTACACTGTTGGATATTGATCTACACGACGACCCCGATCTTGCACTGCAACCAAATGTTGCGCAGTTTCTCACTGCCTATGGAATGGCTCATAGTCAATTTGGACAACCGTTATCAAGATACGTTAATGAAGCACAAACCGATTTCATAGGTGCCCGAAATTCAGTAAACTCAGGGGATAACCAAGCTAATCGTGAGAAAATAAAATATTACGCTGAAACATGGCTAAATCATCCAGTTTTAAGTGTATAAATGCATCTAAAATTCGTGAAATCTTTAACCTTGACTCCCTGTTTGACTGACAAAACTCGATTTGTGCTTCAAGCTGCTTCTCGAGACTGAGGATTAGAGCTTGAGAACGGGTCAGTGCTTGGTGGGTGAAATTGAAAGGCTCGATGGCGGTGTTGCGCTTGACGACGAGAGGCAATCGCAGGTTGGGGGTCGAGAGTATCACTCAATCGTAAGCCAGTGGGGAGATATAATCCATGAACTAAGCATTGACCAATCCAACGCCAACCGATTTTGAGATAACTACTGCCACGAAACCAATGGGGGTCAATCCAGCGAAGTTCCCTATACTCGGCAACATCCGTACCAGATGCACTCAAGTAGAGCGTCGTGATCGCTAAGACCAAGCATAAACGAGACAGCATTTGGGCAGAGCGAATGCGTAAGCTTTCCAGGTGAAAACCATTCGACTTATCGCCCTTTAAATCCTTCTTCAATGTCAAAGCGCCAGCTGTATTCTCTAAAGGTTTCTGCACTGCTGGGTTGGTCACTCACAGTGATCCAGCGTTCTCTACTTTGGCGCTGACTCGTGAACGCTACATCAACCTGACCATAGCGTTCACGAGTCAGCGCCACGGCATGGAAAAAGAGCGCTTCTCCAGGGCGCAAGTGATAGCTCGAAATGGCTCGTCCATGCTTGCCGAGGTAGAGATAGAAACTGGACTTGAGCCGAATGCGATAATGCCACTTGAGCCGCCGCAATTGCCCCACGGAGTGCGATATCTGCGAAGCCTCGGTCAGCTAGAAATAAGACTTCGACTCCTTGAGGTAGAACGGTTGCGACAGCATAGAGCAGCTTACTATGAACCTATCCCACTAATGCCAAAATGTGATAGTTTATTTCTCAAAATAGAGAAGTGAATGAGTGTTGAGGATATGGCTGGACGCTTTGAAGGATTGAGCGATTTGGAATGGAAACTGTTTAACGATATCTTCCCTCCAGAACCAGAAAAGCGTGAGCGTGGAATGCCGCATACTCCGTTTCGATATGTACTGAATACCTTGCTGTATATATTGATAACAGGATGCCGTTGGTGTGATGTTCCCAAAGGAGAAATCTGGGCATCAAAAAGCTCAGCGCACAGATGGCTCAAGCGCTGGGGAACAGATGGAATCTTAGAAAGCTTACAAGCACGCATACTTGGGATTGCTGAAGAACGAGGATTGATTAATGGGACTTTGAAACTTTCTAAGCCCAAATATAGCCAGACTTGGCTCTGTGCGAGGCAAATACGTTGACATGAGTGTTGAGCCAGCGCACCAAACGAAACTCGGTAATGTTCTAGACCTGTGGATTTAGGAGAGAATAAAATATAGTCTCATTTCTCCTTATCTTAAACATGGCATTAGAATCAATCCAATGTCCTACGTGCCAGTCTATAAATGTTGTTAAACATGGAAAATCAACGGCAGGTAAGCAACGTTATAAATGTCGTAACACTGATTGTTCACGTTCAACCGGTATCGGCGCAATACTCTTATCGGGGTTACTTAAACGAAGTCAAACAACAAATTGGAGACATGGCAGTTAATGATAGTGGTATTCACAGTACCAAAAGCCATTCCCTGAGAATACCTGTCAAGCCCTGAAATCAGATCAATATCATTTGCATCATGCTTGCCAACTCCTGCTATAACAATTGCGCTAGTGCCATTATTAAGAAGCTGTGTTGTATACGTAATTCCAAAAAGTTGAGACAAATCAACTAAACCAAGCTGATTTTGGTTTCTGTTCACACAACTTGATAATTGTTTGGCTAATTTTTGAACTATCTCAGTTTGGAGCGATTCTTGGCTAAGTGATTGAAACTCATGTATGGCTCAGGGATAATTCGTTGCTGAAAGAAATATTAGAATAACTGAGAAGAAAGAGTGGGAGAAAAAAAATGGGGGCAAACTTAATCACTTCACTCCAGGAAATACGAGATTTCCGCGCATTTCAAGGTAGACGTTATCCTCTATAGCTAATGAAGGCTATTAGTAATTATGGGAACGATAAGTGGATGCCGAAGTTACTACGCGCGCTTAAGACTTTGGGGCGCGCCACTACGGAGAAGTCAGCGAGAAATTAGGATTAAAAGTAACTCGCTTGCCATCAGACACTACTTTTCGCCGCATCTTACAGAAACTCGACTTTCAAGTTCTCGCACAGCAGTTCGAGCAATGGGTCAATAGCACAATCACTCTCGAACCTAGTGAGTGGGTGGCGATAGACGGCAAGAGCATCACTGGAACGGTTACAGAACCGGGTACTGCCTACCAAAACTTCATTTCTTTGGTATCACTCTATAGTAGCCAACAAGGAATAGTGCTGAAGAGCCAACAGTTTGAGTCGAAACATAATAGTGAGTTGAAAGTGGTGCAAACAATGCTGGAAGCGTTGAATTTAGAAGGAGTGGTCTTCACTCTCGATGCCTTGCACTGCCAAAAAAACTATTAAGCTGCTCGCTGATGGCGGCAACGACTACGTTATCACGGTCAAAGGTAATCAACCTCGACTATTGAAGCAACTTAAAACGATCACCGAAACTCAAAAACCTTGGCAACGGTTTGTTGAGATTGAGAAAACTCGTGGGCGAACTACCTGTCGAATCGTCAAGGTCTTTACTGAACTGAAGAATATTGACCCCCATTGGGTAGGAGTGCAAAGCCTGATCCAAATCGAACGCATCGGTATCCGCTCCGGCAAGAAATATCTACAGACTAACCATTACATTAGCTCCTTAGTCTCAAAGGCGATTACCTTTGCACAGGGGATTCGCTACTCATTGGGGAATTGAAAATCGTTTGCACTGGGTGAAAGATGTGATTTTTAGTGAAGATGCTGCCCCCTTCCGTAACTCTAATGCTGCTACCAATTGGTCTATTATCCGCAATATTGCCATTAATCTTGCTCGTCTGAGCGGTTATGATTCTCTCACCAAGGCGCAACGATTTCTTGCCCATGATATCGACAAGCTATTTTTACTTCTGGAATGAATTATCCCTGATGTATGGCTCATCTTCATGAATTGTTTAGGACCACTATAAATACTCTCAATTGCAACAGTTTCAGCCAGGTTGAGTTTTCCATAGCAGCGTATAGAAAAACATCATCAAGCTATGACTAGCTAAATTGTTCCACTTTTTCTGAGTGCGCGATTAGCACCTCCAGGCAAATTCCAAGGGCTGCTACCCGGAAGGGGCATTTCCTGAAATATTACTCTTCCGATATTTCCGCCATTTATGCTGGCATACATCTCGAAAGCAGGAAACTCATCTATTTTTCCGTCGAATTCTACTGTTCGTGCTCCAACATTAATTGTGATCGTACCTTCGTAATCTATATCGGGAGAACCGCTCTGGCAGGGATTGTTTGCCGCTGCTTTAAGGTCGACTTGAATTAATCCAGATGAACTACGCAAGTTTGCAAATGACATATTTGAGGTATTACCGCTTTCCGTACATTCCTCATCTCCATCTTCACAATCAATTTCATGAGTTGGGTCGCATCTGTGTTTAAAAGACACAATAGTAGGCCCGGTCACGTCAATTTCTATCTCTGAATGCATTCGTGAAAGAGCTGCAATATCTGGGTCGAATCCTCGGTTATCAGTTAGATAACAGTCAGAAACCCCAGGAATAGGGCCTCTCAACATAGTCTTGCTAGAATGTACAGTTGGTGCTGGCTCTGTTATGCCATTTACATCGCGTGGGATGAAGGCATTCAGCCAAATCTTAACAGTTTGAATGACACTAGATGTTATTGCGGTCATTGAAGTATGTCTAATTACTACGTATTATGATCGTTGCAATTAACCCGTAGCTCCCTCAAGCAAAATTGTATTGGCTTAATGTCTTCTACATGAATATTTTTCATAAAACTTAAAATAGTCACTCCGTTTCTTTAAATAACCAGACTGTTGATAAATTGAAACGTTTTTTCACCGATCTTGAAAGATTAGCAGCAGGTTTGATGATTTTGCGAGTAAGTATTAACGAGCGCATAGAGCGGTACGCAAAACTTCTTGCTGCTATTGAAGAAAGTTTCGATTTATATGCACTCGATTCCCCCCTACACTTAACTGATGATGAGCGCGATGACATTATCAAAACTCTTGATGGAGATTTATACTTAATTAAAAAAATTAGACAATACGTTTTATTACGTCTTGATTCTGCTCTTGCTGAAGGAGAAGCGAGTTAGAGGGCGTAACAAATCTACCTGTTTAAGCAATTATTCCTAAAGCTGATAAGACCGGTCCTAGCCATTGCTCGTCCCATTCATTGCTGGCAATCTTGGCCCTAATCTGCAATACATTATGAGCACTCTCTCG
>JAESGR010000833.1_pt1 | contig 14184 bp, 13 predicted proteins | sample 9269771 | NCBI WGS metagenome assembly JAESGR01 (sample SAMN15739572, study PRJNA653492) | algae metagenome | isolation source: Chroococcus sp. CMT-3BRIN-NPC107 and co-occurring heterotrophs from well... | place: USA: Clark Mountains Wilderness, California | collected 2010-04-18
GGTGATGCCGATCTTCGCCAGGGCCTCCCGTCTGCTCATGGACTCATACGCCTTGTCCGCCAGCACCGCCGCCTCGTCACCACAGATGAGGGCATCGGCAGCGATGCTCTCGCCGATGTCGGCGCTGGTGAGGATGGCTTTGCGGATCAGGTCAGAGCCTTGGTCCACCGCCAGATGGGCCTTGTAGCCGAAGAAGCTGCGCTGGCCACGGCGGGTGAAGCCGGCGGCAGGGCCCGTTCCGACACCTCGCCCTCCCGCATGGGCGGCCGCTTCACGTCCGCTTCCACCAGCGTGGCATCGATCATCGTGCCAGCCTTGATGATCAGGCCACGCTGCTTGAGCTGGGTGTTCAAGGCGTCGAACACCGCTTCCGCCAGACTTGCCTCGGCCAGGTTGATCCGAAAGCGGGAAAGCGTGGTCGCGTCTGGCACCGCATCTTCCAGGCCGAGCCCGCAAAAGTGCTAAGAAGCTCAAGCGATCCGCCAAGGCTTCTTCAAGATCACGATCTGACAGCCGATACCACTGTAGGAGGAGCAGGGCCTTGAGTTGCACCAACGGCGGGTAAGCTGGTCGCCCCGTCGGCGCCCGACGCATCGGCTGCAGGAGTGCCTCGATCGGCGCCCAGTCCACCTGTGCCCCGATCCGCTCCAGGCGCTGGTTACTGCCAAAGGCTGCCGGCAGCAGCGCTTCCACCAGGCTTACCCGACCCACCGCCTTGCGTACCATCGGCCGCCTCCGTCCTGATCAGCAGGATCGAATCACAGCAGCACGGCCAAGGCTAGGGTTTCGCGGCAGTCTCCATAGCGCATCCCTCGCCGCATGATAGCCAATTGTATCACCACACTATGGGACAAAACCCCTAGCCGTGCTGCGTTGCCAGCGCCAGCTCAACCAGCCGACAAGATGAATCTGCACAAGGATGCAGGCGTCTGTGTTGTTTCTGAAAAATTAACATTTGTGCAGCATGAGAACTGCGACGCCATAAGCACGTGACAAGAGATCAGTTTATCCGGATAGAGCCAAGCAAGTAGTGGCAGAAGGTATAGTCCCGCCACGATAAGCAGAATGCTATTGCCTTAGCCCCCGCATCGTTCCTGGAGCATCTATAGCTATGCCCATTCGCTCGCTTGCTGGCGCGGCAACCATTGCTGCTGCGTTGTTGCTAGGTGCTGGTGCCACGCCGGCCGGTGCGACACATCTGGGATATTGCGGAGCCAGCTACACCTCGACCAGCAAGGTCTGGGAGACCAAGCAACCGAGCGTCTCGACTGTCCTCAGCCACCTGCCGACCAGCAAGCGGAAGACCTCCGGCAACATGGTGTCGCTGAACTATGCCCGCGATTCGTCGGGCAACCTGATCAACCAGTCAGACTTCGACTACCACTGGCAGAAGATCTTCGGCACCAGCACCACCAGTGGCTATGGAAGCAAGCTTGCCGGTAGCTGGGCTCCTTCGGCCAACACCAGCTGGGGCGTAGCCACCACAGGCACCCGGCGCAACCTCTCCGAATGCGTCGTTGACGGCACCGATACAGCCATCTGCCTGGGTATTCCCAGCGGACGCATCAACGTGTCCTCGCTGGGGCACCACACCACCTTTGCGATCCTCGATCCCGCCACCATGGGCAGCGTCGGCAGCAAGGCCTGCATCGTCTATGATGTGATGTTCTCCAGCAATTTCGACTTCAAGGGTCTCCCGGGCAAGCTACCTGGCCTCAGCAACGCACCACTGGGCACAGCCTCGCCCAACGATCACCTGTGCTATGGCCGGGAGCGGGTGAAGAACAGCGGCGCCACCTTCTCGACCCGGCTTCTCTTCAGCGATTCCGGTGGGTCATCCACGGCCGCTACCGCCAAGCTGGGCAACAACTTCAAGAACGACATGTTCAGCTATGACTGCGCCGGCGATGGCAGTGCTACCGGCAACGAGTTCATGAACGCCATGCATGCCGAAGACCCCAAGGGCATGATCCAGTCCATCCAGCGTGGTGTCTGGTACCGGCTCGAGCACGAGCTGGTCCTGAACACGAACTATGACACGTCGCGCAACGCCCAGTCGGGCGCATCCAGCAAGATCTGGGTGTACCGCAAGAGCGACAACGCCCTGCTCCAGTCGTTCGGCAGACAGAACTCCTTCCTGTTCGATGCCGATCACAATGGCAGTCTGGAGAGCTACCCACTGATGCCGCGCGCCAGCAGTGCCAAGCGGATCAACGGTATCTTCATGTCGATCCAGCAGGGCGGCAACCTGCCCGGATCCGGGCCCTGGACACTGGACTACGTCATCGCCACACGGAACTTCGGACTGTTCCTGAAGTGATGACCGCCAGGCTGATGTTCCAGGAGCAAGGCAGGTAGCCGAGAACTCGGCGAGCCAGGGCTGGTAGTGGTGCCTTCAGGCTTCATCATTTGGGATGTTGAGCAGCAGCCCACACGCTTTGCAGTGCACAGCATCGCGGTCGTGTCGCTGCAGGCCACATTGCGGGCAAGGATGGCGCACCTTGCCGCCCGGACGAAACACGGCCTGTGCTAGCCTGAAGAACAGCGAGATCCCGACGATCATCATCCCCATCGAGAGCAGTCGCCCGTGCCAGCCTTGCAGCGTGATGTCGCCAAAGCCGGTCGTCGAGAGCGTGGTGACCGTGAAGTAGAGCGCGTCGAGAAAGTCCTGGATGTCCGGGTTCAGCGAGCGCTGGGTGACGTAGACGATCGAGGCCACCATCACCATGAACACCGCAAGGTCGAGCGCAGCGGTGATCACCTCCTCGTTGCGGCGCACCGCCGGGACCAGCCTCTTGAGGCGCCCGAGCACGTTGTAGGACCGCAGCAGCCGGACCGTCCGCAGGACGCGCAGAAACGCAAGGTTGCCGACGAGCGCCGAGAGGAACAAAGAGAGGATCACTGCGATGTCGACCAGGGCGGCGGCGTTGTCGAGGTAGTGCATCGGATGGCGGTGGGCGGCCAGCCGGCCCAGGAACTCGAGCAGGAGGAGAATGCCGAGCAGCAGGTCGACCACGCGGATCCAAGGCGCATCGGCAACAAATGTGGTGGCGAGGAAGTAGGCGAGCGCCGCGAGATCGAGACCCAGCAGGCCTGCCTGGAACGCGACCGCCGGTGGACGGTGACCGTAGAACAGATGGCGCAGTGCCGTGCGCAGGCGTCCAGCGGGATGCGACGGTGCCAGCATCAGATAGCCTTTGGTTCTGGATCCAGGTGCTGGCTCGGCCACGTGCCGTGGCTGGTTGGCTCGACCTGCTTATGAGGCCTAGCCTCTACCTGGATGGAATGTCCATCCAAGGATTCACCGTCAGGACAAGGCGCTGGTAGCGGGTCAAGGTCGGCGTTCCGGAATCCGTGACCTCCAGGATGACATAAACACCACCAGGAGGGGGTAGGAAGTCGGTGGGAAGTGCTTGGGGCAGGTGCCGGCAGTTGATCCAGCCATGCTGGCGTTGGTGACTTTCCAGCAAGCTGGATCGAATTGATCGTGATGCGAGTATCCGGCTTACGGTTGCCGAATCGTTGAGATCACAACGGTGCCAATGATCAGGTTCTCCGATCGGCGGCGGCGCTGACCACCACTTCATCACTTCAGATGATCAATCGTCATCGTCATCGTCACCGGTAGCAGCGGAGGCATCATCCCCCATCCCCTCCAAGGTGTTGCAGGCGCTCAGCGTCGTGGTACCCATGGCAAGGATGGCGAACATCAGCAAGAAGCGGAACGTCGACATGTGCATGCTCTTTCCATAAGGCTAATGATGTAATGAAAATAGCACACTGAATGTTGGTTCCACGATTAATACAATCATTAAGTGATTTCCAGAGGCAAAACTACAGAACCACCGCCTCTTGCTTGAACTCAGGCGTGAACTCCCACCTCGTCTTCGCCATAGATCATCTTGTTCGCTCCGCAGGAGCGTATCAGAGGCGTCTACGAAAGCGGGGAGGATCACAACTCCAGCCTGGAAAAATAACATAGTAATTTATGTATTATTTTATAGGTTGTTTTGTCCTTTCAACAACCCCTTGCCCTTCCAGCCGGAGGAAGGTTTAAGCTCTTCTACCAACCAATCTCGTGGTGAGCGGCTTAGGTCTGCCAGCCAATGTTTGTGAAGTTGGTAGATCACCTGTCTCGGGGGCGGATAAGACGGTTGTGATGCGCGGGTTGCACATGCTCCTGGTTCTGCTGGTCGCGCTGAGCCTTGGCTTTATGACGACGCCGACCCACGCAATGCCTTGCCCTGGTCATGATGCACCCATGGATGGGCGCGCGCTCGAAGGCCATGTTCACAGCAGCGATTCGGCTCAGATTGCGCCTGATGTCGATCATCATGGCCATGCATCCGTGCCGCCATCCGCTCCAGATCCGTCCATGCTAGGGGACCTGGCCTGCTGCCACGCTGCGGCTGTGGCCGCCCCTGCCAGCGATTTTTTTGCTCCGCAGGTACCTTCCCTGCTGGCAGGCCATGCGCTGCCACGTGATTGGCTGCCACCGCGAGCGTCATGCGGGAAAGACATCTTCCGTCCCCCAGCGCCGACCTGACATCGCTCCGCGTTCGGCCTGCAGCCAAAGCAAGCCGGCAAGGCGCCCGCACAAGCAGGCCCGATACGGCCTACCCTCTGTTCGGCTTCGTCAGGAACATCATCCATGCGATTGCTGTCGCGCCTGGGCATCAGCGCGTTCCTTGTTGCCGTGGCGGTTCTGCCGCGGCCAGGAATGGCTGCCGATCCTACTCATCCTCTTGATCCGGCTGCTCCTTCCGGGCCGGTTCCGACACAGAATGTTTTCCAGGGTCATGTGCCCCTGCTGGATCGGGACTCGCCGGCTCCGTCCTTTACCGATGAGGGCGATCAGCCTGAAGCGGAGGAGCCCGCGCCCCTGCCAGAAGCCATGGATCACGGCGCCATGGACCATGGCGCCACTCACGCTCCGCCTGGAGAGGAACCGTGACGCTGCCCCGCGCAACTATGATGCGCGGGTACGCTGGTCTGTCCGTTCTCGCGCTTGCCCTCCTCACCGGCTGTGCTGACACGCAGTACGGCAGCGATGCTTTTGACGCGCAACGCATGCCTGGCACGGCCAAGGTCGCTGAACAGACCCAATACCGCGACTATCATTTCATTCGCCCGACCAGTGCTTATCAGGAAGCAGTGGATGCACGGATCGCGGCACTTTCAGCCGCGCCCATGACCGAGGCAACCGTGGTCGAGATGGCGCTCCTGCAGAACGACGGCGTTCAGGACCTGATGCAGGAATACTGGGTGCTGCGGCCGGGCTTCGTGACTAGCGTGGCTGAAACCACAGGCAATGGCGAAGACACCCGGACCGTCGAGGCGAAGGTCCTCGGCGAACTGATCTCCCGGTCCACGACCCAGCGCTGGGAACGGGAGTTCGGGGCGGAGTATCTTGGGGCGGCTGAAATGCTTCTCGACGCGGCGGCGGAGGCCCGCACCGCCTACTACGAAGCCGTCGCAGCAGCCCAGCTTGCCAGCATGTTCGATCGCGCCCTTGAAGCCGAGACGGCCGCCGCCGAACTTGCCAATGAGCAGTACCGTGCCGGAACGACCAGTCGACTCGATCAGGCGCAGCAGCACCTTGCCTATGCCGGGACCTACAAGGAAGCGGCCGAGGCAAGGCAGGAGGCGGTAGCTGCGCGCGAGGCCCTGAACCGCCAGCTGGAGCTGTGGGGTGCGCAGACGGCCTGGGTCCTGCCGGATCGCCTTCCGGACCTACCGGCAGCACGTCCGGCGTTGGGCGATGTCGAGGCCTATGCGATCAGCCAGAGCCCCGCTGCCTACGGGGCGAGGGCCAGCACGGAGCAGCGCGAAACGGGCGCGGTCCTGCGCTCCGAGGTGCGCGAGGCGTATCACCGCATGCTCACCAACTATGACATCGCGAAGTACCAGCGCGATGTGGTCGTGCCGCTGACCAGCGCGGTGCTCGGCGAGGTGCAGCTCAACTACAACGCCATGCTCGACGACGTGTACGGGCTCTTGGAGGCCACCCGCGAGCAGATCGAAGCGGGCAGTGACTACGTCACCACCCTTGCCGCCTTCTGGGCTGCCCATGCCGAACTCACCCGCAGACTTGGCGGGCAGCTGCCGCCACCGGCCTCAGAGACTGCCACCACACCCACGCCGCCAGCTGAAGGAACGACCTGATATGTTGAGCCGACGGAGCTTTACGGCCGGTGTCACTCTAGGTGCCGGCGCAGCTATGACCATCATCTCCGAATCGCAGGCCCGGGCTCTCGGTGAACCGCAGCGGTTCCCCGATCCCGCGACCCGTGATCCCCTGCCAAAGACACAGCTTGGCGAGCGGACCACCTTCGTCACCCTCAATGGCGGCTCGATGCCCTGGCGCCTGAACAAGGGCGTGAAGGAGTTCCATCTCGTGGCCGAACCGGTCGAGCGCGAACTGGCGCTTGGCTCCAGCGCCCATCTGTGGGGCTACAACGGCAGTTCACCCGGGCCGACCATCGAGGCTGTCGAGGGAGACCGAGTGCGGATCTTTGTTACCAATCGCCTGCCCGAGCACACCACGATCCACTGGCACGGCATCCTCCTGCCGAGCGGCATGGACGGTGTCGGCGGTCTCAGCCAGCCGCAGATCCAGCCAGGCGAGACCTTCGTCTACGAGTTCCTGCTCAAGAAGAGCGGCACCTTCATGTACCACCCGCATGCCGACGAGATGGTCCAGATGGGCCTGGGCATGATGGGCCTGTTCATTGTTCACCCGAGGGACCCGTCCTTCCGGCGCGTCGATCGCGACTTCGGCTTCCTCATGGCGAACTACGAAGTGAAGCCGGGCACCTGGGTACCGGATACCTCGGTGATGCTGGAGTTCAACACCTGGGCCTGGAACAGCCGGGTGTTCCCAGGCATCGACCCGCTGGTGGTGCGCAAGGGCGATCGCGTACGGATCCGGATCGGCAACCTGACCATGACCAATCACCCGATCCACCTCCACGGCTACGACTTCAAGGTCACCGGCACGGATGGCGGATGGGTGCCGGAAACCGCGCAGTGGCCGGAGGTGACGGTCGACGTTCCGGTGGGTGCGATGCGCACCATCGAGTTCGTGGCCGACGAGGAAGGGGACTGGGCGTTCCACTGCCACAAGTCGCACCACACCATGGGACCGATGGGGCACGAGATCGCCAACATGATCGGCGTCCGCCAGGGCGTGGCGGCCAAGCGGATCTCCAAGATCCTGCCCGACTACATGTACATGCCGATGGGTGAGCAGGGCATGGCCGAGATGCAGGACATGGCTGCCCATGGCATGAGCCCGCCGGAGAACACCTTGCCGATGATGGCGGGCGAGGGGCCGTTCGGCCCGATCGAGATGGGCGGCATGTTCACGGTCCTGAAGGTCAGAGCCGACATCGCACCCGACGATTTTGCCGATCCGGGCTGGTTCGAGCATCCGGAAGGCACTGTGGCTTGGCGCGTCGACGCTGAGGGCCGCCCTGTCTGATCAATCGCATAAAAAGACCAGGAGACATCCGATGCACATCATCAATCGCCTCATCGTGCCCGCCGCCTTGGCAGTCCTGCTCGGGAGCGGCTTTGCCTGGGCCGATGCGGGCCACGGCAACTACAAGTTCGGCGAGCCTGGCGAAGAGAGCCAGGTAACCCGTACCGTCGAGGTCATTGCCGAAGACGGCGACGGGATGAAGTTCGTCATGGACATCGGCACGATTCAGCAGGGCGAAACCATTAAGTTCGTCGTCACCAACAACGGTGCCGGTGAGCACGAGTTCTCGGTGGGCGATACCGCCTCGCAGCGGGCGCATGCCAAGCTGATGGCCAAGAACCCGGACATGAAGCACGATGACGATCCAAACGCGGTGACCCTGGCACCGGGCGAGACCAAGACGGTGATCTGGACGTTCAACAAGCCGGTCCAGGGCAACATCGTGTTCGCCTGCCAGATGCCGGGCCACTACGAAGCCGGCATGGTGCATCAGGCCAAGCTCGTGAGGGCGAAGAAGACGAGCTGATGTCGTGAAGGCGGGGCGGTGCCGGACAATGCTGGTCCGGCACCGCTTCGGTCAGACGGTTCGAGCGGACCCTGCAGACTTCAGTCACCTCTTCGATTGCTGTGATGTTGCCATCCAGCGTGCATGCATATCGTCAGGCCAGGTGCTTGCGCAAAACGCCAGCACGGCCACGTCTGTCCACACGATTCTGTGACGGCCGGTCATTCCACCCTCTTGACCTTCTCCTAGCAGGAAGGCCCAGTTCTACCGGATGGACAAGCCATCTTCCCAGCTGGAGCACCGTGTGTTCGCAGCACTGGAATGTGCGCTGGCGGAGGGACGGCTGGACGTGGCGGAGCATCTGCTCTGCGCTCTGGAGATTCTTTGTGCCGGCAAGATCGAGAACACGTCCTTGAACAGAGCCTACCGAATACTGGCCAGGCAGGCGCCAGCAGAAGCCCGATCGTGACCAGCAGGAACGACGGAAAATGAAGGGGCACGGCAACCTGCACGGGAAGAAGTTCTGGATGAGGCTTTCATGCCCAGTGATGCTGATCGCATTGGCGGTTGGCCTGTCCGAGCCTGCTCCGGCCAACTCCGTCGATAGCCTGAAGGTCAGCACGCTTGGTGGCCATACCCACATCCACGGCCTTGCAGTCGATCGGCAAGACCCGCGCTATCTGCTGATCGCGACGCATCATGGCCTGTTCCGGGCTGGCCCGGATGGCGAGGCGCAGAGGAGATCGGTCGTTCAGGACTTCATGGGATTCAACCCCCATCCATCGGATCCCGATATCCTTTATGCCAGCGGCCATCCTGCCGCCGGTGGCAATCTTGGCTTCATCATGTCGGAAGATCAGGGCGCGACCTGGGAGCAGGTCTCACCAGGTGCAGACGGTCCGGTCGACTTCCATCAGATGACCGTCAGCCCGGCCGATCCACAGCGGATCTACGGTGCGTACGGCGAGCTCCAGGTCAGCGATGATGCCGGCAAGAGCTGGGACATTGTCGGCCCTCTGCCGGACGGCGTGATCGACCTTGCAGCATCCGCGAAGGACAAGGAGACGATCTACGCCGCTACGAAGGTCGGCCTGCTGCGCAGCGGCGACGGGGGCAGGACCTGGAAGATTCTGATCGATGGCCCGCCCGTCACCATGGTCGAGACCGCACCGGACGGCAGCTTGTTCGCTTTTGTGTTGGGAGCGGGGCTTGTCCAGCCAAGCGAGACCTCCCCGGATATCGGAGTCGTCAGCGGTGACTGGGGTGACCGGTATGTCCTGCATCTGGCGGTCGATCCAGCCAATCAGGACCGGATGTTCGCCGCGACCCAGGATGCCAGCATTTTGACCAGCACCAATGGCGGCAAGAACTGGACTCTGTTCGGCCGGTAGAGACTGCTGGCCTTGTACTCAGGCCGCGGCTGCCGAGGCATGGCGTCCGCGCTGGACAGACTGCCCGCCGGACTTGCCGAAGCGGTGGCGCTTGGCCACATGCCGGCCGTTCGCCTCATCCACCGCAGTAACCTCGGCGAGATCCTGCAGGATTGGGCAGTCCGGTCGGCTGTCGCCCTCGCAATGGGTAACAAGGGCGCTCAGCGTGCCGACCATCGACTGCAACTCGGCGATCTTGGCCTTCAGAGCCGCGATGTGATCGAGCGCCAGCTGCTTTACGTCGGCACTCGCCCGCGACTGGTCGCACCATAGCCCCAGCAACTCGCCGATCTGCTCGACCGTGAAGCCCAGGTCGCGCGCCCGCCCGATGAAGCGCAATGTATGGACGTCGCGCTCGCTGTAGTGGCGATAGCCGGCTTCGGAGCGGGTCGCCTTGGCAATGAGCCCGGTGGATTCGTAGTAGCGGATCATCTTGGCCGAGACGCCAGAAGCCTTGGCCGCTTCCCCGATGTTCATCATGGCAGGGACTCCTTGTGCTCGAGGCGGCGCTGCGACGGCACGCCGTCAGCCACAACCTGCATGAGATGGGGCTTCTCAACGCTGGCCAAAGGTGCCCGGAAGCCTTTCAGTCGCAGCGCATTGCCCAGCACGAACACGCTGGAGAGCGCCATCGCCGCTGCTGCGAAGATCGGCGACATCAAGGTCCCGTTAACGGGGTAAAGCGCACCCGCCGCCACCGGGATCAGCACGACATTGTAGGCAAACGCCCAGAACAGGTTCTGCTTGATGTTGCGGATCGTTGCCTTGGAGAGGGCGATCGCGTTCACCACGCCTCTGAGATCGCCTGACATCAGCACGACGTCGGCGCTCTCGATCGCCACGTCGGTGCCGGTACCGATCGCAAGACCGACATCAGCCTCCGCCAGCGCCGGCGCGTCGTTAATACCGTCACCGACAAAGGCGACGGTACGGCCGCCGGCGCGCAGCTTCTTGACCGCCGCTACCTTGCCGTCAGGCAGCACTTCGGCTTCAACCTCATCGATACCGAGCTGGCGGGCAATGGCCGCTGCCGTCCCTGCATTGTCGCCAGTGATCATTGCGACCCGCAGGCCAAGGGCACGCAGGGCTGTGATGGCCTCCAACGTGGTCGGCTTGATCGGGTCCACCACGGCAGCAATGGCTGCGAGCCTGCCGTCGATCGCCGCGTAGAGCGGGCTCTTGCGCTCAGCTGCCAGATGCTTGGCTGCCGGTAGCAGGCTGGACACGTCGTAGCCCAGGCTGGTCATGTAGCGATCGGCACCAAGCTCGATCCTGCGGCCGGCCACTAGGGCACTGACACCATAGCCGGGCGCTGCCTCGAAGCTCTCCGGCTCGGCAAGCTGCAGGCCGCGCTTCTTGGCGCCCTCGACGATCGCTTCTGCGATCGGGTGCTCGGAGCGGGTCTCGACCGCCGCGATCAGGCCGAGCACTTCGTCCTCGTCGAAGCCCTGGGCCGTGATAAGATCGGTCAGTTCCGGGCGGCCCTTGGTCAGCGTACCGGTCTTGTCCAACGCCACGACCTGGACGTCGCGCAAAGACTGCAGCGCCTCGCCCTTGCGGAACAGGATGCCCAGCTCCGCTGCACGACCGGTACCCACCATGATCGAGGTCGGTGTCGCCAATCCCATGGCGCAGGGGCAGGCGATGATCAGAACCGCAACCGCGCTGACGAGGGCGAATGTCAGCGCCGGCTCCGGCCCGAACAGAAGCCATAGAACGAAGGTCAGCATCGCAACGGCCATGACCGCCGGGACAAACCACATCGTCACCTGGTCGACTAGCGTCTGGATCGGTAGCTTGGACCCTTGTGCCTGCTCCACCATGCGGATGATCTGCGCCAGCACGGTGTCGGCGCCTACCTCAGTAGCCTGGAAGGAGAAGCTGCCCGTCTTGTTGATTGTGCCGCCCACCACCTTGGCGCCCGCCGTCTTCTGGACCGGCACAGGCTCACCGGTGATCATGGACTCGTCTACGTAAGAGGAGCCTTCGATCACCTGCCCATCGACCGGAACCTTCTCACCCGGCCGGACCAGGACGCTGTCGCCATTCTTCACCTGGTCGACCGGGACCTCGATCATGTCGCCGCCACGCCTGACCCAGGCGGTCTTCACCTGCAGGCTGACCAAGCGCTGGATTGCTTGCGATGTACGACCCTTGGCGCGTGCCTCCAGGTAGCGGCCGAGCAGGATCAGGGTCACGATGACCGTAGCCGCTTCGTAGTAGACATGGACGGTGCCTGACGGCAGCAGATCCCCGGCAAAGGTCGCCACGACCGAGTAGCTGTAGGCAGCGCTGGTCCCCAGGGCCACCAGCGAATTCATGTCGGGTGCTGCTCGCAGGAGAGCCGGCACCCCTTTTCGGAAGAAGCGCAGACCTGGGCCGAACAGGACGAGCGAGGCCAGTACCCACTGCAGGTACCAGCTGCCCTGGTGGCCGATCACGCCCATCAGCCAGTGGCCCCAGCCCGGTATGACATGGGCGCCCATCTCCAGCACGAACAAGGGCAAGGCCAGCAGGGCGGCGACCATCAGCGATCGACGCAGGGCATGCAACTCCTGCTCGCGCCGCTCCGCTGCCTGATCGCCTGTCCCCGCCGAGACCGTACCTACTGGCTTCGCTTCATAGCCGGCAGCGGCCACGGCTGCCTGAAGATCGGCAGGCGTCACCTGGACAGGCAGGTGGCGGATGGTGGCGCGTTCGGTGGCGAGGTTTACGTCGGCAGCAAGCACGCCCGGAACGGCCTTGAGCGCCCGCTCCACACGGCCCACGCAGGACGCACAGGTCATCCCTTCGATTGCGAGCTCGGTTGTGGTCTCCCTGACAGAATAGCCTGCCTCATCGACCGCATGGACGATGCCGCGCAGGTCAGGCTGGCCGGAGAACACGATGTCGGCGCGCTCGGTGGCAAGATTGACTGAGGCCTTTGCCACGTCAGGTAGTTTGGAGAGCGCCTGCTCGACTCGGCCGACACAGGATGCGCAGGTCATGCCCTCCACTGGCACGCTCAAGGAAGTGTCCGGCTTGCTGGACCGTAACGATGGCCTGCCGGCTGTATCGGGTCTCGAACCAACGATGGAGGCCATAGGACTCACCCTTCACGAACTGGCTCGTGCAGGATGTGGGGCTTCCAATGATGGCAAGGTCAAGGGCAAGAAATTTGGTGGGCGGCTATCTTGACCTTCCTACGATGGTAAACCCCAGATGAGGAAGGAACCAGCAGAACAGGAGGATGTCATGCTGCGTTTCCACGTCCCGGCCATGGCTTGCGGCGGCTGCGCCAAGAGTGTGAGCAAAGCCCTGCTGGCCATTGATTCCGAGGCTCGGATCGAGATCGATCTGCCCACGCGTCATGTGCAGGTCGATACGAAGCTGTCCGATGAAGCGCTTCTTGCCGCGCTGGAGCAGGCAGGCGTTCCTGCAGAACGTGGAGTTGCCCCCGTCAGACCGGACACACGGCGGGTTGGTAGATGGCTCGTCGGTAGTCGCTGGGTGAGCGGTAGCCAAGCCGGCTGTGCGGATGGACCTCGTTGTAGTCGGCCATCCACTTCCCGACGGCGGCCAGAGCGGTGGCCGCATCGGGGATCGGGTTCACACGGACATAGTCGCGCTTGAAGGTCTTCACGAAGGCTTCAGCAATGCCGTTGCTCTCCGGGCTCTCGATTGGCGTGAAGCAGGGGACGAGCCCGAGCGCTGTCGCCAGCTCGATGGTCTTGGCTGCCGCATAGACCGAACCGTTATCGGACAGCCACTGGATCGGGTGAGGTGTCCTGAGGGCACCAAAGCGCCGCTCGACACAGGCGATCATCAGGTCACGGATGAACTCGCCGGAGATGCCGGCCGTGGTGGCCGTCCAGGCGATCACCTCGCGGTCATGGCAGTCCATGGCGAAGGCGATCCGTACCACCTCACTGTTCCAGCAGGTGAACTCCATCGCATCGGAGCACCAACGAGTGTTCGAGCGCAGGGTCACGACCTTGCCGTCGTGAGCTTGCTGAAGGCGACGACCGGTATGCCTGGCGAGCAGCAGGCCGTGCTTCTTCATCAGCCGGTAGATGCGCTTGTGGTTGACCATTGCCGCGTCACTGGATCGTTCGCGCCTGAGGAGCGCGGTGATCCGCCGGTAGCCGTAGGTGGGTCGCTCGTCGATCAGGCGGCGGATCTCGGCAGCAAGCTCCAGGTCTCCATCACGAACTTGTGGACTACGACTGGCACGCACGCCCTTCACCCGCTCGATAATGTTGGAGCGGGCCACGCCCAGTGTCTCGGTGACGGCCTTCATCGGAAACCGTCCCTCGGTACAGAGCTGGACCGCCAGATCGGTTTTTTTGACCGTGCCAGATCGAGTGCCTCTTTGAGAATCTCGACCTCCAGCGTCTTCCTTCCGAGCAGACGCTCCAGATCACGCACGCGCTCCTCGAGCCGACGTGCTTCCGCGGCCGGAACGACCTCGTCGTCGGCACGAACGGCTTCGCGACCACCCTCGCTCATCAGCCGCCTCCAGCGGAACACCAGGCTCGGCGAAAGACCGTGCTGGCGGGCCACGTAGCTCATCGACATGCCGGACTGCATCGACTCGGCTACGATGGCCAGCTTCTGCTCGGTCGTGAAGCGGCGTCTGCGGGCTACGCCGCTGATCAGCTCAACCTTCGAGAACGTGTCGGACATAGGCACATGCCTAGCTGTTTAGTCCCGGATTGTGATGGTATGGGTTGGTTTTGAACCGCTGTGGCTCGATGGTCCACTGCTGACAGATGAACTCGTAGGGG
>JAESGR010000834.1_pt1 | contig 14178 bp, 13 predicted proteins | sample 9269771 | NCBI WGS metagenome assembly JAESGR01 (sample SAMN15739572, study PRJNA653492) | algae metagenome | isolation source: Chroococcus sp. CMT-3BRIN-NPC107 and co-occurring heterotrophs from well... | place: USA: Clark Mountains Wilderness, California | collected 2010-04-18
ATGGGCCCCGCTGGCGCTGATCAACGTCCTGGCTCTCGACGAGATTGAGATCGCCCGCCCGGTCATCGCCAAGAGCCCCATGTTGCAGGACGGCGACCTGGTCCGGCTGTTGCTCGAGGCCACCCTCGAGCACAGGGTGGAGATCGCCCGCCGCCCACGGCTGGGCGCCCCCGTCATCGCCGCCATCCTGGCCCGGGAGGAGCCGGCGGTGATGACCGCCCTTGCCAACAACGACAACGTCGAGCTCACCCGCGATCAGATCTCCCAGCTGATCAAGGCCGCCCGTCGAGTAGCCACGCTGCGCGCGCCGCTGGTGCGCCGCCGCGAACTGACGCCGGACCTGGCCCGCGACCTCTACGTCTGGGTCGGCCAATCCCTGCGCCAGGTGCTGGCCGAAGACTTCCGCCTCGACCTCGACGCCCTCGACGACGCCCTGGCCGAAGCGGTGCGCGAGGCGCATGGCGGAGAGCCGAACGGCGCCGGGCCGCTCGGCGTCGAGCCCCTCGAGGGCGCCGGCGAAGGCCAGTTGGTCGGCAAGCTCGCCGCCGCCGGCCAGCTCAAGCCCGGCTACCTGATGCGCGCTCTGCGGGAAGGCAAACTGCCCCGCTTCATCAGCGCGCTTGCGATGCTCGGCGACTTCGATCTCGACGACGTGCATCGCGCCATCGCCAGCGACCGGCCCGAGCTACTGGCGATGGCCTGCGCCGCCGTCGGCATCGACCGCAGCGCTTTCCCGACGGTGCTGGGCATGGTCTGGAAGCTCAACGGCGGCCGCCCCGGCGGCGGCGGCGACGCCCGCGCCGCCACCGCCGCCCTCCCGGCCTACACCCCCGCCACCGCCGCCGCCGCCTTCCGCGAGGCGTTACAGGCGGCGTAGGGTCCGCCAGTTACGTGCGCTACTCTGCGCCCCATGCGTCCCTTTTCGGCGGTCCACGAGCAGTTCTGGCAATGTCTGCCGATCGTGGTTCTTCTGGTGGCGGCGATCGGGACCACGGTCTTCGTGGCCTCGCGTTCAGGCCGACCCGCTCCGCCTCCGGTGTTTGGCAGGGTTGAGCGCCTCGGCGGCCTCCAAACCGAGGAAGGAACGGTCCCGCTCGCCTTCGTCCGCTTGCCTCAGGGCCAGCGCCTCCGTGTAAGGCTGCCCAACCGCCATCGCTGCGCGCCCGGCAGCCGCATTGAGCTGATCGCCAGCGGATGGCTATTTCGGCCGCGCTACCGCGCCGGCATCTGGCCGTGTCGTCCCGCGGACTGACATCGACACGCCTTCACCTTTGACAAGCCTCGGCCCGTCGGGGTTTCTGCGCAACGATGAGCACCGCCCCGCACCTGCGCCTGGCCTTCGCCGCCAGCGACCGACCGGAAGCTCAGGAGGCGCGGCTGCGGCTGGCCCACCGTTACGGCTCCGTGCCCGAGCGCGAGGCGGACCTCGTGGTGGCGCTCGGCGGCGACGGCTTCATGCTGGAGACCCTCCATCGCAACATGGACCACCCCAAGCCGATCTACGGCATGAACCGGGGTTCGGTGGGCTTCTTGATGAACGACTACGAGGAGGACGACCTCTTCGAGCGGATCGCCGCCGCCGAACAGGCGATCATCCACCCGCTCAGCATGACCGCCGGCGATATGAACCACCGCCAGCACAGCGCGCTGGCGATCAACGAGGTCTCGCTGCTGCGCCAGACCCGCCAGACCGCCAAGCTGCGCATCAGCGTCGACGGCAAGGTGCGGCTCTCGGAGCTGTCCTGCGACGGGGTGCTGGTCGCCACGCCCGCCGGCTCGACGGCCTACAACCTCTCCGCCCATGGGCCGATCATCCCCCTGGACGCGCGGGTGCTGGCGCTCACCCCGATCAGCGCCTTCCGTCCCCGCCGCTGGCGCGGCGCCCTCTTGCCGCACGCCGCCCGAGTGAGATTTGACGCGCTGGAGGCCGACAAACGCCCGGTCAGCGCCGTCGCCGACAACTACGAGGTCCGCGACGTCTGCTGGGTCGAGGTGGCCGAGAACCGGGAGATTTCTCTGACGATGCTGTTCGACGCCGGCCGAAGCCTGGAAGAGCGCGTTCTGGCCGAACAATTCGCCGTCTGAGGAGCTTCGATCATTTTTAACAGATCGGGCCTAGCCTCCGACTCGAACGGCGTTTGGAGGCCTTTGTGAGCCAACAGAACTCCGGCCAGGCGATCCCGGCCGCGAACACCCTCAAGCTGAAGGTCGGCGGCCGCTTCGGCGCCATCGACCCGAACGCCATCGCCAAGGCCGAGGCGGCGCTGAAGAGCCTGTCCGGCAACTTCGCCCAGTGGCTGCAGGACGAGGTAGTCAAGCTCGAGACCGCCCGCGCCCGGGTCCGCGCCGAGGGCGTGAACTCCGAGACCATGGAACAGCTCTACCTGCGCGCCCACGATCTGAAGGGCCTGGGCTCCACCTACGAGTTCCCGCTGATCACGCGCATCGCCGCCTCGCTGTGCCGGCTGATCGACGACAAGGACAAGCGGCTCTCCGCGCCGATCACCCTGATCGACGCCCACATTGACGCCATCAAGGCTTCGGTCCGCGACAGCATCAAGACCGACGAGCACCCGGTCGGCCGCGCCTCGATCCTCGAGCTCGAACGCAAGGTCGCCGAGGCCGGCGCCTAGCCCATCACCCGCGACAGCGGCTCGGCCACCTCGCCGTAGCCGGCGTCGGTCGGCAGCACCAGCACGCGCCCTTCAGCGCGCTCCTGCACCTGCGGCTGCACCGTCACCAGCCGCCGCGCCTTGGCCCGCGAGATCGCGTCCTCCGAGTCCGAAGCCTCCGCGAGCAATTGCAGGTTCATGCGGGTCGGGAACACCACCTTGCGCTCTCCCGACAGCGCCATCCGCACCGCCTCGGCCGGCGGGATCCAGACCGCGTCCACCGTCTCGCGCCCGTCGCACAGGGCCAGCTGGTCCGCCGGCGCCCGGGCGACGTAGAACCAAGTGTCGTAGCGCTTGGGCGTCAGCGGCGGGGTGATCCAGCGGGCGAACGCCGTCAGCGCCGTGAGGTCCACCTTCTCGCCGAGGTCCTGCACCACCTTCAGGAAGGCCAGCTCGCCCCGGTCCACCGCCTGCCGGACGGAGAGCTCGCAGGCGGACGGGTCCAGCGGCCGGGTCGCGCCCAGCAGCAGCCCCGCCTCCTCGAACACCTCGCGCATGGCGGCGATCCGCAGCGCCCGCTGCTCAGGCTCCACCTCGTCCCAGCCGAGGCAGGCGCCCTCCCAGGCCGGGTCGTGGTCGCCCTCGTGGGTCTTGCCCCCCGGAAACACCAGGGCGCCCGAGGCGAACTCGATCTGATGGTGGCGCTGCACCATCAGCACCTCGAACTGCGGCGCATCGCGCAGCACCAGGATGGTGGCGGCCGGCAGGATCGGCGCGAAAGCGGGATCGGTCATCGGGCGAGCTTGCGGCCTGCCCCACGCGAGGACAAGCCTCTCAGCCCGCCAGCCGCGCCTCGGGCGCCGCGGCGGGAAGCTCCTCGCGCCGCGACAGCCGGTCCATCCGCTCCAGCAGATAGTCCAGGTCCTCGCGGTTGATGGTGTGCGGCCGGCTCAGGAACCGCTGCAGCATCTGGGTCTGGAAGCGTTCGCGCTCCATCGGCCCGCCCTCGGCCTCCAGGGCGTGAAAGGTGTCCACCGCCGCACGGAAGGCGCCGTAGAGCCTCGCCGGCAGCCCGGCCCGGTCATAGATCGCCCGAAGCCCCAGCGGGCCGGCGTCGTGGATCATCAGCCAGGTGCGGTGATGCGGCACGCAGGCCAGCTCCGCCACGCCCCACTCGAACAGCCCCATCTGGCCTTGCGCCGCCGCCCGCAGCAGCAGCGAGGCGCTCAGCCGCCCTTCCTTGCCCAGGTGGGCCACGAAAGCCTTCAGGTCCGCCGCGCGGCCGGCCTCGTCCACCAGGTCGACAGTGGCGCGCTCGCGGGTCAACTCGGCGACGTCGCCGGCCGCCTCGCCCAGCCCGTAGCGGGCGGCGAGCTGCTCGCGCAACTCCCCGGCCAAGAGACCGATCAGCTTCTCCGCCACGCTGAGCGGCAGGGCGTTGCGCAGCGCCACCGCCGCCAGCACCCGCTCGGAGCGCTCGAATCGCTCCAGCACCCGGGTGAGGCCCGGTTCGCTGAAATCCGCGCCCGGGTTGACGCAGGCGGCGTGAACCGCCGGCTCGTCGCCGGCCTCGGCAATCACATCGGTGACCTTCGACGACAGCCGCGGGCGCCGCGCGATGGCCAGTTGGCGCACCGGCCCGCCCAGCCGCACCACCTCGGCGAGGTCGTCGTCGGTGAAGGCGGGCGAGAAGGACAGAATCGGCAGGGCGATGGCCGCCACGTCGCTGGCCAGGTGCATGGCGACGTCGCGGGGAACCACCGGCGATTCCTTGAGGGTCACGACCAGGGCCCGGCGGACCATCTCGGTCATGTCTCGGGCCATCAGCCGCAGGATGTCCTGCGCCATCGCCCGGTCTGAGTCGGAGAGCTCGGAGCCCCCGATCGCGCGGCACAGCTTCTCGGCGGCGGCGGCGCGCTCGTCGGGCGTCGCGCCCTTCACAAGGCTGCGGATATCGCCTTCCGTCAGCGCTCCGCGCGTCACCGACATATGCGCCAAGCCCCCGCGCGCCCGAACAAAACCCCAACCCCACGATCCGCCTATTGGCTTAACGAGTGGTTGCCGCGCAAACCCTTGGTTAAGCCTGTTCCCTAACCCGCCGCCAACCCTAACCGCCTAGCCTGAAGGACCAGCTTCGGAGACGGTCCAGGTGTCGCGAGTCCCCCTCAAGTCCGGCGCGCCGGAGGCCGCCCGCCCCGGAGCCACGCTGGCCCAGCAGGCGCTGGAGGCCCAGACCGCGCTGCTGCCCTACGCCCTCATCGCCTTCGCCGTCGGCCTGCCGATCCTCATCTGGGCGGGCAGCCATTCGCCCGGCGCCGTCTTGATGATCCCGGTGCTGCTGGGCTTCGCCATCGCCTGGGGCCTGTTCTACGCCGTCGTCAACTGGCTGAAGACCCTGGCCGCCGCCGACCTGAACCGCCGCGCCCGCGTGCACATTCTCTCTGGGCTCGTGTGGGCCGGCGCCTGCGCCAACATCGCCGCCTTCGCCGAGGCGGGCGGACCGCTGCGCGAGCCGCTGCTGCTGGTCAGCCTGGCGGCCTCGGCCCTATGCATCTTTTTCACCGCCCCCTGGCTGCCGGCCATCCTGATCGTCGCACCGGCCACGGCCGCCGGGCCGATGATCGCCATCTACACCGGCCCGGACGCCGCCGAACTCGCGCCCCAGGCCTCCGGCTCGATGGCGTTGGCCCTGGCGCTGGTGCTGATCCTCAACCGCATCCTGCGCCGCCAGTTCGCGCTCGCCTCAGAACGCGAGGCGCTGATCGCCGAGCGGGCCCGTAAGATCGACGAGCAGAAGCGGCTGGCCCAGTCCAAGTCCGACCTGATCGCCACCCTTTCCCAGGAGATCCGCAGCGGCCTGACCGGGGTCGCCCACGTGCTGGCCGCCGCCGCTGGGGGCGGCCGGGCCGCGCCCACCCGCGAGCAGCTGGGCGCCGCCCTGGAGTCGGCCAACGAGCTGATCGCCGTGCTCGACACCACCCTCGACTCCGAGACTGCGGAAGCCGGCCGCCTGTCGGTGGAGATCCGCCCTTTCGACGCCGTCGCCACGGCCCGCGACGTGCTGGCCCAGCTGCGCCCGCTGGCCGCCGCCAAGGGCCTGGAGATCGCCCTGCACGTGGAGCCCGAGCTGGTCGAGGCCGAGACCGGCGCCGCCGTCGCCGACCCCGTCCGGGTGCGCCAGGTGCTGCTCGCCCTGCTCTCCAACGCCATCAAGTTCACCGTCCGCGGCCGGGTCGAGGCCCGCCTCGAGCGCAGCCCGACGGGCCGGCTGGCCATCGAGGTCGCCGACACCGGTCCTGGCCTGTCCCCCGAGGAACTGGCCCAGGCGTTCGAGCCCTTCCAGCGCATCGCCCGCACCAGCGCCGGCGTGCCCGGCGCGGGCCTGGGCCTGTCCCTGTCCCGCCAGCTCGCCCGCCTGATGGGCGGCGAGATCGAGGCCCACAGCGCCGTCGGCGTCGGCAGCCGGTTCCGCCTGGAAATCGGCTACGACCCCACAGCCCCGCGCGATCGCGCGCCCGCCCTGGCCGAGGTCGAAGGGCCGCTGCGCGGCCGCCGCCGGGCCCTGCGCATCCTCATGGCCGAGGACGACTCCCTCGATGCGGCCATGCTGCGCAGCGTCCTGGAGAAGCTCGGCCACAAGGTGGTCCACGCCGCCGACGCGCGGCGCGCGCTGGACCTGGCCCGCACTTGCGAGCTCGACCTCGCCGTTGTCGGCGGCCGCATGACCCACACGGACGGAACGGTGCTGATCGCCGCCCTCAAGGCCCTAGAAGGCAAGCTGCGGATCGTCGCGGTGATCGGCGGCGAGGCCGAAGAGGCCCTGGAATGCAGCCAGGCCGGCGCCGACGTGGTCCTGCGCCGCCCGGTCACCGTCGGCGCGGCCGCCCGCGCCATCGCCCAGGCCGCCGGCCCCGCCGAGGCGCCCCGCCAGGTCGCATAAGCCTTGCCGCCGGCCGCGCGGCCCCTCCTAATGGACGAAGCGTCCAGGGGAGGGTCCAGGTGCTGCTCCAGGGTCTGAAGGTCGTTGAATTCGCCTCCTACATCGCCGCTCCCGGCGCGGCCGGCCTGCTGTGCGACTGGGGGGCGGAGGTCATCAAGGTCGAGCGGCCTGGCGGCGATCCGATGCGCCGCGCGCTCGCCGACGCCAAGAACGCCATCGCCGAGAACCCGACCTTCGAGCTGGACAACCGCGGCAAGCGAGCGATGGCGCTGGACATCGCCCGCCCGGAGGGGCGCGAGGCGCTGATGCGGCTGGCCGACCAGGCCGACGTCTTCCTGACCAACGTCCGCCTCGCCTCGCTCAGGCGCTACGGCCTGGACGATGCGGCCCTGCGCGCCCGCAACCCGCGCCTCGTCTACGCCGTCGTCACCGGCTATGGCCTGGAAGGCCCGGACGCAGCCAAGCCCGGCTTCGACATGGCCGCTTTTTGGGCCCGCGGCGGGGTCGCGCATATGACGGCGCCCAGAGGCGTGGATCCCTTCATGCTGCGCAGCGGCTTCGGCGACCACATCTGCTCGCTGGCGACCGCCTCGGCGATCCTGGCCGCGGTCTACGAGCGCGAACGCACCGGCCGAGGCCGCCTGGTCGAGACCTCGCTCTTGTCCACCGGCATCTACACCATGGGCTCGGACCTGGCGGTGCAGCTTAGGCTGGGCCGGCTGTCGCGCATGCGCACCCGGGACGATCCGCTCGACCCGCTGGGCAACTTCTACCAGAGCGCCGACGGGCGCTGGTTCGTCATCCGACGGCGCGAGGGCGGCCCCGACTTCGAGGTCGTCGCGACGGCGGCCGGGCGCGCCGACCTGCTGGACGATCCCCGCTTTTCCACCAGCCGCGGGCGCAAGGACCTGGCCCGCGAGCTCACGGCCGAGCTCGACAAGGGCTTCAACGCTTTGCCCTTCGAGACCATCGCCCAGCGCCTCGACGACGCCGACATGGTCTGGGCCCCGGTGCAGACCCCCGCCGAGGTGGCCGCCGATCCCCAGGCCCACGCCTCCGGCTGCTTTGTGGAGATCGAGCACGAGGGCGACGAGCCCTACCTCTCGCCCTCCGGCCCGGCCCGCTTCCCGGGCGTTGCGCTGTCCCCGCGTCCGCCCGCGCCCGCCGTCGGCCAGCACACCCGCCAGGTCCTCGCCGAACTCGGCTACGCCCCCGCCGACATCGACGCCATGCTGGAGAGCGGCGCGGCGGCCTGACCTCCCCCGTGATCCCGGACGGCCGCCAGGCCGATCCGGGACCCCGTTCTGAGTCGGTGGGCGTCCGCTGGGTCCCGGCTCTCGCTGGGCTCGGCCGGGATGACGGATGGGTTACCGCGGCTTGTCCCGCGCGTCGGCCAGGATCTTCAGCATCTCGGTGGTGAACAGCGAGCCCGTCAGGCTGGCGGCCGAGCTTTCGCCGGGCCGGTCGGGCGCCTGGGAGCCGCGCAGCACCAGGTCCACCAGCATTTCCTGCTCGCGCAGCCGGTCGGCCCGCCGGGCGCTGGCGTACTGGATGAAGCCCTCGTCGGCCTGGGGCGCCGCCGCCGGCCCGCGGGGGCCGACGGGCGCGGCTTGCCGCGGCGCGCCCGCTCCGGTCTTGGTCAGGTTGGCGTAGACCTCGGCCACGGTGGCTGGCCGCCCGTCGCGGTAGAAGATCGACCTGTTCGCGGCCGCCGCCTCCGGGAACAGGCTGGCCGCCGAGGCCTCCGGCCGCGTCTGCGCCGCCTCGATCAGCCGCGCCGAACCCTGCGGGCCCAGGAAGTGGGCGGCGTAGAGCTCGCCAGCCGAGGGCATGCGGCCCATTCGGCCCTTCAGGTAGGCGGCGTGGTCGCTGGTCAGCTCCCCGGCCATCAGCGAAGCGGCGTGCGGGTCGAGCCTGAGGTCCATCACCGCCTTGCGGGCCTCTTCGCCGGGCACCCGGTAGCGCCCATCCGCGCCCTTCTGGATCAGCTCGGCGTAGCGGCCGTAGCCGTACTTCGCTCCATGCCGCTTCAGGGTGGACAGCCAGGTCTGCTCGACGAACTGGAACAAGCCCGCCGCCGACGAGGTGCGCGCCTTGGCTTGAGGGTTCATGCCGCTCTCGCGCCCGGCGGTCTTCACCAAGAAGGTGAAATCCACGCCCGTCGCATCCGACGCACGCTGGATCGCCGCCTCGACGACTCCGCGGATCCCCTGAACAGCCATGCCCCTAGGAGTCCGCGCTTTGGTTAACGGCTCGCTAACCATGATGGCGCGGGCGAGGGGCCGCGGCGATGGTTTCTTCGTATTGCGATCCTACGTCAGACATGACACTTTGTTGCAGTACTGCAATGAGGAAGCGTCCATGATCGTCCAGCACCTCCTCCCGGCCAGCGCGACCGGAGCGCTGCCCGCCCGCCGTCGCCGCCTGCCCAAGGGCCTGAGCGTCGCCATCGGCATCTCCCTCGGCGTCCACGCCGGCCTCGCCCTCTACTTCGCGACCCAGAAGTTCATGGCCCCCGAGGCGCCGCCCGCCCCTGTCGAGCCCCGCACCATTGTCGAGCTGTTCAACCCCCCGCCGAAGCCGCTGCCCGCTCCGCCCAAGGCGAAGCCGGCGACGACGCCCCGCAAGAGCCTCACCCCGCCGCTCGACCTGCCCGTCCCACCCATCCGGACCATCGTTCCGGAGGATCCCCCTGTCCGTCAGGAGCTCGCGACGGTCATCGGGCCGCCCACCCCGCCGGCCCCGCCGGCCGAGCCGCCGGCCGCCAAGGTGGTCACCGCGCCCAACTGGCTGCGCCGCCCCGGGGCGAAGGAGTTCGCCCGCTACTACCCCGACCGCGCCGCCCGCATGGGCACCTCGGGCCTGGCCAGGATGAGCTGCCAGGTGGCCGCCAACGGCCAGGTCCGCGACTGCCGCGTCGTCTCCGAAGACCCCGAAGGCGAAGGTTTCGGCAAAGCCGCGCTCCAGCTCGCCCGCTTCTTCCAGATGAGCCCGAAGATGGAAGACGGCCGCCCAGTCGACGGCGCCAGCGTGACCATCCCCGTGAGATTCCGGGTGGAGTAGGCTTCAATGACAGCCCGCACCGAGAGCGACGGCCGCTGAGCGGCATTGCAGATCCGCGCAGGGCTGGCGCGGCGCGGCCGTCGGCCCTAGTGAAGGGCCATGCTCTCCCAGCGAGCCCGGTACGCGCTCCGCGCGCTCGTTCACCTCGCCTCGCGCGCCGACGGCCGACCCGCTGCGATCGCCGAGATCGCGGAAGAGGCTGCCGCTCCGCGCAAGTTCCTCGAAGCCATCCTGCTGGAGCTGAAGCGCCGGCACCTGCTGGTCAGCAGCCGTGGCCGTTTCGGCGGCTACGCCCTTGCGCGCCCGGCTTCGGAGATCACATTCGCCGACGTGATCCGCGCCCTCGACGGGCCGCTCGCGTTGGCGCCTTGTGCTTCGAGGACAGCCTATCGCCCCTGCGAGACCTGTCCGAGCGTCGAAGACTGCCCGATCCACCCCGCTCTCGTGCGCGCACGCGAGGCCGTCGCTGATGTCCTGGAGGCGTGGACGCTGGAAGCCGCTGTGCGTTCCGGCGGAACGGTCTCAGACAGCCTCTAAGCACCAGCCAGAGGCTTCAAGCGGAGCACGCTATGGACGACTTCCTCCTGTTCGCCTTCGTGGGCTTCCTCGCGCAGGCCGTCGACGGCGCGCTGGGCATGGCCTACGGCGTCATCTCCTCGACCGTCCTGCTGAGCTTCGGGGTCCCGCCCGCCACCGCCTCGGCCAGCGTGCACGCGGCGGAGGTGTTCACCACCGCCGCTTCGGCCGGATCCCACGCCGTGAATCGGAACGTGAACTGGAAGCTGTTCGTGCCCCTCGCCCTCGGCGGCTGCCTGGGCGGGGCGTTCGGCGCCTTCGTGCTCACCTCCATTGACGGCGACGTGCTGAAACCCTTCATCACCGGCTATCTCGCCCTGATGGGCCTGGCGATCCTCTACCGCGCCTGGCGCTCCCGGGAGCCGCGGCGCTTCCCGATCAAGTACAGCGGCCCTCTCGGCATGGTCGGCGGCTTCCTGGACGCGGTCGGCGGCGGCGGCTGGGGCCCCACCGTCACGACCGCGATGGTCGGCGTCGGGGCCGAGCCCCGGGTCAGCATCGGCACCGCCAACACCGCCGAGTTCTTCGTCACCTCCACCATCTCGGCCGCCTTCCTAGCCGCGCTGCTCTCCGGCCATTGGGAACAGGCCGAGGGGTTGACGAGCCACGCCGCCTCCGTCGCGGGGCTCATCGTGGGCGGACTGCTGGCCGCGCCGCTGGCCGGCTTCATGGTGCGAATCCTCCCGGTCAGGGCGCTCACCTACGCCGTGGGTGTTGTGGTGGTGCTGCTCGCCGGCTACCAGACCGCGCGTCTGGCCGGCCTCCTCTAGCCGGCCCCGAGCCGCATCCGCACATCCCGGTACGCCGCCGCGATCAGCGCCCGCAGCGCCGGCCCGTTCACCGGGCGGCGCCAGCGCAGCTTGACCTGACGCATGCGTTTGCCGGCGCCTTCCAGGAGGCCGGCCGGATCGTCCAGGGCCGCGCCGAAGAAGAAGCCGACGCTGGCGTAAGAGGGTCGCTGGGCCTGTAGTCCGCCTCAATAGCTCCGCGGCATCCCCAGCACCCGCTCGGCGACGAAGTTGAACACCATCTCGCGGGTGATCGGCGCCAGCCGCGCGATCATCGCCTCGCGGAAGTAGCGCTCGACGTCGTACTCCTTGGCGTAGCCCATGCCGCCGTGGGTCAGCACCGCCGTCTCGCAGGCCCTGAAGCCCGCCTCGCCCCCAAGGTACTTGGCCGCATTGGCCTCGGCGCCGCAGTCGAGGCCGGCGTCGTAGAGGCTGGCGGCCTTGAAAGCCAAGAGGTTGGCCGCCTCCAGCTCGATCCAGGCTCGCGCCAGCGGGTGGGCCACGCCCTGGTTCTGGCCGATCGGGCGGCCGAACACGACCCGCTCATTGGCGTAGGCCGCCGCCCGGCTCAGCGCCGCCCGCCCCAGCCCCACGGCCTCGGCCCCGAACAGCACCCGCTCGGGATTGAGCCCCTGCAGGATGTACGTGAAGCCCTTGCCCTCCTGGCCGACCAGGTCCTCGGCTGGAACCTGAAGGTCGTCGATGAACAGGGTGTTCGACTCCACCGCCTTGCGCCCCATCTTCGGGATCGGCTTGGCCTCGATCCGGCTGCGGTCGAGGTCGGTGTAGAACAGCGACAGGCCTTCGCTCGGCTTCGCCGCCTCCTCGCGCGGCGTGGTGCGCGCCAGGATCAGGATCTTGTTCGCTCGGGCGACCCCGGTGGTCCAGATCTTCCGCCCGGAGATCACGTAGCCGTCGTCGGTCCGCCTCGCGCGGGTCTTGAGGCTGAGGGTGTCCAGTCCCGCGTCCGGCTCGGTGACGGCGAAGCACATCCGGTCCTCGCCAGAGATCAGGCGCGGGATGTGCCGCTCGCGCTGCTCGGGCGCGCCGAACTTGGCGATCGGCATCGGCCCGAAGATGTTGAGGTGCAGGGCGCTGGCGCCCGAGAACCCCGCCCCCGACTGGGTCACCTGCTGCATCATCACGGCCGCCTCGGTCAGGCCCAGCCCCGACCCGCCCAGCGCCTCGGGCATGGCGATCCCCAGCCAGCCGCCCTTGGTCATCGCCGCGACGAAGTCTTCGGGGAAGTCGCCGGTCTCGTCGGTCCGGCGCCAGTACTCGGCCGGGAAGCCCGCACAGATCCGCGCCACCGCATCGGCGATCTCCGCCTGCCGCTCGCTCAGCGTGAAGTCCATCAGTAGGCTCCTCCCCCGGGCTCGAAGCGGGCGGGCGCCATCCGCGCCGCGTAGGGGCCCGGCTCGGCCCCGAACACCAGCGCCGTCACCGTCTTCGCCACCAGCGGCGCCAACAGCCAGCCGTTGCGCCGCGCGCCGGCGGCCATCATCACGCCGGCCGTGCGGCTGAAGCCGACCATCGGCAGCCCATCCGGGGTCCCCGCCCGCACGCCGACGCCGGGCGCCAGCTGGGCCCCGTCCAGCGCTGGGAACAGCGCCCGCCCCGCCTCGGCGAGCCGCTCCACCTGGGCCGGATCCACCGCCCGGTCGCTCGCGCCCCGCTCCATGCTGGCCCCGATGACCATGCCGCCGGCCCCGGGCGTCAGGTAGATCCCCTCGCCCCGCACCACCGCGCCCTGGTAGCGCAACGAGCCCGCTCGTAGAATGTGCCCCTTGATCGGCTCCAGCCGGACGAGTTCAGGGGCGAGCCCTCCCGGGACCGGGTCGGCGCCGGTGGCCAGCAGCCGCCAGTCGCAGGCCTCGTCTGGATGCAGCGGCGCCCGGCGCACTTCCACGCCAGCCTCCGCCGCGGCTTCAACCAGCGCCGCCAGCGCCTGGTCGGGATCGATCCGCCAGTCGTCGCCGGTGAACAGGGCGCCGGCCTCGCCGGCCGCCAGCCCCGGCGCCTTTTCCGCCGCGGCCCGCGCCGACAACCGCTCCGCCCGCACGCCGAGCCTGGTCAGCGCCTGCTCCAGCCGCTCCAGCCGCTCGTCCCGGCCGATCGCCAGCGCGCCGGACCGGTCGAGCGCGACGCCGGTGCTCCGGGCGAGTTCAGGCCACAGGTCCCGCGCGCCCATCAGCAGGTCGAAGTGGGGCGCCGCGAGCGCGTCGAGCGCCGCCTCGAAGACCGGCGCCAGCATCCCCGCCGCCACCCCCGAGGCGTTGTCGCCGAGCTGCGCCGGGTCGGTCAGCACCACCCGCGCGCCCGCCCTCGCGAGCGCCAGGGCGCTGGTCAGGCCCAGCACCCCCGCCCCCGCCACGATCACCTTCAGCGCCGCCGCCATGCCCCCTTAGCGCACCCTCAACCCGCGGAAATCAAGTGCGGAACCACGGTCAAGCCTAGGGGTTTTGGTCGGGTGACGTCGGGGTCCGAGAGAGGATGACAGTCCATGGCGACCGCTGCCCAGTCTGCCGGTAAGAAGTCGGCGAAATCCAAGGCTTCCACGGCCAAGAAGACCACCACCGCTCGCAAGACCCCGCAGAAGGACGCGGTCGCGCTGCTGAAGGCGGACCACCGCGAGGTCGAGGGCTGGTTTTCGCAATTCGAGAAGGCCAAATCCGACGCCAAGAAGCTCGAGCTGGTGCAAAAGATCCTCCTGGCGCTGAAGGTCCACACTCAGGTCGAGGAAGAACTCTTCTACCCGCCGTCCCGCGAGTTCGTGAAGGACGATGAAATCGTCGATGAAGCCGTCGTCGAGCACGACGCGGCCAAGAAGCTGATGGCCGAGATCGAGGCGATGCAGCCGTCCGACGACATGTACGACGCCAAGGTCAAGGTGCTCTCCGAAATGATCGAGCACCACGTCGAGGAAGAGGAGAAGGAATACTTCCCTCAGTGCCAGAAGAGCGACATGGACCTGAAGGCTATCGGCGAGCAGATCATGATGCGCAAGAAGGAGCTCATGACCGAGCTTCAGCCGGCGCAGATGAACACGGTCCAGTAGGCGCATGTCCGAGGCGCTGGAGCCGGCCCTGCCGGGATGGCTCGACGACCTGACCACGGCCGTCCTCGAGGAGGCCTGCCGGCGCGAGCTCAAGCTGGCGACGGCCGAGAGCTGCACCGGCGGCCTCCTCGCCTCGCTGCT
>JAESGR010000835.1_pt1 | contig 14160 bp, 13 predicted proteins | sample 9269771 | NCBI WGS metagenome assembly JAESGR01 (sample SAMN15739572, study PRJNA653492) | algae metagenome | isolation source: Chroococcus sp. CMT-3BRIN-NPC107 and co-occurring heterotrophs from well... | place: USA: Clark Mountains Wilderness, California | collected 2010-04-18
TCCTCCTTCCCGACGGCATCGTATGCCTTCTGCTCAAGAAGTTCACCGGACTGCCCTACGCGATCACGGCGCACGGCTCGGACGTGCCGGGCTACAACCCGCACCGGTTCAAGTTGCTGCACCTGCTGCTCAAGCCGGCCTGGCGGGTCGTGGCCCGCAACGCCAGCGTGATTGTCTGCCCGAGTGCTGTCATCCAGGACCTGGTACGGACCGAATGCCCGGCCGCCAGGACGAAGGTGATCCCCAACGGGATCGATCCCGGCCGCTTCACCCCGGATCGTCCCAAGAAGCCGCGCATCCTGGCCGTGTCCCGAATCGTCGAGCGCAAAGGGGTCCAGTACCTGATCGAGGCACTGGCAGGCCTGGACCAGCCGTTCGAACTGCATGTGGTCGGCGACGGTCCCTACCTGCCGACCCTGCGCGAACTGGCGGCACAGCGACAGGTCGACGTGGTGTTCCACGGTGCGCTGCCCAACGACAGCCAGGAACTCAAGGACCTCTACGAGACCTCGCGGATCTTCGCCTTTGTCTCGACCATGGAGAACTTCCCGCTGGTCCTGCTCGAGGCGATGACGGCAGGCTGCGCCATCGTGACGACCTCGGGAACGGGCTGCGCCGAGGCAGTGGGCAACGACGCTGTCCTGGTCCCGCCCGCCGACGTGGAAGCCACGCGCCAAGCACTCGTCCAGCTGATGGAGGACCGCGATCTTTGCGCTGCGCTCGGCCGGAATGCGCGGGCCAGGGTGGAAGAGCGCTATTCCTGGGACATCGTGGTCCGCCAGTACGTCGATGTGCTGGAAGGAAGCTTCGAGGTTGATCCGGCAACAGTGGCATCACTTACAAGCGACCGGATCAATGCCGGACCCATCTGCCCTACGCTCGGGGGTCGCCCCGACCCCGAGACGGCCATGCGCGTCAAAAGCTGACCTCTGCCCGGAAACAGATCGTGCTGCCGAACTTGTTCGTCATCGGGGCTGCCAAGGCAGGAACCACGTCCCTGCATCATTATCTCGGGCAGCATCCCGGCATTTTCATGTCGCCCGTGAAGGAGCCGAACTTCTTCGCGTTCTCCCAGAGCGTCCCGCACTTTGCCGGACCGGACGAGAGCGGCCGTCCCTTCTTCCAGCAGGACCGGCTGCGGCGGGAAAAGTATGCCTACTCGATCATGGACCGGGCCGAATACGAACGGTTGTTCGTGCAGGGGAAGGACAAGGCATATCGGGGTGAATCCTCGGCTGCCTACCTTTATTTTCCGGGATCGGCTGAGCGTATCCGGGCTTTGGTGCCCGAAGCCCGGATCATCGCGGTTCTCCGCCAGCCCGTGGAGCGGGGCTACTCCAAGTACCAGCAGATGCGGCGTGACCTCGCGGAGCCGCTTGGCAGCTTTGCCGAGGCCGTGAAAGCCGAGCCGGCACGAAAGGAGGCGGGCTGGGCACCGACTTGGCTCTATCTCGACCGCGGCTGGTACGGGCGCCAGCTGGCACCGTATTTTGCGAACTTTCCGCGGCACCAAGTCCATGTCGTTCTCTACGAGGATCTTCGCCGGGACCCGGCTGCTTGCCTGCATGAGATCTTCACATTCCTGCAGCTCGATCCTGATGTCCCCGTGGATATGCGTGAGCAGCACAACGTTTCGGCCGTCACGCAGGTGCCTCGGTTCGGCCTCATCTATCAGATGGCGGTCCGGCCGTTCCTGAACTCGGCACGCCTGCAGAGCCTGATCCCTGAGGCGCTCGTCGCCAGGATCAGACCGCTGGCGCGCCGCTTTCTCCTCAAGCAGTCGGCGCCCGTGCAGCTGGAAGGCCTGTCGCCTGAGTTGAAGGCGCAGCTGACGGCAATGTTCAGCGACGACATTGTGCAGCTGCAAGAGCTGATCGGTCGTGATCTGTCGCATTGGGTCCCGCCGCGTGCGTCCAATGAGGGACATGGCGTACGGCTGGACCAATCGGACCATCTGGCCGAGAATAGATCATAGGGCATCGAAGGATCGTAGATGGGCCGTGGGCTGAAAGCCTTCCTGGGCATTGCCTTCAGCCTCGTCCTACTCGGCCTGCTGATCTGGTGGCAGCCGATGGACGAGTACCTGGCGGTCTGGCAGCAGGCGACGCTCTGGCCCATCGCGGTCGTGTTCCTGCTGACGATACCGATGGTGATGCTGCGCGCCCGACAGACCCAGTCTCTGGCGCGCCTGCAGGGAATGCAGGTCGGCTTCGGGCCGCTCGTCGGATTGCAGCTCGCAACGACGTTCTATGGCCTGTTCGTCCCCGGGGTCGTGGCCGTGGGCGTGCTGCGCTGGTACAGGCTGGCCAAGCTCGGTGGCGATCCCAAGGCCACCATGGCGCTCGTCGTGTTTTCACGCCTCCTCGAGATCGAGATGGCGCTCCTGCTGGGCCTGATCTTCTGGATGCTCGACCCGCTGGCACCCGGCAGCCCAGGGCTGCCGATTACATTCTTCCTCATCTGGGCGGTGACTGCCCTGACCCGGTTCGCCGCCTTCCACCCCTGGACCGCCAACCGCCTGGAAGGCCTGATTGTCGCCTATTGGCCGGCTCAGCGGCTGGGCGGGATCCGCTCCCGCCTGATCGGCCTGCTGGGTGTGACGGCACGCTACGGCACCCTGACCGGTCGCGCCTGGGCGACGCTCCTTACCAACGTACTGGCCAGCAATGCGCTGGGCCTCCTGTCGGCCAGCCTGGCTGCCATGGCAGTGGGCATGGAAGTCAGCCTGATCACGCTCGGCTGGGCCAGGGCAATACTCGCTCTGGCCCTCCTCCTTCCGATCACCTGGGCTGGCATCGGCCTTCGTGAGGCAACGCTGGCGGGAGCACTCGTAGCGGCTGGCCAGCCTGCGGCTGCTTCCGTGGCGCTGGGCTTGTTGCTGAGCCTTCGTGTAGTGCTGGAGGCCGCGGCCGGCGGCCTCGTCGAACTGCACGCCTGGCTTTCCCCTTCACCGCAGCAGAGATCGAACCCATGAGGATTTGTCTGATCTCCACGGAGATCTTCGCCTGGGGCAAGCATGGAGGATTCGGTCGTGCGACGCGCATGATCGGCGGGGAGCTGGTCAAGCGCGGGGTCGAAGTGTTTGCCGTCGTGCCGCAGCGGCCGGGCCAGCAGGCCGTGGAGAAGCTGGACGGTATCACCGTGTTGGGCTTCCACGGCCACGAGATCAAGCGGCTCCACCAGCTCTTCAAGGAGGTGGACGCCGACATCTACCATTCCTGCGAGATCTCGCTCGGCACGCTGTTCGCGCAGTGGGCGATGCCGCATCGCCGGCACATGATTACCTTCCGTGACCCGCGCAACTTCACCGACTGGGTGCTGGAATTCGCGCGGCCCTCGCTCAGCCGCCTGCAGGTGGTCGGCAACTACGTGTTCGAGAGCAGCCCGCCGCTGCGCCGCGCAGTGCGCAATGCAGATGCGCTCTACACGATCGCGCATTGGCTGGTACCGAAGGTGGAGGACATGTACCGCCCCTGCCCGAAGCCGCGCTTTCTGCCCACCCCTGTGCCGATTCCACCGGAGCCGGTGAAGGCGGAGCAGCCCACGGTCTGCTATGTGGCGAGGCTCGACCGCCGCAAGCGCCCGCATCTGTTCTTCGACCTGGCGCCCAAGTTCCCCCATGTCCGCTTCAAGATCATGGGCAAGTCGCGCGACAAGGCCTACGAGACCTGGCTGCGGGACACCTACGGCAAGCTGCCCAACGTCGAATTCCTGGGCATGGTCGACCAGTTCGCGTCCGACACCCATGGCAAGACACTGGGCGAGAGCTGGATCATGGTGAACACGGCCACCCGCGAGGCAATGCCAAACTCGTTCCTGGAAGCGGCCTCCTACGGCTGCGCCATCATGAGTTATGTCGACCCGGACGACTTCGCCTCCAAGTTCGGCTATCATGCGGCTAAGGACGACTTCACCGAAGGGCTGGCCTGGCTCCTGGAGAACAATCGCTGGCGGGAGCGCGGCGCACTTGCGCGGCAGCACGTGACCGAGGTGTTCCGGGTGGAGCGAGCGATGGACCTCCACATGGAGGCCTATGGCGCTCTGCTCAGCAACGGCCCGGCACGCCGACGCGGGGTGAAGGACGCATCGGTGCCGGAAGCGCGGGCGACCTGAAGCCCCAGGGGCGGCGATGTCAGGCATACCGGCGATGAAGGTACCGGCCTGACCGGCAGCAATCGGCTCCGACGGTGCGACGGCCGAGATCTGCCCAAAGATCACTGAACTGCCTGCGCAGGCCGAAGGCTGCCGGATGACGGGCTGACCGCGTGGGAGAAGATCGACCGATCAGAGAGGAAGCGATCATGGGTGGCGTGCGTCGGGCTGTCGTGGGTTTCGTGCTGCTGGCCTTGACCGGCTGCGCCTCGACAGACGTGCAGCCGCCCGATCCCCTGTCATCGTGGAACCAGACCGCGACCAGGAACACGATCGTCGGGTTCGTGGAGGACGTGACGCGCGAGGGAAGCCCGCGCTACGTGCCGCCGGACGAGCGGATTGCGACGTTCGACAATGACGGGACGCTCTGGGCGGAGCAGCCGATCTATTTCGAGATCCTGTTCGCGATGGACCGGATCCGGGAAATGGTCCCGGAACATCCGGAATGGCGGACGACCGAGCCGTTCGCCTCGGCGCTGTCGGGCGATCCGGCAAGGGTCGCAATGCTGCCGCAGCCGCAGCTGTTCGAGCTGATCCTGGCGACCCATGCCGGGATGACCGAGACTGCATTCGAGCAGGTGGCGGACCAATGGTTCGCGACGGCGCGGCACCCGCGCCTGAACCGGCCCTTCCAGACGCTCGTCTATCAGCCCCAGCTGGAGCTGCTGCGCTACCTGCGCGCCAACGGGTTCAAAACCTTCATCGTCTCGGGCGGCGAGGTCGACTTCATGCGGGCGTTCGCGCCGGAGGCCTACGAGATCCCGCCCGAGCAGATCAAGGGCACGACCGTCGAGTTCTCGTTCACCGAAGTGGACGGGCAGCCGGTCCTGACACGGATGCCGGCGATCGACATCAACGGCGACCACACGGGCAAGCCGATCAACATCCATCTCGGGATTGGACGGAAGCCGATCCTGGCGTTCGGCAACTCCGACGGGGACATGGAGATGTTGGAGTACACGGACAGCGGATCCGGACCGCGGCTGATGCTGCTCCTGCATCACGACGACGCGCAGCGCGAGTTCGCCTATGACCGGCAGTCCCATGTCGGCCGGCTCGACAAGGCGTGGGACATGGCCAAGCAGCGCGGCTGGATCGTGGTCAGCATGAAGAACGACTTCGCCACGATCTTTCCCAGCGAGGCGGCGAACGACAACTGAGCTGGCTCAAAAGTCCGGGATGTTCTCGCGAAACACGGCCTGCATGCGGACCATGTAGTTGGTGAAGCCGTTCTCGCCATCCGCGGCGGCGACGAGGCGCAGGATGGCCTCGCGGGCTTCCACGCGCGGGTTCTGGTCGATGGCCGCGTCCATCGTGCCGGACAGGAGGAAGCGGCGGGTGAACTCGGTGACCTCGTGGCCGATGAAGATCACCTCGCGAGCCCGGCCGGCCTCCTCCAGGGCACGTGCGATGCCCCGGTTGCCGGCGCCGATATTGTAGATGCCGGCCAGGTCGGGGATGCGGCGGAGAAGCTCGGTGGCGTCGCGGTAGGTGCGCTCAAAGTCGTCGCGGCTCTCGGCGCGGTCGACGATCTCCAGCTGCGGGAACTCCTCGGCCAGGATGTGCCGAAAGCCCATCTCCCGCTCCTCGTGGCCACGATAGGCGAGCGAGCCTGCGAACAGCGCGACCTTCGCGGGCTGCTTGCCGTGGAGGCGGCCCAGCAGGTAGCCGGCCAGACGTCCGGCGGCACGGTTGTCGATGCCGACATAGCCCACGCGCGGCACATGGCTGATGTCGGAGACGAGGGTCACGACCGGCACGTCGGCGACGCTCAAGGCGCGGACCGCCTCGCGCACGGCAGGATGATCCAGGCCGATCAAGGCGACGCCTTTGCTGGTGGAAGCGAGTTCCTCCAGCTTGCCGGCCAGCGCCTCGGGATCGAAGCCGTCGATCCGGTGGACGCGCACATCCGCCGAAACGTGCCGCGCGCCCGCGTCCTCGATCAGGCTGGCCAGGTTGTTCATGAAGGTGTTGGGGCCGCCCGGCAGCACGAAGTCGAGCTGGAGCTGCCCGGCAGGTGCCTCGCGCAGCGGGCTGCCATTGTCGGTGGACACGTAGCCCAGCTGGCGCGCCGCGTTCATCACCCGCTCGCGAGTGCGCAGGCGCACGCCCTGCCGGTTGTGCAGCACCCGGTCGGCCGTCGCGGTCGACACGCCCGCCTCACGCGCCACGTCGGCCAGGGTCGCGAAGCGGAGGGTCGTCGCCAAGGCATTCTCCGGACTGCATCACGAACGCATCAAAACACATCATTCCGTTCCTGACTAGCGCGGATATCGCGCTCATACCAGGTCGATCCATGGATGAACTCCATGGATTACCACTCTTTTGATGAGTTCTGAGGTAATGCATCAAGAACGAGGTTGACAGGAAAGCCTGACCGCATCATTCCGCAGATGGACAGGGGCGCGGTTCGAACGCTTCGAGGGAGGTGCACATGCCCGATTCGATGGGCTTCCGGCCGGACGTGGAGGTCCGCAGCCGTGACTATACGATCGGCGCCATCGGGGCCGGGATGATCATGGCGGAGTGCCATCTGGCGGCCTACCAGCAGGCAGGCTTCAAGGTGGGCGCCATCGCCTCGCGGACCAGGAAGCATGCCGCGGAGGTTGCCGAGCGCTGGGGTATTGCGACCGTCCACGACACGCCCGAGGCGCTGATCGAGGATCCCTCGATCCAGGTGCTGGACCTGGCGTTTCCGCCGGACCAGCAGCCGGCACTGATCCGCCACGCGCTGAAGCAGCCGCACATCAAGGGCATCCTGGCGCAAAAGCCGCTGGCGCTATCGCTGGAGGAGGCGCGCAAGCTGCGCGACGAGGCCGAGGCTGCGGGCAAGGTGCTCTCAGTCAACCAGAACATGCGCTACGACCAGTCGATGCGCGTGCTCAAGGAGATCCTGGAGCGGGGCGACCTCGGCACGCTCGTCATCGCGACGATCGAGATGCGCGCGATCCCGCACTGGCAGACCTTCTTGCAGGACTACGACCGGCTGACGCTCTCCAACATGAGCGTGCACCACCTGGACGTGCTGCGCTTCCTGTTCGGTGACCCCAGCGAGATCTACACGGCGGCCCGCCAGGACCCGCGTACGACCTTCCAGCACCAGGACGGCATCACGATCTCGACGTTGAAGTTCCCGTCCGGCGTGATCGCGATGTCGATGGAGGACGTCTGGTCGGGCCCGCGCGAGGAAGGGTTCGACAGCGACATCTACATCAAGTGGCGAGTCGAGGGCACAGACGGGGTGGCGCAGGGTACCATCGGCTGGCCCACCGGCAGCCCGTCCACGCTCCGCTATGCCTCCAAGCGCACGACCGGCGGCAAGTGGGTCGAGCCCAGCTGGGACACGCACTGGTTCCCGCATGCCTTCATCGGCGTGATGGAGCAGCTGCAGCACGCGCTCGCGAGCGGCACCGCACCGGCGCTGTCGGTGGCCGACAACGTGAAGACCATGGCGCTGGTCGAGGCGGGCTACCGGTCGATGGCCGAGAGCCGCGCCGTCAAGCTCGCCGAGATCGAGATCTGAGCGAATAGACAGGGAGGACTGACCACCATGATGCAGACCGGCATTTTCACCGGCTACTTCCCCTACGGCCTCGAAGAGACCGCCAAGAAGATCCGGGCCCTGGACTTCAACACGGTCCAGCTCGACATGCACTTCAAGGACATCGACGTTTCCGCCGGGCAGATCACCAAGGAGAAGTGCGTCCGGATCCGCGAGACCTTCCGCGACCACAACCTGCCGATCTCCTGCATCTCCGGCTACACCAACATCATCCATCCGGACCTGGCCGAGCGGGAGCGGCGCGTCGGCTATCTCAAGGAGATCATCCGCCACGCGCAGTACCTGGGCACGCCCTACGTCATCTCGGAAACCGGCACCTACAATACCGAGAGCGACTGGGTGCACGACCCCAAGAACAAGACCGAGGAAGGCTTCGAGGTCTGCGCGAAGGTCATCAAGGACCTGGCCCAGCACGCCTACGACCATGGCGCAGTGTTCCTGCTCGAAACTTATGTGAACAACGTGGTGGGCTCGGTCGAGGAGACCGTGCGGATGTTCGCGACGGTCGACCATCCCGGCCTGGGCCTCTTGATGGACCCGACCAACTATTTCGAGACGCACAACATCGACGACATGGACAAGATCCTGAACCAGGTCTTCGACACGCTGTCGGACAAGATCAGGATCGGCCACGCCAAGGACGTGAAGCGCTCGGGCGACGACAAGTCGGAGAAGCATGCCGACATCGGCGACGAGGACGCGCTGGAATCGCACACCTTCCGCGGCGTCGGCGAGATCGAGCTGCCGGCACCGGGCCTGGGCTCGCTGAACTACGACCTGTACCTCAAGCGCCTGGCCCAGAAGCACCCGAACATCCCGATGATCATCGAGCACCTGAGCGAGGACGACGTGCCGCGCGCCAAGAAGTTCCTGGACGGCAAGCTCCGGGCACTGGGTCTCTGAACTAGGTCGAGCCTCCGTCATGGCCGGGTCCGGCCCGGCCCTCCAGGCGCCGGGGGGAACCTGGATCGCCGGGTCGGGCCTGGCCATGACGGACAAGGAAGAAGTGCAGCCGTGGCCGACCAGCCCGGTCACGTCGAGGTAGCGAGGGTCATCATGGTTGCTTTGTACGGGCGGACGATGTCGCGGCGGGACGTGGCAGCCCATGCCGGGTCGCTGTCGCAGTTCGCTGGCGTGCGGCTGATGACGCTCGGCGACGGAGTGGAGCGCGGGGTCCGGATGCTGGAGTTCCGGACCGGGACGGGGTTGCGCTTCACCGTGCTGGTGGACCGGGCGCTGGACGTCGCGGATTGCGAGCTGAACGGCATGGCGATCGGCTGGCACTCGCCGACCGGCTTCCGTCATCCGGGCCTGCACGAGTACGAGGGCGAAGGCGGGCTGGCCTGGCTACGCTCCTTCTCCGGCCTGCTGGTGACCTGCGGCCTCGACCACATCCTGTTCATGGACGAGGAGCCGGCCGGCCACTTCGTCTATGGCCCGCGAAAGTCGGTCAGCCATTCGATCCATGGCCGTGTCAGCACCATTCCCGCACGCCTCACCGGCTATGGCGAGCAGTGGGACGGCGATGCGTGCACGCTCTGGTGCGAGGGCATCGTCCAGCAGGCGGCGGTGTTCGGCGAGGACCTGCACCTGATCCGCCGGATCGAGGCGATAGTCGGCACGAACGAGATCCGGATCCGGGACCGCGTGGTCAACCACGGCTTCTACCGGACGCCGCACATGTACTGCTACCACATCAACGTGGGCCATCCGGTGCTGGCGGAAGGCTCGCGCTACCTGGCGCCGATCACCGACGTGGTCTGGGCTGGCCATGCCGGCGAGAGCTACCGCAAGCAGCAGGTGGGCTACCGGACTCTGCCGGGGCCGAAAGAGAACTTCCACGAGCAGGTCTGGCAGCACGAGCTGGCGACTGGCCGTGACGGGCGGACGTCGGTGGCGCTGGTCAATGACGGCCTTGGCATCGGCTTCGAGGTCGACGTCGACAAGGAGCAGTTCCCCTGCATGTTCGAGTGGCAGAACCTGCAGGCCGGCCAATACGCGCTGGGGTTGGAGCCGTCGACCAACCACGTGCTGGGGCACGGGTACGCCCGCGAGAAGGGCGAGCTGATCTGGCTGGAGCATGGCCAGGAGCGTACCTACGACACGGTGCTGCGCGTGCTGGATGGCAAGGATGCGATCGCGGCGGCGGAGCAGCGGATCACGGGCCTCGCGGTGCAGCCGGCCGAGGATTATCCGGAGCCGTCCAACGAGCACCGGCCACTCAGGGGCCGCTCATGACGGGCAAGCTCACGGTCGCCGGCCGCAAGGTCCTCTATACCGGAGCCGCGGGCGGACTCGGCACCGAGACCACCCTCGCCTTCCTGGAAGCCGGGGCCACCGTGGTGGCAGTCGACAACAACCCGGACAAGGTCGCGCACCTGCAGGAAGTGTGCCGGCAGGCCGGCCACGAGCGGCTGGTCGTGCGTCGCTACGACTTGTCGGACCTGGCGGGGCTCCGTGCCGGCCTGGAGGCGACCTCGGCCGAGGTCGGTGGGTTCGACGTCGTGATCAACAATGCCGCGATCTACCCGTCCAAGCCGTTCGAGGAGTTCACAATTGAGGAGTTCCAGGCGGTTCAACGCGTCAACGTCGATGCCGGGATCGTCTGCGTGCAGGTGGCCCTGCCGCACATGCGCCAGCAGAGCTGGGGCAGGATCATCAACATCGCGAGCGTCACGCTGTCCGGCGGCTGGGCGCTGCTGGCTCCCTACGTGCAGTCGAAGGCGGCGCTGGTAGGATTGGCCCGGGCCTGGGCACGCGAGTTCGGGCCGTATGGGGTGACGGCCAATGCCATCGCCCCCGGCGCCTTCCCGACCGATGCCGAGAAGATCCATCCGGATCCTGAGGGCTACAACCGCTTCATTCTGGACCGACAGGCGGTGAAGCGGCGCGGCCATCCGCGCGACATCGCCAACGCGCTGCTGTTCCTGGCCGCCGAGGAGTCCGGGTTCATCACGGGCCAGACGCTCAACGTCGATGGCGGCTGGTGGATGGACTAGGCTGGTTCTCGTCGTCGTTCTCTCTCGCCTCTCGATCAAGGTCTGACGCCATGGGCATCCTTTCCGGCTATCGTGTTCTCGACTGCTCCATCGCCATGGCGGGGCCGTTCGCGGCGCAGCGGCTGGGCGACCTGGGTGCTGACGTGGTCAAGGTGGAGCCGGTCACCGGCGAATGGCAGCGCCACGTCGCGGCCGGCGGTGCGCGCGGCAACCGGGTGAACGTCTCCTTCCTGTCGCTCAACCGGAACAAGCGCTCGCTGGCGGTGGACCTGAAGTCGCCGGATGGCAAGGCGCTCCTGTTCGACCTGGTCAAGCAGGCGGACGTGTTCCTGCAGAACTACCGGCCGGGCGTGGCCAAGCGGCTGGGCGTGGACTATGAGAGCCTAGCCGCCATCAACCCGCGCCTCGTCTACGTGTCGATCTCGGGCTACGGCGAGGACGGACCGTACCTGAACCGGCCGGGTCAGGACCTCGTGCTGCAGGGCATGTCGGGGGCCATGCTGTCGGCGGGGCGCGAGGGCGAGGCGCCGACGCCGGCCGGGCAGTACCTGGTCGACGCGATCACCGCCTACAACGCGTTCGAGGGGGCGCTCGCTGCCCTTCTCCATCGGGAGCGCACCGGCGAGGGGCAGCTGGTCCAGGTCAACATGCTGGACGCGATCACCACCATCCAGATGCAGGAGCTCTCGGTCTTCACTGTCGCCGGCAAGCCGCAGAAGCGGTCGGCCGAGCCGCATGCGCATGTCTATATCCGGGCCCCCTATGGCGCGTTCGCGACGTCGGACGGTTTCATCATCGTGGCCTTCCCGAGCCTGAAGAATTTGGGCGAGGTGATTGGCGAGCCGTCCTTCCTGACGATGGACGACGAGACCGACACGTGGAACCGGCGCGACGAGATCTTCGCCAAGACCAGGGAGCGGCTGAAGACCAGGACCTCGGCGGAGTGGCTGGAACTCCTGCGGGCGGCCGACATCTGGTGCGGGCCGGTCTACGGCTATGCCGATCTCGTCGAGGATGCGCAGATCAAGCACAACGGTACCTTCGTCGAGTACGACCACCCGACCGAGGGCCACGTGAAGACGCCGGGCTTCCCGATCAGGTTCTCCAAGACGCCGTCCACGGTCGACCGAGGCGCGCCAATTGCGGGCCAGCACACCCGCGAGGTGCTCAAGGAAGCGGGCTTCGACGACGCCCGGATTGAGCAGCTGCTGGCGTCCGGCGCCATTGCCCAAGGCGAGGTCTGAGATGACTGAGGACGTCCGCTTCGAGGTCGACGGTGCAATCGCCGTCATCACGCTGAACCGCCCGCAGAAGCTGAACGCCGTCACGCCGGAGATGGCGGACGCGATCGTGGCGGCGGTCGAGGAGTGCAACGACAGCGACACGATCCGCTGCGTGATCGTGACTGGTGCCGGGCCAAAGGCGTTCTGCGCCGGCTCGGACATCAAGGAGCTCGACACCTACGAGACGCCCTGGGAGTTCCGCAACCGGCCGGACTACTGCGACGCCATCCGCCGCCTCCTGAAACCGACTATCGCGGCGGTGAACGGCTATGCGTTCGGGGGCGGTCTTGAAACCGCGATGAATTGCGACATCCGGATCGCTTCCGAGAACGCGCAGTTCGCCGCCCCTGAGATCAAGCTCGGCTGGATCGGCGGCGGCGGCATGGCGGCCTTCCTGGCGCACTCGATCGGCCCATCCAACGCCGCGCTCATGATCATGACGGGCGATCCGATCTCCGCTGGCCAGGCGCTGTCCTGGGGGCTGATCAGCGAGATCACGGCACCGGGGCGGCTGCTCGACCGGGCCAGGGAGATCGCGAAGGTCATCGCGAGCCGGGCGCCGATCGCGGCGGAGACGGCCAAGATCAACCTACGCGCCGCCTACGGGATGCCGCTCGAGAAGGCGATCGAGTACGAGCGCGACCTGCAGACGATCTGCTTCGCTACCGCAGACGCCGCGGAAGGGCGAGCCGCCTTCAAGGAGAAGCGGCAGCCGAACTTCCGGCGCAAGTGACCACCATGGCCGCTGCCGACGTCGTCCGCTTCGTCCGTACCCGGCGCGAAGCCACCGTGCTGCTCATGCTCGCGCTGGTGTTCGTCGGGCTGACGTTCGCCAGCGAGTATTTCTTCACTGCGCGCAACCTCGGCAACTTCACCCGGCAGATTTCGGTGGTCGGCATCGTGGCGCTCGGCCAGGCACTGGTGATCATCGCGGGTGGCATCGACCTGTCGGTCGGCTCGGTGATCGGGCTCTCGGCGGTGACGGCGGCGATGCTGTCGGCGGCAACGGGTCTGCCGGCGGTGGGGCTGGTCGGGGCCATCATGATCGGCATGGCGGTGGGTTTCCTGAATGGCCTGCTGGTCACGCGGCTTCGGATCAACCCGTTCATCACCACGCTCGGCACGCTCTCCGTGGCACGCGGGGCGGCGCTTCTCATCACCAACGGCAACCCGCAGCGCTTCGACAACTGGGCGGCCTGGCTGGGCTATGGCCGGATCGGCGACGTGCCGGTGCAGTTCATCCTGCTGGTCATCCTCACGGCCGTCGTCTGGTTCTTCGCCAACCGGACGCGGATCGGCCGCAACATCTATGCGTTCGGCAACAATGCCAGGGCGGCGCGGCTTGCTGGGATCAACATCGCGCGCACGCGGCTGCTCGTGTTCACCATCAGCGGCGGGCTGGCGGGCCTGGGCGGCCTCCTGCTGGGCGGGATGCTGACCAACGCCAACCCGAACCTGGGCCTTGGCTACGAGCTGGACGTGATCGCCGCGGTGATCCTGGGCGGCGTGGCGCTCTCGGGTGGGCGCGGCTCCATCGGCGGGGTGATCATCGGCGCGGCGCTGATGGGCCTGCTGCGCAACGCCTTCGTGCTGCTCAACGTGTCCGGCTACTGGCAGACCATCACGATCGGCCTGGTCGTGGTGGTCGCGGTGGGGGCGGACAGCCTGAACCGGCGCCAGGAGGACGACTGAGGCCGGTAGGGACGACGAGATCGGATCTGGGAGGAATGAAGATGCTCAACCGTCGTGGTTCGTGATGCTGACCGCTGCCGGTGCGATGGTGCCGCTGGCTGGCAGGCTGACGCTGGCCCAGGAGGCGGCGCTGCCGGAGAGTGCGAAGGCGATCGGAGCGACGGTCGTGGCCCAGGGTCCGGCGCCGGACCCGTTGCGCCTGGCGGTGCTGTCGTTCCAGGGCTCGTCCTTCTGGGAGGCGACCGACAAGGGCATCGCCGCGGCGACCGAGTACCTGGCGCCGTTGAACACGACGGTCGACTATATCCAGCTCGGCACGGCGCTGACGGCCGAGGTCGTCGTGGCCGGGCTCGATGGCGCGCTGACCAAGCAGTACGACGGCATCGCGCTGGTGCCGATCTTCGACGGCACGGTCGCCAAGATCGACGAGGCGCGGCGCGAGGACGTGCCGGTGATCGCCTTCATCGCCGAT
>JAESGR010000836.1_pt1 | contig 14146 bp, 14 predicted proteins | sample 9269771 | NCBI WGS metagenome assembly JAESGR01 (sample SAMN15739572, study PRJNA653492) | algae metagenome | isolation source: Chroococcus sp. CMT-3BRIN-NPC107 and co-occurring heterotrophs from well... | place: USA: Clark Mountains Wilderness, California | collected 2010-04-18
GGAGACGTCGGAGCTCGACACCTCCCACGCCATGGGCTCGAGGGTCCGGTTCCGCGTCAACGTGTTCGTGCAGCGCAACGCGGTGGGCGCCGCCTTCCGCGTCATCCCGTTCGAGGTCGTGGCCTTCGAGCAGCTCGGCGTCCCCGACGTCGTCCGCACCTTCGCCGACCTCCCCCGCGGCCTCGTGCTGGTGACCGGCCCGACCGGCTCGGGCAAGTCGACGACGCTGGCGTCGCTCGTCGACATCGTCAACAACACCCGCCAGTGCCACATCATGACCATCGAGGACCCGGTGGAGTTCGTGCACCGGTCCAAGGTCGCCCTCGTGAACCAGCGCGAGGTCGGCGAGGACACCGGCGGCTTCAGCACCGCCCTCACCCAGGCCATGCGTCAGGACCCCGACGTCATCCTCGTCGGCGAGATGCGCGACCTGGAGACCATCTCGACGGCCATCACCGCCGCCGAGACCGGCCACCTCGTGTTCGGCACGCTCCACACCCAGGACGCGGCCCAGACCGTCGACCGCATCATCGACGTGTTCCCCGGCGACCAGCAGGGCCAGGTGCGGATCCAGCTCGCCAACTCGCTGGTCGGGGTGTCGACCCAGCAGCTGCTGCCCACGGCCGACGGCCGCAGCCGGGCGGTCGCCTGCGAGGTGATGATCGCCAACACCGCGATTCGCTCCCTCATCCGCGACGGCAAGGTCCACCAGATCCACAACGCCATGGCCTCCGGCAAGCGGGTGGGCATGCAGTCGATGGACGAGTCGCTCGCCGACCTCGTGCGCCGGGGCGTGGTGGCGCCCGAGCAGGCCCTGCGCCGGGCCAAGAACCCCGACGACCTGGCCCGGATGATCGGCCAGCCCGCGCCGGCGGTGGCCGGCCGCTGACGACGGCGGGCGCAGGCACGTGCCCTACGCTCGCAGCGCGCCGGCACCCGAGCGGGGCGGCGGCGCGGAGGCCCGGCACGTGCACACCCCCAGACCAACGACCGGCCGGCTCCGCTCGGCGCGCGGGGTCACCATCGCCGAGCTGGTGCTCGTCGTGGTGTTCGTCGCCGGCCTCCTCACGGTCATCACGGTGTCGGTGGGCAACATCCGCGAGGAGACCGCCACCAGCAACTGCGAGACCGACCTCCGCACCCTGAAGCTCGCCACCGAGCAGTACCACGCTGAGAACGACGCCTACCCGATCGACAAGTCGGTGCTGATCGACGGCGGGCTCGTGCAGGCCGACGACGTGTCGCGCTGGACGGTGGAGTTCCAGGCGGCCGACGTGGCGCCCACCTACGCCCCCGTCGACGACTCCTGCGCCTGACTCAGGCGGTCGGCAGCAGGGGGTCGAGCTCGGCGGCCGCGGTGCGGTCGCTCGTGGTCCGCCGGCCGACCACCGTCACCACCAGCGCCACGGTGGCGGCGATGAGGTTGCCGACGAGCCAGGCGGCCGAGGCGCCGTCGAGGCCGTCGCGGGGGACGAGGATCAGCGCCGGCACCACGATCGCCAGCGTGAGGCTGAGGGTGATGATCACCGTGGACGCGTGGCGGTGCATCACCCGGGCCTCGGTGAGGTACAGCGAGCTCATCGCCCACGGGATGCCGGCGAGCATCATCGCCGGGAGGATGTGGGCGGCGTCCTCGTAGTCCTCGCCGTAGGCGGCCACCACCACGCCCTTGCCCAGGAACGTGATGATCGTGCCTGCGCCCATCAGCCCCACGGCCAGGGCCATGGCCAGGCGCATCTGCGACCGGAGGTGGGCGCCGTCCTTGCCGCCCTCGGCGAGCAGCGCCTGGCCGATGGCCGACGGCACGTAGAAGGCGATGGCCACGATGCCCCACGCCACGTAGAAGCTCGAGTTGGTGGCGCTGTCGACGTGGACGAGCACGATCACCGGCAGGGCGAAGTAGGGCGCCTGGTAGGCGAGCGTCGAGAGGTAGTTGATCACCGAGTACCGGGCCGCGGCCCGACCCGTCGGCGGGCGGGGGGAGAACTGATGGCGACCGCCGGTCATGCGGTTCACCAGGGCGAGGCCGAGGAAGCCCGAGAGCGCGACGGGCCCGCCGAGGTAGAGGAACAGCAGCAGGGGGCGGTGCACCGAGTCTTGGCCGAAGGGCAGCAGGGCCACCTTGGCCACGCCGACGATGGCGATGCGGAGCAGGACGACGTTCCACCGGCGCATGGTCATGGCGCGGACGTCGACGATGAGCGAGAACGCAGACCCCATGACGACCGCGGCGAAGAGGACGAAGCCGCCGACGGGGTTCCAGTCCCACAGGACGTGGGCCGCCTTCGGGTGCACGAGGCCCAGGTAGAGCGCGGCGGCGACCACCGACCCGATGGCCGTGGCGACCATCCCCCAGGCGAACACGACGTGGCTGCCGACCGAGCGGTCGGCGGCGTAGCGGGCCAGCGCCACCGGTAGCCCGAGCCCGGCCAGGTAGGTGACGAAGAGGACCGATGTGAACAACGCCGAGGCGTCGCCGAAGTTCGCCTTGGTGTCCCACTGGGCGACCACGAGCGAGAACGCCATCCCGCCGAGGCCCTGGACCGCGGCGCCGATCACCAGGACGCTGGAGCCGGTCATCAGGTGGCGGTGCCCGCCGCCGCGGACGTTGCTCCCGGCGAGTCGGAAGCGACGCAGGAGCGCGGCGCGGCGCGTGGCGGGGGACATCGCCGACCCGCGCCCGTCGGGTTCGACCTCCGCAGGTTCGACGTTGAGGTGCGGCCTGGTCACGACCGGACCACTGTAGGGCTCGGTGCCTCCGCGGCGCCGGTTGCCGACCTCCCCCGGCGGTACTTGACCGGCGGGTCAAGTCGGGCGGGTAGCGTGCTCGCCGTGGCCTCCCTCGTCGACACCGCCCCACCGCCGGCGCCCACCCGATCCCAGGTCGGGGCACCGTCGTACCCGGGTGCCCGGCGCCCCGACCGGCATCGCGTGGTCGACAGCGACGGCGTCCGGCTCGCCGTGTGGGAGTGGGGCGACGAGTCGGCCCCGCCGGTGCTGTTCGCCCACGGCGGCTTCGACTTCGCCGGGACGTTCGACACCCTGGCGCCCCGGGTCGCCGACGCCGGCTACCGGGTGGTGAGCTGGGACCACCGCGGCCACGGCGACTCCTCGAAGGGCCACCTCTACTCGTGGGAGGCGGACCTCCGCGACGCCCTGGCGGTGCTGGGCTCCACGGGCGCCCGGTCGCTCCCCGTGGTTGGTCACTCCAAGGGCGGCGCCCTGATGCTGCAGCTGGCCGACGCCCAGCCGCACCGGGTCTCCCACCTCGTGAACCTCGATGGCCTGCCGTCGGCCCGCTCGTGGCCCGACGTCCCCGACCACCACCGCACGCGGATGCTCGACGGCGAGCTCGCCTCGTGGCTCGACCACCGGCGCGGCGCCATCGACAAGGTGCGCCGCCCCGGCACCATCGAGGAGCTGGCCGAGCGCCGGGCCCGCATGAACCCGCGGCTCGAGCTCGAGTGGCTTCGCTACCTCGTGCCGATCGGGGCCTTCGAGCAGCCCGACGGGTGGCGCTGGAAGATCGACCCCGCCATGCGGATGGGCGGGTTCGGCCCATGGCGGCCCGAGTGGTCGATGGCCCGGCTGCCGGCGCTCGGCATGCCGGTGCTCTGCGTGCTCGGCCTCGAGCTCGAGCACATGGGCTGGGGCACCCGGCCCGAGGACGTCTACCCGAAGCTGCCCGCCGGCGGCCGGTTCGTGCCGCTCGACGGCGTCGGCCACTTCGTGCACATCGAGAAGCCCGCCGTCATCGCCGACCTGATCCTCGACCTGCTCGCATGAGCGCGGCGACGGCCGGCCGGCGCACGGTCCGGATCACCCACGTCGGTGTCGAGCTCGCCCTGCACCAGCTGCGCGACGGCGACGGCCGGGCGCTCCTGTGCCTCCACGGCCTCGGCGAGCGCACCCCCGACGCCGTGCCCCGCCACCTGGCGGCCTGGCCCGGGCCGGTCTGGGGCCTCGACTTCACGGGCCACGGAGCTTCCAGCTCCCCGGCCGGCGGCGGCTACACCGCCGAGATCCTCATGGCCGACGCCGACCACGCCCTCGCCCACCTCGGCGAGGCCACCGTGGTCGGACGCGGGCTCGGCGCCTACATCGCGCTGCTCATCGCAGGCGCCCGGCCCCGCTCGGTGGCCGGCGCGATCCTCACCGACGGCCCGGGGATCGCCGGCGGTGGGCCGAGCCCGCACTCGCCGGTGTCGCTGCGCCCGCCGGCGGAGATCGACGGCGGCGCCACCCCCGACCCCTTCGCCCTGATCGAGCTGGCGCGCGACGTCCGCCCCGGCGACTACGCCACCACCTTCGTGCGCCAGGCCGTGCAGTTCTCCGGCCTCGAGGTTCCGGTGGCCGTCGCCGCCGTGGTGCACCCGCCGTGGCTCGCCGCCGTGGTCGACGCGCAGGGCGTGGTGGCCGAGGGGTTGCCCGAGGCGCTCGGGCGCTACGCCGCGGCGGTCCGCACGACCCCCGGCTGACTCGGTTCGGGCAAGCGTCGCGCCTCGGTGCCCCGACGGCGATCAGGCGTCGCGGGCCACCACGAACTCGGCCAGGTCGCGCAGGGCGACCTCGGCCATCGGTGGCACCGAGAGCGTCGTGAGCCCGTCGGTGGCCTCTGCCGCGAGGGCGGCGATCTCCGCCTCCACCTCGCGGACGGCGCCGGTGTCGACCAGCACCTCCTGCAGCGCGGCGACGGCGTCGTCGTCGAGCGCCGGGTCGCCGACGGTCGCGAGGAGCCGCCGCTGCCCGGCGTCGGCGTGGTCGTGGGCCACGGCCAGGAGGAGCGTCGGCTTCCCCTCGCGCAGGTCGTCGCCGACCGGCTTGCCCGTGCGGGCGGCGTCGCCGAACACGCCGAGCACGTCGTCGCGCAGCTGGAACGCCTGGCCGAGCGGGTCGCCGTAGCGGCTCAACGGCTCGACCCGGTCCGGGCGGCCGGCGAGGAGGGCGCCGACGTGGAGCGGCCGCTCGATCGTGTACTTGCCGGACTTGTAGCGGGCGATGCGCCGGGCGTTGGGCCGATCCGACCGGCCGGTCACGGTGCCGACCAGGTCGAGGTACTGCCCGATGTTGAGCTCGATGCGCAGCTCGTCCCAGAGCGCCGCCAGCTCGGGCCCGGCGTCGGGCAGCAGGCGGTCGGCGTAGACGATGGCCAGGTCGCCGATCAGGATGGCGGCGCCCTCGCCGAAGCGCCGGTCCTCACCCGCCCAGCCCGCTCGCCGGTGGCGGTCGACGAAGGCCCGGTGCACGGCGGGCGCCCCCCGGCGGACGGCGGAGCCGTCCATCACGTCGTCGTGGATCAGCGCGAAGCCCTGGAGCAGCTCGAAGGCGGCACCCGCCTCGACCACCTCGGGGGCCTCCGGGTCGCCGCCGCACGCGACGAAGCCCCAGTGGCAGAACGCCGGGCGGAGGCGCTTGCCGCCGGCGAGCACCAGGTCGGCGAGGGCGTCGACCGGCTCGGCCAGGACGGGATCGAGCTCGGCCCAGCGGCGGCGCTCGTGGTCCAGCAGGGTGGCGACCCTGGCCTCGACCCGGGCCGCGATCGCCGCCAGGTCGGCCGGGAGGCGGTCGGTCCGGGGGGTCGGCGAGCGGCCAGCCATGCACCGACCCTACGAGGGACCTGCTGCCGCCACCCCATCCGCTTCTGCCGCCGAGACGTGGTCGACCGTGCGGGTCAGCCCCTCGCGGAAGTCGACCGCCGGTCGGTACCCGAAGGCGGCGGCCGCCGCCGAGAGGTCGGCCGAGCTGTGGCGGACATCGCCGGCGCGGGGGTCGACGTGCACCGCCGGCGTGTCGACGCCCAGCACCTCGCGCAAGATGTCGAGCATCTCGAGGAGCGAGCGCTCGCTGCCGCCGGCGATGTTGAAGGCCTTCCCCGAGACCGCCGCCGCCGGGGCCTCGGCCGCCGCCAGGTTGGCGGCCACCACGTCGTCGATGAACGCGAAGTCGCGGCTCTGGCCGCCGTCACCGTGGACCTCGGGCGGGCGGCCGGCTCGAAGGTCGGCGATGAACCGTGGGATCACGGCGGCGTACTCCGAGTCGGGCCGCTGGCGGGGGCCGTAGACGTTGAAGTAGCGCAGGGCCACGGTCTCCAGGCCGAAGAGCTCGGCGTAGACCCGGGCGTAGTGCTCGCCGACCATCTTCGTGACGGCGTACGGGGAGCGGGGGACGAGCGGCGCCGACTCCGGCGTGGGCCGCTGGTCCGCACCGCCGTAGATGCTGCTCGACGACGCCTGCACCACGCGGCGGACGCCGTGGCGGTGGGCGGCGTCGAGGACGGCCAGCGTGCCGTGGGTGTTGACCTCGTCGGACATCAGCGGGGCCTGCACCGACCGGGCCACCGAGCCGAGGGCCGCCTGGTGGAACACGACCTCGGCGCCGTCCACCGCCTGGTCGAGCAGCTCGACGTCGGTGATCGTCCCCTCGAAGAACGTGGCGTCGCCCGGCAGGTTCTCGGCCCGGCCGGTGGAGAGGTCGTCGAGGATGCGGACCTCGTGGCCTCGCTCCAGGAGCGCGTCGGCCAGGTTCGATCCGATGAACCCGGCTCCACCCGTCACCAAGGTCAGCATCCGGGCGACACTACTGGCGGTCCCTCGGCCGGTCGTGACGACGGTGGCCGGCGGCCGAGCCGCGGGTCGGTCTCCGTAGGCTCGTGGCGTGCCCGCCACCCGCTCGTATCTCCGCCACCGACTCGGCTGGGCGGGCCTGCTCGTCGTGGCGGCGACGGTCTGCGGGTGCGGCAGCGAGGAGTTCGAGGACCGCACCGCACGCGTCACCGTCGACGGCCGCACCACGACCTACGAGCTCGACAGCTGCGGCCTGGACGGGACGACGCTGTTCCTCGTCGGCCGGTCGACCGGCGGCTCCGTGGTGCAGGCGGTGGTGGGGCTCGAGGACGACGCCGAGACCGGCGTGCCGGCCTCGACCGGGCTGACCGTCGGCGACGCCGGCAGCGAGCTCGCCGGCTTCGGCGCCGAGTCGTGGGAGCGGCGGGGCGAGCAGGGCCGGGCGCCGGGGCGCATCACCCGGGCGGCCCTGCGCGGCAGCCGGATCCAGGTCGAGGGCCGGGTCGAGGCGGTCGACGCCCAGGGCGTCCCCCCGGTCATCGCCGGCGCCGCCGTCGACGTGGCGCTCGACGCCCGCTGCGACGAGCCGTCGGACTGACCCGCGGGACGCAGCGAGCGGCCCGGGACCCTGCGTCGATCAGACGTCGTCGAGGTCGGGGGACGGCTCGGGCGCCAGGTCGCCGACCACCTCCTCGACCTTGAGGCGGGCGGCGGCGATGCGGCCCCGGCAGTGGCCGACGAGCTCGGCGGCGCGGGCGACGTCGGCCGCCACCCGGTCGACGTCGGGCTCGTCGTGCTCCAGGCGGTCGAGGATGGCCTCCAGCTCGGCGAGCGCGTCGGCGTAGCCCAGCTCGGCGACGGGTCGGGTCTCGCTCATGGGTGCTCCTCGGTGGTGCGGTCGGGTGGGTCGTCGGCGGCCACATCGGTGACCGTGCTGGTCGCGGTGCCGTCGGCGAAGCGGGTGCGGAGGCCTGTGCCCGGCGCGAGGTCGGCGACCGATCGCACCGGCCGGCCGTCGTCGGTGGTGGTGATCGTCCACCCGCGCGCCAGCGCGTGCTGGGGATCGTGGCCCCGCAGGCGGGCCTCGATGCCGTCCACCGCACGCGTCGCCCGACCGAGGCCACGCGTCGCACGGGACGCGCTGGACGCGGCGGCGTCGTCGAGGCGGGCATCGGCGCGGTCGAGCACGCGCCCGGCGCCCCTCGCCGTGCGGGCCGCGGCGGCGTCCAGGCGGTCCACCCGCCGGGCGAGGGTGCGCGTCGCGGCCCGGCCGACCCGCTGGGCCCGTCGGTCGAGGCGGGCATCGGCCACCGAGGCCGACGCCAGGGCGGCGCGACGAGCGGCCGCCCACCGGTCGTCCACGCCGGCGAGGAACGCCTCGACCCGGGTGACGACCGCCGCCGCGGCTGCCGTGGGGGTCTTGTGGGCGCCGTGGGCCACCTCGTCGGCGATCGACCGGTCGACCTCGTGGCCGATGCCGGTCACCACCGGCACCGGCATGGCGGCGATGGCGCGGGCGACGAGCTCCGAGTCGAACCCGGCCAGGTCGGTGCGGGCGCCACCGCCCCGCACGAGCAGGACGAGGTCGACCTTCTCGGCGGCCAGGCGGGCCAGCCCCCTGGCGACCGAGGGCCCGCAGTCCGCGCCCTGCGTCCGGGCGTCGACGGACCGCACCGTGAACCCGATGCCGCTGGACGACAGCTCGGCCAGGACGTCGGCGTGGGCGGCGCTGCCCCGGCTCGTCAGCAGCCCGATGCGCAGCGGCACCAGCGGCATCGGCCGGGCGCCGTTCGCGTCGAGCAGCCCGTCGGCCGCCAGCGCGGCGAGCGTGCGGTCGCGGTCGGCCTGGAGGCGGCCGAGCGTGAACGCCGGGTCGATCCCGTGCATGCGCAGCTGCAGCGTGCCCCGGGGCGCGTACCAGCGGAGGCGGCCCTGGATCCGGACCTCGATGCCGTCCTCCATGCGCACGGCCCCGCCGGCGCGCGTGAGCTGGCGGTTCACGTGGGCCCGCTCCGGCGCCAGCAGCGTCACCGCGACCTGGGCCCGTGGCGCTTCGCCGGCCGGCGCCGGCTCGGCCAGGTCGAAGTAGGCGTGGCCGTTGGCCGAGCGCGACAGGTTGCGGATCTGCCCCTCCACCCACAGGTCGCCGGGGAAGGCGCTGGCGGTGAGCCGGGCGATGCGGGCCGCCAGCTCGCCGACGGTGAGCGTCGGCGGGCCACCGACCTCCTCGTCCCCGAACAACGACGCCTCGACCACGGGCTCGGACGGTACCGCCTCGGCCCGGGCGCGCCGAGGGCCGCACCGGGTGGTGCGGCCCTCGTTCGAGCGTGGGCCGGCGGCCGGGTGGCGGGCGGGGTGCCTGCCGCGGCGGCCGAGGTCAGCTGGCGCTGTGGTTCTGCGCGACGAAGTCCCAGTTCACGAGGTTCTGGAGGAAGTTGCCGATGTAGTCGGGCCGGGCGTTGCGGTAGTCGATGTAGTAGGCGTGCTCCCAGACGTCGATCGTGAGGAGCGCCTTCACGCCGTGCTTGAGCGGCAGGTCGGCGTTGCTGGTCTTCTGGATCTTCAGGCCGCCGTCGTCGACCAGCCAGGTCCAGCCCGAGCCGAACGTGGTCTTGGCCGCCTCGGTGAACTCCTCGGAGAACGTGTCGTACGAGCCGAACGCCGAGTTGATGGCGTCGCCGAGCTCACCGGACGGGGTGCCGCCGCCGGTGGGCGAGAGGCAGTTCCAGTAGAAGTTGTGGTTCCACACCTGGCCGGAGTTGTTGAAGAGCGGCCCGGGGTCGGCGGCGAGGATGATCTCCTCGAGCGACGCGTCCTGGAGGTCGGTCCCCTCGATCAGGCCGTTGAGGGTCTTCACGTACGTGGCGTGGTGCTTGCCGTGGTGGTACTCGAGGGTCTCCTTGGAGAGCCCCTTCGACTCCAGGGCGTCCTCGGCGAAGGGGAGCGGCGGCAGCTCGATGGCCATGGGTGGGGGTCCTTTCGGGGCGTTGCGACAGCGCTTGCTGTGCGGACCCTACCGCCAAGTCCGCCGCCCCCACCCCGGGGCCTCCGAGGTGCGTGGCGGTCGCGGGGCGCGGTCAGCGCTCGGCGCGCACCAGCGTGCGGTAGAGGTCGGCGTAGAGGCCGCCGGCGTCGAGGAGGTCCTCGTGGCGGCCCTGCTCCACCAGCCGGCCGTGGTCCAGCACGAGGATCCGGTCGGCGTCGGTGATGGTCGAGAGCCGGTGGGCGATCACCAGCGAGGTGCGCCCGTGGAGGGCGTGGGCCAGCGCGGCCTGCACCGCCGCCTCGTTCTCGCTGTCGAGGTTCGACGTGGCCTCGTCGAGGATGACGATCGCCGGGTCCTTGAGGAGCATGCGGGCGATGGCCAGGCGCTGCTGCTCGCCGCCGGAGAGCCGGTGGCCCCGCTCGCCCACCACCGTGCCGTAGCCGTCGGGCATGGCCGCGATGACGTCGTGGATGCGCGCCGCCCTCGTGGCCGCCTCCATCTCCGCCTGCGTGGCGTCGGGCTTGGCGTAGCGGAGGTTCTCGGCGACCGTCTCGTGGAACAGGTGCGGGTCCTGGCTCACCACGCCGATGGCGGACCGGAGGGAGGCCTGGGTCAGGTCGCGGACGTCGTGGCCGTCGATGCGGACGGTGCCGGCGGTGACGTCGTAGAGGCGGGGCACGAGCTGGGTGAGGGTGGTCTTGCCGGCGCCGGACGGGCCGACGATCGCCACCAGCTCGCCGGGCAGGATGCTGGCGGTGAGGTCGTGCAGGACCGGGCCGCTGCCGGTGTCGGGCGCCAGGTGCTGGGCGGCGCTCTCGAGCGACGCCACCGAGGCCTCGGCGCCCGACGGGTACGCGAACGTGACCGAGTCGAAGTCGATGCGACCGTTCGGGTTGCGGAGCTCGACGGCGTCGGGCTTGTCGGTGATCGGGTTGGGCGCGTCGAGCACCTCGAACACGCGGTCGAAGGACACGAACGCCGTCATGAGGTCGACGCGGGCGTTGGTGAGGCTGGTGAGCGGCGAGTAGATCTGGGCCACGAAGACGCCGAGGGCCACGAGGGTGCCGGTCGTGATGCCGCCGGAGATCACCAGCCGGCCGCCGATCAGGTAGATCACCGCGGTGCCGACAGCGCCCACCATGGTGAGGGCGACCACGAAGGTGCGGCTGTACATGGCGCTGCGCACCCCGATGTCGCGCACGCGCGACGCCCGGTCCGAGAAGCCGTCGCGCTCGGCGTCGTGACGGCCGAAGAGCTTCACGAGCAGCGCACCCGACACGCCGAAGCGCTCGGTCATGGTGGCGTTCATCGACGCGTTCAGGTCGAAGCCCTCGCGGGTGATGCCGGCCAGGCGCTTGCCCACGCGCTTGGCGGGCAGCAGGAAGACCGGCAGCAGCAGCAGCGAGAGCCCGGTGAGGCGCCACTCCAGCACCGCCATCGCGGTCAGCGTCGTCACGAGCGTGACGATGTTCGACACGACGGTCCCGAGCGTGCCCGTGACGGCCCGCTGGGCGCCGATCACGTCGTTGTTCATGCGGCTGACGAGGGCGCCGGTCTGGGTGCGGGTGAAGAACGAGATCGGCTGGCGCTGGACGTGGTCGAACAACGCCGAGCGGAGGTCGTAGATCAACCCCTCGCCGATGGTCGACGACAGCCACCGCTCGACCATCGACAAGGCGGCGTTCACGAAGGCAACCGCCACCATCACGAGGGCGAGGACGGTGACCAGGCCGGTGTCCTCGCGAGGCACCGCCCGGTCGATGATCGCCTTGATCACCAGCGGCGGCACCAGCCCGAGGAACGAGGCGACGACCACGACGCCCAGGAAGGCGAAGACGCGGTTGCGGTAGCCGTGGGCGAAGGTCCACACCCGCTTGACCAGGCCAGGCGTCAACGAGACGCCCTTGGTGGCCGAGGCGTCGGTGCTCATCATCCGGTACAGCTGCGCATCCATGACCGGGTCACGCTAGGCCCGGGCGGGCCCGTTCAGGTGAGGTGGGTCAGTGGCCCTGGCAGGCGTCGGGGTCGAAGTTGGCCTCGATGCGCCCGAAGGCGGCCGTGATCGCGTCGAGCTCCTCGGCCTTCACGTGGTCGAGGAAGTAGGCCCGGACGCCGGCGACGTGGTGCGGCGCCGTCTCTCGCATCAGCGCCTCGCCGGCCTCGGTGAGCACGGCGAAGGACCCGCGGCGATCGTCGCCGCACGCCTCTCGCCGCACCAGGCCCTTGGACTCGAGCCGCCCGACGTGGTGCGAGAGGCGGCTCCGGGACTCGACGGCCTGCTCGGCCAGCTCGGCCATGCGCAGCTGGTGGTCGGGCGCCTCGGAGAGGGCGACGAGGAGCCCGTAGTCGTCGTGGGCCAGGCCGTGGCACTTGAGGTCCCGCTCCAGGCGGTCGAGGAGCTGCCGCGTGCCCCGGATGAAGTGGCGCCACGCCACCTGCTCCTCGTCGCTCAACCACTGCGGTTCGCCCGGAGAACCCTGCTCGCTCATGGCCACCACCCTACCGCCTCGGCTCGGGTGGTTGACATTTCAACGATGGGAGGTAGAGTGGTTGTCAGTTCAACCATCCAAGTTTCACCGAACCAGGAGTTCCCCCAATGAGCAACGTGCAGATCCCCGCCGGCACCTGGACCATCGACCCGTCCCACTCCGAGGTCGCCTTCAGCGTCCGACACGTCATGGTGTCGAAGGTGAAGGGCAACTTCGAGCGCTTCGAGGGAACCATCACCATCGCCGAGGACCCGCTGGAGTCGTCGGTGACGGCCGAGGTCGACCTCGACTCCATCAACACCCGTGATCCGCAGCGGGACGGCCACCTGCGGTCGGCCGACTTCTTCGAGGTGGAGAACCACCCCAAGCTGGTCTTCCGCTCCACGTCGGTCACGCCCTCGGGCAGCGACTTCAAGGTCCTCGGCGACCTGACCGTCAAGGGCGTCACCAAGGGCGTCGAGCTCGACCTCGAGTTCAACGGCGTCCACCCCGACCCCTGGGGCGGCACCCGCGCCGGCTTCTCGGCCGAGACGGAGATCTCCCGCAAGGAGTTCAACGTCGACTTCGACATCCCGATGGACGGCGGCGGCGTCGTCGTCGGCGACAAGATCAAGGTGCTGCTGGAGGTCGAGGCCGTCCTCCAGGCCGCCTGACCCACCCCTCCGGTCCACCTGCCCGCACCGCCCCCGCGGGTAGGTGGGCCGGTGGATCGCCCGCTCACGTCGGCGGTCCACCCCACCCCGAACGGCCGCTCGTCGGCCACGACCCGAGGAGGTCGCCATGGGCATCTCCAACCTGAACCACGCCGTGCTCTACGTGCGAGACGCCGAGCGCAGCGCCGCCTTCTACCGCGACGTGCTGGGCTTCACCACCGCCGCCGAGTTCCCCGGCGGTGCGTTCCTGCGGGCGCCCGAGTCCACGAACGACCACGACATCGCCTTCTTCACCATCGGCGCCGGCGCCGGGCCCTCGCAGGCCGGCCGGTCGACCGTCGGGCTCTACCACCTGGCCTGGGAGGTCCGCACGCTCGCCGAGCTGGTGGAGGTGGAGGCCGCGCTCCGGGAGGCCGGTGCGCTGGCCGGTGCGTCCGACCACACCGCGTCGAAGAGCCTCTACGCCAAGGACCCCGACGGGCTCGAGTTCGAGGTCTGCTGGGTCGTGCCGGTCGCCCTGCTCGGCGACGCCGCCACGCCCACCGGCATCCGCCCGATGCCGCTCGACCTCGACCGTGAGGTCGCCCGCTTCGGCGCCCACACCCCCGGCGGCACCGCCTCCCCCGTCGCCGGCTGAGGTCCGCCGCATCCGAGCACCGCACACGCGCAACGGTCCGGGCCCCGAGGGCCCGGACCGTCGTCGTTGGTGGCGGAGGGCGTGGGATTTGAACCCACGGTGACCTTGCAGCCACAACGGTTTTCGAGACCGTCCCATTCGTCCGCTCTGGCAGCCCTCCGTCGACGACGTTAGCCAACGAGGCGGTACCGCCCCCAAGGGATGCCCGCACCCGAGGTCAGGACTGCGCCGCCACTGTCGACTTCTGACCTCGCCTCCGGCCGCCGACGCCGGTCGGGGCCCTCGGGGTCAGAAGTGCACCGCCACGGTCGACTTCTGACCTCACCGGCTGCGGCCGGCGCCGACGGGCAGGGCCGGGGTCACCAGCCGCGCAGGTCGACGGGCCAGCGGTCGACGACCTCGTCGCCGGCCACGACCCACAGCGCCTCGTGGTAGGCGATGGTCGGGTCGACGTGGGCGGGGCGGGCGATGGCGCGATCGCCGACCCGTGGGCGCTCGCCGCCGTCGCGCACCGAGAACGTCGTGTGCTCGTCGGAGCAGTACCAGACCGACGCACCGTCGATGCGGGGGTCGCCGTGGTCCATGCCCAGGGCCTTGAGGCCACCGTCGGCGGTGGCCCACCGGGCGTCCCGCTCGACCGAGATCACCGTCAGGTGCAGGGCCAGGGCGAGCTCGAAGCCCACGCCGGCCGCCTCGTAGTGGGTGTCCATCAGCGTGTAGCTGCCGGCCTGGAGCTCGGTGACCCAGCGGTTGGCCTCCCACGTGCCGGTGCCGCCGCCCGACACGACGTCGCCGCCCACCTCGGCGTGCGCGCCGAG
>JAESGR010000837.1_pt1 | contig 14138 bp, 14 predicted proteins | sample 9269771 | NCBI WGS metagenome assembly JAESGR01 (sample SAMN15739572, study PRJNA653492) | algae metagenome | isolation source: Chroococcus sp. CMT-3BRIN-NPC107 and co-occurring heterotrophs from well... | place: USA: Clark Mountains Wilderness, California | collected 2010-04-18
GGGTTGAAGAACGTGGTGCCGAAGTGGCGGTCGGTCAGCGTCATCGTGATCGCGCCGGCCAGCACGGGCATCACGGCGATCAGCAGGTAGGCGGTGATCAGCCACGTCCAGCAGAACATCGGCATCTTCATCAGCGTCATGCCGGGGGCGCGCATGTTGAGGATGGTCACGATGATGTTGATCGAGCCCATGATCGAGGACGCGCCGAGGATGTGCATCGCGAAGATGCCGGCGTCCATCGACGGTCCCATTTGCAGCGTCAGCGGCGCGTAGAGCGTCCAGCCGGCGGCGGGGGCGCCGCCGGGCATGAAGAACGAGCCGACCAGCATGATGCCCGCCGGAACCATCAGCCAGAAGCTGAAGTTGTTCATGCGCGCGAAGGCCATGTCGGGCGCGCCAATCTGCAGCGGGATCATCCAGTTCGCGAAGCCGACGAAGGCCGGCATGATGGCGCCGAACACCATGATCAGCCCGTGCATGGTCGTGAACTGGTTGAACAGCTCCGGGTTCACCAGCTGCAGGCCGGGCTGGAACAGCTCGGCGCGGATGCCCAGCGCCAGCAGGCCGCCGAACATCAGCATGAAGAACGCGAACAGCAGGTACAGCGTACCGATGTCCTTGTGGTTGGTCGCGTAGACCCAGCGACGCCAGCCCGCGGGGGCGTGGTCGTGGTGGTCATCATGGCCGTGCGCCGCGTGGCCGTGGGGGTCGAGTACTGCGCTCATGGATGTATTCCTCTATTCCTCTAAGCCGGGGCTCACTTGCCGCGCTGGGCCAGCACTTCGGCCGGCTGCACGACCTGGCCAGTCTTGTTGGTCCAGGCGTTCTTGGTGTAGCTGATGACGGCGGCGATGTCGGTGTCGCTCAGTTGCTTCCACGCGGGCATGGCGCCCTTGCCGTTGAGCACGACGTGGATCTCGCTCGTCTTGTTCGGGTCCAGCACCACCGGCGACTGCACCAGCGCCTTGATCGGGCCGGCGCCGGCGCCGTTGGCCTGGTGGCAGGCGGCGCAGTTCGCGGCATACACCTTCTCGCCGCGCGCGACGATGTCGGTCAGCGTCCAGACCTTGGACGGGTCGTCCAGCTTGGCGGCCATCAGCTTCTTCTGCTCGCCGGCCCACTTGGCGTAGTCGTCCTGCGAGACCACCTTCACGTGGATGGGCATGTAGGCGTGCTCCTTGCCGCACAGCTCGTAGCACTGGCCGTAGAAGTCGCCGGTCTTTTCGCTGCGGAACCAGGTGTCACGCACGAAGCCGGGGATGGCGTCCTGCTTCACGCCGAAGGCGGGGACGCCCCAGGCGTGGATCACGTCGTTGGCCGTCGTGATGATGCGCACCTTCTTGTTGACCGGCACCACCAGCGGGTTGTCGACCTTCAGCAGGTAGTCGGTGGGCACGGCGCCCTGCGCGCCGGCGTTGGAGATCTCGCGGTGCGTGCTGTCGAGGGTGGACAGGAAGCTCACGCCCTGCGCGTCGCCGGTCAGGTAGTCGTAGCCCCACTTCCACTGGTAGCCGGTGGCCTTGATGGTCACGTCGGCGTTGGAGGTGTCCTTCGTCGCGACCAGCACCTTGGTGGCCGGCAGCGCCATGACGATCACGATGATGAAGGGGATCAGCGTCCAGATCACTTCCACCGTCACCGACTCGTGGAAGTTGGCGGGCTTGTGGCCGACCGACTTGCGGTGCTTGTAGATGGAATAGAACATCACCGAGAACACCAGCAGGAAGATCACCGTGCAGGTGATCAGCATGAACCAGTGCAGCCACGACTGCTCGACGGCGATGCGCGTCGCCGCCGCATGCAGGTTGAGCTGGCGCACGGCCGGGCCGCCCGGAAGGTCCTGCACCTGCGCTTGCGCCGTGCCGGCCATTGCAGCCGCGGCCAGCATCAGTGCCGCGATCTTCGGATTACTCTTCATCGTTTTCAGCCTCAAGCCTTCAATAAACCCGTCCGTCCCGCCCGTGCGCCCTAAGCCTCGCGCAGCGCCCTGCGGATCTCCCGCGCCAGCGCCGGCCGCAGCTCGGGCCGCAGGTAGCGGCCGACGATCATCCGCCGGCCCTGCCCCGACACCTCGATCAGGGAGCGGTCGTCCGCGGCGGGTTCCACGCGAACCCACTCGCGGTTGAATTCCGCCCGCTCCAGCCGCCCCGCGTTTTCCAGTTCCACCACCAGCCTGCGGCCTTGCAGCAGGATGTGCTCGCGGTCGGCCGCGTGCCGTGCGTACACGAGGAAGGCGGCACCCACGGCCGCCAGCTCGAGCCACGCGAAGGGAAGGACCAGCACCGCGCCCTGGAACCAGAAAAAGATCCCGATTCCGAGCGTCACCACGCAGAGCGACAGGTACAGCCAGCCCAGCTGCGCCGGCGTCACCGAGCAGTTGCGCCCCAGGAACCAGTGGATGGCCTGGCCCTGGACGGTGGCGAAGCGGTAGACGAAGTCCGGCACGGGCGACGCATCAAAATCAACCGCGCATTGTAGCGGGCTTGCATGTGCCACTTCCCGGGCTCGCCAGCCTTGACCACGTACGAGCCACGACGATCCTGCAGGAAAGCTGCAACCGATGCGGCTATGGCCGACCGCGGCGCTCGCCGCGCAGCATCGTGCGCATGTCGTCCACCGAAACGGCGGTCTGCTCGCCGACCCTGGCGCGGGGCAGCGGCTTCAGCGCGTGGCCGTAGATGACCTCGAAGGTGAGCATGAGCTTTCCGTCGGGACCGCGCAGGTGCTGTTCGAGCGCGGCCTCCAGTTGCCGTCGCCAGCCGCGCCCGCGCAATGCGGGGAAGCGCTGCGGATGCAGGTTGGCCCCGAGCTCGCGCAGTTCGGCGACCAGGCGCGCAGCGTCGTCGAAGGCCAGCGTGATGCGCTCCATGTCCATCACCGGTTCGGCGAAGCCGCCGTGCACGAGCATGTCGCCCCAGTCGTGCATGTCCGTGAACTCGTGCGCCGGCGGCGGCCAGCCGAGCGCGCTGTAGACCGCCCTCAGCTCGCGCAGGGTGTCGGGCCCGAGGCACGAGAACATCAGGAAGCCGTCGACGGCCAGCGCCTGGTGCCACTGCGCCATCAGGTCCTGCGGCTCGGCGCTCATGTGCAGCTGCATGTTGGACCAGAGCATCTGGACCGCGCCGGGCGAAGGAGGGCCGAAGTCGACCTTGGCGCCGGCGATCCGCCACCAGGGCCTGGCCAGCTTCTCGCGCGCGAGCGCCGCCCGGGCGGGATCGCCTTCCACGACGTGCACCCGCGCCTGCGGATAGCGCTGCGCGACCAGCGCATGCGCTTGCAGGCCGCCGCGCACCGGCTCCCAGCTGGCCCAGGCCTCGGGGCTGCGCCGGATCCACTCCAGCCTTTCGGCCATGCGCCGGCCCACTTCCTCATGGAACCACGGGCTCGTCGCCGGCGCGGCGTGCTGCCAGCGCTGCGCCGCGGCCGGCGCGATGGTGGGTGGTCGATCGGGGGATGCCATGGCGAGGGGGGCCCAGTATATTGAGCCGATGTTCACCCCACCGAGTCGCTGCGCGGTCTGCGGTGCCTGGCCGGCGCGGCCACTGTGCGATCGGTGCATCGCGCAGTTCGGGCATGCGGCGCATCGCTGCCGCACCTGCGCGCAGGAGGTGGACGCGAGCGTGGACGTGTGCGGCGCCTGCCTGGAGGAGCCGCCGCCGCTGGATGCGTGCCTGGCTGCCGTTCCGTATGCCTACCCGTGGTCGGGCCTCGTCACCCGCTTCAAGTTCCACGGGGAGCCCGGCTGGGCCGCATCGCTGGCCCGGCGCATGGCGCAGGTTCCGGGTGTTGCACAGGAGTTGGGTCGCGCCGACCGCGTGCTGCCCATGCCGCTGGCGCCCCGCCGGCTCGCCGAGCGCGGTTTCAACCAGGCGCTGCTGCTGGCCCGCGAGATGACGCGCGCGAAGACCGATGCCGGCTTCCTGCTGCGCTTGCGCGAGACGGGGCCGCAGGCTTCGCTGGACCGCAAGGAACGGCAGGCGAACGTGGCCGGTGCCTTCGGTGTCGAGCCGCTGCGCGCGAAGGAACTGCGCGGGGCGTCGGTGCTGCTGGTGGATGACGTGATGACCAGCGGCGCGTCACTGCATGCGGCGGCGAGGGTGCTGAAGCAGGCGGGCGTGGCGCGGGTGGCCTCGGTTGTTCTCGCACGCACGAGAAACCACTAGCCGTCACCCCCGCGGAGGCGGGGGTCCAGGGCTTTCAAAGAAAATGCGGACGCCCTGGATTCCCGCCTCCGCGGGAATGACGCCCCTCATGTTCCACATCGTCCTCGTCACCCCCGAGATCCCGCCCAACACCGGCAACGTGATCCGGCTGGCGGCCAACACGGGCTGCACGCTGCACCTGGTGGAGCCGCTGGGCTTCTCGATGGAAGACCGCCTGATGCGGCGCGCCGGCCTGGACTACCACGAGTACGCACAAGTGAAGCGCCACCGCGACTGGGACGCGCTGCTGGCCAGCGAAGCCCCGGACGCGGCTCGCATCTTCGCGATGACGACCCGCGCCACGCAGCGCCTGCACGCGGTGCAGTTCGCGCCCGGTGACTGGCTCGTCTTCGGCTCCGAAACGGCAGGCCTGCCTCAGCTGCTGCTGGACACCATCGCGCCGGCGCAGCGCCTGCGGCTGCCGATGCGCGCGGGCCAGCGCAGCCTCAACCTTTCGAATGCGGTGGCGGTGACGGTCTTCGAGGCCTGGCGGCAACACGGTTTCGCAGGTGCCGCCTGAGGCACGCACGCTGCGCGACAGAAGCAATACTCCGTTGCACCGGGCTGTGTTTGAAACTTCCGCATCGGTCCTGCATCTGACCATTAACCGGCCCACCAGGGCAGGCCAGGCAACCCAGACTCCTTTCTTCGCCCGCTTCGCGCGGGCTTCTTTTTTGCAGGTCCGTTCAGACGTAGCGGCGCGTGATCGATTCGGCCACGCACGCCGGCTTGTCGCTGCCCTCGCGTTCCACCGTCACCTTCCAGGTCATCTGGTAGCCGTTGCCCGGGATGGCCGCCGCCTCCAGCAAGGTCATCGTTGCGCGCAAGCGGCTGCCCACGGGCACCGGCGACGTGAAACGCACCCGGTTCAGCCCGTAGTTCACGCCCATGCGCGTGTTGCGCACTTCCAGGGCCGCCTCGAAGAACCTGGGGATCAGCGACAGCGTGAGGAAGCCGTGCGCGATGGGCGCGCCGAAGGGGCCTTGCTTCGCGCGCTCGGGATCGACGTGGATCCACTGGTGGTCGCCGGTCGCGTCCGCGAACAGGTCCACCTGCTGCTGGGTGATCGTGATCCAGTCGCTGGTGGCGACCTCCTGGCCCGCGAGCGCGGCCAGGTCGGCGATGGTTTCGAAGACGCGCATGCCGCCAATGTACAGGCGGCCGGGCTTCAGCTGTCCAACCAGCGACAGAGGCCCTGCCACTGCTCCAGGTCCTTCTCGACCTTCCCGGGAGCGACGTCGAACAGCGTCAGGCCGCGCGCGGCCAGGTGGATGTAGTTCTGCGTGGGCCGCAGCAGGCCCAGCACCGGCAGGCCGAGGCTGTCGACGAACTCCTGCAGCTTGTCCGCGGCGATCGTGCGCGCGTCGACGCGCATGCCGACGATGCCGACCTGCATCTTGCCCGCCTTGCGCTGCTGGGCGAGTTCGTCGAGGAAGGCGCGCGTGGCGTAGATGTCGAAGATGCTCGGCTGCAGCGGCACGACCACCTTGTCCGCCTGGCGCAGCGCCTCCTGCAGCATCTTGCCGTGCATGCCTGCCGGCGTGTCCAGCACCACGTGCGTGGTGCCCTTCGGCGGCTTGGCGATGAGGCCATCGCCCACGTCCCAGCCGGTGATGGGGCGCGCTCCGGGCGGGCGCAGGCGCAGCCAAAGCCTGGAGGATTGCTGGCGATCGGCATCGCCGAGCATCACCTGGTGCCCCTTGCTGGCAAAGTAGCCCGCGATGTTGGTGGCCATGGTGGACTTGCCCACGCCACCCTTCGGATTCGCAACAACGACGACCGGCATGCGACGCGCTCCTGTGCTGCGCGGCCGGGGAGCCGCTTGGGCTATGGTACAGACTATGGATGAGTTCGCAAAACCGCACCCCCGCACCTGCGTGCTCGCCGCGCATCCGAACTGGCGCGAATCGCATGTGAACCGGCTGCTGACCGAGAGCGCGCGCGGAGTCGACAACGTCGAAGTGCGCGACCTCTACGGCCTCTATCCCGATTACGACATCGACGTCGCTGCCGAACAGCATCCCTTGCAGTGGTATTCCATGCCGGCGCTCATGAAGCTCTGGCTCGACGAGGTGCTGCGCTACGGCTGGGCCTACGGGCACGGGGGCACCGCCTTGCACGGCAAGGACCTCTGGCTGGTGACCACCACCGGCGGCCCCGAGGCTTCGTACCACCCGCAGGGGTACAACCGCTACTTCTTCGACGCCTTCCTGCCGCCCTACGAGCAGACCGCCGCGCTGTGCGGCATGCGCTTCCTGCCGCCGCTGGTGCTGCATGCGGCGCACCGGCTGGGCGCCGAGGAGATCCGCCGCCACGTGGAGGTGTTCGGCGAAAGGCTCGCGAGCTATCCCGGCTGGCCGGAGATGGACGAGATCGGCGCCTGCCCCGTCACCGACGTGCCGACGACCGACCGCCCGCAGGCGCAGGGAGACGCCTGATGGAACACGCGCCCGCCTGGCTGACGAACAGCCTCATCTACCTGTCGGCGGCCGTCATCGCGGTGCCGCTGTCCAAGGCGATCGGCCTCGGCTCGATTCTCGGCTACGTGGCCGCGGGCATCGCGATCGGCCCCTGGGGCTTCGGCCTCGTCACGAATGTGGAAGACATCCTGCACTTCGCCGAGTTCGGCGTGGTGCTGATGCTGTTCCTGATCGGGTTGGAACTGGAGCCGCGGCGGCTGTGGAGCATGCGCCGGCCGATCTTCGGCTGGGGCAGCGTGCAGGTGCTCGGATGTGCGGCGCTGCTGTTCGCGGCCGGCTTCGTGTCGGGCGCACCTTGGCGCACCGCGCTGGTCGCGGCACTGGGGCTGGCGCTGTCGTCCACCGCGATCGCGCTGCAGGTGATGGGCGAGCGCAACCTGATGCCCACCAGCAGCGGGCAGGCGGGCTTTTCCATCCTGCTGTTCCAGGACGTCGCGGCGATCCCCATCCTGGCGCTGCTGCCGCTGCTCGGTACCGTCGCTGCCGCGCAGCCCGTGGCCGAAGGCGAACACTGGCTGGAGGTGCTGCGCATCCTGGCGGTGGTCGGGGGCATCATCCTCGGAGGCCGCCTGCTGATCCGCCCGCTGCTGCGCTGGATCGCCAAGAGCCGCACGCCGGAGATCTTCACCGCCGCATCGCTGCTGCTGGTGGTGGCGATCGCCGCGCTCATGCAGCTGGTGGGGCTGTCGATGGCGCTCGGGGCCTTCCTCGCCGGCGTGCTGCTCGCCGAAAGCGAGTACCGGCGCGAACTGGAAACCGACATCGAGCCCTTCAAGGGCTTGCTGCTGGGCCTGTTCTTCATCGCGGTCGGCATGAGCATCGACTTCGGCGTGCTGATGCGCTCGCCCGGGGTGATGGCGGCGATCGTGCTCACGCTGCTGGCGCTCAAGGGCGCGGTGATCTGGAGCATCGCCAGGCCGATGGGCATTCCGCTGGCCGAGCGGCCCGTGTTCACGCTGCTGCTCGCGCAAGGCGGTGAGTTCGCCTTCGTGGTGTTCCAGGCGGCGGCGGGCGCACGCGTGTTTCCTGCCGAAACGGCGTCGCTGCTGATCGGGTCCGTGGCGGTGTCGATGCTGGTGACGCCGGTGCTGCTGGTGCTGGTCGACAAGTTCCTGCTGCCGCGGTTCAACGCGGGCAGTCGCCGCCAGCTCGAGGAGATCAGCCAGCAACAGGACAAGCCGGTGATCATCGCGGGCTTCGGCCGCTACGGGCAGATCATCGGCCGCATGCTCAATGCGCAGGGCATCGGTGCGACGGTGCTGGACCACGATGCCGACATGGTGGAGGCGGCACGGGCCTTCGGCTACAAGGTGTTCTACGGCGATGCGACGCGGCTGGACCTGCTGCGCACGGCCGGCGCCCAGCGCGCGCGCGTGCTGGTGGTCGCCGTGGACGACAAGGAGCAGTCGCTGAAGGTCGTCGACCTGGCGCGCGAGCACTTCCCGCACCTGGAGCTGGTGGTGCGCGCGCGCGACGTGCCGCACTGGAATGCGCTGCGCGACCGCGGCATCGTGCGCGTGGAGCGCGAGCTGTTCGAGTCGAGCCTGCGCAGCGGCCGCACGGTGCTGGAGGTGCTGGGCCTCACGCCGCACGAGGCGCGCCGGCACGCGATGCGCTTTCGCCGGCACAACGTGGAACTGTTCGAGAAGATGTACCCGCACCACCGCGACCGCGCCCGCCTGATCGCGGTGGTCAAGGAAGGCCGGCAGCAGCTGGAAGAGCAGATGGCGCGCGAGCGGGCGGAGAACGAGGCGCGACGCAAGCGCGGTGAAGAGCGCACGCCGGGGTGGGACTCGGAGTGACGGGCCGTCATTCCCGCGGAGGCGGGAATCCAGGGCTTCCAAGGAAGTGCCGCGCTGCCTCGCGCGATGACTGCGCCGAGCCAATGAAAAAGCGGCCCGGAGGCGGCTTCCTCAAAAGCCCTGGCTCCCCGCCTGCGCGGGGATGACGACGGCGCTAGAAAAATCCGTCGTAGACCAGCTTCAATCCCGTCAGCAGCATCCCCGCCAGCACCAGCCGGTAGAACACCTTCGGGTTCAGGTTCTTCGACAGCCTCACCCCGATGAACACCCCCAGCGGCGCGAAGGGGATCAGCGCCAGCGACGTGCTCATGTTGCGCACGTCCAGCAATCCCAGCCACGCATACGGCACCCATTTCGCCAGGTTCATCACGAAGAAGAAGATGCTGGCCGTCGCCGCGAAGGTGATCGGCTGCATCCGCAGCGGAATCATGTACGCGTTCAGCGGCGGGCCGCCCGAATGCGCGACGAAGCTGGTGAACCCCGACACCGTGCCGAGCACGCCGCCCAGCCAGCGCGGCGGCGGGCGGCTGGCCGCATGCGGCGGGAACAGCAGGCGCTGCGCCAGGAACAGCAGCGTGCAGACGCCGACGATGCCGGCCACCATCTGCGCGTCGAGCGCCTTGAACAGCAGCGTGCCGATGGCGGTGCCCAGCAGGCCGGCGGGGATCAGCAGCTTCAGCTGCGAGCGGTCGAACTGCTTGCGGAACACCGCGAGCCCCATCACGTCCATGATGAACAGGATCGGCATCAGGATCGCGGCGGCATCGGGCACCGTGATGGCCAGCGCCATCATGGGCACGGCCAGGGAGCCGAAGCCCGCGCCGAAGCTGCTCTTGCTGATCCCCAGCAGGATCACCGCGGGGATGGAGACTGCGTAGAAGAACCAGTCGGTGATGAGGGGGAGGGACACCCCCGTATTGTCAGCCGACGCGCGTCTTCAGTTTCTGCATGGCCACCAGCAGGTCGCCGATGAACTTGGCGGTGGCCTCGTCGGTGAGCTCGCCTTGCGCATTGAAGCGCGAGGCGCAGTTGGAGATGAACACCTCGGGCTTGTTGACGGTGAAGGTGTTCATGAACACCAGCACCTTGCGCAGGTCGTACTGCACGCGCGCGGTGCCCACCGGCCCAGGGCTCGCGCCCATGATGCCGACCACCTTGCCGTCGAAGGGCGGCTCGGGCGGGCGCGACATCCAGTCCAGCATGTTCTTCAGCACGCCCGGGATGGAGAAGTTGTACTCCGGCGTCACCAGCAGCACCGCGTCGGCGGCGCGCACGCGCGCCTTGAGCTCTGCGACTTCCGCCGGCTCGCCGGCCGCCCGCACGTCGTCGTTGTACATCGGAATGCGGCTGATGTCCGCGATGTCGATCTGCATGCCCGCCGGGGCGAGCTTCTGCGCGGCGCGCAGCGCCATGGTGTTGTACGAGCCCGCGCGCAGGCTGCCGGAAATGCCGAGAACGTTCATGGTTGTTGTCCGTGAGGGAAAGGGGGTCACTCCGCCTTGATCGCGAGCGTCTTCACCAGCTTGCTCCAGCGGTCGACGTCACGCCGCACGACGGCGCGTGCATCATCGCCGATCAGCGACAGCGGCTTGCCGCCCGCCTTCTGCAGCGACTCCTGCACGTCCGGCATGCCGGCGACCTTCGCGAAATCGGCGCGCAGTTTCTGCAGCACCTCGGGCGGCGTCTTCGCGGGGGCGAACAGGCCGAACCAGGATTCCAGCTCCAGCGGCGCGGCGCCGGTTTCCTGCACCGTGGGCACCTGCGGGTGCATGCTGTTGCGCGCCGAGCCGGAGACGGCGAGCGCCTTCGCATTGCCGGCATCCACCTGCACGCGGGCGGTAGGCGACAGGTCGAAGAACAGGTCGACGCGGCCGCCCAGCAGGTCCTGGTAGGCCGGTTGCGCGCCGCGGTACGGCACGTGCGCCACCTGCACGTTCGCCAGGTGCCACAGGGCCGCGGCCAGCACGTGCTGGCCCGAGCCGTTGCCGGCGGAGGCGTACGTGAGCTTGCCCGGGTTCGCCTTCGCGTGGGCCAGCACTTCCTGCAGGCTGTTGAAGGGCAGGTCCTTGCGGCCGACCAGCGTGTAGCTGTAGCTCACGAGCATGCCGATCGGCTCGAAGTCCCTGAGGCTGTCGTACGGAAGGTTTGCGTACAGGCCCGGGTTCAGCGCCAGGTTCGACACCGAGCCCACCAGCAGCGTGTAGCCGTCCGGTGCCGCCTTGGCGGCGAAGTCGGTGCCGACCAGCGTGCCCGAGCCGGTCCTGTTCTCCACGACGAAGCTCTGGCCGGTGACCTTGGCCAGCCGGTCCGCGAGCAGGCGGCCCACGGTGTCGAAGCCGCCCCCGGGCGGCTGCGGCACGACGATGCGAACGGGCTTGTTGGGGTAACCCTGCGCGTGCGCGAAGGGCAGTGCGACTGCGAGCGCGGCGGCGGCGAGGAGGCGGCGGCGGGCGTGCATGTCAGCGCTCCAGCGGGCGGCCCGAGAGCCAGCGCGCACCGCGTGCATAGAGTTCCTGCACCACGGGCCCCTTGAGCATCGGCATGTCCATCTTGACCTTGTAGCCGATGCGCGTCTGGATGTAGGCGAGGTGGCGGTAGCCCTCAGGCATGGAGGCCAGAAACTCCTGGTCCAGCTTCAGCTGCGCGGTGGGGTCCACCGGGTCGATGCGGTCCTTTTCGTAGATCGGCTGGCGGTGCAGCACCTTCCACTCGCCGTCGTGCTTCGTGATGAAGTCGTAGAAGCGGCCGGTGCAGACCACGTCGCACAGCACGGGCCCATCGGTGCCTTCGACCATGCCGCGCTGCGAGATCGTCATCTTCGTCTGCGCCACCGCGCGGTCGCCATTGACCTCGATGGCGGAGCCGCCGAGGAAGTGCAGGATGCTCACGCCCTTGTCCCAGCCTTCCTGGGTGACGCGGATGAAGTCGCGGAAGGGCCCCTGGAACCAGGTGGCCATCATCACGCCTTCAGGATGCCAGACGGTGGCGAAGCGCTCCCAGTCGCCGGCATCGCGCCAGACGGCCCAGCGTTCGACGAGCTCGCGGATCAGGAGCTTGTCGTTGAAGTTGTCGTCCATGGTGTCTCCTATGTCCGCCGGACTTTAGCGGGCCGGGGTCGGTTGGTGAACGGCAAGGGGGCAAATGAGTTTTCCGGGAGATGGAAAGTTGTCTCGCGAGAACTCAAGCCAGGCCGAGGTAGGCCTTCCTGATCTCCGGCCGGTTCACGATCTCCGCGGCTTCGCCGTCGGCGACGATGCGGCCCTCTTCCATCACGTACGCCCGCCGCGCGATCTCCATCGCCATCGACACGTTCTGCTCCACCAGCAGCACCGACGTCCCGCGCGCGTTGATCGCGCGGATCGCCTGGAACATGTCCAGCACCACCGTCGGCGCCAGCCCGAGCGAAGGCTCGTCCAGCAAAAGCAGCCGCGGCTGGCTCATCATCGCGCGGCCGATCGCCACCATCTGCTGCTGGCCGCCGGACAGCGATCCTGCCTGCTGCCCCAGCTTCTGCTTGAGCGCGGGAAACAAGGCCAGCACGCCTTCGAGGCTCTGCGCGCGCTGCGCCTTCGCCTTGGGCAAGTAGCTCCCCAGCTCCAGGTTCTCGTGCACGCTCATGCCGGTGAAGAGGCGCCGCCCTTCCGGCACGATCGCGATGCCGGCGGCGCAGAAGCGATGCGGCGCCAGCTGCGTGATGTCCTGCCCTTCGAACACGATGCGGCCGCCGCGGGCGCGGTGCAGGCCCGCGATGGCGTTGATCAACGTGCTCTTGCCCGCACCGTTGGGGCCGACGACGCACACCAGTTCGCCGGCGTCCACGCGCAGCGACACGTCCCAGAGCGCCGGCGCCGCGCCGTACGAGACCTGCAGGTTGGCGACGTCAAGCATAGGCCGGCTTTCCCAGGTAGGCGCTCACCACTTCGGCATCCTTCATCACCTCGTTGGCCTCGCCCTGCGCGATCAGCTTGCCGTGGTTCAGGACCACGATGCGATCGGTCAGCGCCATCACCGCGCGCATGACGTGTTCGACGAAGACGATCGTGGAGCCCTGGTCGCGGATGCGGCGGATCAGCTCGATGGCCTCGTTGATCTCGCTGGGCGTGAGCCCCGACAGCACCTCGTCCAGCAGCACCAGCCGCGGCCGCGCGGCCAGCGCCCGGGCGAGCTCCAGGAACTTGCGCTGGTGCAGGTTCAGGTCTTCCGGCAGCGCGAAGGCACGGGACTGCAGCCCGGTGAACTCCAGCCATTTCCACGCTTCGCGCTCGGCTTCCTTCGCACCGAGCGAGGCCCCGCCGAACATGGCCACCATGGACACGTTCTGCAGCACCGTCATGTGGCCGAAGGGCCGCGGGATCTGGTAGGTGCGCGCAATGCCGGCGTGCGCCATGCGGTGCGCGGGAACGCCGGTCAAGTCGCGGCCGTCGAACACGATCCGGCCGGCGCTCAGCGGGTAATGGCCGCTCACCACGTTGATGAAGGTGGACTTGCCGGATCCGTTGGGCCCCAGCAGGCCGAGGATCTCGCCCTGCCGCACCTGCAGCGTGACGCTGTCTAGGGCCTGCAGGCCCTTGAAGGACTTCGACAGGCCATGCACCTCGAGCAGGGGCGCGCCGATGGCCGTGGTGCGCAGCGCCGGCGCGGCCGGCACGTGCGCATCGGCGGAGAGCTCCGGCACCACGTCCTTGGGTGCCGCCGGCGAGGGCACGGACGCTGGCTTGCGCTTCTTCAGCAGCTGGCCGAGGATGCCTTCGGGCATGAACAGGATCACCACCACCAGGATCGCACCGACGGCCGCGCGGCCGGCCACCGCGCTGTCGCCGGAGGTGAAGAAGTACAGCAGCGCCGTGATCGCCGTTGCCCCGACTGCCGGCCCGGCCCAGTGCCGCGTGCCGCCCAGCACGCTCATGAGCACTACCGTGAGCGGCACCGTGATGTTGAAGGTCTCGCCCACGGTGACGTAGGAGATGAAGAGCGCGTGGATGCCGCCGGCCAGCCCCGCCAGCGCGCACGACAGCGCGAAGGCGAGCAGCTTGTAGCGGAAGGTCGGCACGCCCATCACCTCGGCCACGTCCTCGTCGTCGTGGATCGCGAACAGGCCGATGCCCAGCTTGGAGGCGTAGACCTTGTAGGCGACCAGCATGGTGGCGACGGCCGCCAGCAGCATCATCAGGTAGATCGACGAGGCGGGCGAAGGCGCCAGCTTCGGCGTCTGCACCGTGTTCAGGTAGATGCCCGGCCCGCCGTCGATGGGCGTGTTGATGATGATGGTGGCCACCACGAAGGTGACCGCGAGCGTGAGCAGCGCGAACAGCTCCCCGCGCACCGCCTTGACGCGGAAGACCACGAAGCCGATGAACAGCCCCAGCAGCGCCGGCACCAGCGCGGCGAAGGGCAGCGTGGCCAGGAACGGCCAGTTCCACTTGCCCGCCAGCACCGCGGTCGAATACATGCCGACGCCGAAGAAGGCGCCGTGCCCGAAGGAGAAGTAGCCCGAATAGCCCGAAAGGATGTTCCACGAGACCGCCAGCACGACCCAGTGGCACACCAGGTACAGGATCGACTCGTAGAAGGAAGGCAGGCCGAGCCAGGGCACGCTGGCCAGCAGCGCGCCCACCCCGACGATCGCCACCATCGTCTTGTTCATTGTTGTTCTT
>JAESGR010000838.1_pt1 | contig 14130 bp, 13 predicted proteins | sample 9269771 | NCBI WGS metagenome assembly JAESGR01 (sample SAMN15739572, study PRJNA653492) | algae metagenome | isolation source: Chroococcus sp. CMT-3BRIN-NPC107 and co-occurring heterotrophs from well... | place: USA: Clark Mountains Wilderness, California | collected 2010-04-18
CTTCTGGCAGGCGCACCCGCAGCACCGGCAGGCCGGAGGTCTTCACGGCGTTGTAGGCGGCGGCGGCGGCGTGCTCGACGGCCACGTCGTCGAGGACTTCGGCCTTGCCGGCGCCGACCAGCAGCACGCGGGCCGCGCCCGCCTCGGCCGCGCCGAGCAGGTCCAGCACCTGGCCCTTGGCGCCGGTGAAGCGCGCCGCAGCCAGCGCCCGGGTGACCGCGCCGCCCGTGCGCGCGTCGAGCGCGCCGGCCTCGCCGCCCAGGGTGTCGCCCTCCATGACCACCAGGGCCAGGGCGGTGCGCTCTGCGAACGGGGCGTCGGCCCCAACGAATTCGATGTCCATACCGGTCTCTTGCACGGGGTCGGGTAAGCGGGCCGCTGCGCCGGTTGCGCCGGGCGGCCGCGGATGATTTAGAACAGCTTCACGGCCGGGGCGCGCCGAATCTCCGAGGAGAGGGCGAAAAATTTTGATGGCCCTGATCGACCGCTATCTCCTGAAGCAGCTGCTGGGCCCGACTATCCTGGCGACGCTCGCCCTGACGGCGGTGGCCCTGCTCAGCCAAAGCCTGGCGGCGCTCGACATCATCGTCAGCCAGCGCCAGACGGCGCTGATCTTTGGCAAGATCACCCTGCTGGCGATGCCCCAGCTGATCAACATCGTGCTGCCGATCGCCCTGTTCGTCGCCGCCCTGGTGGCGCTGAACCGGCTGCACACCGAGCAGGAGATCGTCGTCTGCTTTGCCGGCGGCATGAGCCGGGCCCGGGTGATCGCCCCGGCCATGCGCCTGGCCAGCGTGGTGGCGCTGATCGCCCTCGTCATGAACCTGTGGGTCCAGCCGGCCGCCTCCCGGGAGATGCGGCGGACGGTGTTCAACGTGCGCACGGACCTGGCCTCCACCCTGGTGCAGGAGGGCGAATTCACCCAGCCCGCGCCGGGCCTGACGGTCTACGCCCAGTCGGTGGCCAACGGCGGGCGGATGCGCAACCTGTTCATCCACCAGGAGTCCGACGACGGCGGAGCGACCACCTACACCGCCGACGAGGGCCAGATGGCCACCCGCGACGGAAAGCCGGTTCTGGTGCTGAAGAAGGGTTCGACGCAGGAGTTCAGCCGCGAGGGCGTGCTGCAGTTCCTGGCCTTTGAGGAATATGTCTTCGACCTGGGTCCGCTGTCGGAAACCACCGATCTCGTCCACTACAAGCCCTCCGACCGCTACCTGCATGAGCTGTTCTTCCCCGACCTCACGCAGATCTGGGAGCAGAACAACCGGCTCGACCTGCTGGCCGAGGGCCACCGGCGGCTGGCCACCCCGCTCTACAACCTCGCTTTCATGTCCCTGGCGCTGTGGGCGATCATCGGCGGCGGCTTCAGCCGTCTGGGCTATGGGCGACGGATCGCCATCGCCAGCGCCGCGGCGGGGGGCGTGCGCATCGTCGGCTTCATCGTGGAAGCGGGATGTGAATCAGAGGCTTGGCTCAATATTCTACAGTTTGTGATTCCGCTGGGGACGATGGTCGTGGCCCTGCGCGCGCAATTCCGGCAGCGGGCCTCGCGGTATATCGACATCCGGCAGCGGCGCGCGCCCCTGGCGCCGGCGGCGGCATGATGCGGATCGGGGCCCTCGAGCGCTATGTCATGGGGCGCGCCTTCGGCGGCGTCGGCGCAGCGCTGGCGGTGATCGCCTCGGTGGTGGTGCTGGTGCAGTTCGTCGACCTGTCGCGCTCGGTGGGCGTGCGGGCCGACACTACGGTGGCCCAGATCTTCGGGCTGACCATGCTGCGGGCGCCCTCGGTGATCCTGGTGCTGCTGCCCTTCATCTTCCTGTTCGGGGCCATGGCGGCCTATGTCGGCCTGAACCGGCGCAGCGAGCTGGTGGCGATGCGGGCGGCCGGCGTCTCGGCCTGGCGGTTCATCCTGCCCACGGCGGGCGCGGCCCTGGTCGCCGGGGCCATCGCGGTGGGGGCGATCAATCCTCTGGCCGCGGCGCTGAACGCCCGGTTCGAGCGCGAGCGCGCGGACCTTATGGAGAACTACCTGACCGACGTGCCCAAGGAGGTGTGGCTCAGGCAAGGCGACGCCAACACCCAGATCGTCATCCACGCCCGGGCGCGGGACATGGCCGAAGGCGTGGTGCGGCTGAAGAAGGTCTCGCTGTTCATCTACCAGAAGAACCCGCAGGGCCTCTTGGAATTCCGCCGCCGGCTGGAGGCCGAGGAGGCCCGGCTGATGCCCGGCTTCTGGGACCTGCGGAACGTGCGCGAGGCCACCGCCGGCGAGCGGTCGGTGAGGTCCGAGCGACTGACCATCCGCTCCAGCCTCGACAGCCAGGGCGCCCTGGAGCGGTTCTCCTCGCCCGAAGCGATCGCCTTCTGGCGGCTGCCCAGCGCCATCCGCCTGACCGAGCAGGCCGGCTTCACCGCCGCCCCGTACGAGCTGCGGCTGCACCAGCTGCTGGCGACGCCCGTGCTGTTCGCGGCGATGACCATCCTGGCGGCGGCCTTCTCGCTGCGCCTGGCGCGGCTGGGCGGTCTGGGCGGTCTGGCGGGCGCCGGCGTGGCGCTCGGGTTCGTGTTCTTCTTCTTCAACGAGTTCGCCGGCGCGCTGGCGGAGGCCGACATCCTGCCGCTGGTCCTGGCGGCCTGGGCGCCGCCGCTCGTGGCGTTGCTGTGCGGCCTCACCCTGCTCTGCTACACCGAAGACGGTTGAATCGCGCGCCTCGGGGCGGCTATCCAAAGGCCAAGGCGGCGGGCCGCTTCGAAGTTGGGGAACCCACGATCTCATGAGTTCGCTTCGGCGCCTGGCGTCCACCTCGGCCAAACGCGTCCTGTTGGCGGGCGCCGCCTGGGCGATACTGTCCGGCGCGGCGGCTCACGCCCAGGCCCCGGAGGCGCCCGGCCCCGACGGCCTGCGCCCGGACGAGCTCTACATGGAGGCCGACCTCGTCACCTATGACGACAAGGGCCAGATCGCGACCGCCACCGGCGAGGTGGAGGTCCGCTACCAGGGCCGCACCCTGCGGGCCAACGAGTTGGTCTACGACCAGACCCGCGGCGTCATCACCGCCAAGGGGAACGCCCAGATCCTCAACGCCGACGGCACGGCCGAATTCGCCGATGAGATCGTCCTCGACGAGGAGATGAAGGCCGGCGCGGCGATCGGCTTCTCCGCGCGGCTGCAGCAGAACGTGAAGATGGCCGCGGCGACCGCCGTGCGGCGCGACGAGACCCATCACGAGCTGAACCGGGCGATCTACACCCCCTGCGACACCTGCGTCGGCGAACAGCCGAAGACGCCTACCTGGTCGATCCGGGCCGACCGCATCGTGCAGGACAAGGACCGCCAGATCGTCTGGTACCGCAACGCCGTCATCCAGGTGTTCGGCGCGCCGGTCCTGTTCCTGCCGGTCTTCTGGCACACCGATCCTCAGGCGGAGCGCAAGTCCGGCCTGCTGCCGCCGAAGCTCGGGATCTCGGACCGCCGCGGCCTCTCTTACGAGCAGCCCTACGTCCACGTGATCTCGCCCTACTCCGACGTGGTGATCAGCCCACAGATCAACACCGAGGTGAATCCGTTCCTGAACCTGCACTACCGCAAGCGGTTCTATTCGGGCGAAGTCGACGCCCGGGTCGGCTACACCTACGAGAAGGACTTCGACGGCGACGGCGACCGCTTCGGCGACGCCACGCACCGCAGCTACATCCTGGCTTCCGGTGCGTTCCGCCCGGCCGAGCACTGGCGCTGGGGCTTCACCCTCGAGCGCACCTCGGACGACTTCCTGTTCGACAAGTACGAGATCGGCGACGTCTTCGAATCCCGCGGCCCCTATGTGGCTGACGACCGGCGGCTGATCTCCCAGACCTACGGCATCCGACAGGACCAGAACTCCTACCTCTCCATTGCGGCGATGAGCATCCAGGGCCTGCGCCCAGATCCCAGCCGCCCGCCCATCGTGCTGCCCGACGGGACCCAGTTGGTGCAGGCGGAAAACGACCGGCTGTTCCCGGGCATCGCCCCGCTGATCGAAGGCCGCTGGGAGCCGGAGCAGAAAATCGCCGGCGGCCGACTGCGGCTGCGCGGCAGCGCCGTTGGGCTGTTCCGCGAACAGTCGCACCTGGCGCTGCCCGGCCAGATCGCCAGCACGGTCACCACCCCCTACGCGCCCGGGCTCGACAGCTTCCGCTCCACGGTCGAGGCCGACTGGCGGGCCAGCCACGTGACCTCGGCGGGCCTGCGCGTCGATCCGTTCGTGCAGGCGCGGTTCGACGCCTACAGGCTGAACGACGTGCCGGGCCGCAACTTCGGCTCGGACAGCTTCACCCGCGGCCTCGCCGTCGCTGGCGTCGACCTCAGCTGGCCATTCTTCCGCAGATTTTCGACCGGGACGGTCGTGCTCGAGCCGCTCGTGCAGCTGGCCGTATCGCCGGACGCGCAGCAGGTGGAGATCATCCCGCGCCTGCCGCCCGCGGGACTGTTCCCCGCCACCGACCCGGTCTACCTCAACGAGGACAGCCTCGCCTTCGAGTTCGACGAGACCAATCTCTTCCGACCGAACAAATTCCCGGGCTTCGACCTCTACGAGGACGGGGCGCGACTGAACGCCGGCGGCCGGGCCTCAGTGCTCTGGGACGACGGGCGGCGGGCCAGCTTTCTTCTCGGCCGCAGCTTCCGCAGCGAGACCAACGAGGTCTTCCCGGCCCGCAGCGGCCTGCGCGGCCGCAGCTCGGACTGGATCGTCGCCGCCGAGGCCGAGCCGCTGCCGGGCATCTCCTTGTTCGGCCGCGCGCGGCTGGACGGCGACAGCCTCGAGATGCGCCGGGCCGAGTTCGGGGCCAACGCCAACACCAGCCGCGGCTACGGCTTCGTGCGCTACCTGCGCGACGACCTCGACATCGGCGGAACGCGCCGCGAGAACATCGACCTGGGCGGCCGGCTGACGCTGCACAAGAACTGGGGCGTGTCGGCCTACGGCAGCCGCGATATCCAGCAGGACGCCTGGGTGGTCCGCGACCTCGGGGTCTTCTATCAGGACGAGTGCACCCTGTTCGAAGTGATCTACCGCCGCGAGGATGCGATATCTGGCCGCCTTGGACCTTCGGACTCCATTGCTATACGCCTAACGCTCGCCACATTGGGCGAACCTATCTATGCCGACTGACCAGACGCGGCGGTACGGCCGCAACCCAGGAATGATCCCGACCATGATCCGTGCGCCGAAAGCCCGGGGGCAGTTCGCCCGCGGCGCGGCTCTCTTCGCCGCCCTGTGCGCCGCCGGCGCGCCAATGGTCGGCTCCGCCCAGACCGCCCAAGCCCCCGCCCCTGCGCCGGCCGCCCCAAGGCCCCAGGGGATCTCCGAGTCCGTGGCGGCGGTCGTCAACGACGACGTCATCTCGACCTTCGACCTGGCCCAGCGGATGCGGCTTCTGGTCGCCACCTCGGGCGTCCAGCCGACGGAGCAGAACCTTCCGCAGTTCCAGCGCGAGGCGCTGGTCTCGCTGGTCGACGAGCGGCTCCAGTTCCAGGAGCTGCGCAAGGTCGAGCAGGAGCAGAAGATCGACATCATCGCCAGCGACGAAGAGGTCGACCAGGAGCTCGCCCAGCTGGCCCAGGGCAACAACATGACGCCCGACCAGTTCAAGGCCATGCTTTCTGCCCAGGGCGTCGAGCGCTCCCTGCGCGAGCAGCTGCGCGCCCAGATCAGCTGGATGCGCTGGATCCGCGGCCGCTACGGCTCGCGCCTGCGCATCGGCGAGGACCAGATCAAGGCGGTGCAGGCCAACATCGCGGCCTCCGCCAACAAGCCGTCCTACCAGATCAGCGAAGTGTTCATCGACGCTGCGCGGGTCGGCGGGATGGAGAACGCCACCACCGGCGCCAACCAGCTGGTGACCCAGCTGCAGCAGGGCGCGCCGTTCGCGGCCGTGGCCCGCCAGTTCTCGGCGGCGCCGACCGCGGCGGCCGGCGGCGACGCCGGCTGGGTAGCGGCCGGTGAGATGGCCCCCGAGCTGCAGACGGTGCTCGACCAGATGCGCCCGGGACAGCTCTCGCGCCCGATCCCGGTGAAGGACGGCGTCTACATCGTCTATCTGCGCGACAAGCGCACGGGCGCCGGAGCCACCATGGTGCGGCTGAAGCAGGCCGCCGTCGCTCTGCCCGCCGAGGCGTCGCGGGCGCAGGTGGCCGAGGCGACCGCCAAGCTCGAGCAGGTCCGCGCCAAAGGCCCGACCTGCGAGACCCTCGAGACCGTGGCGGCGACCGTGCCCGGCGTGGTCGCCGGGGATCTGGGCGAAGCCGAGCCGAAGGACTTGTCCCCGGCCTTCCGCACGGCGGTCGAGAGCGCGGCCGACGGGCAGTTCTCCAGCCCGCTGCGGACCCAGGCCGGGCTGCACCTGGTGGCCGTCTGCGGCCGGCGGGCCGGCGGCGCGGCGGCCGAGGCCGCCAGCCGCGAGCAGATCGAGAACCGGCTCTACGGCCAGCAGCTGACCATGATCTCCCGCCGCTACATGCGCGACCTGCGCTCCTCGGCGACGATCGAGACGCGGTGAAGCCGGGGCCCCTCGCCCTTACGCTGGGAGAGCCGGCCGGCGTCGGCCCGGAGATCATCGTCAAGGCCTGGAGCGAGCTCCGGGCCGCCGGCCCGCCGTTCGTGGTGATCGGCGACGCACAGTCGCTCGCCGCCGCCTCCGCGGCCGGCGCCTCGATCCTGCGGCGGGTGACCTCGCCGGAAGAGGCGCCGCGCCTGTTCCGCGAGGGCCTGCCGGTGCTGGACATCCCGCTCCGCGCGCCCGTTGTCGCCGGCCAGCCTTCGGCCGCCGCCGCCTCGCTGGTCATCCGCTGGATCGAGACCGCGGTTGGCCTGGCCCTGTCGGGTGCGGTCTCCGGCCTGGTCACCGCGCCGATCGCCAAGGCTCCCCTCTACGCGGCCGGCTTCAAATTCCCCGGTCACACCGAGTTCCTGGGCGAGCTCACCGCCGCCGCCAGCTACGACGGCGCCCGCGGACCGGTGATGATGCTGGCGGTTCCGGGGCTTCGGACCACGCTGGTCACCATCCACGAGCCGATCTCGAAAGTGCCTTCGCTCCTGACCATCGAGCGGATCGTCAATGCGGGCCTGGTCACCGCCCAGTCGCTGCGGCGGGACTTCGGGATCGCCGCGCCGCGCGTGGCGGTCGCCGGCCTCAATCCGCACGCCGGCGAGGCCGGCTCGCTCGGACGCGAGGAGATCGACGTGGTGGCGCCGGCCATCCGGGCGCTGAAGGATCTGGGGGTGGACGCCAGCGGCCCTTGGCCGTCGGACACCCTGTTCCCGGAGGAGATGCGCCGCCGCTACGACGCGGCCCTGTGCCTCTACCACGACCAGGCGCTGATCCCGGTGAAGATGCTGGACTTCTGGGGCGGGGTGAACGTCACGCTCGGGCTGCCGATCGTGCGCACTTCGCCCGACCACGGCACCGCCTTCGACATCGCCGGCCGCGGCGTGGCGCGGCCGGAGAGCCTGATCGCCGCCATCCGCCTGGCCGACGAGATCGCGCGCCGGCGGGCGGGATGACCGCGCTGGCCGAGCTGCCGCCGCTGCGCGAGAGCCTGGAGGCCCATGGCCTGCTGGCGCGCAAGAGCCTGGGCCAACACTTCCTGCTGGACCTCAACATCACCCGCAAGATCGCGCGGCTGGCGGCGGTCGGCGACGGCGACCTGGTGATCGAGGTGGGGCCGGGCCCCGGCGGCCTGACCCGTGCGCTGCTGGAGACCGGCGCCGAGGTGGTCGCCATCGAGAAGGACGCCCGCTTCCTGCCGCTGCTCGAGGAGCTGGGCGCCGCCGCGCCCGGCAAGCTGCGGGTCGAGCTCGCCGACGCGCTCCGCGCGGACGAGGTCGAGATCGCCGCCGGCCGGCCCGCCAACATCGTCTCCAACCTGCCCTACAACGTCGGTACGCCGCTGCTGGTGAAGTGGCTGACCGGCCCGTTCCAGCCGGCGGCCATGACCCTGATGTTCCAGAAGGAGGTCGCCCAGCGGATCGTCGCCGCGCCGGGCGCCTCGGCGTACGGTCGGCTGGCCGTCATCGCCCAGGCCTGCGCCCAGGCGCAGATCGTCATGGACGCCCCGGCCCGCGCCTTCACCCCGCCGCCCAAGGTGGATTCCGCCGTGGTGCGCCTGACGCCGCGGGCGGACCGGCCGGCGCCGGCGCTGCTCGAAGCCCTGCAGACGGTGACCGCCGCCGCCTTCGGACAGCGGCGAAAGATGCTGCGCTCGAGCCTGAAAACGCTGGGCGGCGAGGCGCTGTGCGCCTCCGCCGGAATCGATCCGGCTCGGCGCGCGGAGACCCTCTCGATCGCCGAGTTCCAGGGACTGGCCGCCGCGCTCGGCCGCTAGCCGCGCACGAAGATCGGGCCCCAGAGGATCTGGATCCCGCCCTGGACGCGCCGGTGCGGGCGAAGCTGATAGACCGCCGGGCCCAGCTCGAACCCTACACCCGCGGTGAACGGGCCCGCCAGCCGCCGCTCGTTCTGCGGATCGGTCAGTTCGAAGTCCCGCAGCTCCGGCGGCGCGCTGGCGATGGCGCGCGCCAGCTCCGCCTCGTCGCGCAGGCGGAAGGGTAGCGGCCGCTCCAGCGCCCCATCGGGCCGCGCGTAGAGGCCGACGGCGATGGTTCGCAGCCCCGCCTGGACGACCCCGAACGCCGCGTGGGTATGGGTGGGCTTCATCAGCCCGGTCCAATGCGGCGGGCTCTTACGCCAGACGCCCAGCAGGTCGGCCGCCGTCGGAGGCGCGCCGCCGGTGCGCACGGCTATGTTCTCGCTCGCGGAGGCCAGGATCCGCCGCGAGAGGATGGACACCCGGTGCGAGGGATCAAACCCCTCTGGGGAGACGTGCTCGACGTATCGCCGGGCCGCCAGGTCGGCGGCGTGAGCACGGGCCGCCAAGGCCAGTTCGTCGCTCCAGGCAAGGGTGGTGCGGCCGGCGCCGCGGCGGGCGGCGTTTGTCGCCTCCAGCAACGCTTCGGCAACGCCGAGCTGGAAAAACCCGCCGCCGGTGTCGGTCAGCCGGGCCTGCAACCGCGCTTCGTAATCGATCCAGGTCTGCACCTGCAGCGGGCGCGGACCCGCGCGCGATGCAGCCGGCGCAGCGAGGCTCGCCACGCCGGCCGCCAGGAACTGGCGGCGGTCGAGTGGTGCGGAATGTGAAGGGTAAGCCACGGGCGGGTTGGGTGCCGGGACGCCGGCGCAGCGCGTCCGAGGAATCAAGGCGCCGGCCGATCAGCCGCTCCGATCCAGAGGGGCTGGGGGGGCTGTTCAGGTCCAGACCATCACGTCCGACCGACCGACGATGCGACAGTCGCTGAGCGGTATGGCCGACGAAGGCCCGGATAAGGGCCATTTCTGGACCGCAGCCTGAACAGAACGGGAGGAGCCCCCGGCAAACGGGCGCTCCCCCACGCTCGACTACTTGGCCGCGTCCTGTGCGGCGTTCTCGGCCCCTTCACCGGCCTTCTCGGCCGCCTGACCTGCGTCCGCGGCGGCTTCGCTGGCGTTGGCGGCGGCCTGATCGGCGGTGGTCGCCATCGCATCGCCCGCGGCGGCGGTAGACGCGGCCGCGTTGGCGGCGGCGGCGTCGGCGGCGTTGTCCGTAGCTACGGCGGCGTCGCTGGCGGCGCCGGCCGCCTCATCCGTGGCTTCCTCGGCCTCGTTCTGCTGGCAGGCGCTGAGGCTGAGGGCAAAGGCGGCTGCGGCCGCGAGAGTCAGAATCCGCATGGTGGGTCTCCCTGATGAGCCCGGTCGCGCAGGCGCTCTCCGAGCCCGCGACGCGGGACCCGAGCCCTGCTCCGCCGGGCGCGCGGGCATGGTGAAGCGAAAACCGTGGCCGTGTCCACGTTCGGGTGGGCGCTAGCCGGGGTTCACCCCGGGCCGGGCGCCGGGCGCGGACGGCGGCGTGGCCACATCGGTCCCCTCCTCCGCCGTTGGCTGATCGACGCCGAGGAAAGTCCGTGTCTCGGCCGGCGGCAGGCCGGCGCCCTCGGCCTCCTGCATCAGCTCGGCCTTGCGTGCGGCCATCTCCTCGCCGAGGCGGTGCAGGTCGACGTCGGCCTTGCGGCTCTGGACGAACAGGCCCTTCCGCTCGTCCTCCTCTTCCTCGACGTGGTGCTCGATGGCCTCCTTCAGCACCTTCACTTTCGCCGACTGGAAGGCCTCCTCCGCACCGCCGGCCTCGATCTCGTTGATCAGAACCTTGGCGGCGTCATGTTCCACGTAGGCCTCGTCGAGCAGGTCGTCCTCGACCTTGCCGCGCACCGCCGGGTAGAAGATCTCCTCCTCCAGCATGGTGTGCACTTTGAGCTCCAGGCAGATGCGCTGCGCGAGCTGCTGCTTCTCCTGATCGGCTTCTGCGGCCTCGAACTGCGAAAACAGCCCCTCCACCGTGCGATGATCCTCCATCAGGAGGTCGATCGCGTCCTTGGACATCTCTTGCTCGGCCATCGCCTGGCTCCTTGTTCTGGGATGCCAACGGCGGGGGTGATGGGGTGTTCCACCCTCTCAGGCGTTTACGTCGATCACCATCCGGCCGCGCACCTTGCCGTCCAGTATTTCGCCGGCAAGCCTCGGCAGGTCTCCGAGGGCGGCGCGGCTGCTCATGGCGTCCAGCTTGTCGAGGTCGAGTTCGCGGGCCAGCCGGCTCCAGGCGGCGATGCGGTCAGCCTTCGGCCGCATCACGCTGTCGACGCCCATCAGAGTGACACCGCGGAGGATGAACGGCGCGACCGAGCCCGGCAGGTCCATACCCTGGGCGAGGCCGCAGGCCGTCACCACGCCGCCGTAACGTGTCTGGGAGAGGACATTGGCCAGGGTGTGGCTGCCGACCGCGTCCACCGCGCCGGCCCAACGCTCGCGCGCCAACGGCCGGCCCGGCCCGGAGAGCTCGCTGCGGTCGATCAGCTCGGCGGCGCCCAGCCCCTTGAGGTAGTCGCCCTCGGTGTCCTTGCGCCCGGTGGAGGCGACGACCCGATAGCCGAGGCCGGCCAGCAGGGCGACGGCGACGCTGCCCACGCCGCCGGCCGCGCCGGTGACCAGCACCTCGCCCTTGTCCGGGTTGAGGCCGCCCTTCTCCAGGCCCATCACGCACAGCATGGCGGTGTAGCCGGCGGTGCCGACGGCCATCGCCTGCTCCGGCGTAAGGCCGGTGGGCAGCTTGACCAGCCAGTCGCCCTTCACCCGGGCCCGCTGCGCGTAGCCGCCGTGGTGCGTCTCGCCGACACCCCAGCCGTTCAGCACGACTTTGTCGCCGGCCTTGAACTCCGGATGGCTGGAGCTCTCCACCTCGCCGGCGAAGTCGATCCCGGGGATCAGCGGCCAGACGCGCACGACGGGCGAGCGGCCGGTCAGCGCCAGGCCGTCCTTGAAGTTGACGGTGGAGTATTCGACCTGGACGACGACGTCGCCGTCCATCAGATCGGCCGTAGACAGCTCTTCGAAACGGGGCTCCTGGCCTGCGTCGGTCTTATGGACGCGCAGGGCGCGGAAGGTGTCGCTCATGTCAGTCTCTCAACCCGCCTTTTCCGGAGCCTTCAGGCCGAAGCGCTCGCCTTTTCTGCCACGCACCGCAAGGTCCACCGTCGCCAGGCGCTTGAGGCCCTCGGCGCGCATGGCCGAACCGGGCATGTACATCATCGCCTGGTAGTCGCCGAGGCTGTCCTCGACGGCGTTGGTGAAGCCCTGGTGGTCCTGGGCCTTGTTCATCTGGATCTTGGCCATCCGCAGCGCCTCGGGGCTGTTCTCCGCCACTCGCCGCGCCCAGGCGTAGGTCTCGCGCTCCAGGTCGGGCTTGGCCAGCACGCGGTTGACGAAACCGTAGCGGGCCGCCTCGTCGGCCGAGATGAACCGGCTCTCGAAGCACAGCTCCTTGGCCCGGCGCACGCCGATGTCCCACGGGATGGAGTTGTACTCGACGAAGCCGCCCAGGAACTCAGCGTCCTCGGCGGCGAAGACCACGTCCATGGCCGCGGCCAGCATCCAGCCGGCGTAGATGCAGTAGCCCTCCACCATCGCCACCGTGGGCTTGGGAAAGTTGCGCCACTTCAAGAGGAGGTCGAGATTGTACTTCTTGAACTGGTCGTAGCGCTCGATGCCGTCCCGCGCGCCGAGGCTGCGGCGGTAAGCCATCCCCTCCTCCGAGCCGAGGTCGTGGCCGGTGGACCAGACGCCGTTCGAGCCGCGGACCACGACCACGAGGACGTCGCGGTCCGCCTTCGCCTGCTCGAAAGCGGCGTCGATCTCGTCCAGCATCCGGTAGTCCTGCGCGTTGCGGACCTGCGGGCGGTTGAGGGTGATCGTCGCCACTCCGGCGTCCGTACCGTACAGTATGGTCTGGAATTCCACGCCTTCCACCTCCCTTTCGCCTTATCGTTGCCCCGACACTAGGAGGGCGCCGCCCCTCAAGCCAAGGCGTTAGGAGGGCGATGGCGGTCTTCTTCACCAGCGACACCCATTTCGGCGACCACCGGACGCTGAACCTCTACAAGCGGCCCTTCGCCTCCATCGGGGAGATGGACGAGGCCCTGGTGGCGAACTGGAACGCCGTCGTCGCCCCCGACGACGTGGTCTGGCACCTGGGCGACTTCGCCCGCACCGCCCGGCGGGCCGCCGAGATCCTGCCGCGGCTGAACGGCGAGAAGCACCTCGTCACCGGCAACAATGACCCCCCGTTCGCCGCCGGCGACGGCTGGGCCAGCGTCCAGCCCTACGCCGAGACCGAGGTGGGCGAGGTACGGCTGGTGCTCTGCCACTACCCGTTCCGAAGCTGGAACGGGCAGCACCGCGGCGCCCTCAACCTGCACGGTCACAGCCACGGCCGAATGAAGCCCCTGCCCCGCCAGTTCGACGTCGGCGTGGATGTGCGCAACTACCGGCCCGTCACCCTGGCCGAACTGACGGCGCGCACACCACCCGGTAACCGGTAAGCTTCATGAGCCGGAAACCCTAAGGCGGCTAGGGTCCGCGCATGACCGAACCCGCCACAGCCCGCAGCGCCATGACCGACAGCTTCCCGATCGAGCGCCGCGCGGAAGTCCGCGAGCCGACCAACGTCCGCGCGCGCATCTGCTATGGCGAGAACTTCGGCGCCTGGGCGGATTGCACCATCAAGAACCTGTCCAAGAGCGGGGCGATGCTGGAGGTGGCGGCGGTCTACCCGATCCCGCCGACCTTCACCCTGATCCACATTCCCGGCGGGGTGGCCTTCACGGCCACCATCAAGTGGCGGCGGGGCGATCTGTGCGGCGTGTTCATGAAGGACCGCACCGAGCTGAAGCTGATCCCGGCCTCCGAGCCGAACAAGATCCGCGATCTCTGGGCCGCTTTGGCCACCTGACGGGCAGGCCAGCGACTTTACAGCCCACGCGCCCCTTCGCTTAATGCCCGCGCGCCGAGACGAGCTCGGCGATCCGCGGAGGCCCACATGGCGCGCTATCAGAACATCCTGCAGACGGTGGGCCGCACCCCCGTCGTGCGCATCAACCGTCTCGCGCCCGGCCACGTGAACCTCTGGGTCAAGGTCGAGGCGTTCAATCCGCTCGGCTCGGTCAAGGACCGCCTGGCGCTGGGTGTCATCGAAGCGGCGGAGGCCTCGGGCGAGCTGAAGCCCGGTCAGACGGTGATCGAGGCGACCAGCGGCAACACCGGCATCGGCCTCGCCATGGTCTGCGCCCAGAAGGGCTATCCCCTGGTGGTCACCATGGCCGAGAGCTTTTCGGTGGAGCGGCGCAAGCTGATGCGCTTCCTGGGGGCGAAGGTGGTGCTGACCCCAGCCGCGATGCGGGCCACCGGCATGGTGGAGAAGGCCAGGGAGCTGGCCGCCACCCACGGCTGGTTCCTGACCCGCCAGTTCGAGAACGAGGCTAACGCCGACATGCACTCGCGCACCACGGCGCGGGAAATCATCGACGATTTCGCCGGCGAGAAGCTGGATTATTGGGTGACCGGCTACGGCACCGGCGGCACGCTGAAGGGCGTAGCGCGAGTACTGGCCAAGGAGAGCCCGGACACCAGGATCATCGTCTGCGAGCCGGCCGACGCCGCACTGCTGAGCTCTGGCGAGTCCCAGGCGCGCAATCCCGACGGCACGCCAGCCAAGGGCCACCCAGC
>JAESGR010000839.1_pt1 | contig 14120 bp, 14 predicted proteins | sample 9269771 | NCBI WGS metagenome assembly JAESGR01 (sample SAMN15739572, study PRJNA653492) | algae metagenome | isolation source: Chroococcus sp. CMT-3BRIN-NPC107 and co-occurring heterotrophs from well... | place: USA: Clark Mountains Wilderness, California | collected 2010-04-18
ACTTCTTTGCCAAGCTGAAGCAGTATCGAGCGATTGCCACCCGTTACGATAAACGGGCAAGGAATTTTCTAGGTGCGATTTATTTAGCTGCTTCCGTCATTTGGCTCAATTGATGACACGCCCTAGGAGCAGAAAACTAAGCGTCTAATTACTTAGCAATGCTTCAACAAATTCGTAGCTAGAAAAGGGGCGCAAATCTTCTATTCCTTCCCCAGCACCAATAAACCGAATTGGTAAACCAAGCTGCTGCACTACGGCTAAGGCAATTCCCCCTTTAGCCGTACCATCGAGTTTAGTTAAAACTACACCGCTTAACTGCGCGGCTTCAGCAAAAACTTCCGCTTGCCTAAGTCCATTTTGACCGAGAGTAGAATCTAATACTAAAAGCGATTCAACCCTTGCATCCGGGGCTTTTTTGTCTACAATCCGGCGAATTTTACTAAGTTCGTCCATCAAATTTTTCTTATTTTGCAGCCGTCCCGCCGTGTCTACTAGCAACAATTCTGTAGAGCGAGATTTTGCTGCCGCGATCGCATCAAAAACTACGGCGGCGGGGTCGGTATTTTGTCCGGGATTAGCTACTACTTCCGTTCCACTTCTTTCGCCCCAAATTTTCACCTGTTCTACCGCCGCCGCTCGAAAGGTATCCGCCGCGCCAATTAAGCATTTATAGCCAGATTTTTGGGCAATATGGGCAAGTTTACCAATAGTTGTAGTTTTACCTGCACCATTTACCCCCGTCATCAGCCAAATATTGAGAGTTTCTTTTTCAGGGACAAAAACGCGGGAATATTTTTCTAGAGGGCGATCGAGCATATCGCGGAGGATTTGCTTAAGGTAGGCGATCGCTTCGTCGGCGGGTAAGGCTTCTTGTTTTAGCCGCTCTTGCAAGGCATTAATAATATAATCGGTAGCTTGTACCCCTACATCAGCTTGCAATAGTAATGTTTCTATTTCCGTTACAGCAGCTTGGTTAAGCGGCCCTTGACCGACGATGGCTTTTAGCTGATTAACTATACTACGGCGAGTTTTATCTAATCCTTGCCGAAGTTTTTTCAGCCAAGTGATTTCTTCAAGGGAAATATCTTCAGGACGACGACCTTGAGAAGCTAAAATTTCTGCCGACCACAAAAAGCCCTCATCAAAGGCAACGGTTATATCTTCTTTTGGTTGAACTTGTGGTAATACTTCTGATTCAACTTCTACAATTGCTGTAGCTTTGAGTCTTTCGATTCTTGCGAGTCTGTCAGCTTCCGTTTGCGCCCAAAATGGCAGGGGAGCTGTTTCCTCTATTTCTAGCTTATTACTAACTTCTTCAAAGGGAGCTAGGGGCGTTTTTGAGTTTGGCTGGTCTGCTACTTGCGTTTCTGGCTCTGCGTCTGGTTCGTCTGTTTGGGGAATAACTGGCGTTTCTGTTGCTGTTACTTCTGCCGTGGAGGGTTCGGTAATGACATTTTCAACAACGCTTTCTTGAGTAGGCTGTGCTTGCTGTTGGATATTTTGATAAGCCGCTTTAGCCCATTTTAAGTATTCTGCCGCCTTGTCTTCCTCAGAGGCTATTTGAGCTTCTAGTTCTTCCTCTATCGGAGTAACAATAGTTTGTTCTTCTGGGGTAGAGGCATCTTTATCGTTAAATTGACGGCGGAACCAATTAAAAACCATTGGACTAACTTACTTTAATTTGGGGCTATTTTTGACTAAATCTAGTACGGGGAATATTATGAAGTTGGAACGGTGGGAGCTTTTAGTTGTTCTGTGACTCGGCGCATAACACCATTAATAAACTTATGGCCTTCGTCGCTGCTGTATTTTTTGGCTAGTTCTACCGCTTCGTTGATGGCGATGCGATCGGGTATACCTAAAAATAAGATTTCAGCGATCGCAATTCTGAGCATATCGCGGTCAATTTTAGCTAGTCGATGCACTTGCCAATCTACTAAAGCTGCTGTTAGTATTTCATCTATTTGCTTAACTTTGGCGCTTACTGTGCCTACAACACTAATGGTATAGCTGCGGACTTCTTGCTGGTTTGCTAATTGTATCCACTCTGGCAATTCTAAGGCTGTACCCAAACGATTAACGGCACTTTGAGTTACTTCTACAGCTTCATGAACCATCACCCGCGCCGATTCTACATCGGTAGAACGAATTTCGCTGGCAAGCAAGCGATCGCTACTTCGTTGTAGTTCTGAAGCAGCATTAGTCAGCGCGTCTTGGGCTTCGGTCGTCAGAGTACGGATAGCGGCTAATAATAAATCTGATATTTCTTGATTTTCTAGCTTTTCTAGCGATTGAGTACGTTGACTCAAGCTCAACAGTGCTAGTTCGCGGGCTATTCGGCGGGGTTGTTGCATGATAATTAGGGGCGAGGACGATACAAAACGTGCGACGTTTAGATTTTTTCGGTGTAGGGTGCTTCGAGTTTTAGCTCGTTAGTGGCAGGTAAAGATGTTATTAGTGTACTAGGGGCAACAATTCCACCCGATATCACTACTTTAAAAGCATCTTCAATCGACATTGATAAATTGATTACTTCGTCTTCTGGGACTATTGCATACCAGCCTGTAGTTGGGTTTGGAGTTGTGGGAATAAATACACTCAGCACTGGGCGAACCATTTGCGATTGAATTTCATTACTCATGCTTCCGGTGACAAAAGCGATCGCCCACATTCCCGGTCTAGGATACTCTACCAAAATCACCCGGCGAAATCTGCCATTGGTGTCTTTAAGTAAAGTTTCGAGTAACTGCTTTAAAGTTTTATAAACTGCTCCTGCTAAGGGAATTGCCTCTAATACATCTTCGCCTACATCTAGCAGCCACCGCCCAGCGATGTTACGAGCCATTAAGCCAATTAACAATATACATAGTAGCGGTACAGCTAAACCAACTCCCAAGTTTAGCAAATTTACTAAAATCGGGTTCATGTCATCAAACGGATTTATTTGTTTAGGAATCCGCGTGAGAAAGTTTACAACCCAATTGGCGATTGTAATAGTTAGCCAAATTGTAGTTGCCAAGGGAATTACTACCAATAACCCGGCAATTAAGTCATTTTTTAAATTTTGTTTGAAGCGTTCGAGCACTAATTGCTCACTCTCCTTTAATAATTGCTTTTGAGGTCTTGCAGACACTTATTTAAACCCCAACCTATATAAAATCTATGTTCTCACTTTATGTCCTACGGACGATATGCTAAGAATTGCTTTTAGTTACAGCCACTCAGCATATTATTAGTTTCTCTATTAACGAGCGTAACAATTATTTTTATTGTAGAGTAGATTGAGTTCAGCTTGGGTTTTGTACCGATTTATTGGCGCTAAATAGACTTCTTAAACCCATCCAGCCAATAAAAATATAAGCAATGGAGATCAGCAAGCTGCGGATAGTCATTCTAATGCTCGATTGTAGGGCTTCTTGTTTTGCCTGGCTTACTAGCTGTTGTTTTTGCGTTTGCAGTTGAGCTAGTCTTTTGCTGCCAAGAGCAACCGGATCGCTTTGCTGTGCCAAGAATTGCTCTAAGGCTTGGGGATTAGCTTTAAATTGGCGGAGTAAGTTTTTTTCGGCTTCGGGAGTGCGATCGCTATTTATTGCCTGATTAAACTGCTGTTCGTTTTGGAGTAAAGCTGTAACTTGGGCTTTAAATCTACTTTTTTCTGCGTCTACTTTAGCGCGGACGTTGGGATCGCCTAACTGAGCTTGGGCTTGGTTGAGTTCGTTTTGCAACTGGGCTTCTTGTTGCAGGGAATTTTGATTGATGCGCTCTACGGCTCTAACGCTTTCAGTATTTACATTGTTGATATGGAGGGGAATCATGATCAAAAACAGCAAACCCAACAAGCTAGACAATAACAGCGCCCAAAATTTTAAGCTCAACCATAGTGGCGGCTGAGTTAAAGTATCGTTACTGCGATCGAACCAATAGCCCACCATTAAAAAAGCTAGTCCAATTATGGGGGTAATTCCCCGATCGATGGTGGCAGTAATAAAACCGATTTGCCACAAAGCGTCTCGCGCTCCCGCCGGAAAAGCCAGAATCACAAAATCTAGGAGAAAAGACAAAATTAATACTATTCCCACCAGTTTTAATGTCTGAGCAATAAAAGGAGATGGATTATTGGTAGCGTTCATTGGTTTTGATTAAGTTTAAGATTTGCGATCGAGACTAATAGCTTGTTCTAAAGCTAATTTTTCTTTGACTCTACGAGCATAAGGCTGGAGCTTGCTCAAATGCAAACCTGTAAGCATACTCAAATTTTCTAACGTTATGCCCTTGCTCAACATTTCTACACACCACGTCTGTGCGGCTTGCTCAATGATTGGCGATCGCCCTTCCGGTGTCAACAAGCCCTCAGTTAATTCTTGCCAACGCAAATCTATATCTACAGCAGTCATTGGCAACCCTGCATCGTTGAGAAACAACGCTGGATGCTCGCCAGTGCGGCTTCTCAGCCATCCCGTTAAAGGATTGCGAGTATAAGATCCATAGCGTTTACCCATAATCCATTGATTGACGGGAACTTGTCTTGAGTTTACTTGCAATAAGTGGCGAGTAGTTTCATTAATTTGGTGGGATTTTTCTAAACTAGCTATTTCCTCTTTTGATAATCCAGAGCCAAATAAAACGTACATCAAAGCGTAGTCTCTTAGCTGTTCTTTTTTGGCTCGGTGCATAATTTCGTGAACCAAAGAAGCTGGTAAATCGTTGATGACAATTTCTGTAGTTTCAGCTTTTAGCAATATTACCAAGTTGTCGATAAATTCAGAGCGATCGCCCCACAATTGTTGTTCGGTACAAGTGTTTTCAATCACAGCGTAGCCCAATAAAGCGGTATTGAGCATACTTGCTAATTTTTCTGGGGCTAAGGGAGATGTTTCTACGGCTAGATACTTTGCTACATAGCTATTTGCTTCGCTTATACCTTTTCCTAATGCTTGACGATTTTGGGGGGAATAATGCCTAGCTTCGCCAATTACAGATAATAATAATTCTGGTGCTTGAGCGATCGCGCTGAGGTAGGAATTCGCATAATTAGTTACAGCCTCTCCCAAACTACTTACTGAAGAAGGAATTTGTAATAATTCCCCTGGTTGACTAAAAGCTGTAGATTCTTCCAGCACTGCTAGTAGCAAGCCTTGTTTATTGCCAAAATGCCGGAACAAAGTTACTTCGTTTACTTGCGCCAATTCTGCTACAGCCTTGGTTGTAGTCTCAGTAACTCCTAAAGAGGTAAACAGTTTCAATGCCGATTCTATCAATCGCTGTCTAGTGGAATTTTGAGTAGCCATAAAAATGTAAGTGTTACTTGCATTTTCAAAAAGTTGCTGTTAGACTAGAAATGTAAGCAGCACTTGCACATCTGTAATTAATATAGCGTTGCTGGCGCTGACAAGTTTTGTATAGGAACATTTATGACTGCACGCTCAGTGTTAACTGAGGGTAAGCCACCGCTTGCTCTTAGCTGGATTAGTATCGGTTTTTTTGCAACTTTTCACGTTTTAGCGGTGTTGGCGGTGGGATGTTTTTCTTGGTCAGCGTTGGGATTAACATTATTTTTACATTGGCTGTTTGGTAGCATTGGCATTTGTTTGGGATACCACCGATTATTGAGCCATCGAAGCTTTCAAGTGCCAAAATTATTAGAATATGCGATCGCAATTATCGGCGCATTGGCAATTCAAGGCGGACCAATTTTTTGGGTAGCGGGACACCGCTTGCATCACGCCCACACTGAAGATGAAGAAAAAGATCCTTATTCTTCTAGACGTGGTTTTTGGTGGAGTCATATAGTTTGGCTTTTCTACCCACGTCCAGAGTTTTTTGACTATAAACAATACAGTAAATTTGCCCCAGACTTAGCCCGCGATCCTTTTTATCGGTTATTAAATCGTTACCATTTATACTTGCAAATTCCTTTAGCTGCGTTGCTGTACCTCTGTGGTGGAATGCCTTTCGTTATTTACGGTATCTTCTTAAGGTCTGTCTTGCTTTGGCATAGCACCTGGTTAATTAATTCTGCAACGCACATTTTCGGCTATCGCAATTTCACCGACTCTAAAGACGATTCCCGCAATTTATGGTGGGCGGCGCTTCTAACTTATGGTGAAGGTTGGCATAACAATCACCACGCTTATCCCAAAGTAGCTAAAGCTGGATTGCGTTGGTGGGAAGTTGATGTGACTTGGTGGGCGATTAAAACTTTGCAGATGCTTGGCTTGGCTAAAAAAGTTGCAATGCCACCAATCAAGTAAAGTCCGAAGTCTCAAACTTTCCTCTTCAATACAACTAACTTCTGCACGATATTTAAAAATCTTGTGGATTTTTTTTGTATTTACTTAAAGATACTGATAAAAAATTGCCCTACAAATAACTGATTGAACTTTTATCAGTAATAAAACGTACTTTTATATTGTGCTTTACAATTTTGCGTTTTTGCAATTAGTGCTTAACTAAAAACACTTAATATTTGGAAGCTTTATTTTGTCCTCTTTAGTATTTTTAGTAAAATTTTACGTATAGTCACTCAGGCATATTATTTAAAATAAAATAGCAAGCTATTAAAATTGTAAAAACTTTATGCAAACAAACTTAAATTAAGTAGATTTACTATTACTGTATTCTAGGCAATAAAGTTAAAGTTAGGTAGATTCAGCAAAGTTAAAGTTAGGTAAATTCAGCGAGGCAAAAAAGCTAACTTTACCCAGCAATATTTAAGTCAAATAAAAATGCTGAGCCCAATTAAATTGCCTAATAGTTTAGTAGTGATTGTCAACTTTATAAGTAGAGAGTAATTGTGGTTGTAACTCAGAATTTGTCACGTCTCAATAATTACGATTTAGAACAGACTCCGAAGGAATACTTAAAGAACGAGCATCAAAATAAACAAGCTACAAAGACAAAGATGTTCCCTTTCCATCTTTCACTGTGTATACATGACATGGAAGATGCTCGTCATTTCTACACAAATATTTTGGGAATTGAAGAACGCCGCGCCTCAAAAACATCGGTACATTTCGACTTTTTTGGCTGTCAACTTACCTGCCATGAAGTTCCAGGATACAGTGCCAAAAATATCCAAAGAGAAGTAGATGCTGAAGATGTGCCAGTTCCACATTTTGGCGCAGCTTTAAGCTACGAAGTATTTGAAGCAGTTAAAGAACGTTTGCTTGCTCACAATACCACCTTTATTAAAAAGCCCCGCATTCGGTTTCTAAATACAGGACACGAGCAGCACGTAATGTTTATTGAAGATCCTTCCGGTCATGGAATTGAAATTAAATCTTTTACCAAAGCACCCGTAGGAACTTGGGCTTAAATATAACAAAGCACTTAAAAATACTTTGTTACAAGCAATACAAACCAAAAAAACTGTAGAGAGAGTACCTAAATTCTCTCTACTACCAAAAGAGCATTAAACTTAAATGATGCTCTTTTTAAATGTAATTAAATTAACTATTATGACTACAACAGATATATTAATTCTAGCTATTGGTGGGCTAGTTTCAGGAATTATGGCTGGCTTATTAGGTATTGGCGGAGGTGTAATATTAGTACCTCTTTTAGTAGCTTTAGGTAATGAGCCGATTAAAGCCACCGCTACCAGTAGTTTAGCAATTGTAATTACTTCCGTTTCTGGTAGCCTTCAAAATTGGCGCATGGGTTATTTTAACTTAAAAAAAATATTGTACTTAGGAATTCCAGCTTTAATAACTGCTCAACTAGGTGTGGTCTTAGCAATTAATATTTCCTCTTATCTGCTACTATTTTTGTTTGGATTTTTATTACTTATAAATATCTATCTAGTTCAACTGCGGAAACAATTGCTTGCTAAAGGAGATACTGATAAAAACGCTTTTAATCCAACTATTTCTAGAATAGCAACAGGAGGCGCAGGAGGGCTTCTAGCAGGCTTATTTGGTGTAGGTGGCGGTGTAATTATGGTTCCCTTACAAATGTTACTATTAGGGGAACATATCAAAGTAGCAATTCAAACTAGCTTAGGAGTAATTATTAGTACGGCGGTATCATCTTCTATCACTCAAGCTTATGCAGGAAATGTGTTATTTATTCCAGGGATAATCTTAGGTTGCGGTGGATTATTGGGAGCGCAAATTAGTACGCGAGTTTTACCAAAGCTACCAGATAATGTTGTTAGTATTGTATTTCGCAGCTTTTTAGGAATATTATCAATCTATATTTTTTATCGTGCTTGGTTGAGCTATCAAGGATTAGCAAGATAAAATTAACTAAAAGTTTGCAATAGCCAGCGATTAATTGCGCCATCATCTTCAGTTTGGCTGCGCTTTAAAGCTGATTCTACAAGAGAAATTGCAAGTCCTGGTAATACCAATGATTCTTTCACTTCTCCACTACGTCCTTCGGAAATAGAAAAAGCAATAATATCGTTGTTATTAACGTCTACTACCCAATATTCTTGTATTCCTACGCGATCGTATATTAGCCGTTTGTGTCCTAAATCGTCATTTATTGATGTTGCACCAAATTCTATTACTAAGTTAGGTGGACTAAATTCTAATAGATTGATAGGTGAATTATTACGAGGTGGAAAATTAAATTCATCACCAATATAAAAAGCTAAGTCTGGCTGAAATTCTCTAATATTCGGTTGACGAAAACTACAATTAGTTAAACCTTTGATTCTGATATTTTTTACAGTTGCGTACAGGCTAATAATATTGGCAATTAGATGATTATCTTGGCTGTGACTAGAACCAATTGGTGGCATTTCAATTTTTAAGTATTTTTGCTCATAGTAAAATTTACCACCTTCGTATTCTGGATTATCAGCTAGATTTATAAACTCTTCCCAGCTTCTGCTTACCCAGCTATTTATTATTTTTTGTGTAGATGCTGTACTAACCATGACGTTGTACCTCAATTATTTCAGTATATTCAAACTCATTAGGACTTTGCTTAACTAAAGAATAGCGATCGCTATCTATTACAATTGAATCTTCTTCACAATCTAACTTAGGCGAGTTGTAGGTAAGTATATACTCTCTACCAATATAATTTGCCATTTCTTCAGCAACTTCGCCGCGCCATTGGGTTTTAGTAACTAATACAACTAATTGATTAGCTAAATTAGGAATTGTCTTAGCAATCTGTCGCCGATACATTTCATCTAACGTACCAAAAGGTGAATCCATAACTATCGGAAAGGCACTACTATCAGAAACCATTAATAATTTATTTTCGCTCCATTCTCGCACTCGGTCGATAATTGCACCAATAAAAGATAAGCTTAGTATTTGATTTTCACCTGTAGAAGCTGCAACGGCGGATTCTTGCCAAGTAGTATTTTCTATTAGTGATAATTCATATTTTTCGCTAAGTTTGGGAATATAAGGAGTAAAAGATATTTGAGCAAATATTTGTTGTACTTTCTGTTCTAATAACACGCGAAATTGCTGTTCTAACCTCTTTCTAACTTCAATTAAACATTCAGCAGCTTCTTGAGTTGCGATAATTCTACGCTGTGCTAAAGCTTGCTTTTGTTCGTTCATTTTTTGTTTAGCAACTTGTTTAACTATTTCTCCTACTTCTCTAGTTAAATCGTCTATTTTTTGCTGCTTTGCGCCTTGCTCTAAAATCAGTTCCCGAATTGTTGTATCTGTAACATCTAAACGGTTTTGTAACTGTTGTATATCTTCGTTTGGATAATTTATTAATTTCTCTTTAATCTTATCCAATTCATTCTCTATCTTTGATACTTCTGTTCTATGTTGCTTAATATTGTCTTGCTGCCTATCGACTTCTTGCCAAAATTCAGGAACTTTGACGAAAATTATTTAGTTGAATTGATAGCAGTTTCATTGCACTACTTCCTTGATAATTTTGAGAATATCGTCATTAATATTCCAAGGACTTTTCATGTATAACTTGTCTTTTTCTGCTTGTAATACTTGCTCAACGATGCTTCTAACTTCTGGTGGTGCGTTGGCAATCGGTGCTTGAATATCGTTAATATTTGTTTCTTGAGTCATTTTGTATCTAACTGCACCACAGAAAAGGAATAAATATCTAGATTGCTATTTTAACTAGGCTTACAAGTCTAGCAATCCGTACTGTTTTTGTAATGTTAGTAAAGTTCTTCTTGCTTCGCCAGCATTGTCTGCTAAATCGGCAAATTCTATAAATCTTTTTAGCTCTTTTCTCAGTAAATTGCGTTCTACTTCCCAAGTTTGCCGATCTAATTCGGGAGGCATAACTATCATGTCAAATAGAGTAGCGCGTTGTTTGCCAGGATAGGGACGCAAAATTCTACCCCGCCTTTGAATAAATTGGCGTGGGTTGCTGCTACTAGCTAAGATTACGGCGGATTTAATGGCGGGAATATCTACCCCTTCATCTAAACAGCGAATGGCTACTAATCCTTGCAAGTCTCCATTTTCAAACTGTCGGCGCAATTCTTCACGCTGCGCTAAAGATGTTTCGGCGGTATAAGTATTGACGCGATAATTTAAGTCTGCACCCAAAAGCTTGACGACAGCGGCTATCTGGCGGGTATTTTCGTTGCTAACCGCCCCTTCAATCGTGCCATCTCCACAGTAAAATAAAGTATGGTGCGTATCTGTGCGATCGCTCATTAATTGCTTTAATGCCACTAGCTTGTTAGCCGCACAACCAACTAATCTTGCTCTCTGCATCAATAATGCTGTTAAAGCCTCGTTATTTTTGATGTTTTCTTTTGCGCTTATTATCCAGCCAATTCTAGTAGTTAACCGCGAATACGCATAAGACTCTGATTCGGTTAAATCTACGAGAATTGGGTAATAAAGGTAATGAACTAAAGCCCTTTGCGCGATCGCATCCTTTAGCGTAAGCTCTGGTTGTAATACCTTGCCAAAGTAGTCAAAAATAAATTCTGTACCAATCTCGTCAAAATAACGCTCAGGAGTAGTGGATAAAGCTAGACGCAAGCCAATAAAGCGAGGTAAACTTTGTTCTAACTTTGGCGCACCTAAATTGTGCGCTTCGTCGCCAACTATTAAAGTTTTTTCGGGAAAGTATTTTAGCTGCGACTGCAAACCATCGCCCATTAAAGTTGAATTTGTAGTGATAACCGTGAGAAATGCCTGGTTGCCAGCACGGATATTATAAAGTTGGGTGGATAGTTGACTTTGCCAGCCAGTGACGCTTTCAAAAGCTAAAATGGGTGCTAGTCCAAATTTTTCACTCTCACGCGCCCACTGGCTGACTAAATGGCGGTAAGGGCAAACAATGAGTAATACCTGCAAGCCAATTTTCTGATATAGTTCGAGGGCGATCGCTAAAGCAGTAATAGTTTTACCGCTACCCGTCGCCATTTTTAAAGTTCCTCTACCAGAATTGCCAAACCAGTTAGCGACTGCTTGTTTTTGATACTCCCGCAATTGGATAGATGGTGGTAGATAGGGGCATCCTGGCTGCGGTGTAACCCGGTAATTGCCGCGATTTTCTGTAACTAATAGCTGGAGTAAATTGGGCAGTCGCTGGGCTGAATTCTGCGTTAGGTACATCTGAAGGAGAATGGGTGAATTGGTAATGGGTAATTGGTAATGGGTTATCACCAATGACCAATACCATTAAATCTAGTACCGTTAATTTACTAGGTAATAATTTATACTTTTTATTGTAAGCCTTTGGAGAGGCTTTGACCTCCCCAAAGTTTCCGCTAATTTAGTTATAACCGCGCCAAACTCCAATTAGTACGCCTTGGACCTCTACTTGCATTGCTTCTACTTCAATGGGTTTGTATTTAGCATTGGCAGGTTTTAGGGTGACGCGACTTCCTTTACGGTAGAAGTGTTTTAAAGTTGTACCGTGTCCGTTTACCATTGCGGCAACGATTGTACCGTTTTTTAGCTGATCTGGTTCTAATACGGGGCGCATTAGCACTAAATCGCCTTCGGTAATATGTTCGTCAATCATGCTGTCGCCAACAACGCGCAGCGCGAAAGTTTTTGGCGGTACAAACTGGTGCATAAAATCTATTTGCTCTACCGCATCAGTAAATGGTTCAATTAAACCACCTGCTGCGATCGCACCTAAAATTGGCACTCCTGGTTTAGTATTTTGACTAATCCGAATTGTTCTTGCTCTACCTTCTGTCCATTCTATATATCCTTTAGCGCGTAAATGTTCTAAACGACTTTGTACGGGCGCAGGCGACTTTAATTCCATCGCTTGCATCATTTGTCTAATCGATGGTGAATGCTGGTAAGTGCGGACATAATCCACCAACCAGTCATACAATTGTTGTTGAGCTTCGGTTAAGGGTTCCATGAATATTCAAAGGGCGAAAAATAAAAATCCCTCTAGAACATTCGTACTACATAAATGCCCTTTTTGACAAAATGATCAAAAGAAATTTAGTTTTCTTTCAAAAAAATCTGATTAATCTGCACCTAATAAACTTGCAAGTAATGCTTTTTGCGCGTGCATCCGATTTTCTGCTTGATCCCAAACTTTTGATTGCGATCCTTCCATAACTTCGTGAGTAATTTCTTCGCCGCGATGGGCTGGCAAACAGTGTAAAACGATCGCGCTCTTGTCGGCAATACTTAATAACTGCTCGTTGATTTGATAGGGTTGAAACAAGGGAATTCGTGCCGATGCTTCTGATTCTTGCCCCATACTTGCCCAAACATCGGTATAGAGTATATTTGAGCCATTCACCGCAGCGATGGGATCTTGAGTAATAGTTATTTCAGTTTTGTTTGCGGCGATTTCTTGAGCATTTTCAACAATGGTAGGATCGGGTTGATATTCGCTTGGTGTAGCAATTCTGACATTTATTCCTACTAAAGCACAGCCTAATAGTAGGGAATGAGCAACATTATTTCCGTCGCCTAAATAAGTCAAAGTCAAGCCTGTAAGTTGACCAAAACAGTCTTGAATAGTTAATAAGTCTGCAAGAATTTGGCAGGGATGCCCAGAATCAGTTAAGGCATTAATTACCGGAATGTTGGCATATTTAGCAAAAGTTTCTAGTTGTTGCTGTTTAAAAGTCCGAATTGCCAAAATATCTAAGTAACGGTCTAAAACTCTAGCTGTATCTTCAACGGGTTCGCCGCGACTAACTTGAGTTACGTTTGGATTGAGATCGATTACCTGTCCACCTAATTGATACATGGCTACAGAAAAACTTACTCTTGTGCGAGTAGAAGCTTTATAAAAAAGCAATCCCAAAACTTTGTTACAGCGAATATTTACCTGTCCAGATTTTAGCTGTGCTGCTAGGTGCAAGAGTTCAAGCACTTCATCGGTTGTCAAATTTTGCAAACTTAATAAATCTCGTCCTTTCAACGCTGCCATGTTTGTTTTAGAGTGAGTAAATATTTTTTGAGCCTTTTTTTAACCCAGGGCGAGAACTCATTGCTCGTTTACCCACCTGTGCCACAAAATGACTGTTTTAAAACAGTATCAAACATTATTCAAGCTTGCCTAGCTTTTTGTCATGTTTTTCTCAAATAGCTTGCCAAAAAGTCAGAATTTAGTTACATTGAGTTCTTAGGCTGGTGTAGCTCAGGGGTAGAGCAGCTGATTTGTAATCAGCCGGTCGCAAGTTCAAATCTTGTCACCAGCTTTTCGGAGAAACTTGCCACTGTTAAGGTTTTGAGGTTTGAGGACAAACTTAAACTTGTAGATGAAACCGTTGCAATAACTATTTTTCGCTTTGTTTGATGACGGTAGTTTATGATAGAATCGCACTTCGCACATTGACAGAGCTTTACACATAAATATTCTTGATAAGCAGACACCCAAGAATTGTTGGCGTTGCCCAATTGGTAATGGGATAAAGAAGGTGAAACCAGAAATTCTGTCTTTTTCTTAAACCAACCATTGAAAATCATTACACTTTCAGCAACGCCGAATTGTTTGATAAAAAAATGCCGCTCTTTTTTACTAGGAGAAATCGCTTAATTAAAATCTATACTGCACGACCTCTAAACCTGCGCTCAAATTCTGCTTGTAAAATAATTAAATAAACCTGAGTTCGGGTTAAGCAGAGGGAGGTAAAGCCCATTCTAAATGAAGAGAAGGCTTTTTAGGCTGATAACAGTAGGCAATCAAACCGCACAGGACGTTAACGGCAAAATTGACAGGACGGCGAT
>JAESGR010000840.1_pt1 | contig 14120 bp, 12 predicted proteins | sample 9269771 | NCBI WGS metagenome assembly JAESGR01 (sample SAMN15739572, study PRJNA653492) | algae metagenome | isolation source: Chroococcus sp. CMT-3BRIN-NPC107 and co-occurring heterotrophs from well... | place: USA: Clark Mountains Wilderness, California | collected 2010-04-18
TGCAGCCCAGGAGCCCTTCGCATGTCCTCTCCCCTGCAAGAACACCTTCCGGCCGCGCGCGCGACGCTGGCTGCACTGCGCACGTCGTTCGATGCCGCGACGCGCGCGCTCGCCCTTCGCTGCAGCACGCAGGGCCGCCTGGGCAACCGGCTGCTCGACGCGCAGCAAGTCGCGTGCTTCGAGCTCGCATGGGCCGCGGCCGACCTGCTGGCAGCAGAGGCGGCGGTCGACCGCGTCAGCGATGACCAGGCGGAACTCGACACGCGCCTGGCGCTGTTGTTCGCGGTGGATGCAGGCCTGGCCGTGCTCGGCCGGCTGGACAACTTGTTCCTGGAGCTGGGGCTGGATGCCGCGGCTTTGCAGGCGGTGCATGGCGATCGCGCCTGGACGGCATTGCGGCAGGCGGCAACCGGCGCCGCGGCGCTCGATGCCGCCGGCCAGGCCGTCGCCGCGGCGCAGGGCGAAGTGGGCAGCGTGGAGCTGGACGAAGAACACGCCATGGCGCAGGAATCGTTTCGCCGCTTTTCGCAGGAGGTGGTCGCGCCGCAGGCCGAGGCGATCCACCGCGACAACCTCACCGTGCCCGAGTCGCTGCTGCAACCGCTGCGCGAGATGGGCGTGTTCGGCCTGTCGGTGCCGCAGCAGTACGGCGGCAGCGCGCCGGACGACCGCGAGGATTCGCTGCTGATGGTGCTGGTCACCGAGGCGCTCTCCGAAGGATCGCTCGCCGCCGCCGGCAGCCTGATCACGCGGCCGGAGATCCTGACGCGCGCGCTGGTCACCGGCGGCACGCGCGAGCAGCAGGCGCACTGGCTGCCTCGTTTGGCCGCGGGCGATCCGCTGTGCGCCATCGCGATTACCGAGCCGGACCACGGCTCCGACGTCGCCGGGCTCACGTTGCGTGCGGCGCGGGCCCAAGGCGGCTGGACGCTGAACGGCGCCAAGACCTGGTGCACCTTCGCCGGCAAGGCGGGCGTGCTGATGGTGGTCGCGCGCACGAACCCGGACCGCAGCCTCGGCCACAAGGGCCTGAGCGTCTTCCTCGTGGAAAAGCCGTCCTTCGACGGGCATGACTTCGTGTTCCGCCAGCCGGGCGGCGGTGTGCTCACCGGCCGCGCGATCCCCACCATCGGCTACCGGGGCATGCATTCCTTCGACCTCTCCTTCGAGGACTTCTTCGTGCCGCAGGCCAACCTCCTCGGCGGCGCGGGCGGCGAGGGCAAGGGCTTCTACTACACGATGGCGGGCATGGTGGGTGGGCGCATGCAGACCTCCGCGCGCGCCTGCGGTGTCATGCGGGCGGCGCTGCGCGCGGCGATCCGCTACGCCGAGGACCGCAGGGTCTTCGGGCAGGCGCTGGTGGAGTTTCCGCTCACCCGCGCCAAGCTCGCGCGCATGGGCGCGCGGCTGGCCGCGTGCCGGCAGCTCGCCTGCGATGTCGCGCTGCTGGTGGACGCGGGCGAAGGACGCATGGAAGCGAGCCTGGTGAAGCTGCTTGCCTGCCGCTCCGCCGAGATGGTCACGCGCGAGGCGCTGCAGCTGCACGGCGGTATGGGCTATGCGGAGGAGTCGGCCGTGAGCCGTTACTTCGTCGATGCGCGGGTGCTGTCGATCTTCGAGGGCGCGGAGGAAACGCTGGCGCTGAAGGTCGTGGCGCGCAGCCTGATGGAGCGGGCGCTGGGCGTCGCGCCGGGCGCGGCATGAGCCGCCGGGCCGCCCCAAGGCTCATAGCCCCGCAGTGCGCAGCACGGAGGGTAGTCCAATGACCGGCATCCTGGCCGGCATGCGCGTGGTGGAGGCGGGCGCCTTCGTCGCCGCGCCGCTGGGCGGCATGACGCTGGCGCAGATGGGCGCGCAGGTGATCCGCATCGACGCGCTCGGCGGCGGCCTCGACCACCACCGCTGGCCGGTGACCGAGGACGACGCCAGCCTGTTCTGGTGCGGCCTGAACAAGGGCAAGCGCTCGGTGGCCCTGGACCTGGCGTCGCCGCAGGGCCGCGAGATCGCGATGGCCCTGATCACGGCGCCGGGCGACGACGGCGGCCTGTTCCTCACCAACTTCCCGCCGCGTGGCTGGCTCGACCCCGACAAGCTGCGCGCGTTGAGGCCCGACCTCGTGCAGGTGACCCTGCAGGGCGACCGCCACGGCGGCTCCGCCGTCGACTACACGGTCAACGCGCGGCTGGGCGTGCCGATGTTCACCGGTGCGCCGGGTGGCGATGAGCCTGTCAACCACGTGCTGCCGGCCTGGGACCTGGTCACCGGCCAGATGGTGGCCGTGGGCCTGCTGGCGGCCGAACGCCACCGCCGCATCACCGGGCAGGGACAGCACGTCAAGCTGGCGCTGCAGGATGTGGGCCTGGCGGTGATGAACCACCTGGGCTTCCTGGAAGAAGCGCGCCGCGGCGCGCCGCGCCAGCGCTACGGCAACGATCTCTTCGGCGCCTTCGGCCGCGACTTCGTCACCGCCGACGGGCAGCGCGTGATGGTGGTGGGCCTCACGGCCAAGCAGTGGCGGTCGCTGTGCGAGGCACTCGTGGTGCAGGGCGAGGTGGATGCGCTGGCGGCGCGCCTGGGCGTGGACCTGTCACGCGAAGGCGAACGCTTCCGTGCCCGCGGCGAGCTGGGCTTCATCATCGGCCAGCGCATCGCCAGCCGCACGCTCGCCGATCTCACCACGGATTTCGATCGCCTGGGCGTCTGCTGGAGCCGCTACCAGACGGTGGAACAGCTGGTGCGCGAAGACGCGGAATGCTCCGAAGCCAATCCGCTGTTCACGACCATCGAGCAGCCTGGCGTCGGCCCGATGCTGGCCGCTGGCATTCCGCTGGAGTTCGCTTCGCATGCGCGGCAGCCCGCGCAGTCCGCGCCCCGCCTGGGGGAGCATACCGAGGAGGTGCTCGCTGAGTTGCTGGGCATCGACGCTGCGCAATACGGACGATTGCGCGACGCCGGCTGCGTGCGGTAGCTTGTCGCCCTGGAGGACGGAACATGGCCAACGAAGTGTCTTTCTGGGGTGCGGCGTACCAGCTGCCGATCCAGGTGCAACTCTTCAACGTCCGCGCAGCGGCGGCGCCCGCAGGAGGGTTCGCCGTGTTCGGCGCCTCCGGCTCGGCGCAGGTGGAGCGTCCCGGCTTCGGCGACTACGAGACCTGGGCGCCTGCCGCGCGGATGGCCGTCTTCGGCAATGTCCTGGACCTGCTGGACGTGCGCGAGCTCCTGGACGACGAAGGTGCGCGTGCGGTGACTCCCGACATGCAGAACCTGCGCGTGCACGGCACGGCGAGCGGCTTCGCGCTGCTGTCGACGCCCGGCAGCTGGAGAAACGGCGTCGGCGGAAGCTTCGACTCCGACACCTCGGCGGTCTTCCAGACCTTCGGTGCCGACGGCCGCAGCACCTCTGCCCGCCTGGTGCTGCAGCACCACAGTGGCGACAACATCGGCACGCAGCTCGACTTCCAGCCGCGCCCGGGCGGTGGCTGGTATGCCTCCTTCGGTTCCACGCAGCGCGCCTGGGTGCTGCTCGCATCGGACGGCGCCGTCCAGGCGGGCCCGTTCACGGATGCGGGGTTCCCGCTGGCCGCGACGGCCCTGCCGGACGGACGCATCCTGCGCTTCTCGAATGGCGTGGGCGGGCAAGCATCCTCCGGTCAGCTGTACTCGGCAAGCGGGGTGGCCCAGGGCGACCCGATCGATGTGGTCGGCACGGCTGCCGTGGGGCTCGGCAGCGGCGCGATCGCGGTGTTCTGGTCCGATGGCGGTGATGTGTATGGGCAGGTGCTGTCGGCCACGGGGGCAACCGAATCGCCGTCCTTCGCAGTGGCTGCCGTCACGGCCGGTCCGCAGCAGGACGTGACCGTGGAGGCGCTGCCCGATGGCGGTTGCCTCGTTTTCTGGGAGAGCTACCCCGAGGATCCCGACCCGTACAACGGCGGAGCGCCCGATGGCGTCATCCTGGCGCAGCGCTTCGATGCAGCCGGCCGGAAGGCAGGAACGCCCTTCGAGGTCATGGGGTCGGTGGCGCAGTTCCTTGGGCGCGGGATCATCGATACCTTTTCGTTCGGCGACGGGCGCGTGGGGCTCGTCATCGACCCTTCAGCGGCCCAAGGCGACCTTGTCGTGCAGGTAGTGGATACGCGAGGGCGGACCCACACCGGCAGCGAGGCCGCCGATACGATCGTCGGCTCCAGCGGCGGCACGACCATCAGCGGCCTGGGCGGCAACGACCAGCTGTACGGCTTCGACGGGAACGACCTGGTCGACGGCGGCAGCGGCGACGACACGCTCACCGGCGCAGGCGCACACGACACGCTGGTGGGAGCGGAGGGCAATGACCAACTCTCAGGCGGAGAAGGCAACGACTGGCTGATCGCCGGCGGGGGCGCCGACGTGCTGCACGGCGACGCCGGCACCGACGTGCTCGTCGGCGCGGACGGCAATGATTCACTGTTCGGCGGCGACGGCTTCGACTACCTGTACGGCGGCACGGGCAGCAATGTCCTCATGGGTGGCGGCGGCACCGACGTGGTGATCTCCGAGGGCGTGAACGACGTCGTGCACAGCGGCGCCGGCAGCGACATGGTGTACCTGTATGGCAGCGGCACGTCCACGGTCACCAACGAGAGCGGCAACGATGTCCTGGTAGTGGTCGGCGGCAGCGTGGTGGCGCTCACGGGCGGCGGGCAGGACTACGTGTACGGCGGTGCCGGCAGCGACTGGATCTCCAGCGGCGGCGGCGTGGACGTGCTGGTGGGCGGCGGCGGCAGCGATACCTTCCACGGCGGTGCCGGCGTGGACTACCTGTTCCTCGGCGCAGGGCCGGACACCCTCCTGCACGACCTGCAGTCCGGCGTGGACGTGGTGAATGGCTTCGACCCTGCGCGTGACGTGATCGCGCTGCAGGGAACGGGACTCGGAAGCTTTGCGCAGGTGCAGGCGGCGACCAGCGACTTCGGCTCCTTCCTCGTGGTCACGATCGACGCGGCCACCGCCGTCTGGCTCGTGGGCGTGCGGCCGGAGCAACTGTCGGCGAGCAATTTCGTATTCGAATGAGGCCTGCCTAGGGTAAGTCCGCCTTCAAGGCGGGCGTTCGCACGCCTACGGTGGCTTCTTTATCGTTCGATAGAGGAGACATCGCATGACGACCGCCTTCACGCCGCAGGCCCAGAAGGAACATGCCACGCTCGGCCCCATGGCCTCGCGCGTCGTGCACGCCAACGACATGGAGTGGGAGCCGATCCGCTACCCCGGCTGCAAGGTGAAGACCCTGATGGTCGATCCCAAGCAGGGGCTGCTGACGGTGCTGCTGAAGATGGAGCCGGGCGCGCGCCTGCCCGACCACGAGCATGCGCTGATGGAGCAGACCTACATGATCGAGGGCCGCCTCGTGGACCTCGAAGGTCCCGAGAAGGGGCTCGAGGTCGGCCCGGGCGAATTCGTGTACCGGCCCGCCGGCAGCCGCCATGCGGCGTGGACGCCCGAAGGCGGCCTGATGGTCGCCATCTTCCAGGTACCCAACAAGTTCTACGAGGAGGGCGGCAAGGTGGTCGACCTCATCGGCAATGACTGGCAGGCCAAGTGGGGCCACGTCGTCGCCTGATTTCACTGGAGACAACTTCATGCAGTACAAGTTCGCAGCCGCCGCCCTGGCTCTCGTTCTGTCCGCCCCGGTCCTCGCGCAGAAGACCAAGTGGGACCTGCCCACCGGCTACGCCGAGAACAACTTCCACACGCAGAACCTGCGCTGGTTCGCCGATGAGGTGAAGAAGGCCACCCGGGGCGACGTCGACATCGTCGTCCACAGCAACGCATCGCTGTTCAAGCTGCCCGACATCAAGCGGGCGGTGCAGGGCGGGCAGGTGCCCGCGGGCGAGATCCTGCTATCCCTGCACGGCAACGAGGATCCGATCCTCGAGGCCGACATGATCCCCTTCCTGGCCGCCGGCTTCGACAACGCGTGGAAGCTGTACACGGTGCAAAAGCCCGTGCTGCAGGACCGCCTGGGCAAGCAGGGCATGCGCATGCTGTACTCGGTGGCGTGGCCGGGCAACGGCATCTTCAGCAAGACGCCGATGGATTCGCTTGCGGCGTTCAAGGGTGCGAAGTTCCGTGCCTACAACCGCGTCACGGCGCGCTTCGCCGAGGAACTGGGCGCGCAGCCCACGACCATCCAGGCGGCGGAACTGGCGCAGGCCTTCACGATGAACATGGCCACCACCATGATCGCGTCGCCGCAGATCGGCGTGGACACCAAGGCCTGGGAGTTCCTCACGTCCTTCTACGACACCAACGCGATGCACCCGCGCAATGCGGTTATCGTCAACGAGCGCGAGTTCGCCAAGTTGACGAAGGAAAACCAGGACGCGATCGTGCGCGTCGCCGCGCAGGCCGAAGCGCGCGGCTGGGACCTCGCGCGGGCGGCGGCCAAGGCGTCGACCGATGCGTTGTCGAAGAACGGCGTGAAGGTCTACGAGCCCTCGCCGGCGATGCGCGCCGATTTCCAGCGCGTGAGCCAGAAGCTGATCGACGAGTGGAGCCAGAAGGCCGGTGCCGATGGCGAGAGGATCGTGCGGGGGATGAGGTAGTCTCCGGCCGGCAGCGGCCTTACATCCGCAGCCGCCCCGCGTACCCCGTCATCTCCAGGTACCCGCGCCCCACGCGCCTGCCATTGCTGTCGACGAGGTCGGACAGGCCTTCCCAGTAGATCGCGCCGGTGGAGGCGCGGCTGTCCAGCTCCTGGTTGTCGACCAGCGCACGCACGGTGTAGAAGTCGGCCGGCGTGCGCAGGCGCCACTCCACGGGATAGGTCGCGTTCGACAGCGCGCTCGTCCACGTGCGCCCGGCGCGGAACTCGGTTTCGCCGGGCGTCGCGATGTACAGGTCGCCGCGCGCGCTGCGGTACGAGCCGCCATCCCACACCGTGCTGCCGTCGCGACGGCGCAGCCGGAACGCGGTGAGCGCGGCGCCGTCATCGAGGTTCATGCCGATCCAGTCCCAGCCGACGGCGTCCGGATGCAGCAGTTCCTCGCTCCACTCGTGGTCCATCCACGCCTTGCCGGTGACCCGGAATTCGCGGCCCTGCAGCGACAGCAAGCCCGTCACCGCCAGTTGCGGCTGGCTGTAGTAATAGCTCGCCTGCTTCTCCTGCGGCCCCTTGCGTGACAGGCCCTGCCGGCCCTGCAGCAGCACGGGCTGCACGGCGGCGCAGCGCAGGTCCAGGCGAAAGCCCGCTGCGGGGATCACGGCATTCCACGCCTCGCCCTGCCGCACCAGCGACCAGTCGCGGATGCGCAGCGCAGCGTCGCCCTCCTGGGCCTGCGCGATGCCGAAGCCCTGGCGGGCGATGCGCTGGTCGTGCACCAGCTTGCCGGCCTTCACGTCGGTGACCGCTGCATGGGCGAACAGCAGCTGCCGGGCCGCGAACTTCGACTGCATGCCCTGCGTGGCATCGACGCGCGTGCGGAAGAAGGTCACCTGGAAGCCGAACAGCCGGTCGCCGTCCTGCGCATGGCCGGTGACGTACCACCACTCGGTGCGCAGGTCCGGATGCGCGCCGTGGTCCTGCGGAAAGACGAGGCCCCGCTGCGGCAGGGCCCGGGCCAGCGGCGCTGCGAGGCCACCCGCAAGGATGGCCCTCCTGCGCAGGCCGCTGGTGAGTGATAGGAACTCCTTCACCAGTCCTCCTTCACCGCCAGCACCGCGTCCTTGCCGGCCGCCGCCCGCCCCGCCAGCCACGCCGTCACCGTTCCCGCCGCGACCACCGCCGCACACAGCGCCAGCAGCCGGGCCCAAGGCAGCAGCAGGTCCATCGTCCAGTGGAAGCTCTGCGGATTGACCACGTGCACCAGCACCACGGCCACCGCGAGCCCGAGGCCAAGGCCCGCCAGCGCGCCGATGAAGGTCCAGGCGGCGCCTTCGCCGGCGACGACCGTCAGGATCTGGCGCCGCGTGAGCCCCAGGTGCGCCAGCAGCCCGAACTCCTTGCGGCGTGCGAGCACCTGGGCGCTGAAGCTTGCCGCCACGCCGAAGAGGCCGATGCCGATCGCCACCGCCTGCAGCCAGTACGTCACCGCGAAGCTGCGGTCGAAGATGCGCAGCGAGACGTTGCGCACCTGCGCGGCCGACGCGAAGTCGACCAGGTCCCCTTGTCCGGTGGTGCGCGTCACCAGCGCGCGCACGCGCGCCTGCACGTCGTCGAGCGAGGCGCCCGGCGCCAGCCACAGCTGCGCGTCGTTGATGCGCGTGTCGCCGGTCAGGCGCAGGTAGTCGCGGTGATCGATCACGACGGCGCCGGTCTGCCGCACGTAGTCGCGCCAGACGCCTACGACCACGAAAGGTCCGCCTCCCAGGGACGCCTGCAGCAACGGCAGGGGCTGTCCGCGGCGTGCGCCGTAGAGGTCCACCATCGCCTCGCTCACGTACACCGGGATCGACCCCGCGGGGACCGCGACGCGCTCGCCCACCAGCGGCAGCGACTTGTCCGCAGCGTCCATCGTGCGTGCCAGCAGCGCCACCGGCGGCCGCGCGGGATCGAGCTGCAGGTTGCGCACGCGTTGCGTCGCCACGCGCGCGACGCCGGGGAGCTGCGCGAGCCCCTGTACGAGTTGCGGCGTGAGGAAGGCCGTGTCGCCGGCGCTGGTGCTCAACGTGGTTCGCACGTACAGGTCGGCGGGCAGCAGCACGTCGAGCCAGTCGGAGACCGACTGGCGAAAACTCGCGACCATCACCGTGAGGGCGACGGCCAGGCTGAGCGCCGCCACCACGCCGCTGACGGCCACCGCGGCGCTTTCCCGCACGCGCCGCGCACGCTCCACGGCCAGCAGCGGCAGCGCCCTGTGCGCGACCACCGGTGCGAGCCGGTCGTACAAGGCGCCCACGGCACCCGGCAGCACGGAGATACCGCCAACGAGCAGCAGCCCCACGGAGACGTAGGCGGCCAGCGGAATGCCGGCGATCGGCGGCAGCAGCGCGAGCACCACGGCTGCGATGAGTGCCAGCCAGCCGGCCAGGTGGCGCCGGCCGCGCGGCAGCGCCGTGCCGAGCCCCTTGAGCGTCTGCGCGAGCGGCAGCCGCGCCGCGCCGCGTGCCGGCAACCAGCCGCCCGCCATGGCGGCGACGACGCCGAGCGCGCCATACCCGAGCGCCGCGGGGGCGCTCCACTGCAGCTGCGGCTGCACGCCGGGGAAGTAGCCGCCGCCCAGGTCGCCCCCCAGCAGCGACAGCGCCGCCGCCGCCAGAGCGGTGCCGAGTGCGACACCGGCGACGCTGCCGATCACGCCCAGCACGGCGGACTCCGCGAGCACGAGGCGCAGTCGCTGCGTGGCGGTGAGCCCCAGTACGCCCAGCAGGGCGAATTGCTGCGATCGGCGCGCCACGCTCAGCGCCAGCACCGAGAAGACGAGGAAGGCACCCGTGAAGAGTGCGACGAGGGCCAGCACGGTGAGGTTCACGCGGTAGGCGCGCGACAGCTGGCTGATGCGCTGGCCGGCATCACCCGGTTGCGCCGCCTGCACGGTGGGCGGCAACTGCAGGCCGCGCAGCCAGTCGGCATGCTGCACCCCGGGCTGCAGCTTCACGTCGATGCGCGAGAGTTGTCCGGCGCGGCCGAAGAGGTCCTGCGCCGCGCCGATGTCCATGACCACGAGCGGCCCTCCGCCGGCCCGCGTGCTGCCGGCCACGCGCAGTTCGCGCAGCGCCAGGCCCGATTGCAGCCGCAGGCGGTCGGCCGGCAGCGCCGCCTGCGCGGCGGCGTTGAGGAACACCGTGTCCGGCGCCAGGATCGCCAGCCGGTCGGCGCCCTCGCTCGTTGCCGGCATGAGCTCCGGCGCGACCGCGGCGATCACCAGTGCGTCCATGCCGAGCACGCGCACGGTGATGCGGCTGCCGTCGCGGGCGACCGCGGCGGTCTGCAGTTCGAGCACGGGACTGGCGGCACTGACCTGCGGGTGCGCAGCGATGCGCGCATACAGGGTCTCGTCCATGGCGCCCTGCGTGGCGCGCAGCTCCAGGTCCGGCTGGCCGCCGGCCGAGCGCGCGGCGCTGGCGAATTCGTCCAGTGCCGACGCGTTGATCAGGTGGACGGAGAAGGCGAGGGCGACGCCGAGCATGACGGCGAGCACGGCGGTGGCGCTGCGCCACGCGTGGTGGCGGACTTCCTGCCAGGAGTAGGTGGCGAGGAGGGCGGGGAGCATGGGCGGGGATTGTGCCCCGCGGCCCGGCGGGGTTCGCCGTTGGGCTCACCCCGACCTACGAAGTCAGGGTAGGGCGGGGTGAGCGCGCAGCCGAACCCCGCCGATGGCGTGCTTACGCCATCTCTCCCATCAGTTCTTCCTTGCGCGTCACCATCTCTTCGCGCATGGCGATCAGGTCCAGCTTGCGCGCCGCGCGTGCCTTCGGGAAGATCTCGCCGCGCTCTTCCTTCACGTGGTGGTCGATGTACTCGCCCAGCACCGTCACCTTGGCGTCGAACATCTCGTCGGCTTCGCCCGCGCCCTCGATCTGCGCGATGAGGTCCTTGGCGGACTGGTGCTCGACTTCGGCTTCGGCGATCAGGTCGGTGTCCTTCAACGCGGCGCGCAGGGCCGGGTAGAAGATCTCTTCCTCGATCTGCGCGTGCACGGTGAGCTCGTGGCAGATCTGGCGGGCCAGGTCCATCTTCTTCTGCGCGACGGTGCGGCCACGCGAATTCGTCAGTTCCTCGTATTCCTTGAACATCTTCTTGACGGCGCGGTGGTCCGCGTCCAGCAGGTCACAAGCGTCTTTTTCGCGTGTCGCCATATCGTTCTCCTTGGGTAAAAGTTCTCACATGATGGTGGCGCGGCCATAGCCGTCATGTAGGAAAACGACGGTAGCTGGATAACCGCGCAACCGACGCGCGTGCGGCCCCGCGCGCCGTCCGCGCGCGCGCTGCTCCTTCAGCAAGCTCAGACGCTCCTGACCGTTGAGCCTTTTGGCGCCGCCTAATCTTCGCCCTGCCAAAGCACGAAAGGAATGCGATGAGCCTGCAGCCATCCCAACACCAGCTGGATGCCGCCAAGACGAAGACCGAAGAAGTGCAGCGCGACCTGGAGGTCGCAAGTGCGGAGCTGGGCCTCACGCACGGCGCGCTCGAGCGCGAGCTGCCGCAGCACGTCAAGACCGGCGACGTCGCATGGGCCATCCACCAGAACGCCGTGCTGGAGCGCAAGGTGCAGCAGGCTGCCGAGGAGCTCGAGCAGGTCACCGAACTGCTCGAACAGGCCCGCAGCGGCGCCGCCTGATCCGGCGCTGTGCATCCCCCGGCACTAGAATCCTCCATGCTGTACACGACAGAGACGAGGCTTCCGTGAGCGTCCGCGTATTCCTGGTGGAGGACATGAGGCAGGTGCAAGGCATCCTGGCCGACCTGCTCGCCACCCTCGGGGATTTTCGGATGGTCGCGACCGCCGCCACCGAAGCCGAGGCCAAACTGTGGCTGTCCGAGCATCCCGGTGCCTGGGACGTCGCGGTCATCGACCTCGTGCTCGACCAGGGCAGCGGCATGGGCGTGCTGTCACGCGCGCGCGCGATGGCCGACGCCCATGGCGGCACGGTGATCGTGTTCAGCGACTATGCGAGCGAAGGCATCCGCAAGCATTGCCTCAAGCTGGGCGCGGACGCCGTCTTCCTGAAATCGCAAATGCAGGAATTCATGGACTACTGTTCCCAGATGGGCGGCCTGGCGGCCGCGGACGCCGCATGAAGCGGCGCATGGTGCTCGCCGGCGCGGCGGCGACGGCGCTGCTCGCGGCGTGCGGCAAGGAAGGCGCGAAGGCTCCCGGCGGCAGCAACGCTGCCGCGGCGCCCGGTTCCGCCGCCGTGTCGCTGGAAAAGATCGAAGCCGAAGCGAAGGGTTTCAACGTCGGCTCCACGATGAACCAGCGCACGCTGTACGTCTTCTTCGACGCGCAGTGCCCGCATTGCGCGGTGATGTGGGATGCGGCCAAGCCTTTGAAGCCCCAGGCCCGCTTCGTGTGGATCCCGGTCGGCTTGCTGGGGGACAAGAGCTTCTCGCAGGGCGGCGCGATCCTGGCCGCCGGCGACCCCGTCGCAGCCATGGACCAGCACGAGCTGTCCATGCGCAACAAGCAGGGCGGCATCACCGCCGTGGGCGTGGCGGAGGCGCAGAAGGAGATCGTGCGCAAGAACACGCAGCTGTTCACGAGCTTCGGCCTGAACGGCGTGCCCGCGATCGTGGGCAAGCATGCGCAGACCGGCCAGCTGGTCACCGTGGACGGCTCGCTGCCGGCGGCGGCGCTCGCGCAGCGGTTCGGGTTGCAGGCGCCCGGGGGATAGCGGCAGATGTTGGGGTGCGGCCTTGCCGCAACCCAACCTACGAAATCCCGTCGCTGCGCAAATGCAGCACGCGGTCCGCCAGCGCCGCCGCCGCGCGCGAATGCGTCACCAGCACCAGCGCACTGCCGTTCTCGCGCGCCTGCGCGCGCAGCAGTTCCAGCACGCGCGTCGCCGTTCCAGGATCGAGGTTCCCCGTCGGCTCGTCGGCCAGCAGCAGCCGTGGCCGATGCACCAGCGCACGCGCAATCGCCACCCGCTGCAACTGGCCGCCACTCAGCTCCTGCGGCAGGCGCTGCCTCAGGCCTTGCAGGCCCACTGCATCCAGCATCGCCTGCACGCGCTGCGCATCGGGCCGCTGCAGCAGCAGCAAGGGCAAGCCCACGTTCTGCGCCACGTCCAGGTGCGGCAGCACGTGGAAGGCCTGGAACACGAACCCCAGCTTGCCACGGCGCAGCACCGCGCGCGCGTCGTCGCCCAGCGTCGCCAGGTCCGTGCCGTCCACCACCACGCTGCCGGCATCGCAGCTGTCCAGGCCGGCCATGCAATTGAGCAGCGTCGACTTGCCCACGCCCGACTCGCCGACGACCGCCACGAACTCGCCCGGCGCCACCGAAAGCGACACGTCGCGGAACACGGCGACTTCGCCGTAGCGCTTGGCCAGCCCCTGCACCTGCAGCATCAGGCGGGCACTCCCGCGGCGCGCAGCACGCGCTCCTGTGCATCGGGCGCGTCGCAGGGGATCACCTGGCGCGCCTGCAGGCTGCGCAGCCAGGTGAGCTGGCGCTTGGCGAGCTGGCGGGTCGCGGCGATCCCGCGCTCGCGCACGCTGTCCAGCGGCCACTCGCCTTGCAGCGCTTCCCACGCCTGCCGGTAGCCGACGCTGCGCATGCTGGGCAACTCGCGGTGCAGGTCGCCGCGCGCGCGCAGCGCACGCACCTCGTCGAGGAAGCCCGCCGCCAGCATGGCGTCGAAGCGCTGCTCGATGCGTGCGTGCAGCCAGGCGCGATCATCGGGCTCCAGCGACAGGAACAGGTCGGGCTTCAGCACGGGCGTCGACGCGGCGCTCGCGTGCCACTGCGACAGCGGCTGTCCGGACACGCGCACCACTTCCAGCGCGCGCTGGATGCGCTGCGCATCCTTGGGAGCCAGCCGCGCGGCCGTCACCGGATCGACTTGCGCCAGTTGCGCATGCAGCGCCGGCCAGCCCTCGCGCGCGGCCTGGGCCTCCAGTTCGGCGCGAATCGCTGCATCGGCGGCCGGCATGGCGGCCAGGCCTTCGAACAGGGCCTTGAAGTACAGCATCGTGCCGCCCACGAGCACGACCCGGCGGCCGCGCGCGCGCAGCGCGTGCACGAGCGCCTGCGCATCCGCCGCGAATTCCGCGGCGCTGTAGGCCTGCGCGGGGTCGCGGATGTCGATGAGGTGGTGCGGCACCAGCGCGCGTTCTTCCGCGGTCGGTTTCGCGGTCCCGATGTCCATGCCGCGGTAGACCAGCGCGGAGTCGACGCTCACGACGTCCGCGTCGATCGCCTGCGCCAGGCGCAGGGCGGCTGCGCTCTTGCCGGACGCCGTGGGGCCGGCCAGCGCCACGATGGACGGCAGGCTGTCGGTGGGCATCCGGTCGAGGTTAGCAGAAGCACGGCTGGGCCTTTCGTATGCAAATGGTTTCAACAATGACCCCTGCCGGGCGCGCAGGCGGACAATGGACGCAGTACGGATTCTTGGAGCCGAGGCTTGGATCTCAGGGTGTTCCTCGTGGAAGACCTGCAGCGCATGCGCGGATTGCTGGGTGACCTGTTCACGTCCAT
>JAESGR010000841.1_pt1 | contig 14084 bp, 8 predicted proteins | sample 9269771 | NCBI WGS metagenome assembly JAESGR01 (sample SAMN15739572, study PRJNA653492) | algae metagenome | isolation source: Chroococcus sp. CMT-3BRIN-NPC107 and co-occurring heterotrophs from well... | place: USA: Clark Mountains Wilderness, California | collected 2010-04-18
ATGGGGCGACCCGCCTGGGCGAAGTAAAGGAGGAGACGCGGGCTTGCCCGCGTCGGGGGACATTCGCCCAGGCGGGTTGCCCCATCCCGGTCCGGAGCGAGGCACGATGTACGAAGCACAACCGCGCGCGGCTGATAGATTCATGGGTTCGCTGCAAGGAGACACCATGGATACGAAGACCCGCGACCCGGGCGAGGCGCCGCTGTACGAAGTGCGAGGCCCCTGCGCGTGGATCACGCTGCGCCGGCCCGCCGTGCTCAACCGGCTGCAGGCCCAGGACGTGAGCGACCTGCGCGATCTGTTCGCCCGCATCAACGAGGACAGTTCGCTGCGCGCCCTCGTCATCACCGGCACCGGCCGCGTGTTCTGCTCCGGCTACGACCTCGACGACCTCGGCGAGCGCAGCGGCGCGCTGCCGCCCGGCGCGCGCGCCGGCAAGGCGCCGCCGGACTTCTCGGCGATGACGGTGGAGCTGGAGACCTTGCGGGTGCCGACGATCTGCCGCCTCAATGGCAGCGTCTACGGGGGCGCGACCGACCTGGCCCTCAGCTGCGACTTCCGCGTGGGCACCACCGCCTGCGAGATGTTCATGCCCGCCAGTCGCCTGGGCCTGCACTACTACACGCAGGGGCTCATCCGCTGGTCCTCGCGCATCGGCATCAACGCGGCCAAGAAGATGTTCCTGACCGGTGCCACCATCAAGGCCGACGAGATGGCCCGCATCGGCTTCCTCACCGACGTCGTGGCACCCGAGGACCTGGACGCCACCGTCGCGCGACTGGCCGACACGCTGTGCACCCAGGCGCCCCGCGCCGTCGAAGGCATGAAGCGCGCCCTGAACGAAATCGCCCGTGGCGAGCTCGACATGGCCGCGAGCGACGCCCGCCACATGGCCAGCCTCGGCTCGCGCGACCTGCGCGAAGGCATGGCCGCGTGGCACGAAAAGCGCAAGCCCGTGTTCACGGGCGAATGAAGCGGACCGCCGTTGCGCCACCCGCCATCCAGCAGTACCAGGAGACCAGCATGCAGTTTTCCCGCCGACAGATCCTCGCCGCGCTCGGCGCCACGCCCCTTGCGCTGGCCACCACCGCCCGCGCCCAGGCCTTCCCCTCGCAGCCGATCAAGATGGTCCTCGGCTACACCACCGGCGGCGCCGCGGACGCGGTGGCGCGCGGCCTTGCTCTCGGGCTGCAGAAGGCCATGGGCCAGACCATCGTGATGGAGTACAAGCCGGGCGCCGGTGGCGCCATCGCCGCTGCGGCAGTCGCGCGTGCCCCCGCCGACGGCTACACGATCTACCTGGCCGACACCGGCGGCATGTCGATCATCCCGAGCCTGCGCCAGGTGGGCTACGACCCGGTGCGCGACTTCACGCCGCTGTCGTACGTGGGCTCCGCCGGCCTGGTGGTGCTGGTGAACCAGCAGGTGCCGGCCACCGACATCCCGTCGCTGGTCCGGCTGATGAAGGACAAGCCCGGCGCCTTCTCGTACTCGTCGTCGGGCATCGGCTCGCCGCACCACCTCGCCACCGAGCTGTTCAAGCAGATGACGGGCACCGACGCCAAGCACATCCCGTACAAGGGCGCGGCGGCGGCGCTGAACGACCTGATGGGCGGGCAGGTGCAGATCTCCTTCTCCACCATCTCGCCGGCCCTGCCGCTGATCCAGTCCGGCAAGGTGCGCGCGATCGCGGTCACCTCCGCCAAGCGCTCGCCCAGCCTGCCGCAGGTGCCGACCATCGCGGAACAGGGCGTCGCCGGCTACGACGCGACGCCCTGGTTCGCGGTGGTGGCGCCGCCCAACCTGCCGGCGCCGGTGGCGGCCAGGCTGCAGGCCGCCTTCGTCACCGCGCTGAGCGACCGGGAAGCCGTCGCGGCCCTGGAGAAGCTGGGCGTGGAAGACCTCTCGCCGCGGACGCCGGCCGCAGTCACGCAGTTGATCCGGTCCGACCTGGAGAAGTGGACCCGCGTCACCCGCACGGCCGGCATCAAGCTCGAGGAGTCCTGAAGTCTCCCAACTGGAGGAGGCGCCGGGGGGCGGGGCTGGCGCAAGATCGCCGGGCGTTGGAGACGTCTCCCCGCTATCCTCGCAGTCCGGAGAAAAGGAGGCCGACATGAGAGTCCTGGTGTGCGACGACCATTCGCTGTTCCGCGAGGGGCTGCGGCTGCTGCTGGAAAAGCTGGACTCCACCATGGAGGTCACCCTCACCGCTTCCGCGACCGAGGCGCTCGCCTCCACCCGCACCGCCATGTTCGACCTGATCCTGATGGACTGGCACATGGACGGCCTCCAGGGCGCCAAGGCGCTGGAGGCTTTGCGCGAGGCGGCGCCGCTCACCCGCGTGGTGGTGCTCTCGGGCGACCGCAGCGCGGAACTGGTACGCACGGCGATCGACCTTGGCGCCGCCGGCTTCATTCCCAAGGACTCGCCGCCCGCGCAGCTGATGACGGCGGTACGCACCATTGCGGACGGCGGCGTCTACCTGCCCACCGGCGGCATGCAGCCGATCCAGACGCGCGACGTGCGTGACGCCTTCCCGCAGCTCACCGAACGCCAGGCCGACGTGCTGCGCGCGGCGCTGCGGGGCAGCTCGAACAAGCTGATCGCGCGGCAACTCGGCATCAGCGACGGCACCGTCAAGACGCACCTGCGCGCCATCTACCAGGAGCTGGGCACCCGCAATCGCACGGAGGCGGTGTACATGGCGGCGGAGCAGGGAGTGCGGATTTCCTGACGCCTCCCTCTCCCGCAAGCGGGAGAGGGAGTTCACAGGACGTCGACCTCGGTCGTCCAGCTCTCGCCGGAGCGTGTCGCCGTGAGCCAGCCACACCCGTTCCTGCCGTCCGCCAGGATCCGCGCCTCCACGTCGCAGCGATAACGCTGCCCGCCCCAAGCAAATTCGAACGCGTCCTCCGTCAGCAGGTTGTGACGCGACTCGTTCGCGAACGGGTAGGGCGCGTAGAGCGCCGGCGCGTGGTGCGAGTGGAACTCGGTGTGCAGGCGGCTGCCCAGGTTGGCGACCCGGATGCGCGCCGTGCAGCCGAGGTGCGCGTCACCGGAGAGGAAGACGACGTTGGGCAGCGCCTCGTCGCACAGCTGCGCGAGCAGCGCGTGCAGCGATGCGGGGTAGCCCTGCCAGTTGTCCAGGTAGAGCGGATCGTCGATGCAGTCGCGCGTGCGCGGCAGCAGCATCGCGGAGCTCGCCACCACCTTCAGGTCGCCGCGCGGCGCGTCGCGCAGCCAGTACCGCAACTGCTTGGTCTGGTCCGCACCCAGCATGGTCGCGGTGGCGATGCTGTCGGCCGTGCGCAGCTCGCGCTGCGTGCGCGTGTCGGCCATGAACAGGCGCCAGCCGGCGCCGGCTTCGACGACCTGCACGTCCCGCCGCGGCGCGTCGCCCATGCGCTGGTGCCGCCAGAAGGCCTCCATGGCGATCCCGAAGCGGCGCTCGCCCGGCAGCGGCAGCGCCGGCTCCCAGTTGTCGACGATCTCGTGGTCGTCGGGGATCAGCCGGGCCAGGTCGATCGCGTCCTGCGGCAGGTCGTTCAGCGGCCCCGTTTCGCGGTCGCTGAATTCCTCGTAGGCGAGCCGGAAGGCGTCGTCCAGGCGCAGCGGATCCAGCAGGCCGTAAGTCGCGTCGACGTAGACCTGGTCGCCCAGCATCACGATCCGTTCGGGCCAGGCGGCACCGGGCTGCTCCAGGTGATCGGACAGGGCGCGCCAGGAGGCGTGCGCCATGCGGCGGTCCAGCATGCCCGCCGGGTACTGGCAGCTGGCGAAGGCGAAGTGCAGCGCGCCGGGCACCTCGGTGCGCGCCGGGCGCGGTGCAGCGACCACGTACTTGGACAGGCGCTCGCCGACGTCCGCATGCACCTGGGCGAAGGCGGCGTGCAGCTCCTGCGCCCCGACGGACACCGGGTTGCGCATCGCAGCGTCGTGCGGCGGGCGCGCGACTTCAGGCAGGAATTCGTCGCGCCGCAGCTTGGCGCGGAAGGTGCGGTCCGGCCGACCCAACGGTTGCTCGTAGCGCAGCAGGCACAGGTAGTGCGATGCGTCGATGTGTCCATGCGGCACGGGTGTCCAGGCGCAGTCGTCCACCGTGGTGACGGGCAGCTCCTCGTGTTCGCGCAAGGCCAGCTGCCAGCTGCTGCCCTCGCGCGCCAGCGGCGCGAACACCGCCGCGGCGCGCCCCCAGCCGCGTTCGGACTGCACGCACCAGCCGGCGCCATCGCGCTTGAGCGCGGTCGGCGGCAGCTTCCACAGGCGCGTGCTCATGCCAGGAACTCGCGGATGGCCGGGAACACGTCACGCGCGGCATTGCGGCCGATCAGGCAGTCCTGGTGGCCGTAGCCGGGCACCGGCTTTTCGCGGAAGGGCACGCCGGCGAAATCCATCTGCTGCTTCATGACGTGCAGCGAGTGCACGTCCACCAAGCAGTTCTCCACGCCGTGGATGCCCAGCGTGCCATCGGTGGGCCAGCGCTGGCCCAGGCGCGCCGGGCTGGTGTCGAAGGGTTCGCCGGCGGCGTCGGTGATCGTGTTCAGGCGCGCGAAGTGGATCGCCTGCGCCACCGTGTCCAGGTGCAGCGGCCCGAACAGGTCCTCGATGGCGGCCAGCGTCGTCGGCGCGATGTTGGCCAGGCTGAAATCGCGCGCATACAGGGCATCCATGCGGTGGCGAAAGCCTGCCCAGGTAGCGCGCTGCCACGGCGGCAGGAAGGGGTTTTCCAGCAGGAACTCGTCGTCGGGGTAGGGCAGCGTGGAGAGCAGCCGGTCCATCAGGCTGCCGCCGGCGGTCTGCTGCGCGGGACTGTGGAACTGGAAGTCCTGCGGCAGGATCGCCCGGCGCAGCGCGCGCATGAAGTAGGCCCGCAGCACGTTGTCGTCGCTGTACGCGAGCAGCGGGCCCTTTTGCGACAGCACGATGCGGTGCAGGTTGTCCGGCAGGTGCCGCAGCTTCGCCTCGCACTCGGCGGCCTGCCGCCAGGGCGCGCTGCCACCGGTTTGCTCCCAGCGCTGCAACATCGCGTCGTCGGCTAGCAGCGCCATGCTCAATTGCACGGCGCCGATGCAGTGCGCGAGCACGTCCACGCGCCGTCCGGTCAGCGTGCGGATGTGCGCGACGGCCGCCGGAATGTCGACGAAGGCCGCGTCCTCGAAGCGCCAGGGCAGCTTCGCTGTGGGCAAGGCGGCGCTGGTGCGCAGGTCGATCACCCAGACGTCGTGCCCGGCGTGCCAGAGATGCCGCGCCAGCGGCTCGGGGATCGCCGGGTGCGTGAAGGTGTTGCCGCTGGCGCTGTAGCCGTGGATCAGGGCGACGGGCGGGCAGCCGGGATGGGCGAAGTTGGTCAGCAGCACCTGCGCGGGTTCCAGCGGCGGATGCACGTCGAACTGCAGCGCATGCACCTTCGGTTGCGGCAGGCCGGCGACCGGCCCGGGCTTGAGCTGCGGCGTCCACGCCGGCGCAGGGTCGGGGGCGCGGAAGGACCAGGTGTGCACGCTGGCCAGCGTGCGCAGCCAGGCCAGGCCCAGCGACGCGAACTCCGCCAGCGCGACGACCTGGTTCTCCTGCTTCGTGATGCGCATGAGCGGCACGCCCTGGCGTGCCATGAAGCGGCCATCCACCTTGAGCAGCGCCGACGGCGTGCCGGGAAAGCCCTGCAGCTTCATCTCGGTGAGCTGCCGCCACGGGTTGCACTTGCTCGCGTAGGTCAAGCGCTTGCTGCCGCTGAAGACACACGCCTTAGCGAGCTGCGCGGCCAGCGCCGGGCGGGTCTCCTTGAGCGCCTTGCCCACTTCCAGCCGGTAGTCGAAGCAACGCATCTCGCCCGCACGCGCGGCGGAGTTCAGGAAGCGCTGGAGGGTCAGGCCGGTGCCCTTGCGCTCGCCCAAAGCCCAGCGGTCCCACAGCTCGCGCGTGCCGCGGTTGGTGAGCCAGGCGCTGCCGGCGCGCAGCGCGTGCGCCACCGCAACGCCGCCGCCGGGTTCGGTCAGCGCCATGGAACCGGAGATCTGCGCGATGTGCACGGCACGCTGGTCGCGTTCGCTCTCGCGCAAGGTCATGATCTCGCAGCGCGCGGCGCTGCCGCCTTCGAAGACGCGCAGGAAGGAGCGCCCGGGGTCGAGCCGCAGTTCGCGCTGCGCACGTGTGGTGAGGTCGGCGATCGCCACCGGCTCGAAGCACAGGGTCAGCTCGACCCACCAGTCGCCCACGGCGCCGGCGAGGCGTTCCATGATCTCCGCTTCGGTGGGCACGGGCGGTCGGCTGGGCGTGCAGTCCTTGGCTTCGCGCAGCACCGGCCGGGCCGGCAGGGCGACGGCGCGCGTGCCGGACCGCGTCCAGTTCCAGTGCGTGTCGACCAGCGTGCGCACCGCATGGCGCGCGATCGCGGAGATGGTCAACGCCGGATTGGCGCCAAGCGAGCCCGGCAGGATGGAGCCGTCGAGGATCAGCAGCCCTTCGTGGAACGGGTCCTTCGCACCCGGGGCGGCGTCGAACACGCGCCCGAGCACATCGACCACGCCGTCGCGCACGGATTCGCCGATCGCGCAGCCTCCCAGCGGATGCACGGTGAGCACCGGCCCGCGCTTGCCGGCGACCAGCGTGTCGACGCTCGCCGGCAGCGGCCGCCACAGCGGGTTGGGCAGCACCGTGGCGCCTTCGGCCGCATCGCGGAACACCGCGTTCGCCTGCCGCCAGGTGTAGTCCATGAGCGGCGAGGTGCGTACGCCGTCCCAGTCGATGCCGACGCGGCCCTCGATGTGGCGGTGCCGCGGATCCATGTCGGTGTGGCCCAGGACGATGCGGCCGGCCGCCTCGTCGTGGCCGATCACGCCCAGCAGCAGCGTCCTTTCCATCTTGCGCGGATCCACCGCCATGCTGTCGCGGCCGTCCAGGCCGGGGCCCGGCCGCTCGGTCAGCCCGTGCAGCAGGTTGGTGGTGGTCACCGTCTCCTCGAAGAAGCGCTTGAGTGGCGCGGGCACCGCGAACTCCTGCAGCAGGGCGCCTTCGAGCTCCACCACGCCCGTGATGGTCGGCCCGACCTCGCGCCGGTGCAGCGGCCGGTGCTCGTCGTCGGTGGCATGCACCTCGCGCGGCCCATCGTGCAGGGCCACGAGGTTGTCGCCATTGCAGGAAAAGCGCGTGCCCAGCGTGTCGGAAAAGCGCAGCGCATCGCAGCGGGAGCGCAGCAGGATTTCCGTGCTGCCCAGCGTGCCGGCGGCCAGGATCACCTTCTTCGCCTTGATCCAGGCGGGCCCGTGCCGCAGGCGGACCGACTCGTTCGTGTAGACGGTCTCCACCTCCCAGTGGTCGTCCGCCCGTTGCACCCGCAGCACGCTGCAGCCGGTGAAGATCTCCACGCCCGCTTCGCGCGCCTGCCGCAGCAAGGTGGTGTCGAGCGATTTCTTCGCCCCGACGTTGCACCCCGTCATGCAGTCGCCGCACAGCGTGCAGGCCGGCTGCTCCGGCGTGCCGGCGCCGGTCTGCACCGTGATCTGCGCGTGGCGAAACGGCAGGCCCGCCCGGTCGGCCAGCGCCTCGAGCGCGGCGCGCTTGCGCAGCGGCGTGGCGCGCAGGCCGTCGTTGGCACCCAGGGCGTCCTTCACCTGCGCCAGCGCGCCGGAGGCGAGCGCGGGCGCCAGGCAAGCCGGCAGCCGGCACTGGTCGAACTGCGGCTCCTCCATCACGCCCGCGTTGATCAGCGAGCCGCCGCCCAGGCCGTTGCCGACGATCGCGGACACGTCGGGCCCCACGCGCACGTCCAGCAGGGCCTCGGCGCGGCCGACCGCCTCGTCGCTGGAGGTGCGATGCACGCGCACGTGCGCCGGCAGTTCCTCCAGCCGCGAGGGGAACATGCCGGGTGCGTATTCGCGTCCGCGCTCCAGCACGCACACGTCGATGTCCTTGCCCTGTGCGTCCTGGCAAGTGGCGAGCTCGTACGCAGCCATCGCACCGCCATAACCGCTGCCGACGATCAGCACGTCCCACACGCGAGCGGGCTGCGCCAGCAGGTGCGTGTAGTCGCGCGACAGCCGGCGCAGGCTTTGCGGCGAACGCGCGCCTGCGTCCATCACGCCACGCGGGCGTCGAGCACGCGCGCCAGCTCCGCCTGCAGCACCGGCAGCGCCACCGGCTTGTGCAGCAGCTTGATGCCCGCGCGGGCTGCTTCCTGCAAGCGGTCGGGCGCCGTGTCACCGCTGATCAGCAGCGAGGGGGTCGGCCCGACGGCGGCCACGACGCCGTGGATCGCCTGGATGCCGTTCTCGCCATTGCGCAGGCGCATGTCGGCCAGGATCACGTGGGGCTTGTCGGCCAGCGCATGCCGCCTGGCTTCCTCCCCGGACGCGGCCTCCACGCACCGGCAACCCAGTTCCTCCAGCAGCACGCGCATGCCCAGGCGCACGGAGCGCTCGTCGTCGATCACCAGCACCGTGAGGCCCGAGAAGTCCTTGGCGATGGTGGGTTCCGGCGTCGGCACGGCCGCGGTGTCGTAGGCCTCCAGCGGCACCCGCAGCGTGATGCGCGTGCCCTCGCCCTCGCGCGAATGCAGCTCCACCCGGATGCCAAGCAGCGTGCACAGGCGGCGCACGATCGACAGTCCGAGGCCCAGCCCCTTGGCGCGATCACGTTCGGCGTTGTCCACCTGGTAGAACTCCTCGAACACGTTGGCGTGTTCGCTGTCCGGAATCCCGGGGCCCGTGTCCTGCACCGTGATGCAGGCGGCACCGCCTTCGACGGCCAGCCGCAGGGAGATCACTCCTTCGCTGGTGAACTTGATCGCGTTCTCCGTGAGGTTGCGCAGGATGCGCAGCACCAGCGTCGGGTCGGTCCAGCAACGCACGCCGGGCGGCGCGTCGACCACGGCCCGCAAGCCCTTTTCCTCGATCGCCGCGCGCATCTCCGCGTGGTGCATGCGCAGCATCTCGCCGAGGTCCACCACCTTGCGGGCCGGCTCCACGACACCGGCATCGAGCTTGGAGATGTCCAGCAGCTGGTCGAGCTGTTCGGACAAGGCCACGGTCACCTGGCTCAGGAGGTCGACCACCTCGCGGTCGCGCCCCTCGATCGGGCGCAGCGACAACGCCGCGACGAGCAGGCCGATGGTGTGCAGCGGCTGGCGCAGGTCGTGGCTGGCCGCGGCGAGGAAGCGGGTCTTGGCCTGGTTGGCCTGGTTCGCCTGCAGCAGCGCGTCCTGCAGCTGCGCGGTGAGCTCGCGGTCCTGGAAGCGCATCTGCACCGACTCGCTGAAGTTCTTCCAGGCATTGCGTGCCAGGCCGAGCAGGACCCAGATGTACATGGCGAACAGCACCGCCACCGAAGCCTCCACCCAGGTGGGCCGCGCACCCGCCTGGCTGAACAAGGCCCACAGCGGCAGGGTGCCCACGGCGGGCAGTACGTAGGCGCGGAAGATCGCGCGGTGGCCAGCCGTCGTGCCGACGGCGCCGGTGCACAGGCCCAGGAGCATCAGCGTCTGGAACGAACGTTCCGCGTCCTGCAGGAAGGGGTAGGCCGCCAGGCTCAGGCCATGGGCCGTGCCATTGACGAAACTCAGGATGGTGGCCGTGCGCAAGCGCCTGTCGGTGGGAATGTGCGTCTGCGTCGGCAACACGCCCAGCCAGCGCCAGCGCACGAGCAGGATACCGATGGTGACCACGGCCCACAGCGCGGGGATCCACGGCGGCATGCGTTGCGCCGCGATGGCGGCGAGCACCACCATCAGCACGCCCACGGCGATCGGCACGCGCCGGCTCTGCTCGGCCAGCAGCTCCAGCAGGTGCTGCTCGACCTCCTCGCGGGGTGCCCTTGCCCCTGCTTCCTGCATGACTTCTCCTCCTTGACGGCAGGTGGCGATGGTGCGGCAGGATGGCTGCTGCCGCAAGGCCCGTCTCTGCGCGATGGGGGAGCCGGCCCCCGCGCGCTGCGACCATAATCCGCGCCACCATGGTCCACACGATCGGCATCGTCGGGGTCGGCAACATGGGCGGCGGCATGGCCGCCCGCCTGCTGGAACGCGGCTGGCGAGTGCGGGCCTGCGACCTGGTGCAGTCGAAAGTGCAAACGCTGGTGGCGCAAGGCGCCACGCCGGCCGCGACACCGGCGGACGCGACCCGCGACGCGCAGGCCCTGATCGTCTGCGTCGTCGACGCCGCGCAAACGCAGGAGGTGCTGTTCGGCACCAACGGCGCCGCGGGGGCGCTGCCGCCGGGAGCGCCCGTCCTGCTGTGTCCCACCATCGCACCGGACGACGTGGAGGCGATTGCCGGCGCTCTCGCCGAGCGCGGCCTGCTCGCGGTCGACTGCCCCATGTCCGGCGGCCCGGCCCGTGCGCGCGACGGCAGCATGAGCCTGATGGTGGCCTGCGCCGAGCCGGTCTGGGAGGCCAGCCGCGCACTGCTGGAGACCCTGAGCGCCGGCGTCCTGCGCGTCGGAACCCGGTGCGGCGACGGCGCCCGCACCAAGCTGGTGAACAACCTGCTGGCCGGCATCAACCTGGCCGGCGCGGCCGAGGCCCTGGCCCTGGCGCAGCATCTGGGCCTGGATCCCGGCCGCACGCTGGACGTGATCGAACAGTCCAGTGGCCAGAGCTGGATCGGCTCGGACCGCATGCGGCGGGCCATCGCCGGCGACTACGCGCCGCGCGCGCACGTCACGCTGCTGCAGAAGGACACGCGGCTGGCGCTGGAAGCGGCGCGCGCGGCCGGTTTCCACGCGGCCCTGGGGCCGGTGGCGCATGATGCGTTCAACCGCGCGGTGGACGCCGGCCACGGCGGCCGCGACGACGCGGTGCTCTTCGAACTGTTCCGCAAGCCATGACGAAGGTCCTGGTCGTCGAGGACGACGACGCCATCCGCAACAACGTCGCCCGCCTGCTGCGCCTGGAGGGCTACGACATCTGCGTGGCCAGCAACGGCACCGAGGGCTTGCAGGCCGCCCGGCGCGAGCAGCCGGACGTGCTGGTCAGCGACATCAACATGCCCGGCCTGGACGGCTTCGCGCTGGTGGAGACCTTGCGCAAGGACCCGAAGCTGGCCACCGTCTGCGTGCTGATGCTCACCGCGCTGGACGACCGCGCCAGCATGCGGCGGGGCATGACCGCAGGTGCCGACGATTACCTGGCCAAGCCATTCACCCGTACCGAATTGCTGGAGGCGCTGGACGGCCTGCTGAAGAAGCGCGGGCGCATCGAGTCGTCGATCCACTCCGCCGTGCAGGCGCGCGAAGACGACCTCAAGCGCGCCTTCACCGAAAGCCTGGGCGGCCATCCCATGGCGGACAAGGTCGGCCTGCAGGCGCCCGAAGGCGCGGTGGCCGACCAGGTGCTGCAGGCAGTGGTGCTGTTCTCGGACATCCGCAACTTCACCTCGCTGGCCGAGAAGCTCGATTCGAGCGAGGTCGCCGAGCTGCTGACGCAGTACTTCGAGCGGACCTCCGAGCCCTTGCTGCGCCACGGGGGCCGGCACCTGAAGTTCATCGGGGACGGGCTGATGGCCCTGTTCTCCGACGGCGGCAACGGCGCCGCGCTGCCGGCGGCGCGCCGCGCCGTGTCGGCCGCGCTCGCCGTGACGCTCGCCACGCACGAGTTCCGCCAGTGGCTGGCCGAACGTTTCGCCGAGCGCGGCCTGCCACCTTTCGCCATCGGCGTGGGCCTGCATGCCGGCGAGGTGACGATCTGCCGGCTGGGCAGCGGCGACGTGCGCGACACGACACCCATCGGTGACACCGTCAACACCGCCGCCCGCCTGCAGGGCGCCAGCAAGGAGCTCGGCTGGACCGTGGTGGCGAGCACCGCCTTGCTGGAAGTCGCCGGCCCGGGCGTGCAGACCGGCGGCATGACTTCGCTGGAGGTGCGCGGCCGCAATGGCTGGGTGGACGTGGCGGAGATCGTCGGCCTGGACGCGACCGAGGAGGACCGGCAGCACGGCCTGGCCGTCACGGCGGAGCGCGCCGAGGAAATCCGCCAGGCCCTGCACACCAACTCCGAGATCACTGCACGCGCGGTCAAGGGCGCGCTGCGCAACAAGCTGTCCACGCTGAAGGACCACCGCTTCGAGCCGGGCGAGGCGCCGCTGCGGCTGAAGGGCTTCCGCCTGACGCGCAAGATCGCCTCCGGCGGCATGACCGAGGTGTACCTCGCGGTGCGCGATTCGGACGGCGTGGCCGTGGTGCTGAAGGTGCTGGACGCGTCCGGCACGCATGCGGGCGTGAACCTCGCGCGCTTCATCCAGGAATACGCGCTGCTGTCGAAGCTGAACGACCCGCACATCGTGCGCATCTACGACCAGGGCTTCACCGACGACCATGCATACATCGCCATGGAGTACTTCGAGTGCGGCGACCTGCGCTCCGAACTGCGCAAGGGCATGAGCCAGCGGCGGGCGGTGGACGTGGTGGCGCAGATCTCCGTGGCGCTGGAGGCGATCCACTCGCAGGGCATCATCCACCGGGACCTGAAGCCCGAGAACGTGATGCTGCGCCCGGACGGCAGCGTGGCGATCGCCGACTTCGGCGTGGCAAAGTCCATCCTGCAGGAGGACCGCCTGGGTCTTGCCCAGACGAAGCATGGCGAGGTGGTGGGCACGCCCTACTACCTGAGCCCGGAGCAGGCGGCCGGGCGCGACATCACGCCGGCCACCGACCTGTACAGCCTGGGGGTCATGTTCTACGAGATGCTGACCGGGGCGCGTCCCTACAGCGGCGATTCGTTGGACATGCTGCTCGCGCGCCACCTGAGCGCGCCGACGCCGATCCTTCCCGCCGAACACCAGCTGCTGCAGCCGGTGCTGGAAAAGCTGATGGCCAAGAACCCCCTGGATCGCTACACCAGCGCCTCGGCGGTGCTGCAGGACCTGGAACGGCTGAGGCTGCTCAGGACGAGTCCCCGCGGGTAGGCTGCGCCCGGCACGGGCAAGGGGCCACGCCTACAATGGCCCGATGATCTCCCGCGAACCCACCATCGAGCGCCTGGCCACTGCGCGGGCGCTGCTGCTCGAGCCCTTCGGCCTGGACGAAACGCACCTGGCCCGCGCGCTGTCCGAGATCCGCGCGCACCGCGTCGACGACGCCGACCTCTACTTCCAGTACACGCGCAGCGAGGGCTGGAGCCTGGAAGAAGGCATCGTCAAGACCGGCAGCTTCAGCATCGACCAGGGCGTCGGCGTGCGGGCGGTGAGCGGCGAGAAGACGGCCTTCGCCTATTCGGATGATATTTCCGAGGCCTCCCTGCTGGACGCGGCGCGCACGGTGCGCACGATCGCGTCTTCCGCGGGCGATGCCCAGGTGAAGGTGCCGGCCCAGCAGGTCGCCGGCAGCCGCACGCTGTACAACGGCGTGGACCCGATCACCACCCTGGACAGCACCGCCAAGGTCAACCTGCTCGGGCGCGCCGAGAAGATGGCCCGCGCCAAGGACCCGCGCGTCGTGCAGGTGATGGCCGGGCTGGCGAGCGAGTACGACGTGGTGCTGGTCGCCCGCGCGGACGGCACGATCGCCGCCGACGTGCGACCGCTGGTGCGCCTGTCGGTGACGGTGATCGCCGAGCAGAACGGCCGCCGCGAGATGGGTTCCGGCGGTGGCGGTGGCCGCTTCGGCCTGGCTTACTTCGACGACGAACGCCTGGAGGCCTACGTCAGCGACGCGGTGCGTTCGGCACTGGTGAACCTCGAGTCGCGCCCCGCACCTGCCGGCGAGATGGTGGTGGTGCTCGGCCCGGGCTGGCCCGGCATCCTGCTGCACGAAGCGGTGGGCCACGGCCTGGAAGGTGACTTCAACCGCAAGGGCTCCAGCGCCTTCTCCGGCCGCGTCGGCCAGCGCGTCGCCGCCAGGGGCGTGACGGTGCTGGACGACGGCACCATCGCCGATCGCCGCGGCTCGCTGAACGTGGACGACGAGGGCAATCCCAGCCAGCGCAACGTGCTGATCGAGGACGGCATCCTGCGCGGCTACATCCAGGACTCGATGAACGCGCGCCTGACGGGCGTGGCGCCCACCGGCAACGGCCGGCGCGAGAGCTATGCGCACATCCCGATGCCGCGCATGACCAACACCTACATGCTCGGTGGCGACAAGACCGCGGAAGAGATCGT
>JAESGR010000842.1_pt1 | contig 14081 bp, 16 predicted proteins | sample 9269771 | NCBI WGS metagenome assembly JAESGR01 (sample SAMN15739572, study PRJNA653492) | algae metagenome | isolation source: Chroococcus sp. CMT-3BRIN-NPC107 and co-occurring heterotrophs from well... | place: USA: Clark Mountains Wilderness, California | collected 2010-04-18
CGATGGAGCGCTCCCCCCGTGCTATCAGGCAGCTACCTCGTCCTTATTCCTCCAACACCTTGCGGAGCGTTTCCGCAAGCTCCTTGCGCCTGTAGGGTTTGCGCAGAAGCTGCGTCCCCTCCTCTGGCCTGCCGTGGTGCTGGAATACCTCTTCCGAATAGCCCGATGTCAGAAGCACCTTTAGCTGAGGACATCGGCGGGTCGCTTGGCGTGTCAGTTCCACTCCGCTCATCCCCTACGCAGGCCAGGTCGTCAACGTGCATTACACGCGCTGGCTCGACCAGAATGGCCACAAAGGCGCGAAACTCCACTCGTCGCGCGACCGTGGGCAGCCCTTCAGCTTTACGCTCGGCAGGGGCCAAGCCATCGCCGGCTGGGACCAGGGCGTCGCGACCATGAAGACGGGCGGCAAGCGCACGCTCGTGATTCCGCCCGAGCTCGGCTGGCGCCCGCGGCGCCGGCGGGGTGATCCCGCCCAACGCGACGCTGATCTTCGAGGTGGAACTGCTGGGATCTCGCTGACGTAGGGGCTCACCGAGCCGCTACGTCACTGAATTGTGAATGACGTCGGAAGGGGACTGCCATAGTTGAAGGCACAAAGGCGAACCTTCCGGAGGCCCCATGCTCGTCTCACGTCGCAACTTCGTGGCAGCACCCACCATCCTGGCGGCGGGCTCTCTCGTACCATCGCTGGTGCAAGCGTCGGGCGCTGCGCCAGCACAAGCGCCGGCGGCAGCCCAAAGTCCAAGCCCTGCCTCGCAGCAGGCACCGGGCTTTTACCGTTACAGGGTGGGAGACATCGAGCTGACGGCTCTCCACGACGGATGGGCGCCACGGAACCTCGAGGGCTTCATCCGGAATGCGGAGCTCTCCGACGTGCGCAGGGCAGCGGAGGAAGCTTTCCTGCCGACGAACACGATCGAGAACAGCTTTACGCCGGTCTTGGTTCGCAGCGGTGGCAAGACCATCATGATCGACACCGGGAACGGCGACGCCGGCGCCCCAACAACCGGCACTGCCCGCGCCAACCTGCGTGCGGCCGGTCTCGACCCGGCTCGCGTCGACATCGTCATCATCAGCCACTTTCACGGGGACCATATCAATGGTCTGCGCCTCCGCGACGGCACGGCCGTTTACCCCAACGCGGAGGTCATGGTCCCGGCGGGGGAGTGGGCCTTCTGGATGGACGATGCGCGCATGAACCAGGCGCCTGACGCGATGAAGCCTGCGTTCCAGAACGTGCGCCGCGTGCTCGGGCCCATGGCCAAGGACGTGAAGCAGTTCGAGTGGAGCAAGGAGATTGCGCCAGGGATCACAGCCGTTGATGCTACCGGCCACTCGCCGGGCCACACAGCGTTCGTGATCCAGTCCGGGGGTAAGTCGCTGACCCACGTGGTGGACGCGATCAACCATCCCGCGTTCTTCGTGCGTCATCCAGAGTGGTCGGCCGTGTTCGACATGGATGCCGAAAAGGCCAGGACCACGCGGCGGCGCCTCCTCGACATGGCAGCGACCGAGCGGACGCAACTCGCCTTCTATCACGCGCCGTTCCCGGCTATCGGCCACGTGCGCAAGGAAGGGAATGGCTTCCAGTTCGCGCCAACGCCCTGGTCGCCGGTGCTCTGAAGGAGGCGAGCTGCCTCGTCGACAGCTCAGGTATGACGGGGCAAGTCCGCGGGCGCTCACGACGCCAGGGAGCAACTGGCAGGCACCTGTCCGCCTCTCGGCTGAAGAACTGCAGGCGCATCGCAACCTGCTACGACCACCTCGCGCAGAACGGCCTCTCAGCCGTGGCTCTCGTCGCTGTCGCGACCGCGCGGACCTGATTGAGATCCTTACCTAGTCTGCTGTCTAATCCGCTCGCGTACAGACAGGCCTAGCCCTAATGCTGGTCATGCCTCCTCTTCAGGTTTGGTGGTGCTGCCGCCCACGCAGATGCCGTGCATCGCTTGGTGAATGAAAACCAGCAAGATCGCGACCATCATTGCCGCGCCTGCTACAGAAATAAGATCGATCATTTTCAGAGTAATACTTTCGATTTGCGAATAAAATCTATGAATGAGACGTCTGAATGGTCATGACGAGAGGTCGATGCACTGACCGCGTGACAGTGACAGCATCTGGACCGCGCGTCCTGAAAGGCGCCCGACAGGTTCGAAGTGGTTGCCTGGCGTAACCCCACATTGCTGTAGGAGGATTGCCAACGCCTCTTTGCCGTCGGGCTCCGCCACAGCGAAGAGCGCATTCCTGCTCGGATCTCCAGGCGGCAGGACCGCCAAGATCCAACCCTCTATTCCGTGTTCTTGGGCTGCGCCCTTAGGAACCAGAGACGGCATGTCTTTCGCGCTGGATGCTTCCTTGTACGGATCAGCTTGTGCCGGCTTTGCGGAAGCAGCGGATCCGGCATTCAGGAACATGAGACCGTGGCGCTTGTCCTTGGACCAGCGTACCTCAGCCTGAACGGTCAGTCCCTTGGAGGGGACCTCAAGTTCGACCTGGCGCGGGATCTCAGTCGGATGCTCGAACGCGATCTGCGCGCCCGTGCCGGAGAGATCCTTGACGATGCATTCGATGGTGGAGAACCGACTGTTGAAGACGACACGCCCTTGGAGAAGCGTGCGCTTGCGCTCCGAATTGCGACGCTCCGCCCAGTCCACCTGATCTCGTGCTGCCATCATTGAAATCGCATCCAAGGCTACAGCATCTCAGGTTCACGCATAAAGCTGAGACCGATCTTTAGTACGTGGAATACGCGCTGCTGCGGGGCCAATAAAGACACCCACCTGGCTTAGACCTTATGTCCAGCTTTATTCCGGAGAGGGTCTGATGTTTATGACCCTAAGCCCTGACGGGGCTCCAGCTTTGCTGTGACTGAGCCAGAAGAGTGCTAAACATGGATGATCGCCGCGCGAAGCAACGCAGACGCACGTTCCTGGGCGGCACGATCCTGCAGGAGAATGGAGCCCGACTGAGCGACTGCATCGTACGCGATGTCTCAGACAGCGGAGCTCAGGTATCGACGCATCAGGCTGAGCTACCTGGAGACATCGTCCTAGAGGTCGCGAAAACCCGCAGGCGGGCCAAGGCCAAGGTGATGTGGTCGAGCAAGGGACATCACGGGCTGATGTACAAGGATGGTCCTCACGACCTCCTCCGGTCCTCACCCTCGGAGTTGATGTCGCTGCCGAAAGTGCAAGCTGCTCTCTACGAGGCGAAGCTTGCGATTGCAGCGGTCGCAGGTGTCCCGGTGGAAGCGGTTAGCCTGACTTTGGACATTGTCGACCCGCCAGCCGAAGTGGCACGTTCCCCAGCAGCCTTAGGGTAGCCGACGCCTCACCAGATCCTCCCCGTGCGCCGAGCGCATGTCGCATATCGCGATCCCTCGAGGGAGCCAAGCGTCGGTTCAGGTGAAACGCGCCACGTCCCCTTCTCAACAATAGCATCCGGGGCCTGTCGGATCGCGCCGAACGGCAGGCTGAACGTATGTCCGCTCTTGGGAGCAGGACGAAGCATGCAGAACAGCTGAGATGGGCGCAGTTCGGCTCGCCCTGTGGTTCGGGCCCCTCGACGTAGATTTCGAAGAGCCCTGCGGGTCAGATCTCGGTGCCTTCCGCGAGGGCAAGCGCGTCCTCTATGTCGACGCCGAGGTACCGGACCGTGCTCTCTATCTTCGTGTGTCCGAGTAGGATCTGAACGGCGCGGAGATTTCCGGTTTGCTTATAGATGATGGACGCTTTGGTCCGCCGCAGAGAGTGCGTCCCGCAATCCTCCCGACGCAGGCCAATGCCGGTGACCCACTCGTCGACAAGACGGGCATACTGCCGGGTGCTGATATGAGCGGCATGGTCGATCCGGCTTGGAGAGGCGTAGTCGTCAAGGGTGCCGCCCGACATTCTAACCAAGCAAGGATGCTCGCACGGGCAGGCTCAAGAAGCTCGAACTGAACGGGGCAGCCAGTCTTTCGCTGCACGACGATGGCTCGGGAGCGGACCTGGCCGCCACGGACGAGATCGCCGAACCGGATCTTCACGATGTCACAGCCGCGCAGCTTACTGTCGATCGCCAGATCGAACATGGCTCGGTCTCTGACCCGTCGCTCTTGGTCGAGCAGAAGCGGGCGGCCCAGACCTGCTGGGGTTTGAGCGCGCGCTTCGCTCCGAGCTTTCGACCTGCGTTCCACGGCCTTCTGTCTCTGAACCCCGGATCGTATTCGGAATGTCCCATAGCCTGTCTCCCGCCGGCCAACCCCAGCTAGGGAAGAAGGACACCGTGGCGTTTACGCCGTAAGAGTCTGGCCGAAAGCTGAATGGCGGCTTTCGGGACAGGGATCGTGGAAAGCTGCCTTTGGCTCGCGATGGTTACTGCGAGTTGACTCCTCCCCGTGCGGTTCGGTCAGGTCCGGCCGGAGTGTGCCAGGAATTAGCGTGGATCGTGTGCCTGGACGAGCATCTCAGCAATTGACGACGAGGCGGCTGTCGGCGTCCTGAGCGTGATCGATCTGCAGCTACGAGGTCGGCAATCCACGATAGGTTCCCGGCCTCAGACGTTGGGCGGCGGCGTAGACCTGTTCGACGAGCGACAGCGTTTCGAGGTTGTCCCCAGCGTCGGTTTCGAACGGTTCGCCGGTCTGCAGGCAGCGTACGAAATGCGCGATCGCCGCGTTGAAGCACCCCTGATAGGCCTGGGCGTGCTCGTAAGCGACTTCCGCGGGGCTCCCGCCCCTGAAGTGCAGGAGATCGTTCTCCATGGCAATGCTGCCGCGCGTGCCGACGAGCTCGACCCGGTCGCGGCCGAAGGGCGGCGACCCGGGCGACACCAGGGTGCCCGAAACCACGAGGGGAGCGCCCGCTGCGGTTTCGAGGAGAATGGTGGCTACGCTCTCGCCCACGACCGCATCCGTGGCCCGGACCAGCCGGGCCGCGACGACCGAGAGGGGCCCCAAGAGCCAGCGGGCGACGTCGAGGTGGTGGATGAGCGTTTCGGCGACGAGGAGACGAGCCTCGCTCCGCATGAACGGCTGCCGCTCCAGAGCCGGGTAGCGGCCGGCGGCGTCGGCGAGGAGACCCGAGGTCGACAGACTGATCGAGCCCGAGGTCAGGGCGCCGAACGCTCCGGATGCGATCCACGCTCCCATGCGGCGGTAATAGGGCCGGAAGCGCCAGTTCTCGTGCACCATGAGCCGGATGCGGCTCCCGACGTCGCGCACGAGCGCTTCGGCTTCCGCATGGGTCGGGGCCAACGGCTTCTGGCAGAGCACGGGCAGCCCGCGCTTGGCGGCCTGCCGGACGAGAGCCGCATGGGTGTCGCGCGGCGAGGCTATGTCGAGGGCGTCGATCGCGACACCGGCAAACAGGGCCTCCATGTCGGGATAGTGGTACGCGATCTCGAACTGCCGCGCCCGTTCCGTGCGCCGCGCCGGGTCGGGATCCACGACGGCGACGACCACCGCGTCGGGGAGGCGGGCCCAGGCCCGAAGATGGTGCTCGCTGATCATCCCGGCGCCCACGAGGGCGACGCGGAGCCGGCCGGATTCGTCCCGATTCGTCATGCCGCTCCCTGCTGCTCCGGTGTGGCAGCCGTCCCGAAGCCGTCCTGCCCCATCACGCCATCGCCTGCTGCGCTGGGGCGCGAGCCGTCCCGAAGCCGTCCCGCCCCATCATGCCGTCCCCTGCTGCGCCGGGGCGTGAGCCGTCCGGAAGCCGAAGAGCCGGGCGGGAGCCTCGACCAGGGCGCGATGGCGGTCGCCCTCGTCCGGCAGCCAGCGCCGCAGGAGAGCCTGGGTCTGGGCGTAGCTCGGCGCCGCGTCGCAGGCGACGAAGGGCCAGTCCGAGCCCCAGATCCGGCGGTCGGGCGGGAAGGCCTCCAAGAGGGCCTCCACAAAGAGGTCGAGATCCGCATGGGGAAAGGGCCGGCGCGAGACCCGGAACGCACCCGAGAGCTTGATGCAGGCGCCTGGATGCTTGCGGGCGAAGGACAGGAGCCAGCGGAACCCCGGCCCGTCGGGCCCCTGTGCGACGTCCGGCAGCCCGAGATGGTCGAACACGACCGGGCCCGTCGCCTGCTCGAGCACCGCGCCGACCGCCGGCAGCGTCTCCGCCGGGCACTGGACCTGCGCGACCCAGCCCCGCTCGCCGATCGCGGCCAGGAGGCGCGCATGGTCCAGGACCGCCCCGGTCCCGAGATTGGCGACGTTGAAGCGGATGCCGACGACGCCATCGCTCATGAGCCGGTCGAGTTCGCGGTCGCTTGTATCCGGCGCGAGCGAAACGATGCCGTGCCAGCGTCCATTCGATTGCGCGACGGCATCGAGGACGCAGCGATTGTCGGTGCCGTAGCCGGAGAGCTGGACCACGACCGCATGGTCCACGCCGTGCCGGGCCAGGATCCCGGAAAGTTCCCCGGCCGTGGCGCGCTCTCCGGGGCGTGGCTTGCTTCCCGGCCCGTCCGGCGGCGGAAACCGCTCGGCATCGATTACGTGAACATGGCTGTCGACGCCGCCGGACCCGGGGACATCGATCCCATGGACATGGGGGTCGATGCGGCCAGATCCGGCGGTCAAGCCGCCCTCCCGGCGGTGCCGGAAAGATCGATCAGGTTCTCGACCGGCTCGCCGCGCCAGAAACGGTCGAGATTGCCGAAGACGAACCGCATCTTCTCCAGGAACGCGTCGCGCGTGCCCGCCGAGATATGGGGCGTCAGGACGACGTTCGGGAACGCGAAGAGGGGATGGTCGGCGCCCGGCGGCTCGGGATCGAACACGTCGAGGGCCGCCCCGGCGAGCCGCCCGGACCGCAGCGCCTCGACGAGCGCGGCCTCGTCGACGAGGCCGCCCCGCGAAGTGTTGACCAGGAACGCGTCCGGACGCATGGCGGCAAGGCGGCGGGCGTCGACGAGCCGGCGCGTCGCCGCGGTCAGCGGGAGATGGAGCGAGACGATCTCGGCCTCGGCAAAGACCTCGTCGAGGGTGCGCGCCTTGAGGCCGAGTTCGGCCTCCACGGCCTCGGGCAGCCTGACCGGATCGAAATAGATCAGCGCGACGCCGAACGGCCTCAGGCGCTCCGCCACCGCGCGGCCGATCCGCCCGGCGCCGACGAGGCCGACCGTGCGGCCCCTGAGCTCCCGGCTCACCGCCCGAAGCGCGTTGATGTGAAAGCGGCCCTGCCGCAGTTCCGCGTCCGCGAAGGGCAGGCGGCGGAGCGCACTCAGGATGAGCATGATCGTGTGCTCGGCGACGCCGGTCGTGGTGCCGCCGGGCGTTATCGCGAGCGGGATGCGGCGCTCCGCGAGGGCGTCGGTGTGGACCGTGTCGTGGTAGCCGACGCCCTGGTGGTGGACGAAGGCGAGACGGGGCGCAGCCGCGATGAGCGCGCCGGTCAGCGGCGTCGAGGCCACGATGGCGGCATCGGCCTCCGCGAGCTTGGCCATCCGTTCCCCGTCGTCGTCCCGGTCGAGGGTGACGACCTCGCAGCGCCCGCCGGCGGCCTCGCGCAGCATGGCATAGAGCGCCGCGTCGCCATGGCTGTTGTAGAAGACCCGTTGTCCCGTCACGCCCATCTCCACTCGATCACGACGCGCCGCCCGCGCGCTTCTTCCTGCAGCATCGGTTCAGTCCACGAAGCGAACGTTCTCGCTCGCGAGAGCTTTCTCGACCCAGGCCGGGATCGCGGAGCCGCCCTTCACGAAGGCGTCCATCTCGGCTTCCTTGGCGCGCACGGCCGCGAGCTGCGCAACCGCTTCGTCGATGCGCCGGGACGGGACGACCACGACCCCGTCGCGGTCGCCGATCACGAGGTCGCCCGCTTGCACGACGACGCCGCCGAGGGTGACGGGCAGGCCGATCGTTCCTGGCCCGTGCTTGAACGGCGAGTTCGGCGACAGGCCGCGCGCATAGACCGGGATGCCGACGTCGACGATGCCCTGGACGTCGCGCACGAGACCGTCCGTGACCGCGGCGACGATCCCGGCGTTGCGCATCATGCCGATGATGAGATCGCCGATCACCGATGCGCCCTCGAACGCGCCCGTGGCGACGAGCATCACGTCGCCCGCCTGAGCGAACTTGATCGCCGCATAGGGCGCGAGATTGTCCCGCGCGGTGGTCGCGACGGGAAGCGCGGCGCCGATGAAGGCCGGGCCGTCCCAGACGGGCCGGATGCGGTGGTCGATCGCGCCCGCGCGGCCGAGCGCGTCGACGATAAAGCCCGTCGGCGCGCCGCGCAGGGCCTCGACGGCGCGCGGATCCGGGCGAGGCCAGTCGCGGCGGATGGTGAGGGCGGCGGGCTCGGCCATGCGGTCTCCTTCAGGGGGGGCGGGCCGGGGCCGCGAAGGCGGCGCCGGTTGCGGGGTCGAAGACGGATCTCGTGAGAGGTCAGGCCGGACGCCGCGCGAAGGCGGCGCCGGTCTCGGGGTCGAAGAGGTGGATCTCGTGCGGATCGGGACGCAGGCCGATCCGCTCGCCGGCCTGGACGTGCAGGTCGCGCGGGCTGCGCACGGCGAACTCGGCCTGGCCGCCGGCGCCGTCGTCGAGGGAGGCGGTCAGGACCGTCTCGGCGCCGAGACGCTCCACCGCCTGCACCACGGCCTGTGGAAGCCCCGACGCGGGATCGACGACCGTGATGCTCTCGGGACGGATTCCGAGGAGGACCGCGCGGGGGCTGCCGTCGAGGCCGAGCGCTTCGGCGGGGTGGCCTGTGACCGGCAGGCTCGCGCCGCCGATCACGGCCTGGAGGCCGGCCTCCAGAGCGCGGACCTGCGCGGGCACGATGTTCATCGGCGGCGAACCGAGGAAGCGGGCCACAAAGATGTTGGCGGGCCGGCGGTAGACGTCGAGCGGCGGCCCGATCTGGGCGACGCGGCCGTCGTGCATGACGCAGATCCGGTCGCCGAGCGTCATAGCCTCGACTTGGTCGTGCGTGACGTAGATCATCGTCGCGCCAAGCCGGCGGTGGAGCTTGGCGATCTCCTGGCGCGTGGAGGCTCGCAGGGCCGCATCGAGGTTCGAGAGCGGCTCGTCGAACAGGAACACCTTGGGGTCGCGCACGATCGCGCGGCCGAGCGCCACGCGCTGGCGCTGGCCGCCTGACAGCGCGTGGGGCTTGCGCGCCAGGAGCGGCGAGAGCTGCAGCGCCACGGCGACGTCCGCAACGCGCCGGTCGATCTCGGCCCGGTCGATTCCGCGGCGGCGCAGGCCGAAGGCGAGGTTGTCGGCGACGCTCATGTGCGGATAGAGCGCGTAGGACTGGAACACCATGGCGATGTCCCGGTCCTTCGCGGGCACGCCGTTGACGGTCCTGTCGTCGATGGCAAGACGGCCGCCGCTGATGGATTCGAGGCCTGCGATCATGCGCAGCGTCGTGGTCTTGCCGCAGCCGGACGGCCCGAGGAAGACCATGAACTCGCCGTGCGACACAGTGAGCGAAACGGCGTCCACGGCCGGCTTGTGGCCGCGCTCGTAGCGCTTCGACAGCTTGTCCAGCGTCACGACCGCCATCGGAGATTCCCCTTCAGCATCACGGCGCGGCTCCCGCGCTCCCGCCCCGACTCCATCCGCCCGGGCCCCGTCACTTCACGGCTCCCGCGGTCATGCCCTGGATCAGCTTCTCGGAGAAGAAGGCGTAGACCAGGATCACCGGTACGATCGCGATCATCAGCCCCGTCGAGATCATGCCAACGTCCTCAAGCTGGTCGCCCATGAAGCGCTGGATGCCGAGCGGCAGGGTGCGGTTCGCCTCGTCGGTGATGAGCACCACCGCGTAGAGGAACTCGTTCCAGAGCAGGATGAAGTTGAGGATGACCGTGGTGGCAACCGCGGGCATCGCGACGGGAAAGCTGATGCGCCAGAAGATCTCCCATTCGGAATATCCGTCGATGCGCGCGGCGTCGAACAGGTCCGAGGGGATGCGGGCGAAGAAGCTCTCCAGGATGTAGATCGTCAGCGGGAGCTGGATCGAGACGTAGACGAGCGCGAGGCCGACGCGGGTGTCGTAGAGGCCGTAGGACACCAGGATCTGGAACAGGGCGATGATCGTGATCTGGGGCGGGAAGATGATAGTCGAGAAGATCAGGAAGTAGAGCGCCCGGTTGAGGCGGAAGCGGTAGCGCGCGAAGCAGTGGGCAGCCATGGAGCCGACCAGCGTGAGGACGAGGACCGCCGAGAGCACGATGACGGTCGAGTTGAAGAAATAGACGCTGTAGTTCGAGTTAAACCAAGCTTGCGGGAACTTCTCGAAATGCGCCGGCGCCGGCCAGCCGAAATGGTCGCGCGAGATCTCGGTCGTGGTGCGCAGCGACATCATCGCGGCCCAGACGAAGGGCCCCGCCGCGAAGGCGGTGTAAAGGGTCAGCACGACGAGCAGCGCCGAGCGCTTGAGGATGGTAAGGGCGTTCATGGGCGAGACTCGGCGTCTCTCGCACGTGACGTGGGAGGGATGCTCACGTCAGTACTCCAGCTTCTCGCGGACGCGGAACAGGTAGGTCAGCACGAGAACCGCCAGCAGCACGATGGCGAGCCAGACCGTCGCGATCGCGGACGGGTAACCGAGGTCGAAGGTCGACCACTCGAAGGCGCGCTTGTAGACATAAGTCGACACGGTCTCGGTCGACCAGAGCGGCCCGCCCTTGGTGGTCATCCAGACGAGGTCGAAGATCTTCATCTTGCCGATGAAGGACAGGATCACGAGGTTGAGGAGCGTCGGCTTGACGAGCGGCAGGATCACGAAGACGAGCTTCTCGCCCCAGCCGCAATTGTCGAGCTCCGCGGCCTCGATGACCTCCCTGGGCAGGGAGTGGAGCGCGGCGAGCAGCACGACCATGTTGAAGCCGGTCCACATCCAGGTCGTGATCAGGACGAGAGCGGGCAGCGCCGTGTTGGGGTTGCCGAGCCAGGCCGTGGCCCAGCCGTGCAGGCCGAGCGCGCGCAGGGCCGCGTTTACCGGACCCCAATCGTAGTTGTAGATCCACACGAACAGGATGCCGACAACCACGTAGGACATCAGGACGGGCGTGAACCAAGCGATGCGGAAGAAGCGCGCGCCCGGCACCTTGGCATAGAGCGCGAGCGCGAGGAGCAGCGCGATCGAGACCTCGAAGAGTGGCGAGGTGGAGGCCCAGACGAGGGTGTTGCGCACCGCGCGCCAGAAGAATTCGTCCGCCGCGAGCGTGGTGTAGTTGTCGAGGCCGACGAACTCGGAGCGGCGCGGCAGCACCTTGTGGACGCTGTTCCACAGGGTGCGGAAGAAGGGATAGGCCGTGAGCGCTGCATAGATCGTGAGCGCCGGCAGCAGCAGCACCAGGATGGTGCCCGTGGGACGGCGCAGGCCCGGATCGGGCGGGGCGTCGGCGAAAGGCGCGAGCGCGCCGCCTTGCGCCGCGACGGCCACCGGCGCGATCGTCGGAGGCTCGGGAAGAGCCGTGGTGGTCGAGCCGGCCATCGGGCGAGATCACACCAGTTGGGAGGGTGGGGAAAGGCGAGGGAGCGAGGGCAGGGCCCTCGCTCCCGAGGGGTCGTCAGGACGAGGCGGAGAGCTGGCGCAGCGCGCCGCCCCGGCTGCCGTCTCAGTACGAGGCGGAGAGCTGGCGCACCGCGTCGTCGACGCTGATCGTGCCGGCCGGGAAGGCGTTGTTGATCACCTGGGTGAACACCTCGCGGGCCTTGCCCTGCATGACCTGGGTCGGGGCGCCGAAATAGTAGACGGCGTCCTTGTTGGCGGCGGCGAGCATCTTGAAGTAGGCCGCATGCTCGCCCTGGATCTTCGACGGGTCGGTCTTGATGCCGGTCTGGACGAGCACTTGGCCGAGCCAGCGGTTGCCCGCCTCCTCGTTGGCCATGGAGTTGAGGAAGGCCACGACCTCCTTCTTGTGCTTGGTGTCGGCGTTGCCCACGTAGGAGCCCTGCACCGACAGGGTCCGGCAGTTCGGGCACACGGCGCCGGGCACCAGCGGGTACTTCATGATGCCGAGCGGAAAGTCCTTCGGCTGCCCGCCCTTGTCGGGCGGATTGAAGGCACGCGAGGTGTACCAGCTCCCGTTCAGGAACATCACGGCGCCGGGATTGGTGTGGAAGTAGGTGTGGGCCTCGCCGAGCTTGAGGCTCGTGAAGCTCGCGGGCAGCAGGCCGGCGTCAATGACCCCGCGCAGCCATTTCAGCGTGTCGACGACGCGCGGATCGGACCAGGGAATCTGACCCTTGAGGAGCTTGTCGTAATCCGCCGTTCCGAGCTTCTGGAGCAGGGCCTCGTGGGTGAGGTACGTGCCCGGGAACGGCCGATCGCCGACGCCGAGCGACATCGGCGTCAGGCCCTTGGCCTTGGCCTTCCTGACGAGTTCCTCGAAGGTTTGGGCGGGCAGCTGCAGCCCCTCGGGGACCGTCACGCCGAGGTCCTCGACGAGCTTCCTGTTGTAGTAGAGCTCGACGGTCGAGGCTTCGAGCGGAAAACCGTAGGGCTTGCCCTTGTAGCTCCAGGCCGACTTCGCCCACGGCTCGATGTTGCCCCAGTTGAGGTCGGTGAGATCGAGCAGGAAGCCGTTGTCCATGTACTCGGTCTGGTCGGGCTCGGCATAGAAGACGTCGGGCGCCTGGCCAGCGCGCAGGGCCGTCTTGAGCGCGGCGTAGAGCGCTGTCTTCTCGTACCAGGACGCCTTCACCTTCACGCCCGGATTCTTCTCCTCGAAGCGCTTGATCGCGTCCTCGACGTAGTCGCGCTTGATCTTTTCCGCCGCCCAATGGCTCCAGAGCGTGATCTCGGTCTGGGCCTGCGCGGGCACCGGCCCGAGCGCGGTCAGGGCCATCGCGGCAGCCGCGCACGTGGCGGCCAACAGCTTGCGCATCGTCTCCTCCCTGTCTGTGTGAGGGGCCGCCGCGCGGATCTCCGCCCGCTGCCTTCGCGGGAGCCTTGGGGCGAGCCTAGGAGCAGGCTGCAGCGTTCGTCAACAAGATTATTGAAAATCCTGTCGGAAGCTTCTATCTTTGGCTGCGAAGCCCGCCGTGGAGCCCGAATGTGACTGCGATCCCTGCCCGATCTCTCGCGCTCGCGACCGACGGCGAAGCGGAAGGGTCCGTGCAGGACGTGGTGCGCGCCCTTGAGTTCGATATCCAGTTCGGCCGGCTGAAGCCGCGGGAGCGGCTCGTCGAGGACGCGCTCATGGCGCGCTTCTCGACCAAGCGGCACGTGGTCCGCCGCGCCCTCGACGAACTGGAGCGCATGGGCTTCATCGTCCGGGCGCCGAACCGCGGCGCGGCGGTGCGGGACTTCACGGCGCAGGACGTGGAGGAGATCTACGAGCTCCGGGAACTGCTGCAGCACCGGGCCGCGGAGCGGATCGGGCTGCCGGGCGATCCCGCCTTCGTCCGGGCCCTGACCGAGATCCAGGGCCGCCACGACGCGGCGGTCGCGGCCGGGGACCTCCGGAGGGTGGACCAGGTCAACGACGCTTTTCACCGGACGTTCTTCGACGCCTGCGGCAACCGCCAACTCGCCGACGCGATCGCGCATTACGCGCATCTGAGCCGCGCCATGCGGGTCTATCCGATCGCCGATCCGGAGGCCCTGCGGAAGCTGCGCGACGAGCACTGGGCCATGATCCGGGCCATCGAGGCCGGCGACCGGGCGGCGCTGCTGCAATTGGTGCGGCAGCACATCCAGCCCTCGAAGGCTGCCTACCTCAAGGTCCGCCAGGCGATGGACTGGACGTAGTCTCCGGCTAGGGTTGCGTGACAACCTCGAGGTCCACGAGCATGTCGATCGCGGCTCCGCGCCGCCGCGCCGAAGGCATCGACCAAGTCCGCCCAATCCGCGACGACCGAGAGCTCCGCGCCGGCTGCGGCCGTGCGGGCGAGCGCGTCGATTTTGGCCGGCGACGCGACCGGGGCGGTCAGCATCAGCGAGCGGATGCCGGCGTCGAACAGCGTCATCAGTTCCCCGGGCCAGCCCCACAGCCCGGCCCCCGCCAAGAGGTTCGGGCCGTGCCCCACGCGCTACAGGATGAAGTCGCCGATCTTCAGATCGATCGCTCCGTCGAGCCGGATCTTGAACTCCGCCTGCCGGTCCCCGTCGAGATCCGCCAGCACGAAGGTGTCGCCCTTC
>JAESGR010000843.1_pt1 | contig 14080 bp, 11 predicted proteins | sample 9269771 | NCBI WGS metagenome assembly JAESGR01 (sample SAMN15739572, study PRJNA653492) | algae metagenome | isolation source: Chroococcus sp. CMT-3BRIN-NPC107 and co-occurring heterotrophs from well... | place: USA: Clark Mountains Wilderness, California | collected 2010-04-18
GCTGGCAGCGTGCGCCGCCCGGCCAGCGCCTTCTCCAGCCAGATCTCGCCGGACAGGGTCTTGATCAGGTTCGAGCGGATCCGCTCGAACCGTTCCGGGTCGTCGACCGCCATCTGCCGGTCGGCGTCCTGGAAGCCCAGCGTGTCCAGCGCGGTGCCGTCGGTCGTCGTGAAGATATGCGCGTCGACGATGCTGGCGCCGCCCAGGGCAATCGCGCCGGCGACCTTCATGAAGAGGCCCGGATGGTCGGGCGCGTAGAGGAGCAGCTCGGAACGAGCCCGGAACTTGTCGACCCGGAAGTCGATGCCGATCGGCATCGACTGGCTCTCGGTCCGCCGGATCAGCTCCGCATGGCGGATCAGTTCCTCCGTGGTGAAGCCCAGCCAGTAGCGTGGGTCGTGCCGCGCGATATGGCGATCGATGCGTTCGCGCGTCCACCAGCCGTCGGGCGACGCCAGCAGCGCCTTTTCAAGCTCCGACTTGGCTTGGTTGACCCGTATACCACGCCGGCCGCGCGGGTCGCCCGACTGCAGGGCCGCCTCGGCCTCGTGATGAAGCTCGCGCAGCAGCTGGCCCTTCCAGCCGTTCCACACGGTCGGCCCCACGGCGCGGATGTCGCACACGGTCATGACGAGCAGCAGCTTGAGCCGCTCAGGCGACTGCACGACCTCCACGAAGTCCTGGATCGTCTTCGGGTCTTCCAGGTCCCGGCGGAATGCCGTGTCGCTCATGAGCAGGTGGTTCCTGACCAGCCAGACCACCGTCTCGGCTTCCTCCGGCTCCAGGCCGAAGCGCGGGCAGAGGGCTGCGGCGATCATCGCGCCCACCTCGGCGTGCCGGCCACCACGACCCTTGCCGATGTCGTGCAGGAACAGCGCCACGAACAGGGCGCGCCGGGACAGGAGCTTCGGGATCAGTTCGGTCGCGAGCGGCAGGTCGGCGGCCAGCTTGCCGTCCTCGATCTGCCGCAGGATGTCGATGGCGCGGATCGTGTGCTCGTCGGTCGTGTAGACGTGATACAGGTTGTGCTGCATCTGGGCGACGATCCGACCGAAGTCCGGCACGAACCGCCCGAGCACGCCGGCATCGTTCATCCGGCCGAGCGCCCCTGCCGGGTCCTTGCGCGAGGTCAGGATGTCCAAGAACAGCCTGTTCGCATGCGGATCCTCGCGCAGCCTCGCGTCGATCCTGGTCAGCGCGTGGCTCAGCGCGCTGATGGTCGACGGGTGGATGTCCAGTTCGCGCGCATCGGCGATCTGGAACAGCTGCAGGATCCGGATAGGCTCCCGTTGAAACAGCTTCGGGTCTTCCACCACCAGGCGGTTGCCCTGGATGACGAAGCCGTCGACCCGCTTTCTGGTCAAGCCGAAGCGCGGCAGCGCGAACTTGGGGCGCCGGCGATGCTGCTCTTCCAGCGTGCTGCACACGACCCTGGTCAGGTTGCCGACTTCGCGCGCCGCCAGATAGTAGCGCTTCATGAACCGCTCCACGCCCTTTGAGCGTATGCGGGCGCGAAAGCCCATGCGCTGGGCGATCTCTGGCTGGACGTCGACGGTCAGGCGGTCCTCCGTGCGCCCACTCAGCCAATGCAGGTGGCAGCGGACGGCGAGTAGGAATGTCTTGGACCGCTTGAAGGAGGCCAGGTCCCGTCGGGCGAGCAGCCCGCCCTGGAGCAGGGCGGAGAGGTCGGACGTTCCGTAGACGAAACGCACCAGCCAGCCCAGGGTATGAAGGTCGCGCAGGCCACCCTTGCCCTCCTTGATGTTCGGCTCCAGCAGATAGCGGCTGTCGCCGACACGCTGGTGCCGTTCGTCGCGTTCGGCGAGCTTGGCCTCGATGAAGGCCGCCTCATGTCCCTGCACGACGTCCTTGCGGTAGCGGTCGCGCAGGTCCCGCGCTGTCCGCTCGTCGCCCCAAAGCGGCCGCGATTCGAGCAGGGCCGTCGAGACCGACAGGTCCTGCTGGGCCAGCTTCAAGCATTCCGGAATCGAGCGGGTGGCATGGCCCACCTTCAGCCCGAGGTCCCACAGCCGGTAGAGCAGGAACTCGGCCATCTGCTCGGCGAGCGGCGTACGCTTGTAGGGTACCAGGAAGAGGAGATCGATGTCGGAGTTCGGGCAGAGCTCGCTGCGCCCGTAGCCGCCCACCGCCAGGACAGCGAACTCCTCGGCCTTGCTGGGGTTGGGTGCCGGGTAGAGGTGGTCGCTGGCCAAGTCCAGGATTCCCTGGATCAGGCCGTCCATCACGGCGGACAGGGCGGCGACCGTGTCGTCTGCCGAGCCACCTGCCTCGAAGCGCTCGCGGATCGTCTGCCGAGCACACTGATGGATGCGCTTGAGCCCGCTCAGCAGGCCCGGGAAGTCCTTGATCCCCTTGGGCACCAGAGCACGCACGGCCGAACGGATCTCATCGGCCGTCGGCAAGGTTGGAGGTTCAGTGCGCAGCGTGCTAGGCGCAACTCGCCCCTGATCGGGCTCCGGCCTGCCCAGGCTGTCCGGAATCGATCCATTGCCGTGTCCTACAGCCGGAAAACCGGTGCCCGCCTCCAAACCGCCCTACCTTCCATCGATGTCGCCGCATCCTTGCGCGGCTTACCCCGTCGCACGCGCGGGCGAAAGCCCAGCCACCGGAGCCTGTCCGCATGGCTGAGTTCTTCGCCATGGGTGGCTACGCGGCATATGTATGGTCCGCGTTCGGTTTCACCATCCTGGTGCTGGCAGGCCTATGGCTTCTGTCGTGGCGCAAGATGCGCCGCAAGGAGGCTGAAGTGGAGGCCCTGCGTACCCGCCTGCGTGCCCAGCGTCCCGCCCGCCAGCCAGGCGTCATCCGGGCACGCCGGGACAGCACGCCCGGAGCGGAAGGCTAGCTCGACGACGCCTGTGCCGAGGGCTCAGGCGAAGTGGTCGCGCAGCTTGTAGTACGCCAGAGACGGCGCCAGGAACCATGGCCGGCCATGGTAGAGTGGCCTGGTCTGGAACGCGAGCGGGTCCATCTCGCTGGCTCCCTCGACCTTGCCGAGGATCTTCAAGGCCGCCTTGTGCCCATAGAACGTCGCCCGCGGCACGCCGTTGCCGCAGTAGCCCATGGCATGGTGGATGCCGTCATGGGTGCCGACATGGGGCAGGTGGTCGAAGGTGAAGGCCACGAAGCCCATCCAGCTATGGGTGACCTTCACGTCCTTCAGTTCCGGCCAGACCCGCACCATCGCTGCATGCAGCCTGGGCGCGCTGACGCTGCCGTCCGTCTCGCTCAACGCCACGCGGCCGCCGAACAGGATGCGCTTTTGATCGGGCGAGGGCCGGTAGTAGTAGACGACCTTGCGGGTCTCGTGGAGCATCCGGCCCTTGGGGCAGATCCGCGCCATCACCGCCGGGTCGATCTCCTCGGTCGCGATGATGTAGGAGCCGATCGGGATGATCCGCCGACGCCACCAGGGGGTGGCGTCGCTGGTATAGCCATTGGTGGCGAGCACCACGTCGCGCGCCGAAATGGTTCGTCCAGCCAGGCGCACCGCGAAGCTCTGGCCGTCCCGCTCGATTCCTTGGACCCGTTGCCCAGTGAACAGCGCGGCACCGGCCCCGACCGCACGATCGAGGAGACCGCGATGGTAGAGCATCGGATCGAGCGCGCCACCGCCGGGGAACAGGATCGCGCCATGGAACGCATCGGAGCCGACCTCCCGGCGCTGCTCGCTCTTCGGGATGACCTGGGCCTCGATCCCGAACCGCTTCTGCTCCTCTTCAGCCGCCTTGGCCGCAGGTGCGAACCGACCGGGGGCATGCGCGCACAGCAGGTGGCCGCTGGTCTCGAAGCTGCAGTCGATGTGCTCGTCTTGGATCAGCCGGACGAGATAGTCGTAGGCGGCATGACCCTCTCGCTTCAGCCAGGTCGCCTTCTCCTCGCCATAGGTCTCGCTGAGCTCGGCGAAGGACGGCCCGAAGCGTGGGCCGACCTGGCCGCCATTGCGGGTGCTGCAGCCAAAGCCTGGCTGCTCGGAGTCCAGGACGACCACCTGACGGCCGCCGCGCGCGAGCGTCAGGGCAGCCGAGAGCCCGGTAAACCCGCTGCCGACCACCACCACATCAGCCTTGTCCGGCGGGCTGCCCCCCGTGACGGCAGGTGCGGCGGCGTCATGGCCTTCCCACCAGTAGGAGGTGAATTTGGCGCCCGGCGCCAGGACGGATTGAGCCATGATGTCGTGCCGTGCTTCTTGCAGCTGGGGGTTGGCCGGTTCAGGCCTTGGCGGCCGGCCGTTCGGCGGCCCGCTCGACGAAGATGAACAGGATCACCGCGACCAGCGAGATGCCGATCAGCAGGGTGGAGATCGCGGCGATGGTGGGGTCGACCTGGTCGCGCAGCGACATGAACATCATCCGGGTCAGCACGGTGTTCGACCCACCCGCGACCAGGAGGCCGATCACCACCTCGTCCAGCGAGCTGACGAAGGCGAACAGCGCGCCCGCCATGACCGACATCTTCACCTGCGGCAGCACCACGTCGACGATCGCGCGCAGGCGCGAGGCGCCGAGGCTGCGCGCGGCGTTCTCCAGGTTGCGGTCGAACCGGCTGAGGCCGGCCACCACCGTCGTGACGACGAACGGGATGGCCAGGGCCACATGCGCCAGCACGACACCGGCGAAGGTGTCGACCAGACCGAGCTGGATGTAGAAGAAGAACACCCCGATCGCGAGCAGGATCACCGGCATGAGCTGCGGGGAGAGCAGGAGGCCCATGAGCGCGTTGCGCGGCCAGCCGTTCAGCTTGTCGATGCAGTAGGCCCCGGCAAAGCCGATGGGCGTCGCGATGATCACCGTGGCCACCGCTGCCAGCAGCGAGGTGCGCGTGGCCGCCATCCATTCGATCGAGCCGAAATAGGCGTCGTACCAGCGCAGCGACCAGGCCTGGGGCGGGAATTCCAGGTAGGTCGCGGCCGAAAAGCTCATCGGGATGACGATGAACACCGGCACCAGCAGGAAGACGAGCACCGCGGTTGCCAGCGTGCCCAGCCAGATCCTGGTCATGAGCGCAGCCTCCGCGGCACCATCCATTGGGTGGCCAGAAAACAGGCCAGCACCAGGACCAGCAGCACGACGCCAAGCGCGCTGGATGCCCCCCACTCGCTGTACATCGTGACGTTCTGCTGGATCTTCATCGAGATGGTCGTGACGTTGCCGCCGCCGAGGAGCTGCGGGGTCACGTAGAAGCCGAGGCACAGGACGAAGGAGAGCAGGGCGCCGGCCATGATCCCTGGCATCGCGAGCGGCAGAAAGATGCCCCAGAACGCCCGGGCCGAGCTGGCCCCCAGGCTGCGCGCCGCCTTGACCATGTCCGGATCGATCTGCCGCATCGCCGAGTAGAGCGGGAAGATGAAGAAGGGCAGCATGATGTGCACCATGCCGATCGTCGTGCCGCTGAAGCTGTTCGCCATGCGCAAGGGGCGGTCGATGACGCCCAGCTCTAGGAGCCAGGTATTGATCAGTCCCTTGCGCTGCAGGAGCACCATCCAGGCATAGGTGCGCACCAGCAGCGAGGTCCAGAACGGGATCGCCACGCAGGCCAGCATGATCGTCGCCACCATCGGCGGCTGGCGGACGATGACATAGGTGGTGGGGATGCCCAGCGCGACCACGATCCCCGTCACCAGCAGGCTCAGCAGCAGCGTGTCGCTGAGGATGCTGGCATAGCTGGCGTTCTCCAGCATCCGCTCGTAATGCACGAGCGAGAAGGCGCCCGCCTCGAAGAACGAGAGGATGGCCAGCCACAGGAACGGCAGCAGCACCACCAGCGTGACCAGCACGGCCGGCAGGGCGAACGGCCAGTAGCGCGGCTTGAGTGGTTGGACCTGCCGGGCTTCGGCCAGGGCGGCCGGCCGGGCGGCGACCGTGCCCATCACGGCCGGTCGTCCTCGACGACGATCGCATCCTCCTCGTGCAGGGCCAGGCGGATCGGGCTGCCCTCTGGCGGGATCGTGGCGAGGGTGGTGCGCCGCGTGCCGCGCTGCAGGCGGACCATCTGGCCGTTCGGCAACCGGGCGAACACGATCACGAGGTCGCCCTGGAACAGGATCTCGCCGACGGTCGCGTCGACATAGAACGACCCGGGCTCGCGGAACCCGGCCGGCACGATCTCGAGCTTTTCCGGCCGGATCACCAGGAGCGGGCGCTGGCGCCCTTGCATGTGCTGCCGCCGGAATGCGTCGCTCACCTGCGCGTCGATGGTGCCTGTTCCCGCACCATGCAACGGGAGGAAATTCGAGTTGCCGATGAAGTCGGCGACGAAGCGGGTCTTCGGCTGCTCGTAGATGTCACGCGGGCTGTCCTTCTGGACGATCCGTCCCCTGTCCATGACCACCACCTGGTCGGCCAGGGTCAGCGCCTCCTTCTGGTCATGGGTCACGTAGACGATGGTGCGGCCCAGGCTCTGGTGGAGGTGCTTCAGCTCGATCTGCATCTCCTCGCGCAGCTTCTTGTCCAGGGCGGACAAGGGCTCGTCCATCAGGATGATGCGCGGCTCGAACACGATGGCGCGCGCCACCGCGATGCGCTGGCGCTGCCCGCCGGACAGCTCGTGGATCCGGCGGGCACCATAGCCGTCCATCTGCACGGCCTGAAGCGCCCGCTTCACCCGCGCATCCCGCTGCGCACCGGCAATCTTCCGCAATTTCAGGGGATAAGCGATATTTTCCTCAACCGACATGTGAGGAAAAAGCGCGTAGTTCTGGAAGACGACGCCGATGTCCCGCTTGTTCGGTTCGAGGTCCAGGATCTCCTGGTCGTCGATCCGGATGCTGCCCCGGTCGGGATGAGAGAAGCCCGCGATGCTCATGAGCAAGGTGGTCTTGCCCGAGCCCGAGGGGCCCAGCAGCGTAATGAACTGGCCGGCCGGGATGTCGATCGACACGTCGGACAAGGCGGCGAAGGCGCCGTAGCTCTTGGAAAGACCGCGGATCGTGATCGACGATGCCATGCCGGACCGGCTCGCTGCTGTGGTGGCCAAGGGCGGGAGCGGCGGGCTGCGCGACGGCCGCCCTACTGCTGCTTGAAGTTCTGCCAGCGCTCCATCATGGCGGCGCCGTTCTCGCCCCACCAGGCCACGTCCAGCACGATCTGCTTGGCCGCGTTCTCCGGCGAGGAATTGATCTTGGCCTTGAGCTCGTCGGTCAGGACGGGCTGGTCGAAGGCCTTCTGGTTGATGGGCCCATAGGCGATGTGCAGGGGCAGGAGGGCCTGCTGCTCGGGCGCGATGAACATGCCCAGCGCCTTCATCGCCAGGTCCTTGTTCGGCGCCCCCTTCGGCACGACGAAGCAGTCGGCCATCAGGATGCCCTGGTCGAAGCTGTAGTCCGCCTTCGCACCGTCCTTCATCGCCGCGGCAATCCGCCCATTCCAGATCTGGATCAGGTCGACCTCGCCGTCCTTGATGAGCTGCGCCGACTGCGCACCGGAACTCCACCAGACCGTGATGTCCGGCTTCAGCTCTTCCAGCTTCTTGAAGGCGCGCTCGACGTCGAGCGGATAGAGCTGGTCGGGTGGCACGCCGTCGGCGAGCAGGGCCGCTTCCAGGTTGCCGCGCGGATGGTCATAGATCCCCCGGTCGCCCGGGAACTTCTCGGTGTCGAAGAAGTCAGCCCAGCTCTTGGGCAAGTTGCCGTCCTGCCCGATCGCATCGGTGTTCCAGGCCATCACCGTGGAATAATAGAGGTTTGCCACCCAGTCCGGGCCGACCAGCTTGGGGTCGATGCCGGACGTGTCGACCACGCTCGTATCGAGCGGCTCAAACAGCCCTTCCTTGCTGCCGATCGCGCATTCCTCGGCCGCGGTGTTGGCGATGTCCCAGATGACCGACTTGCTCTGCACCTGCACCCGGATCTCCGGGATGCCATTGGTGGTCGCTTCCTTGATCGTGATACCGAGCTTCTTGGCCGTCGGGTCGAAGAACGCGGCACGCTGAGCGTCCTGATAGATGCCGCCGCCCGATGCGACAGTGATCTCGTCGGCCAAGGCAGTAGTCGCAAGGAGACAGCCCAGTAGACCGGGCAGCAGACGCATCAGCTTCATAGGGCTCTCCGTGCAAAATGGCTGAGGTCGGTACGTTTCCGTTCGCGAGACGACTAGTGTTTGACCAGGCTCATGCTTTTTGCTGCCTCTGGACGGCAGAGGGAGCGTTGCGTGAAGGGATCTGATTTCAGCCATCGATTTCAGGAGCCGGCGGGGTCTGTGTCAAGCCCGCCGCCCAGCTCGCGACAGATTCGTGACGACGGCAGGGCAGCATCATTTCGTTGTTGACTTAATTAAGCAGAAAACGAAACATCGGCACATGAACAGCCTGACTGCATTGGCCGACCCGACCAGGCGGCAGATCGTCGAGCTTCTCAGCCAGGGCGAGCGTGCCGCGGGTGAGATCACCGAGCGGTTCGCGCTGAGCGCGCCCGCCATCTCGCAGCATCTGAAGGTCCTGCGCGAGGCCGGTCTCGTCGTGATGCGGGTCGAGGGGCAGCGCCGGATCTACCGGCTGGATCCCGAGGGGCTGCGCGAGATCGACGGCTGGCTCGGGAAGGTCAGGAGGTTCTGGAGCGAAAGCCTCGACGGCCTGGAGCGGGGACTCCGGGAAGCGGCGGCAAAAGACCAACAGAGGAAGACGTCATGAGCGATCACGGCATCGTCGTCGATTCCGGTACCGTGCGTTTCGAGCGCCTGCTCCCCGGCCCGATCGAGCGGATCTGGGACTATCTCACCCAGTCGGAGAAGCGTGCGACTTGGCTGGCAGGCGGCCCCATGGAGCTCCGCAAGGATGGCAAGGTCGAGCTGACCTGGCACAATTCCGATCTGTCGGGCTGCCAGGAGGAGCCTCCCGAGAAGTTCGCCGCCCACGAGGGCATCACGACCTACGGCCATGTGACGCGCTGTGAACCGCCATACGCGCTCAGCTACACATGGGAGGAGGGCAGCGGCAGGGACTCCGAGGTGACCTTCGAGCTCTCGCCGAAGGACGAACTCGTCCAGCTCGTCCTGACCCATCGCCGCCTGGGCAGCCAAGCCACGAAGGTCGGCGTCGCCGGCGGCTGGCATACCCATCTGGGCATCCTCGCCGACCGGCTGGAAGGCCGTCCCCCGCGGCCGTTCTGGGCCACCTACGCCCAGGCCGAGGCCGACTACGAGCACCGGCTGGCCGCGGCCTGAACGCTGTTCCAATCCGAATCGTAATGCTCCGACCACTCGTCGGCGCATGCAGGCTCGCCTAGTTGACGTCGCGGCGCCATGCTTGAATGAACGCATGGCCGCACGTCCGCTGGGGGAGCCCGCCCGTATGATCGAGGCGATGTCCCCCTTCCGAACCGGGCTCCTGCGGGGCCTGACCGCCGGCAGAGGATTTTCGCCGCCCATGCTGTTCCGACCGTTGCTGCTCGCCCTGGCCCTCCTGCTCATCGCGCAGGCCCAGCCGTCCGCGCAGACGGCGCCTGCCGCGCCAGAGGTTCAGAGCGTTCCCCCGGTCGACATAGGGTCCATCGACAACACGCTGCGTCTCCTCAAGGACGAGCGCAGCCGCTCGGCCATGATCGCGGAACTGGAGAGCCTGCGCGCATCCCTGTCGGTCACGGCCGAGAACGGCCAGCGGTCGCCTGCGGCCGGTGCGGTGCCGCCCGAGCAGCCGGCGTCCGCCCAGGACGCGCCACCGACCGGGGAGGTGGACCGGGCCGCGCCGCCCGCTGTGGCCCCGGTACCGACGCCGGCGCCGGAACCTGCACCCGCCAAGCCGGCACCGGCGGAAGCAGCGCCTGCACCTGACGAGCAGGTCATCCTGACCGAAGGCGGGCTGATGGGAGCCGTGACCTCCTGGATCGGCGATGTCGGCGAGCGCCTGCCGCAGGCAGCGCTGGGCGCACCGATCGAGCAGAAGCTCGACCTCGCCACCCAGCAGATCGGATCCCGGCTGACCGACCAGAACAACTGGCTGGAGCTTCGGACCTTCGGGATCAAGGCGGCGGCGGGCTGGGCCATCGCCTTCCTGGTCGGCTATGGCTTGTGGACCCTGCCATGGCTGCGGGCGCGCACGAAAGTGCATCGGCGCAGCCGCGGTCTGGCCCTGCTGCGCGACGTGGCGGTCCGGACCCTGTTCGGCCTGATCCCGCTCGTCGCATCGGCGGTCATCCTCGTCGCATGGCCCTCGCTCGCCGGCATGTCGCCATTCGCTGGCGAGGCCTTTGCCCTGCTGGCCGTACCCTTCTGGTTTGCGCTGCTGGGCAGCCGGCTGTTCCATCACCTCCTGGAGTTCCTGGGGTCCTCGCGCGGCTGGCGGCTGGTGGGCTACGCGCAAAAGCGCCTGACGCCATGGATCACCCGGCTCGTGTTCATCGCGATGGTGAGCGTCGTGCTGCGCAACCCGGTGCTTCGAAGCCTGGTCGGCATCGCCACGGCCGACGTCGCCTCCTTCCTGGTGGACCTGCTCTTCAACTTCGTCGCTCTCCTGTTCGTGCTCAAACACCGGTTCGCGGTGCGAGGCCTGCTCGTGAAGGGCAAGCTCAGCCGCGAGGTCGAAGGAAAATACGGGCCGTTCGAGACGGCGCTGATCCGGCTGGGCAAGCGCTGGCACGTGCTGGCGATCGTCTTCATCGTCCTGAACGTGGTAGCCCGCCTGTTCGGCACCAGCAGCCAGGGCTTCGTCCTGCAGGCCTGCGTGTCGGTCGTGTTCTTGATCGCCGGCAGCACGCTGGCTGCGTGGATCAGGACCCATGCCAGCCGAGCGGGCGAGCGCCTGAAGCTGCGCCGCACCTCCACCCGGGGTGCCATCATGAGCAGGGTGGTCCGCCTTGTGGCGATCGTCGCGCAGGCCGCCATCATCATCGCTGTGCTGCTGCTCTGCCTGCGCCTGTGGGGCATGGACTTCGCCGGCTGGTTCAGGACCGAGCCGGGTCTCACCATCCTGCGCTCCTTCAGCGCCATCGCCGGGGCCCTGCTCGCCTCCTGGGCGACCTGGATCATCCTGGACAGCTGGATCGACCATGCGCTCACGCCGGTCGACCATTATGGCCGGCCGCGACCGCAATCCAACCGCGTGAAGACCCTGCTGCCGCTGCTGCGCAACTTCGCGTTCGTGACGATCTCGGTACTGACCGCCATCGCGGTACTGGCCAATCTGGGCGTGAACGTCGCCCCGCTGCTCGCTGGTGCCGGTGTCGTCGGTCTGGCCATCGGCTTCGGCTCGCAGCAGCTGGTCCAGGACGTCATCACCGGCCTGTTCATCCTGCTGGAGGACACGATTGCGATCGGCGACGTGATCGACACGGGCGACCGGGCGGGCGTGGTCGAGGCCCTGACCATCCGCACGGTGCGCATCCGTGACGGCGAGGGCGCCCTGCACTCGATCCCGTTCTCGTCGATCAAGGCGCTGAAGAACCGCTCGCGCGACTTCGGCGTCTACACGCTCACGGTCACGATCGACCATCACGCCAATGTGCAAAAGGCCCTGGATGCGATGCGGGAGGTGGGGGCGAGCCTCGTCCACGACCCACAGTTCGCCCACCTGATCCTCCTGCCGCTGGACGTGTGGGGGGTGGACGCGTTCATGCCCGAAGGCATCGTGCTCAAGGGGGCCATCCGCACCCGGCCGCTGGAGCAGTGGGGCGTCGGCCGCGAGTTGAACCGCCGCCTGAAGCAGCGCCTGGACGAACTCGGGATCGAGCTGGCCCACCGCAACCTGGAATTGCCGGACAGGCTGCCATCGGCCGCTTGAGCGGGGACAGGGCAATCGCCGGCCATTGATCCAGGTCAATGCATTGTCGATCTTCCGGCGTAGTCTGCCTGCAGAAGACGACCGGCAGGACCGGTGCAACGGGGAAGCGACATGGCAAAGATGAAGGCGGCGATCTTCGTGGAGCCTGGCCGGATCGTGCTGGACAAGAAGCCGGTTCCGGAGATCGGGCCGCTCGATGCACTCGTGCGGATCACCACCACCACGATCTGCGGCACCGACGTCCACATCCTGAAAGGGGAGTATCCGGTCGCGAAGGGCCTGACGATCGGCCACGAGCCGGTCGGGATCATCGAGAAGCTGGGTTCCGCCGTGGAAGGCTATCGCGAGGGTCAGCGCGTGATCGCCGGTGCGATCACGCCGTCCGGCCACAGCCATGCCTGCCTGTGCGGCATGCACTCGCAGGACGGTGCCGGCACGCCGCATGGCTGGAAGGCGATGGGCGGCTGGCGCTTCGGCAACACGATCGACGGCTGCCAAGCGGAATATGTCCGGGTGCCCGATGCCATGGTCAACCTGGCGCCGGTGCCGGACGGCCTGTCGGACGAGCAGGTGCTGATGTGCCCGGACATCATGTCGACCGGCTTCAGCGGGGCGGAAAGCGGCCGGATCCGGATCGGCGACATGGTGGCCGTGTTCGCGCAGGGCCCGATCGGGCTGTGCGCCACCGCCGGCGCCAAGCTCTCGGGCGCGACCAAGGTGATCGGCGTCGACTTCCTGTCGGACCGGCTGGCGGTGGCCAGCCGCATGGGCGCCGACCATGTGGTCGACGCCAGCAGGGTCGACCCGGTCGAGGAGATCATGCGGATCACCGGCGGGCGCGGCGTGGATGTCGCGATCGAGGCGCTGGGCCGCCAGGAAACTTTCGAGGCATGCCTGCGGGTGCTCCGGCCAGGGGGAACGCTGTCGAGCCTGGGGGTCTATTCGGGCGACCTGACCATCCCGCTCGGCGCCTTCGCGGCCGGTCTCGGCGACCACAAGATCATCACCTCGCTCTGCCCCGGCGGAAAAGAACGCATGCGCCGCCTGATGGCGGTGATAGAATCCGGCCGCGTCGACCTGAAGCCGATGGTCACCCACCGCTTCCGGCTGGACGAGATCGAGGCAGCCTATGATCTGTTCGCTCATCAGCGCGACGGTGTCCTGAAGGTCGCGATCACGCCTTGACCGGCTGGACATCGCGGATGGCTTGATGAAGGACGGGTTCGCGCTCTGGAGGTGACGATGAGCATTCAACGGATTCTCGCCCGGCTGGACGGGACCCCAGGTGACCGTCCGGTCCTCAAGGCAGCCCTCGAGGTGGCACTGGAGTTCGGCGCACACGTGGACGCCGTCCATGTCAGGTTCGACACACGCGACCTGCCGCTGATCACCGGCTACGGGCCGGTCGATGATCTTGCGCTCCTGGCGGACACGCTCAAGCGTACGGCGGGCGAGAGCCTGAAGCGGGCCCATGAGCACTTCGAGGAGTGGCGGGCGAGCGCGAACCTTGCGGTCGGGACCAAGCCGCCCGATGCGCCGGGCGTGACGGCGGCCTGGTCGGTCCTGGCGGAACGCGAGGCGACGGCGATCGCCAGGCTCGGGCGTCTGGCCGACCTGCTCGTCATCGCACAGCCGAACGAGGAGAATGCGCTGTCGTCGCAGACTGCGCTGGAGACTGCGGTGTTCGAGACGCGCCGCGCCGTCCTGATGGTCCCGTCCGCCCAGCCCGTGCACAGCCTGCTCCACCGCCCGGTGATCGCCTGGAACGGCAGCGCGGAAGCCGCCCTTGCCGTGAAGCTGGCCCTGCCGTTGCTGCGCGTCGCGAGCGGTCCCGTCGGCATCTTCACCGCGGACGAAGCCCGGCAGGCAGCCAGGGCCGACGAGCTGGCCGGCTATCTTGCCTGGCACGGCATCCAGGCAGAACCGATCGCCGCCGAGGGAGTCCAGGACGGCACCGGTGCCGACTTGCTATGGGAGGCGGAAGCACGTGGCGCCGGCCTGCTCGTGATGGGTGCCTACACCCATGGCCACGTGCACCAGCTCCTGCTGGGTGGCGTCACCAGCCACGTGCTCCGCCACGCGAAGATGCCGGTCCTGCTCGCGCATTGACGGAACGGCGAGCCGCTTCCCCGGCCGGGGAAGCGGCAGTCCCTAGCTGATGTCCAGCTTCATGCCCACGTGGCTCGCGACGAACCCCAGCCGGGCGTAGAAGCGGTGCGCATCGCCGCGCCGCTTGTCCGTCGTCAGCTGGACCAGCCGGCATCCGGCTTCCCGCGCGCGGCCGATCGCCTCGTGCATGATCGCCTGGCCGATCCCGCGGCCGCGCCGGCTCCGGTGGACCCGCACGCCT
>JAESGR010000844.1_pt1 | contig 14065 bp, 12 predicted proteins | sample 9269771 | NCBI WGS metagenome assembly JAESGR01 (sample SAMN15739572, study PRJNA653492) | algae metagenome | isolation source: Chroococcus sp. CMT-3BRIN-NPC107 and co-occurring heterotrophs from well... | place: USA: Clark Mountains Wilderness, California | collected 2010-04-18
AGGGCTTCCACCAGGCTCACCTGACCCACCGCCTTGCGTACTATCGGCCGCCTCCCATCCTGATGGGCAGGATCGAATCACAGCAGCACGGCCAAGGCCAGGGTTTCGCGGCAGTCTCCTTTGGGACCAAACATCTAGCGCCAGGACTATTGAATGGTCGTCATTCGGACCCATGCGTGCGTCGGCGGTAGTCTTTCGCTGGCGCCACTTTTGAATAGTGGTGGGGCTGACGTTGTAACTGCCGAGCCAGCGCTCTTGTGCTCTCTTTATGTAGCTGGATCGCGCGACGGAGTGCCTCGTTCATGCGGGCCCTGCCGTGAAGAACCTAGTCTGTGGGATATCCCTCGCTGCATGATGATCAATTGTACAACCATACTTTGAGATAACCATCTAGTGGCATAGCCATTGCCTCAAAGCGCCCTCTGCTCGGGATGGGAGACGACCGGCTTAGGTGGGATCGACGTTGCCCATCGCGATCATCCGTAGGGCGGTGAGGCTTGGGATGAAAAAGTACTCGCCGCCGCGAGTAGTGACGAACTGCGGCATCTCGGTGCATATGAAGGGCGCATTGTCGCCAGCCGGATCGGCCGTGATGACGTGCTTGCGCCCGCCCATGGCGCGACTTCCGATCAGGGGATCGGTATCGTTGCCGAGATTGAAGTCGAGCCCGTATTGGATCCACTGCTGCTGGATGAACTCGAACTGGCGGAACAGACTGGCACAGAGTCCCATGAATATGACGCCGTGCTCCTCCGCGTCGTCATGATCCTTGGTCTTGAACGACCCGTACGGCAGGCCGCGACGGAGGATGCGGCGGCGGTTGTTGAGGGTCGAGCTCCAAGTCTTGCTGCCGGGCGACGCCTCCGGATCGAGCATGTCGCGCGTGTTGACCCGGCGCAGATGCGCCCCAAACGGACAGGCGATACCCTGCGGATCCTGGCTGTACTTGAAGTCGACCAGGACCCGCATGTAGTCGGCCTTCTCCTTGTCTGTGAGATCCTTGCCTTCCGTTTTGCCGTCCCACCAAGCGACGACCCCAGCGTTCTGCTCCCGGAACGCCTCCCAGGCCTGGAAGGTCGGCGCCGCTATGAGCGGCACGCCGTCCGACCAGCGGCCGACCAGCTTGGCTCGGATCGTCTCACGGGCCTCGCACTTCCCCACCTTCATGAGCTGCGCATACTCGGCAGCCGCCTGTTCGATGTAGCTATGGAAGCTCGCTACGTTCTGGTGAAGCTTGCGGTAGGCCATGAAGGTACCATTGCGCATGAACTCCCAGGGTGGTGCGGTCTGCGGCAATTCCTGCGATTCATCGACATGGCCCAGCACGAACTCGCCGGTCGCGATCGGCTCCCAGCTCTGGTCGGGCATGATCTTACCGCTGCCAATCTTGCGGACCCGCTCCACGCTCGGGTCGGTCTGGCCGACGAAGACGGTGTCGCCGATGGCGTCCGTGTAGCCGAAATGCTCCTTGGGCACGTGGACGCCGTTGATCACCAGCGCAGAGGCGGCCTGGAAATCGGCATCAGGTCCGCGATGGCCACTCAGCAGATGCACCGCATCACCTGAATCGGCGACGAGCTGACGGAGCCAGCTGGTCTCGTGCTCGATTGCATCACCGGAAGTGAGATGCGGGTGCATCGCCAGCCAGACATGGACCATCTTACGCGATTCAAGATCTTGCGGATCCTTCCAGATCGGGTCCCACTTGTCCGGCGCGCTCTCGCCGACGTCGCCCAGAATGTGGCAGCGTGCCCGCATGCCGTCGATGAACTCGGCCGGCAGGAGCTGGAGCGTGCGCGTCGGCAGGCCTAGCGCGCGCAACCCATGGAAGGTGAAGCCGATATTGTAAGCCACTTGCGGCATGGGGATAGACTTGCCGGACGGGTAGTTACCCTTGCCGCCGATCCATGGCTCAGCCGTCGTCACCTTGTCCCGGAGCCGGTTGACGAACCGTCGCCCATCAGCGGGCTTCCGGGTGTCGATGTTGAGGAAGAAGTGGCGCGCGGTGGCGAAGCCGTCGCGGCCGTACGAGCGCACGATGTGACCTTGGAGGTCGGCCAACTCCAGTCTGATCGGCAGCGGCATGGTCACAACCTCCCTTACTTGGTCCGGATCACACCAGGCACCTGCGTCGGCTCGGCCTCGGCCGGCCGGTGCGTGTCAATGAAGGCCTTGAAGGCGTGGTGAAGCTCCTGCGGGCCGGCGAGCTGGTTGGCTATTGCGAACTCAACGAAGCGCTGCTGGAGGTAGAGCGCCTTTAGCACCGACCTGAGATCGGTGTCGGGCTCGGGGGGGAAAGGCTGCGCGCCGAGCGCTACCACGGCCTTGTGCAGCGCGCCGACGGTGGCGACGAGTCCCACGACTGTAGTAATCCCCCATGGCCCAGACGTGAACAGCCAGCCAAGCAGCGTGAGGGCCGTGGCAAGCGTGGCGAGTGCCGCCCGGATCCAAGTTGAGCGATAGGCGGCCGTGACGGCCGCCGCGGCAAAGGCGACCATGGCAAGGCACCAGAGTGGGGATGCGAAGAGGCCGGCGCTCAGGGAGATGGTCGTGACCAGCAACGCAACCGCGAGGACCGTACCGGCCGGGCCGGCTTTGAACAGACGCCGCGCGACGTCCGCCACTTTGCGCCCCTTCGAGAGCTTCTCCTTGGCCAACGGCCTCCGCCAGCCGTAATCATTGAACGGCATGGTCGTTTCGATTCGGCAGCGGAGGATGTAGGCGACGAACATGCTGGCGTCGCTGTCGATCGCGAAGCCGTCGCAGTGCCTGAAGACCTTGCAAAGCTCGACAGGCATCACATTCCACAGATCGGTCAGATAGCGCTTGACCTCATCCTCGTCGCCGGTCCGGGCGTCGAAATCGACAGCGAACAAGAGGTAGGGGCGGCTCAGCCGGTCAGCTTTCTGGGCATCGAGTGCCTTGGCGCCGGTGAACGCCGCCCAGATGGCGTTCACTCGGATGCGGCCGTTATAGACGACGTTGTCGATGACAACGAAGCGCGCGAAATGAGTGCCTAAATGGCGTGCGAACGGGCTGTCGAGCGGGCTGTGCTCGTTGACCGGCATTTGCCGCGCAGTCGGCAGCAGGTCGAGCGTCTCGCGCAGAGCGTGGAGGTGCGTCCGCACCTTGCCCTCATCATCAAAGGCTTCGGTCCTGACCGGTGCGAGGACGGTCAGGAAGTAGTGACTACCATCGAAGTTTGGCATGTGCGCTCCCCGCTCAAGGCTTCCCGCCCCACTCCCGTTCGACGAAGTCCTTCCGGTTGCGCTCGGCATTCTCCGTGGCCGGGCTCGCCGCCGGGGCCGGGCCGCACGTGCCGAGATCGTTTTGCACCCGGACTAGGGCCTTCCTGTATTCAAGGGCGAACTGGCCCGCTGTCATGCCTGGGTGCTGCCGGGCGAGCTGACGCAGGACATCATAGACGCGCAAGGCTGACTTGATGTCACGCTGTGCTGAGCCGGGCGTGGCATTATAAAAGTAATTGTTCTGGATTTGGTTGTGGGAGATGTAGGATTTGAAAGAGGTGCTGGGTATGGAGGAAGGGTACTTGGTACTGGAGTACCAGAAGAGGTCGAGGCCGTTTGGAATGCCGTCGGAGAACGCATCGATGTACTGATCCCAGGTGCCGTTGAAGTTGCTGCAGAAGATCATGTAGTCGTTGTCGACCTCAGGCTTGCCCTCCCCGAAGTCCGGCCACTGGTCGCGCCTGACGATCACCCAGCGGGCGAAGTGTATTAGCGAGAGGCCGAGCAGGCCGGAAAGCGTGCCCGGCATCATTCGTGCCACCATGAAGACGAGATGATTGACCCATGTCCGCGCCGGGTTCATCGGCGTGATCACGGTCATCCCGTAGGCCTTGCCAGCCACATTCGCCATAGGTCCTTCCTCCCTCGCCGCACATGCGCTCGCTCCAACTTAAGTAGAAACTGAGCACATCGTCATTGTGATGCTTGCAGAAAGTAGGCTCAAAGTTGCAGCCGCATCGATATGCTAATCGAAATTTTTCCGGATAGACGCACCGCCGTCCACCACGGATGGTATAGTGGCACAGATCAGCAGGCCTCGCGTTCCGCCACCAGGCTTCGGTACGCCGACGGCTACAAGGGGCGGTGCCTCCATCCGCCGAGCATCACCGTGTAGACCTAGTTCAACGATCCGGCTGGTACCCTTTTGGCGGACCAAGTCAGGCGTCAGCGTATCTTCTTCGTACTGAGCACTGCTCCGGACATTACCAAACGATTGGGTACAATTGATCCAAACATAGTAGGTTTTCTATTCACTACTGCACAGGCATATGCCTAGTTATACTAATAAAGACTTTAGATGTAGGCCTGGAATATCCTTCACTAGTTAGTTTCTTGCCGAGCTTCCCCCGCTGCTGGGTCATATTTGTTGGCGAGCTTCAAGCCCAAGGTCGCAGTTTTCATAACGTCAACGGCGTCTATCCGAAGCTGATCAACTTGTGTATTGTTGACCGATCCACGCCAGCGTTGATCGAGTCAGCGTGTAGCACGGCGGCAAGAATGATGAAGATGTTTGGACAATTTTGTATTGAGACATCACAGCTACTGCAAATGGCAGCAGCTGTGATCCGAGCTATAATTTACAGAAATGACCTTCCTCTGGAACCTATGCAGCCAGCGCTTACCCCTCCAGTTGCGGCACTCATCTGGAGGGGCTTCTTTAAGCCATCGTTCGAATCTGACGTTAAACTCCTGTGAGCCGGCGTTCTGATATTGAAGGCAGTAGTACCGCTAGGTTCAACTTGGTTCCGCCGTCAGAGTGCCCTCAAGAAGGCGAGGGACGGCATGAAGAAGTACTCCCCGCCCTTCATCGTCACCGTGCGAGGAACGGCCGAAACGGTCGTCAGTGAATCGGCCTGCCCCCAGACGACGGCTCCCTGCATGTCGGGCCGCGGTCCATCGCCTGGGACTTGCCCAATGATGGGATCGACGCCGGGGGCAGGAAATTCATCGGGTACGGCTGGAAAGCCGGGATTGTTAGCCCACACTTTCTGCGTGAACTCGAACTGGTTCGCGATATCGCTGTTGAAGGCCATGAAGAGAAGCCCGACATCCTTCTCCGGCTTGTTCGCGATCATGCCATCATTGGGATTGTCCGTTCTTACGCCATACGTCTGGCCGCGTCGCGCCATCAGGTGTGACCGCTCACCTTCCATGTCCTCGAAGCCACCGGATCCTCTTGGATTGGTCTTGCGGATGTGTCCTGCGAAGGGACACTTGGCACCGTTCTTGTCGCTGAAATAGTTGAAATTGTTGGGGACCGGGCTTTCGACCCCATCCTCCGACTGCATCGTCACAGGCGTTCCGTCCTCGAAGCGCCCTACGGCCATGGCGCCCGCCCTCTCACCGTCCGAGAGCCCAAAACGAACAGCGAGCTTCTCCTCTTCCGCCTTGAAGAAGCGCACATTCTGTTCCAGCTTCCGATAGATGAAGTAGCTGCCAAAATGAACAGCTGGGTCTGGTGCCGCCGGATCGGGCACGATGATTTGCTTCAACGGAAATGCGGGATCCCAATTCGCTGTCCCGTCCGTTCGATCTTCTTCTGCATCGATGTCTTCACGAAGGAAGAGAGGCTGGCTTCGTCCGTCGACATAGCCGAAATGCTCGATGCCCTCTCTGTTGTCGTTATGAAGGCCCAGACCATCCTGCGTACCCACGACCGAGACACCGGGATTTGCATCGACCAGTTGAAGCACCTTACCATGTGCCTGGGCCTTCGTGTCGTTCAGCATGTCGGCCACCAAAACAACAGCGTGGATGCTGCCGCGAAAATAAGAGTCCCAACTATCGACATCAGGGTCGTTAAAGTCTGACTTTTGCATTCCGGCCTGAAAGATCTGATCATCCGGAATATCTGCTACGGATAGAACGTCATATCCTGAACGTGTGAGGCCCAGTCCAACGTAAGGAGTTCCCGGCACCGGTGGATCGGCCTTGAAGGCCTCGATCTCGTTCAGGTGCTGTTTTGCCGACTTCATCAGATCCGCCGACAATGATCGCACAAAACTACGCCCGGATGCCTCATCGCTGAACTTGAGGAAGATCAGCGTCAGAAACTCGCGCACATGCGGTTTTACAATATTGGGCTGAAGATGGTCCAGCATGATGCTGTCATCTCCGTTCGCGTTCTTCCAGGATATAGGAGCATCAATAGTAACCGGCATCTCGTTATCCTTCCATCAACCAAAGTGAGAGAAAATACAAGCTATCCTGCATTGTCAAGATAAGCATTTACTCGTTTCTCGTGCGATTGTCTGCAGAACGGCGGCCAGGGGTCTCGCGACAATGGACTGCACCCCATTTGAACCGGACAGGGTCGATAGCCGATAAGGCATAGGCATACGCCTATGGAGACTGGTGCGAAAGCCCGAAGCCTGCGGCGTGACGGCAGGAGGAGGCGGACTGGCGGGTGGCTATGACAGTGAGACCTGCTCGACCTTGCGGTCAGCGGGGGCAAGATCGACTGACTTGTACCCTTTGATACTGGTCAGGCGGTAATTTGATCTGCCCTGCGCAGGTTCATGGCCGTGCAGAGCAGCCAGAGCTGGCAGCGGTTGCGGATCAGGCCGCGGTAGCGCACGCGCTGGTACAGGTAGCGGCGCTTCATGGTGCCGAAGATCTTCAAGGGTCTGGCCGCGCAGCGGCGTGATCGCGAGGTTCATCCACTTGTGCCAGCTCGGCTGGCGCTTGGCTTGATGCCGGCGGTGCATGATCCGGTCAGTGATGCCGGCCTCCGCCAAGGTCTCTCGCCTCGTCATCGACTCGTACGCCTTGTCCGCCAGCAGGGCTGCCTCATCGCCGCAGATGAGCGCATCGGCAGCCACGCTCTCGCCGATGTCGGCACTGGTGAGGATCGCCTTGCGGATCAGGTCGGAGCCTTGGTCGACGGCCAGATGGGCCTTGTAGCCGAAGAAGCTGCGTTGCCCTCGGCGGGTGAAGCCAGCCGCCGGATCGCGCGCCGATACCTCGCCCTCCCGCATGGGCGGGCGCTTCACATCAGCTTCCACCAAGGTCGCATCGATCATCGTGCCGGCCTTGATGAAGAGGCCACGCTGTTCGAGTTGCGCGTTCAGCGCGTCGAATACGGCCTCCGCCAGACCTGCCTCAGCCAGGTCGATCCGAAAGCGAGAAAGCGTCGTCGCATCCGGCACCGCATCCTCCAGCCCAAGCCCGCAGAACCGTCGGAAGCTCAGCCGATCCGCCAAGGCCTCTTCGAGATCCCGATCGGACAGACGATACCATTGCTGCAGGAGTAGAGCCTTGAGCTGCACCAAGGGCGGGTAAGCCGGCCGCCCCGTCGGCGCCCGACGCATCGGCTGCAACAGCGCCTCTATCGGCACCCAGTCGACCTGCGCCCTGATCCGCTCCAGGCGCTGGTTGCTGCCAAAGGCCGCCGGCAACAGGGCTTCCACCAGGCTCACCTGACCCACCGCCTTGCGTACTATCGGCCGCCTCCCATCCTGATGGGCAGGATCGAATCACAGCAGCACGGCCAAGGCCAGGGTTTCGCGGCAGTCTCAACTGGCTGATGCGGGCCTTGCTGGCTCCAACAAAGGGTTCCGTCCGCGCCTGGATGGCCGGCGCCACCGCACTGCCATCGTTCATGCCGACAAGGTCTTCGGCAATCCTGGCCGCCTCAAGACGTTCAACGGCCTCTCGATGGCGAAGTCGCGCATGGTCGAACCGGTCGCGAGCGACCGTCATGGGGTCCGCTATCAACTTTTCGAGCTCCGTCTTTGCGGCAGTATTCCTGGTGAACATCTGATCTCTCCCTGGCCACCTTCGGCCCCTGTCTTGCAATATACAAATTAATTGTGTATAATGCAAGAGCAAGTAGTTGGAAGTTCTTTGCCCTGCGTCCGCATTATTCTGTTGTATTATAACTGCCTTGCCGCAAATCTTCTCAGTAACGAGCAATATATATTGAAGTATATAGACAAAAGCCACTTTCATGACTCGATTGGGTCTACGACCAATGAAAAACCTACCAAATAATGGTTTATTTGTCTTAGCAGGGCGCTTCCACGGGTATGCTGATGGAGCGCATATCGTCGCAGATCGCCGATACAACAAGAGCAGGAAGCCTAGTTTTTCAACGGGTTGGTCGGTTTCTCGCGATCAAATTCTGCATGTTCGGAGGGTCAAAGCTTAGCCAAAGCTAACTTTTCTCCGATTCACGAAGGTAGGGAGATGATGAGGCCAATGCGGTCCTTGAGTGGCGGGCTGGAAGGATTGCACTACCCCCCTCCCTGGCAAGACCACCGGGTCGGCGTGCACCAGCGGCTCAAGCGGCCAGGGCCATATAAGGAGCCAGTTCCACTCTGGTCTGCTCCGCACTGGCAAGTTCCTTCCATTCGACAAGGTCACCATCCACGGCACACGGTCCCCAAGTAGCAACGACGCATTCGCTCTCGTGCATGTAGTTCGAGTAGTAGAGCACCTCTGAACGCTTGATGGTCCGGCGGAGGACCAGCGGAGTGCCCCGCTGCGGGTGCCTCATTGCGAACCAGGCGGCGGTGCTACGATTGGTGCTCCAGGAGTATCCCCAGGCGGCGGATTGCTGCGACGCACCAGAGGTTCCTCGCCAGATGGTCAACTCATCAGGAAGCATCGAGTTCTGATAGTTGGCAGCACGGAACCAGCGCACGAGTTCGGCTCGCGTCTTCGTCCGCTGCAAGATCTTCTTGTGGCTGTTGTGCCAGCCATCTGCCAGAGCCAGCCTCAGGCAATTTTCCGGGAGCCCCATAAGGTAAATCCATTGTACAAACAGATCGATGCATCTCCGGTAGAAGAACGACAGCTCTCGAACTGCTTCGACGTCGCCAGCCGCGGCATGAAAGAGCAGCGCCCGCGGTTCTGGATTGGCTTTGGCATAAAGTTCTGCAGCCAATCGATCCACAATTCGCCTGTGCCTGTCATCCTGGAACCGTAGCATCCTGATTTTCCTTACCTCTCAAAGCCTTGCGGGCTCACGTGTTCACAATCAGGTCGTTGAGCCTGATGATTACTTCAGGCTGTAGCTGGCAGCCTACGAGTTGGAGAAGATGACCGGCACTCGTGGTGCACGCTCGTCCCGTCTGCCAGCGCCACGGCCGCCGAGTGCCGCCAGTCCACCGCCCGCTGGCATAAGCGGCAGGTGGAGCCGTCGAGGAGCATGAGCAACTGACGCTTGTGAGCCCGCACCCGCTCGAGCAGGTCGGGTGGAGGCCGGGCTCCATGGCCGCGCAGCATCAGTGAGCCATGCTCGATCCGCACCTCGATCCCGATGTCGGTAAGCTGCGAGAGCATGCTCAGCGCATCGTCCGCAGCATTCGTGCCGCTGATGCTGATTCTGTCGGTTTCGCCATTATGAGACGTATTGCGCATGCGCGCGCGCGTACGGTCGATAATACGAAAACGATCAAAATCGACATTTTCGGCATTGGCCGCCTGAGGGCGGCTGTGCGAGACAGCTACTCTCATAGGCGCTCCTCCCAGCTGCTATGAGGCGGCTCTTTCAGCCCGATCCCAACGAAACCCATGCCCACCGCCTCGCGCTTGCGCTGGTGGCCACGCTCATCGAGCTTCCTGCCTAGACCACTGGCCGTGCCCGGATGCTGGCCGCGCTCTTCCGACCAAGACTTCCAGTCGGCGAACAAGGTCTGCAACGAGGACCATCCGATCCTTGCTGAGAGCACGCAGCGCTCGTCCAGCCACTGGCCCAGCATGTCTTCTGCGCCAAGGTAATCTTCGGTGGCGGCGCGGACACTGTCCGGCGGCTGCAGCCCGACCTTCTGCCATTCCAGGCAGCCGTCGATCAGCCAGCGCAGAATGGCCGGCCATTCTGCCTTCAGCTTATCGGGCAGGTCCGGATCGCGCTCCTCCTTGGGGATGTTCTGCAGGAAGGGCAGGAGCAGCACGCGCCGGCGGATGGCCTCGTCCACGCCGCGGAAGCTGGGCTTCGTGTTCCCTGCCACGAAAAGCGTGAAGGCAGGCTCGAAGGTGAAGAAGTCTTGCCTCATATACCGAGCGGTGATGGGATCTCCACCGGTCAGGCCCTTCAGTTTCGGCTCGTCCCAGGGCTTGCCGGGCGAGAGTTCGGAGGCGATCACCAGCCGGGCACCTTGGAGCATCGCCATGTCAGTGGGATGACGCTCGCTCCGGCTCTCGAGGAGGAGATCAGGCGGTGCTGTCGCGGCGTACCTGCCCAGCAGCCGGCTGCAGGTGTTGAAGAGGACTCCCTTCCCGTTACCGCCCATGCCCCACGCAAAAAGCAGGACGTGTTCGATCGCCTTGCCGATCAGGGCGTAGCCTAGGGCGCGCCTGACGAACGGGATGAGGTCCAGGTCGTGGCGGAAGATCCGCTCAAGGAAGGCCTCGAATACCGGCGCCGGCGTGCCCGGCCCGGCCGGTGCGACGGCCGTCAACTTGCTGATCCGCTCGGCCGGATCCGGCTTACGTAGCTGCCCGTCCCGCAGATCCACCGTGCCACCTGGTGTACCCAGGAGGTACGGGTCGCAGTCGAAGTCACCCGGCAGGGCAGCTATCCCCTCGTTCGAGCGCCAGAGGTTCGCCACCGCCGCGATCGTCGTTCCCTTGAGTGCCTCGTTCTTAGCCTTGTCCGGCAGCCCTGGGCACTGCTCGACCTTGGCGCGGATGAAGGTCCGTGTCCGGGTCAGATGTTCCAGCCGCTCATCAATCTGCCAGTGCGTGCCGGTCCAGAACAACCACTTGCCGAACAGCGGCACATACAGCGCCTCGCCGTCCCAGATCGCACCCAACTCAAGTGCAAGGCTGTCATGGGCAAAAGCTGGCGGCAGCACCTCGGGCATGCCATCAGCCTGGGCACCGGCACGGGCGCGCTCGGCAGCCTCCTCCAGCCCGGACTTGCCCACCATGTCGGCCATGGCGGCTTCGAACTGGTCATCGTTCGGATCGTCCTTCGGCAGCAGTTCCTTGTCAGTCATGGCAGATCCCCGCCAGCTTGAGGACGTACCGCCATCCGCAGCGAGTAGGTCGGATCCCGTTCCAGGTCTTCATGGTGTAGTCCGGCCGGTCCTTCGCCGACTGGCGCGACCATGCCAGCCAGACGCCCAGTCCGTGCTCGGGAAGAGCAGCCTTCAGGCCGTAGCCGACAGCCACCCATGCATCGTAGACTAGGCCGTTAGGGTCGATCGACCGGATGGCTCGTAGGACCTGGTCGACCTCCTGCAGGCTACGCGCCGGCCTCGGCCTCAGCAGAGACGAGGCGCTGGCGCGCCCACGCGGCTTCTGCAGCGAGCGGCCGCGGGCTTGTCCGCCAGCGCGGCAGAACATTTCATGGGCCATTCCGATGATCCTGCGCGCCATCTGCTCGGTGAGGAGGGGCAGATCCTGCCATTCGAGATCGAGGGGCGAGTCGAAGGGCCAGCTGTAGGGCCGGCCGGTGCCGGGATGGATGCCAAACGCCACGAACTGCGCGCCAGCGCACAGGATCTCGACTCTATGCAGCTTATTGTCTGGCTGATCGCCGGGCAGGACGTACTCGACCGTCGCCAGCTTCGAGAACGGCGAGTCCGTTCGAAAGAGACGCAATCGTTTGGGCGCAGCGCCGAAGCGGACCGGCGCATCACCGGCCAGTGCGACAACAGCCCGGTCGATCTCGTCAGCCAGCTCTGGGTCCCGAACATCGATGTCAACAGCGGGGTTTCTGTCTGTCAGTAGGCCAACGCCGCATCGACCGAAGGCTCGGAGCCGCGTCGCGACCGGCCGCGGCTCCCGCCAGTTGGCAACCGCGGGCTTCTTGCCGCCGTTTGGTTCGCACGGGTCGGGCAGCGAGATAGGGATGGACTGGAAGCCATTCGCTTCAAGCCTCGGCGCTACGCTGCCGAAGCACCAAGAAGGTATAGCTTCAGCTTGAGTGGGCGGGGCAGCAGGATCTGCCTTGCTGCCACCCACTGTCGGTCCCTCGCCACGATCATTGAACTCGTCTCCGTTGGACATCCCGGAGATATCGTGCAGCAAACCGCCATCGCTTGGCGTGAGAGGGCGCGAGGGCGCAATCAGGCAGTCCATCATCGGCCGCGTCATCGGACAACGTCAGCTGTGTCGCCGATCAAATCACGTGCCCAAGCGTCGAGGTCAGCCGGCCTGTAGAGTGGGAACCGTCCAGCCTTCACGAAGCTTGGACCGCCACCGACACATGCAAGTTTAGCGAGAGTTGCAGGCTTCCGCTGGATACCCCAGACACCGGCTAAGTATTGCGAAGCCGCATCTCGGCGCATGTACATTGCCTGCCGCGGTACATCATTGGCAGTAACACGAGGAGCAGGAACTGGGATGTCAGCAGTTTTCACGTCGGTCGCTCCATCTCTAGAAAGTGCGAGAACCGACGGAAAGTGTATGGAGGATTACTGTGGTTCGTAATTTGACAAGAACAGAAGGCTTTTTGTCATGGGGAGCGGCGATAGGCAGCGGCTGCATTCAGCAAGCAGGTAAGCGGGTCCGGGTACATCTTGAGGACCCGCTCGTAGCGCGAGCCGGATCGGTTTAGTTCCGGAGCTACCCACCGCTGTACGGTGCGCCGATCTACGCCGAACAGCTTGGGAACGGTCGAATAGGGTAACGAATCCGAAAGGAAACCTTCCTTGGCGAGCACCATGAACTCGACTGCTATTTCAATAGCAGCCGCTCGCGCTGGACTCTCCTTGGTTGTGGGACGGTGTGCCGGCTTTGGGCTGGGAGCCGTTTTTGTAAGGAGCCAGAATGCGTAGGGCCCAAACAAAAGCATGCACCTCGTGTCCTTGTTCAGTTTCATTAATCGGCGCCGCATTACCTCCAGGATGACGGGAGCACGAGCATTGTTTTGCACAACTAAATATTCATACTGATTCGCCATGTATCCGAATAGCCGGAATAGTCTGATGTCAAAATCAAAAGGATCAGCATCCCACGGAGATATACCAAGTTTCAAGGCTGCTTCTTCAAAAAGATCAAGCTTCTTAATACTGATTCTATATTCATCTGCCCTCTGTACCCGTTCCGAGAACTCTCGGAAGAAACGAGCTTTATGCTCAGGATCGCTTGTGAGCATTTCAGCCTCTACGCCATTTACGACCGATGTTCCAATGAATGCCGCATGCCAGTCTAGCTGCGATGCCCTCATTGAGTAGGGATGTACACGTCGTCGTTCCGGGTTAGAGTTCATTGCTTTCTTCTGCCAATGCGATCACTCACTGTACTCAGCCAACGGCCGGATCTACCTGCAGCGCTGTTTGGCTTCGCCCGCCTCAAGCGCCGTCGCGATCTTCTGGCCGCCCAACTCGACCACGGCATGGACTGGATCCAACGCAACGTGGCTGTACCGCTCGGTTGTAGCCGTATTGCTGTGTCCCAACGCCTTCCCAACCAGGAACAATGATCCGCCGGCGGCGACTGCTGCGCTGGCAAACGAGTGACGGAGCACATGCAGGGTCACGTCGTCACCGAAGCTGGCAAGCTTGCGTACTCGGTCGAATGCTTTGGTGATCCCAACAGCAGGCCCATCACCGCGGGCAGCGGGATAGACCCATGGCGACAACTGGTCGCGCTCATTCACCACCCGTGGAAGATTCGCCAGAAAGGTACGGGCTGCCGTTGTGAGCGGAAGCAACTTTGCTCCAGACTTAGAGTCTGGCAGACGTAGGCAACCGGCTTGAAGATCCACATCTTGCCACCGCAAGGTGAGCGCTTCTGACTTTCGACAACCAGTCAGCGTGATGAGGCGGATTGCGTTAGTGAAGGTTCGGGACATGCCTCGGCTCTCCGCTAGAGCCAGCGCGCCGCCAAGCCTTTCCACCTCATCAGCTGACAGGTATCGTTCCCGTCGTTTGGCCGGGATGACGTGAACCTTTTCAGCCGGGTTCCGGACCAGAAGGCCCTCGCGCACGCCCCAGGTTAGGACGGCTGCGAAGTATGCCGTAATGCGGCCGGCGATCCCTTCACCTCCCGAGAGAAGGATGCGACCCCTGGCCTTTCCACTTGCCACCGGATCAGCTGCGGTTTCACCCTGGGCGATCCTCCGCTGCATCCGTTCGATGTCG